>Ga0081539_10000888_pt1 | contig 57168 bp, 58 predicted proteins | sample TabmetS4T2R2_FD_71023 | JGI IMG/M metagenome (GOLD analysis project Ga0081539, IMG submission 71023) | Tabebuia heterophylla rhizosphere microbial communities from the University of Puerto Rico - S4T2R2 | ecosystem: Host-associated > Plants > Roots > Rhizosphere ...
GCTCTCGAGGGTGACCGACTGCGGCATCCAGTCGGCTCCACGGATGCGTTCCGCCATTGCGCGAGCGTCATCCTCGCTATCGAACACGAGCATGGACAGCCCGTTGCTCCCGTCGTCGGATCGAGTCCAGTGGGCCGTCACAAAGCCTGGAGCTCCCGAGGCGGCTGGCACGACTCGCTCGTGAAGCTCCTTTTCCGCCTTCTCGACGTCGCCGATCGTAACCTTCACGACTACTGCATGCATGTCGCTCCTCCATTCGAATCGGGGGACACGCCCGGGGCGGCGTGATCGAGCCGCTTCGGTACGCGAGACTAACTCAGCACGTCGTGCAGCTCGTACCAGTACTCGGCCGACGGCGGCGCAAAGTTGCCCTCGCCGGCCTCGGCGGCCATGGGCTCGATGATCGGTATCAGCGTCTCGTCGATGAACCGCTGGCCGACCTCGCGGCTCTCCCAGATATCGAAGATTCGGAAGACGCCGCGGTCGTGGTCGAAACCCGCGGTATGAGCGATCAGACCTTCGGGAGCGGAGCGACCGACCTTGTCGGCGACGGCGTCGTAGTTCGTGGTGCTCGTGTCGCCGTCGACGATCGTGAACTCTTGGACGAAAGCAACTGCCATGCCGGCTCCCTTGGTCGAGGATTCGATCCTACGACATCATGGAGAAGCGGCGGCGTGACGGAGCGACAACACGGCCGAAAAGGTGCTCTTCGCGAACCTGCCGTTAGCATGTCCCGGTGGCAGCGTGAGTGATGCGCCGCCGCCGCTTCGGCGCGCGGCGGCGGCGTACCTCCAACCGGCTTCGGACTAGCCGCCGCCGCCGTTCTTGCCCCCGGAGTTACCGGGATCGCAGTCGTTCTCGACCGTCGTCTCCTGCCCGTTTCCTCTGCCCGCGTCGCACTTGTGCAACGGCGCGCTGAGTGCGGGAGCCGACAGAGCGCCGGCTGCGAGCGACGCCAGCAGGACCGCGATGAGCTTCCTCGAGCTCAACGTCATTATCCACCCCCTTTCCCCGCGCGGATCGTGTCATGCGGGACAACGCGGCGTCACGTGTTCTGAATGACGAGACCTGGCACAGAGGATCTGCGCCAAGGTCCAGCCGTAGGCAAGGAGCGTCCCTCGCGAGTCACATGCGTCGGACCGGGAGGTGGCCGCAGCCGTGGCCGCGTGGCCTGGCGTAGCCGACTGGTGACCGACTCGTGTCGAACCGGTTACCTCGGCGGGTTGAGTGAGCGCTCCGCACCCTCGACCTACGGCAGACCGAACGTCCAATCCGAAACCGTGCGCGTTTCCTGGGGGAATCAGCTACGTACGACGGAGACGACCATGACCCCACGCGCAGTTCCCTATGGCATCACCTTCACCCAGTTCGAGACGAGGCGAATGGAGTCCGAGCGACGCATCGCCCTCGCTGCCGCCCCGCGCGGCCGGAGCCGCCGTCGCCAGCGCACCGATCCTGCCGTGACCAGGCAGGAGCGAGGCTAGCGATGACGATGCCTCCGTCGGTCGAGATGCGACGCAAGCTCGGTCACATCGAGCAGCAGCTGGCAGCGTCGTTCCCGCACACTCCGCTCGAGAAGGTGAAGGAAGCGGTGGTGGCCGCGGCCGCGCCGCTGCTCACCGAGGCACGCTTCGCTCACTTCGTTCCGCTGCTCGTGCACCGTCTGGCACGCGAAACGCTCGCAGGTCACCGCCACGAGCGCCCCGAGGCCTCGCCGGAGAGCGAGCGCTCGGCGTCGCCCCATGCCGCATGAGCACGCGACGCTCGCACGCCGGAGCGAATTCGAGGTAGTCGGGCCCGTGCGCCGAGAGCTGCGCGGCGCTACGCTCGGCGCCTCGGGTCGTCCGTGAGCATCTCGATCACTCCCGGCGCTCGCCGTGAGCGCATCTCCGGTCGCGTCAGCCGCCGTCGCCGATGCCGACAGTAGACACGGTCGACATCGCGTGGCTGCTGCTGTGCGCCGCCCTCGTGCTGCTCATGCAGGCCGGGTTCACCGCGCTCGAAAGCGGTCTCGTGAGATCCAAGAACTCGGTCAACGTCGCGATCAAGAACTTCGCCAACTTCCTGATCGCGGCCTCCCTGTTCTGGATCTTCGGCTTCGGATTGATGTTCGGCGAGGGCGACGGGCTGATCGGCTCGTCGTCCTTTCTCTTTGACAGCGATGCGCCGTTTCTGACGGCCTTCTTCCTCTTCCAGCTCGGGTTCATCGGCACGGCGACGACCCTCATCTCGGGAGCGGTCGCCGAGCGGATGCGCTTCGCCGGATATCTCGTGCTGGCGACGTTCGTCGCTGCGGTGGTGTACCCGGTGTTCGGTCACTGGGCGTGGGGGAGCGTGTCGCTCATCGGCTCGAACGACGGCCGCGACGGTTGGCTGAAGGCGCTGGGGTTCATGGACTTCGCGGGATCGACCGTCGTCCACTCCGTCGGGGGCTGGGTCGCGCTCGCCGCGGTCATCGTTCTCGGCCCCCGGATCGGCCGCTTCGGTGCGGGAGCAGTTCCGATTGGAGGCCACGACCTTCCCGTAACCACACTCGGGGTGTTCGTCCTGTGGGTGGGGTGGTACGGGTTCAACGGCGGGAGCACGTATGCGCTCACCCCTGACGTCCCGAGCATCATTCTCAACACCTCGCTCGCTGCGTCCTTCGGTGGGCTCGTCGCATCCGCGCTGACGTGGCTGCGCGATCGGCGTCCCGACGTCGTGACGATCATGAACGGATCGCTCGCCGGGCTCGTCGGCATCACGGCCTCGGCGAACATCATGACCTCGTGGCAGGCCGCTGTCGTCGGAGGAGCCGCGGCCGTCGTGATGCAGGGCGCGACGATTCTGCTGGAGCGGTGGCACATCGACGACGCCGTGGGGGCAGTGCCCGTTCACCTTGCCGCCGGCATCTGGGGCACCTTGGCGGTCGCCCTGCTCGGAGACGTGGACGCGTTTCCGGAAGCTTCGAGTCGGCTCGAGCAGGCCGGCATCCAGCTCGTCGGGATCTCGATGTGCTTCGTGTGGTCATTCGGCCTCGGATTCGGCGTGCTCTGGCTGATCAACCGTCGGTTCCCGTTCCGGATCGACGGCGAGGGCGAGCTCGCGGGCCTGAACATCGCCGAGCACGGGGCCAGCACCGAGATCGCCGACCTTCTGTGGGACATGGACGAGCAGCGACGAAGCGGAGACTTCGGCAAGCCCGTCCGTGTCGAGCCTCACACCGAGGTGGGGCGGATCGCCGCCGAGTACAACCGCGTGACAACGGCCTTCCGCGATCGCACCGAGTCGCTCCAGCTGCTGCAGCGCACCGCGGCGGCGGCGAACGAGTCGTCCTCCGTCGAGCGTGCGCTCGCGATCGTGTTGGAGGAGGTCTGTCGGTTCGCGGGCTGGCCGATCGGACACGCGCTCCTCGTCAGCCGCGAGGATCCCAAGCTTCTCGTGTCGTCCGGCGTCTGGTACATGACCGACGGTCGCTTCGCCGCGCTCCGCGCGGCAACCGAGAGCCAGGAGATCCGCGTCGGCGAGGGCCTCCCCGGGAACGCCGTCGCGGCCCGGAAACCCGTCTTCGCCTCGGTCGACGATCTTGCCGGAACGTCTGCGGAGACCGCAACGCTCACTGTCCTCTCCCTCGACCAGCACGAGGAGCTCGGCGTCACGCAGCGCACGATCGCACTCGAGGGTCGGGGACGAACGGCGGTGAAGGAGCTCGGCCTCCGGGCCGGGCTCGCGATCCCGATCATGGCGGGGAACGACGCCGTCGGCGTGCTCGAGTTCTCGTCGGATGCTCGCTTCCCCGTCGACGCGGAGCTGATGGAGCTCCTGCTGAGCGTCGGCACCCAGCTTGGACGCGTCGTCGAGCGCCAGCGGACCGAGGAGGCGCGCCTCCGCGCGCTGATCGACACCATGCCCGCGAGCGTGTACCTCCGCGACCTCGAGGGCCGCTTCATCCTCGTCAACCGCGAGTACGAGGACTTCTTCGGGCTGCGGAACGAGGATATTCGCGGCAAGACGCTCGCCGAGACGGATCCGCTGTCCGACGTCGAGGTCATGCCGGGCCTCAACGCCAGGGTCGACCGGGACGTCCTGACGTCCGGCGCGCCGATCGAGCGCGAGACCCGTGTCGTGCGCCGCGGCAAGGAGCACGTCCTCGCCGACGTGCGGTTCCCCGTGCGCGACGGCTCCGGCGAGGTGGTAGCCGTCGCGGGCATCGATATCGACATCACGGCCCAGAAGAGAAACGAGGCCGAGCTCGGCGAGCTGCTGCGGCGCGTCGAGCTCGCCCGCGACGCTGCCACGGAGGCCGCATCGGCCAAGAGCCGCTTCCTGGCGAACATGAGCCACGAGCTGCGCACGCCGCTCAACGCGATCATCGGATTCACGCGGATCGTGTCGCGCCATGGGGACGCACTGCCCGCGAAGCAGGTCGACAATCTGTCGAAGATCCTCGTCAGCGCCGAGCATCTGTTGTCCCTGATCGACGAGATCCTCGACCTCTCCCGGATCGACGCCGGTGCGATCCGGCTGCAGCTCTCGCAGACCGATGTCGCGGAGATCCTCACGGAGGTCACGGGCTCGCTCGAGCCGCTCCTGGCCGCGCCCGGCGTGCGGATGACGGTCGACGTCGACGGAGCGGTACCGCCGATCGTCACCGACCGCGAGAAGCTCAAGCAGATCCTCCTGAACCTCTTGAGCAACGCGATCAAATACACAGATGCGGGATCGATCTCCGTTCGCACGCAGGCTGCCGATGGTCTTCTGCGACTCGACGTGAGCGATACGGGCCTGGGCATCCCCGCCGATGAGCTGCCGCGGATCTTCGACGAGTTCCATCGCGCCGAGACCACGAGCGCCCGACTGCGCAGCGGAACGGGGCTGGGCCTCGCCATCTCCCGCCGCCTCGCGAGAGCGCTCGGCGGAGACATCACCGTCCGGAGCGAGCTAGGCGTCGGCTCGACGTTCACGCTCGAGCTGCCGCTGTCGCCGCCGTCGTCCGCGAGCGGGCTGGACGAGGCACACGGGCACGCGTGAGAAAGCGACTCCTCGTGGTGGAGGACAGCCAGCTGAACCGAGAGCTCCTCGTTCAGCTGCTCGAGGATCGCTACGAGATCGCGATCGAGCTCGACGGCGCCGCCGCAGTGGCCGCCGCGACATCCGCGCCGCCCGACGGGATCCTGATGGACGTCGACCTTCCGATGATGAGCGGGCTGGACGCAGTACGTGCGATTCGGGGAGCGGGGATCCGGATTCCGATCGTGGCGGTCAGCTCGGGGGTCATGCAAGGCGATCGGGAGCTGGCTCTCGAAGCCGGCTGCGACGAGTTCGTCCCGAAGCCCATCGACGACATCGCGCTCCTCGAGCTCCTCGAGCGTCTCGTGGGAGACCGGTGATCGACCACACCGAACCCGCCGAGGGCGGACACGCCCGCATCCTGATCGTCGACGACGAGCCCCTGAACGTCGATTACCTCGAGCAGGAGCTCCAGAGCCTGGGCTACGTGACCATCACGGCAGCCAACGGCGTAGAAGCGCTGGCCCGGGTAGCCGCGGCCGAGCCGGATCTCGTCCTCCTCGACGTGATGATGCCCGAGCTCGACGGCATCAGCACGCTTCGTCTCCTCAAGCAGGATCCGGAGACGCGACTGATACCCGTCGTGCTGATGACGGCGCTCAACGCCGTCGAGGATCGCGTCCGGGGCATCGAGGCTGGAGCCGACGACTTCCTCACCAAGCCCGTCGACGAACGCGAGCTCCTCGCGAGGATACGAACCGCGCTCGGCCAGAAGCGCGTCATCGACGAGACGGTCGACGAGCTGCGGAGGACGAGCGCCTATCTGGAGCGACACGGGCGGCGGACGATGGAGGTCGCGATCCTCGCCGTCGACTGGCGCCTCGAGGAGGGACTGCCGGCACAGGCGCTCGAGTTCGTGCTCCGTCGCCAGATCGAGGCGGCACGGGCGGTCGTCAAGCAGCGCGGAGGGAACCCGACCGAGGATCGCCAGATGCCCCTGGTCGCGGTCTTCGAGGGAGCGACGGCCGACCGCGTGGCGGCAGCCATCGAGGCGGCTCGGTCGATCGTGGCGCAGAGCACGGCCGGCGAGGTCGCGGCGGTCGTCAGCGCCGCCGTTGCCGTGGGGCCGGCGCGGGTCGGCTCCACACGTGCGGGCCAGGGATCAGCGCGCGCGTGGGTCTACGGTGTCGGCGGCGAGCCCGTGGACGAGGCGATCGGGCTCGCGCGAGCATCTGCGTGTGGAGGGGTATTCGTGTCTGCCGCCGCCGCCTCGGCCGTGAGCGACCGATACGACCTGGACGGGCTCGAGAGCGGCGCGTTTCGGGTGGGCTCCGGCCGAACCGCCGCGACCGCGCCGTCGGGACGGCGCATCAGGACGATCCTCGTCACCGACGTGGTGGAGTCCACGAGGCTCGTCGAGGCCGTCGGCGATCGCGCCTGGGCAGAGCTCATCACGGCTCACGAGCGGTCGATTCGCCAACAGCTGACGATCGCCGGCGGCGAGGAGATCGACACCGCGGGCGACGGCTTCATCGCGTCCTTCGAGTCGCCGGCCGACGCCATTCGCTGCGCCGTCGCGATCCGCAGACGAGGCAACGCGGCGGGCCTCGTCGTGCGGGCCGGCGTCCACACGGGCGAGGTCGAGGAGCGGGACGGCAAAGCCCGTGGCATTGCGATGCACCTTGCGAGCCGGGTCGCGGCGAAGGCCGGCCACGACGAGATACTCGTCAGCAACACGACCCGCGAGCTGGCCGCGGGAGCCGAATGGCAGTTCGAGGACCGCGGCGAGCAGCCGCTGAGAGGCATCTCCGAGCAGCGGCGGCTGTACGCCGTCGTGACGGCGCGCGAGGGCTCGTCACGGGAGCACAGAAGCCTCGCGACAGAGCTGCCCGCCGGCCTGACCGAAAGGGAGCTGGACGTCCTCGTGCTCGTGGCGCGGGGACTCTCCGACGCCGAGGTCGCGGAGCGGCTGTTCCTCAGTGTCCGCACGGTCAACGCGCACCTCCGCTCGGTGTATCGCAAGCTCGGAGTGCGATCACGCGCGGCGGCGAGCCGCTTCGCGCAAGAGAACGAGTTGCTCTGACGCAGGCTGGCTCCGCGTAGGCAGACGATTCGGCAGGAATGCCGATGCGCAGCGCGGTAGCCGCGCCGTACCGTCGGCGGCATGGTTCTCGCCGCCCCCAGATTTCGCTCGGTCGGCCCGACGACGGTCGGGCTTGGCATCACCCTGGCGTCGACCGCGTTCTTCTCGTGGCTCGGGGTCACGACGCAGCTGGCATACGACGCCGGTGCGAGCGTCGGCGCCGTGCTGTCCGGACGATTCCTCGTGGCCTCGGCGGTTCTCTGGCTGCTCGTACTCGTGCTACGAAGGCGGCGACCCGCGCGCGACCAGGTGCTCCTGGGACTCGTGCTCGGAGCGGGCTACGGCGTTCACGCGATGCTGTTCTCGGAGTCGCTCGTCCGGCTCGACGCCGGCGTCGTCGACATGCTGCTCTTCACGTATCCCGCGCTCGTCGTGCTCGGAGCGGTCGCGCTCGGCCGTGACCGGTGGAGTGTCCGCGCCGCCCTCGCGCTCGGTGCCGCGAGCGCCGGCACGACCCTCGTCCTCGTCGGAGGGCTGAGCAGCGTCGACCCGGTCGGCGCGCTCCTGGCGCTCGCCTCGGCCGGCGTGTACGCCGCATACATCCTCACGTCCGCCGGGCAGCTGCGTCAGACCGATCCGCTGACGTTGGTCGCGCTGGTCTCGACCGGGGCCGCAGGACTGCTCGTCGCGCGAGGGATGCTCGTCGGCGATGTCTCCATCGACGGTGACGCTTCTGCGGCGCTCCTCGTCGCAGCGGTCGGGCTCGTCGCACTCGCCGGCATGGGAACCTTCGTCGCCGGCATCGGTCGGCTCGGACCGTCGAGGGCGAGCATCGTCTCGTCGCTCCAGCCCGCGCTGACGCCGGTTCTCGGCCTCGCCGTCTTCGGCGACCGGCTCGGCGCCGCTCAGGTCGTCGGTGGTGCCCTCGTCATCGCCGCGATCGTCGTCCTCGAGGCGCGACAGCGAGCCTCCTCGCTCGCCTGGCTGCCGCTGCGCGAGCGTCTGCTCCTTCGCGCGGCCGCGGCAGGCGAGGTCGGCGCCGGCACGACCCTCGTCGCCCAAGGAGCGCCGGGCGACAACTTCTACCTGATCGAGCGCGGGCGCGCGGTCGTCACGCGCGGCGGCCGTCGCGTGGCCGAGCTCGGACCAGGCGACTTCTTCGGCGAGCTGGCGCTGCTGAATCGGGGGGTCCGCACGGCCTCTGTGATCGCTGACAGCGACATGCGGGTCCGCGTCGTCTCCGGCCACGCGTTCGAGCGCGCGCTGCAGCGCCTCCCGACGTTGGAGCTCGCCGTCCGATCGGCCGCCCTCGACCGGCTTGCCGTCCCACTGTCTCAACCCGCAGTCGTTCGATAACCACGCCCTTGGCGACATCCGCAGGAGGACAGCATGTACCCGGCTTTCACACAGTTCGAGACTCGTCGGCGCCGGTTCGAGGAAGAGCTGACGTTGCGCCGTTCTCCACGGCGGCGGCCGAGCCGCTTGCCTAGATGGAGGCGGCTCGTCGGAGGGCGGACGCGCACGGCGCTCTCCGGCGGCGATCCCAGCGGCACGTGCCGCGACGCGCCGTCGGCCCGCGTTCGTCCCTACTACGTCTACGACCGGCTGATCTACGGGGACTGAGCGACGCTGGCCGCTCTTCGACCTCGGCAACGCGCACCGCCCCGCCGCCGGAAGCAGCCCGCGGTCGTGCGCCGCGGTTGGCGCGGTCTCTCCCGATCCGCTGATACCGGCGCCTCCGGAGCCAGCCCCGGGTGACCGGGTCAGTCGGCCGAAGGCTCCTCCGCGGGCGGCGAGGCAGACTCTCGCTCGACCGCCTCTCGCACCAGCTCCTTGGCTCTGTCCGGAGTGATGTCACGCCAGCCGTACTGCAGCGTGTTCTCGAGCTGCGCCGGTCGAAGTTGCTGGTCACCCGACTCTTCGGCAGGGCGCTTCCGCCGACGTCTGAATGGACGCATATCGGTCTCCTTCGACGACACGACGCGGTTGCCTTCATCGCGAACCATGTCAGTACGAGCGTCTGCTCTGTCGCAGTAGCACGTTGCTCCGGGGCGCGGCTCCGGCCGTCGGGAGCCGCGCCCCGGTGCGATGCGCGCTACTGCTCGGTGCTGCCTGGGTCGCCGAGTGCGCGCGTACGGTCGACGAGTCCGGCAGCGTCGCGTTCGTTGTCGGCATGCCGACGCTCCAGCGCAGCCAGCTCCATGAGCCCGCGCTCCTCCCAGTACTGGGCCGCCCACTCGTGCCGTTCGGCGGCGTCTTCGTGCATCGAAGTGGGGAGGCGGTGCTCTAGCGTGGCGCGACCTGCCATGTCGACTCCCTTCTCGCTGTGGGTGGCAGGCGGCCGGGATTCCGGAGGGGATCCCGCACGATCCGACAGTCGCCCCCGATGTCTCCGGGACGGTGTGCGGTGGGTGCTGGTGGCGATCGCATGGCCGGGTCATCTGACGACGACGCCGGGCCCGAAGTCGCTGTTCTCTCTGTCGGCCCGATGCGGCCGATCGCCAATCGCTCGCGCGAGGGACTACCGCGCCGTGCTGGATTCCGCGTCCGCGGTCGCGCGGAGGTAGTCGTCCGTCCCCTCGAGCCAGTCCTGCCGTGGCGGACAGAAGATGTCGACGTCGAGCGTCCGCTCGAGCGCCTGCGCCCTATGCGGGAGCCACGAGGGGATGTGCAGCACCTCGCCCGCGTGGACGTCGACCTGCTGGGACTCGTCGTCGCCGAGCCAGAACCGCAGGATGCCTTCGAGGATGTAGGTGAGCTGCTCGTTCTCGTGGGAATGCGTCGGAACGATGGCGCCCGCGTCCAGGTACACGTGGGCGATCATCATCCGGTCGGTAGAGATCAGCCGGCGGTGCAGGTCGGGCTTGAGCTCGACCTTCGGCATGTCCTCCCAGCGATGGAGGGTCGCGCGCGCCTCGCTCATGAGCGCCTCATTCGGGAGCCGGGGTCCTCGCCGCTCACCACGGCCAGTCTAAGCCGAGTCGCCGATCGACGCGACGCCAGAGGCAGTCCGGGCCGCAGCCTCGCGTGCCTGACGCTCGTACGGGCTCCGGTCGTATCCCGTCCGGAGATAGCTGAGCGGCATGCGCACCGGACGGTGCTGCATCTGCCAGACGTGGCAGAGCTCGTGGGTGATCAGGTCGTCGGAGAGGTCGTCCCGCCGGAGGAAGATCACCCGGTGCGTGGCGAAGCCGTCGTAGCGTCGCCACGGGCGCAGGCGGAACAGCCAGGGCGCGACGACGACGCGGATGCGCTCGATCCGAACCGGCCGGGGCCACCAGTCGAGACGGTCGAGCCGCGCCTTCGCGCGCACGAGCCGCGGATCCGTGGTGGATGGGCTCAGCCCTTGGGGAACGGCTGCAGCTGCAGCAGCGCGTCGCGGCCGCCGAGCAGCTGGTACTGGCCGTAGTAGAGGTGCGGTCGCGTGAGCTCGTCGACGCGACGGGCGACCTCGCGGCTCATCTGGCCGGGGCGGATCTCCGCGCCGGCAGCAGGAAGCGTCCGCTCGAGCGGGTCGTGGAGGAGCGAAGGATCGAGGCGCTCGAGCGCTCCACGCCGGAAGACGAGGACGACGCCGTCGCTGTTACCCGCCGGCATGGGACGGAGGAAGACCATCACGTTGTCGACGGCCGTGTCGAACTGCATCGTGCGGATCGCCAGCTCGAGCCCCATCCGGCGCACGAGAAGGCCTCGCTCGGCCGACGCCCTACCCGGGATGGAGCAGCCCGGGCCCACACCACACAGCGAGTACTGGATCGCGTCGTCGGCTACCTCGATCTGCGAGTCCTTGTCCTTGAGCGCGTCCGCCGGGCGGTAGATCTGGAAGCGCACGCGCAGGAAGCCGAGGTTGCCGTCCTGCAGCGTATTGCGGCTCGCGACGACGTTCACGAGCTCGTCGCCGTTCGGCAGGCGGTACCTGCGCTGCACCGACTCGGCGATCTGCATGGCTCCGAGCTCGCCGGTTTCCGACGGCGTGAAGCGGACGCTCGGCGCCGCGGGGGTGTTCTCCTTCGTCTCGCCGTTCAGCGTGATGACGATGAACGCGCCGACCGCGATCCCCGTCGCGAGCGCCAGTGCGATGTAGACCGCGTTGAAGCGCCGCCGGTAGCCACTCAGCCTCGCGCGCTCCTCGCGAGGCGTCGCCTTCTCCGTGACGGGCTCGGCCAGCGGTGCGTCGATCACGCGGGGCGGCTGCTGAGCGCTCTCGCTCACTTCTTCTCGATTTCCTTCCCGCGGGAGCTCTCGGGCGCGACGACGGAGAAGAAGGGAGGTGGCCAGACCGACTCGTCCGCGTAGTCGACGGTGGGAATCCGCAGCCCCACCGAGTCGAGCAGGTCGATCAGCTCGTCGCCGAAGATTTCCTTGCGCTCCATCAGGACCTCCGCGATCTTCTCGAGCGCCTCGCGGTTTGCCGACGCGAGGTTGTGGGCGACGACGTAGGCCTGCCCGAGGATCTGGGCGGCCGCTCGACGCTTCGCCGGGTCGGACAACGCGGAGCCGATCGGATTCTCGGTCATCATTCCGCCACCGCTCGTCCGGTTCATGATCTGGAGCCCGATACGCTCGAAGCGCTCGAGGATGCGCGCCCGTGCCTCCTCCTCGTCCTCGCCGTCGCGCGGCGCGACGTCGAACGGCATCGGCCCCATCGCCCACTGGCCGGCCATGATCGCGGCCTGTGCCGTGGCGCCGTAGACGTCGCCGCCGACCCCGTCCGAGTTCTCGCCGAACACGACCCGCTCGGCGGCCATCGCGCCAAGCCCGTGGATGATGTCCGCGTGCCTCTCGGCCTGGAACGAGCCGAAACGCTCTTCCTTCTGCGCCGTCTGGTGATGTCCGAGCGAGCCGCCGCGCATGCGGATCGAGAGTCGCGTCGACTCCTCGCCTCGGACGTACGCGTGACCCGCGATCGCGTGACCCGCCTCGTGGATCGCGACGGCGCGACCCTCCTTCGGCACGTAGTCCACGCCGATCGCAGTGCCGCTCTCGACGGTCGTGATCGCGTCGACGAGATCCTCCCACGTGAAGGCGTCTCGCCCCGAGTGGTGCGCAGTCGTCAACGCCATCGAGGTGACCTGCTCGATCATGGCCGGTGAATAGCCGCCCGTGATGCGCGCGATCTCGTCGCGCCGCTTGGGCGCGTCGAGCCCGGGCTCGTGCGCGACCTTGTTGATGTAGAGGTCGATGATGTCGAGCCGGTCGTGTTTCGTGGGCGTGCGGAACCACACGTGCCGTCCCATCCGCCCAGGCCGCATGAGCGCCGGGTCGAGCCTCTCGATCGGCACGTTCGTCGCCCCGATGAAGTACACCTGCTCCTTTCGCGGCCTCGGTGCCGGGATCCTCAGCGACCTGCCTTTGAAGCGGCGCGGGACGATGAAGCTCGCGTCGAGCAACGTGTTCAGCCGGTTCGTGAACACCCGTCGGAAGAACGGTGGATTGTCGATGCCGTCCATCACGACGAGCAGCTGGTTCAACGCCAGCGAGCCCATGCCCATGCCGAACATTCCGGGGAACGCCTGATTCACGAGGTTGACGATCCGCGCCTGGAAGCCGTTGATGCCGACCTTGGGCACCGCACGGCTCTCGAAGAGGCGGTCGCGCCAGACGCGGTTCTCGCGGATGATGTCGCCCGAGGGATTTCGCGCTCCCCAAGGGCCGAAGAACAGGTAGTCCTCGACCGCTCCGATGCCGACCGGCTGCACGTTGAAGTGCTCTCCTCCGAGCGCCTGGCGGCGCATCCCGACTGCGTCGATCTCGTCGATGAAGACGATGCAGGTACCGCCCCACTTACGGGCCGCGCGCTTCGCCTTCCACGCGAGGTAGCGAACGACGATTGCGTCGATGCCGATGAACGTCGCGGCAAAACCCGACCCGGGGATCGAGACGAACGGGGAGTTGAACCCGGTCGCGAGAGCCTTCGCGAGCATCGTCTTGCCGGTCCCGGGCGGCCCGTGGAACAGCACACCGCGCTCGCGCTTGCCGCCGTGGCGCTCGAAGGCCTCGCCGGACTGCCAGATCGAGACGACCCGGCGCACCTCCTCCTTCGCCTCGGCCTGGCCGCGGACGTCGTCCAGCCGTACGCCCCACTGTGCATCGCCCGGTTCGAACGTCTTGATCTGCGTCAGGTTCATCGCGAGCAGCGGGCCGAAGAGGATGCCGAAGTTCGCGATGAAGAGGAAGAAGACGAAGACGACCTGGATCCAGAGCGCGGGCGACGAGAGGATCGTCCCGATCCCGTCGAGCATGAAGCCGACGGTTCCGAAGTACGAGCCGCCCCGCGAGAGCCAGACGATCGTGATCAGGAGGAAGAAGAGAACTGCGACCTTGAACCAGTAACGCCAGAACCAGGCGCGTCGGCGGCCGACGACGTCCTCTTCGCGGAGCTCGCGCGTCTCGACGCCGAACATGCTCGGCGACGGGATCACGCGCCGGAAGAGCAAGTCGGCGAACCCGCGGAAGACCACGATGAGGACGAGCGTCAGGATCAGCGCCTTCGTCCAGCTCATGTCGCTTCGCTCGGTGAACCACAGGAAGACGGCGGGCGACGTGAGGATCGCGACCGCGGTCGCGGCCCGGGTCAGTCGACGCCAGCTCTTCGCGAGCGCCTGGGACGCCTCAACTTGCGGCAGCCCGGTCAGCGATGGGTCGGCGGTCGCCATCTACTCAGTGTACGCGGGTGCTTTCAACGGCAGGTGTTGGCCGACGGTTAAGCGGTCTACCCAAGGGCCTTTGATAGCGAAACGGCATCGATTGAGCCGCTGCTAGCGTCGACTGCATGACACAAGCGACGCTTCACACCAGCGAAGGACCGATCGAGGTCGAGCTCTTCCCGGACGAGGCTCCGAAGACGGTCGAGAACTTCACGACCCTCGCGGGCAAGGGGTTCTACGACGGGCTCTCGTTCCACCGCGTGATCCCGGACTTCATGATCCAGGGTGGGTGCCCGAAGGGCGACGGCACCGGCGGCCCGGGGTATTCGTTCGAGGACGAGTTCAACGAGCACAGGGTCGAGCGCGGCGCGCTCGCGATGGCCAACGCCGGCCCGAACACGAACGGCTCGCAGTTCTTCATCGTCGCCGCCGACGCCTGCCCGTGGCTCGACGGCAAGCACACCGTCTTCGGCCGGGTCACGTCGGGCCAGGAGGTCGTCGACCGGATCTCGCTCGTCGACCGCGACCAGCGCGACCGGCCGCGCGCGCCCGTGACGATCGACCGCGTAGAGGTGTCGCCGGACAACCAGGGCTCTGGCTGAAGCCAGAGCCCGCGCGCACACCTGGAGGGCTCTGGCTTTAGCCAGAGCCACCGCGGCGCACGCATGGAGGGCTCTGGCTTCAGCCAGAGCCCGGCGAGGACCTACCCGCCCCGGATCGACGCGTCCGCGAACGCGGCCAGCGGGACGGGGTTTCCGTGGACGTCGTTGTCGCCGACCGTCAGCTCCGCGCCGTAGTGCGCCTCGAGCCCGACGCCGGCCCGCGTGAGGTCGCCTGACCCGCGATCGGCCCGCGTGCCGACGACGGTGTTGCCGTCGGCCTCGCACATCGAGAAGTCGCCGCAGAAGATGCCGACGCCGAGCGCATCGAGGACGGTGTTGTCCTCGATGTGCCCCATCGACATCTCCGTCATGGTGATTCCGCGCAACGCCGTCCGGCGCACGATGTTGTCTTGTATGACAACAGTAGACGAATGGGTGACGATGCCCTCCTGGCCGCCCGTGATCGTGCAGTCCTCGACGACGCTCATGTGCAGATGCGCGGCGAACGAGATGTCGACGCCCTGCGTGTAGCCGCCGGGCGACCGGATCGTGCAGCCCCGTATCTCGACCGTGCTGCGGCGCGCGTGGATGCCGTCCATCGCGAAGCCGGACACGCGCACCCCGTCGAGGACGACGTTCTCCGAGAGATCGACGTCGATTCCGTGGTCTCCGCCGACGACGGCCACGTCACGCACGACGACGCCGTCCGCGCGGATCACGATCCCGCCGCGGACGACAGCTCCCGGCTCGCCGACGAGCTCCTGCTCGTGGTCGAGCACCAGCGGGCCCTGGTGGACGCCGGCCGCGAGCCGCACGGTTGGCGGCGCCGTGACCCAGGCAACGCTCAGCGCCGCCAGGAGGACGGCGGCGGCGCCGGCCGCCGCGGCCGCCCCGCCGCGCGCCAGCTCGCCTCCGTCCTCCGCGTACGAGTCGCGGAGCAGCGGCAGGGCCGCGTGGCCGACGACCTGCGTCCAGAGCCAGGAGAGGACGAAGAGAACGAGCGCCCCGCCTAGCGGCGAATGGAGGTCCGTCGCCCGCGCCGCCGCCATCACGAGCACGAGCTCGAGAGCTCCGAGCGGAACGGCGAGCCAGCCGGGCTGATAGGCCAGGACGCGGTGATACAGCGTCGCGTCGAGCGCGAGGCCGACAGCCAGCATCAGCGCCGCGAGCTCGATCGGCCACCAGTCGTCGACGGCGAGCGACGCAACGCCCGCCGCCGCGAGCGGCGCGAGCATCGCGGCGAGCCGCGACTCGATGCGGCCTCTCAGCGTGTACGACATCGACGGAGAAAGCGGTGGCCGATGTAGCGCATCCCGGCGAGGGTGTCGGCGGCCGGGAAGGCCCACTGCGCATGGATGCCGGCGAGCGCGAGCGTCCGGCCGCTCGAGCTGAGGCGGGGGACGGCGCCGTCCTCGTCGAGAACGATCCAGCCGTTCACGGTCTCCAGCCCGTGCTCCTTGACCAGGCCGGCAAGCACATGGTCGTGTCCGTAGCCGCGCTCGAAGCCGGTGGCGCAGATCACCTGTTCGGCGTCCTTCGCGTCGTCGGGCGTCGCGCCGACACGGAACTCGCCGTTCGCGGCGGCGAGCGGTGCGTCCCATGCCCGGCCGGGCGGGTACGAAGGCGCCGAGAAACGTTTGAGGAGCGCTGCGCGCTCGTCCGGAGGACTTCGGTGGAACGCGGCGAGACCGCGCTTGGAGAACATCGGCCGCGGCAGGTTGAGCGGCAGCCGGACCGGCTCGCGCCGGCGCACCGAGACGACGGTCGCCCCGGCAGCGAGCGCGTTCAGCCACTCCGTGGCTGCGGCCATGCCCGCTCCGACGACGGCGACCCGGCTCGCGTACTCGTGCGGCTCGTACGCGTGCACGACGCGAGGGTCGCCGGCGAGCTCGGGCGGGATGTGCAGACCGGGGTGGCCGGTGGCGACGAGGACGCGCCGGAACGGCCCGTCGTCGTCGACGGAGAACCCGCCCTGCGTCGCCGCAACGCGCGCGACCCGACGCCGCGTGAAGCTCTCGTCCCAGCCTGTCCGCCGGCGCACCGAAGCGACGTGTGCGAGGAACGTCTCGACGGTCGGTCGGTAACGGTCGACGACGGACGCGATGAGCGGATCGAGGGAGCGTTGCGTGCGGGCGTCCCGCACTGCGAGACCGGGAAACGTGCGCGGGAGGCAGTGGCCGTCGCTCTCCGATCGCATGTGGGTCTGGCGGATTGCGCCCGCACGAACGCGCCAGGCTGCTGCCGGGTCCGGGTCGAGCCCGAAGACGCGCACCTGGCCGGTTTCGAGGCCGCCCGAGCGGAGCGCCGCGTACGCGGTCAGCGCGGCCAGGCCGGCGCCCACGATCGCGACGTCGGGCTCGGTCGGTCGAGGGCGCGGCGTGCTCGACGCCATGCGACATGTTTAGCGCATGGCGCCGCTTCGTCGAGGTCTGGTGGGGATGCAGTGACAGACCGGAGAACAGGGGTAGGGAGATTCCGCGCGATCCAAAAGGTTCGAGGCAACGAATGGTTTCGCGGCGGCCTCGTGCCAACTATGCGCTCGTCGCCTGCTCCTCTCTCCTGGGGCTCGGGATCGTCGTCCTCGGAACCGGCATCCGCGAGAAGCTCGCCACGGGGATCGAGGAGCTCGACCGCGCCGATCCGACGCTGCTGGGGCTCGCCGTGCTCGCCTTCGCCGGCGGGCTGGCCTGCTCGGGGCTCGCATGGCGAGCGGGGCTCGAGGCGGCCGGAGTCAGGACGTCGGCGCTCGACGCCGTCGCCCGCTACGTCACCGGCTCGCTCGTGAACTCGCTCGTGCCGCTGCGAGCAGGCGGCGCAGTACGCATCTCGCTCTACCTGCGTGTGTCGCCGAGTGCTCGCGCGGTCGCCGGCGTCGCGGCGTCGATCGGCGCCGTGCGTGCGGGTGCGCTCGCGGCGCTCGTCGTCGCGGCGTCTGCGACCGTCCCGGTGCCTGCGTGGCCGGGAGCGCTGCTGGTCGGGGCGGCGGTCGCGGCGGCTCTGGTCGCCGCATGGCTGGCGCGCTCCCTCACGGGTCTCCGGGCGACGGCCGTGTGGGTGCTGGGCGCGTCCGTGGGACGCGTCGCCGGCGCGATGTTCGTCGCGCTCGCCTTCGGTGCGCCGCAGCCGCTCGTCGCAGGAATCGCCGTCGTCGCCGCGATGGAGCTGGCCGCGACGCTCCCGCTCACGCCGGGCAACGTCGCGCTCTCCACCGCCGCGGTCGCGTTCGTGCTGACGGCCCTCGGCCTGCCCGGCGAGATCGCGCTGGCGGCCGGCTTGTGCCTCGCGATGGTCGAGACCGTGACGTCGTTCGTGCTCGGGCTCGCGGGCGTCGCGTACTTGACCGGAGCCGCTCCGCGCCCGCGACGTCGCCCGCTGTGGCGGCCACGGCTCATGCGCTGGCCGAGGCGCTACTTCACCGAGCCCGCCAGCAGCCCCTGAACGAAGTAGCGCTGGAACGCGAAGAAGACGGCGAGCGGGATCGCCAGCGACACGAAGGACGCGGGGGCGATCAGCTCGATGTTGTTCCCGAACTCCGTCAGCTGGTTGAAGATCGCCACGGTGATCGGCTGCGTGTCGCGGCCGAACGTCAGCGCGACGAGCAGGTCGTTCCACGTCCACAGGAACTGGAAGATCGCCAGCGACGCGATCGCCGGCAGCCCGAGCGGGAGGATCAGCCGCAGGAAGATCCTCATCTCCGACGCCCCGTCGATGCGGGCGGACTCGAGGATGTCCTTCGGGATCCCGATGAAGAAGTTCCGCAGCAGGAAGATCGCGAACGGCAGCCCGAACGCCGTGTGGAACAAGATCAAGCTCAGGACGGTGTCGAAGATGCCGACGTCGTTGTACAGCGAGAAGATCGGGATCAGCGCCATCTGCAGGGGGACGACCAGCAGCGCGATCACGCCGACGAACAGCCAGTCGCGTCCTGGGAAATCGAGCCACGCGAACGCGTACCCCGCCATCGCGCCGACGATGATCGGGAGGATCGTGCCGCCGACCGCGATCTGCGCCGTGACCCAGAGAGAGTGCGTGATCGGCCCGTTGTCGAACAGGTTCGAGTAGTTCTCCCAGGTCACGAGGCTCGGCGAGCTGAAGACCTTCCACCAGCCCATCTGGTTGAAGTCCGCGGGCGACATCAGCGACGTCAGGAAGAGGCCGAACGTCGGCACGAGCCAGAGGACGCCGATGAAGACGAGCAGCACGTGGATCGGCGCCCTCGCGACGACGCGGATGATCCGCGTCGCGACGCTCTCCTCGACGACGCCGCGCTGGACGGGAAGGTCGGCCTCGGCCGTGGTCATCAGGCCTCCCTCCGGAAGCGGCGGATGTTGAGGAGGAGGACGGGGAGGACGAGGATGAGCAGGAACACCGCCAGCGCCGAGCCGAGGCCGAAGTCGTTCACCCCGCCGAACGACGTGCGCCACATGGCGAGCGCGATCACGTTCGCGTCGTCCTGGACCGAGCCGGGCGCAACCGACAGGACGATGTCGAAGATCTTGAGGACGTTGATGAGCATCGTGATGAAGACGACGGTGAGCACGGGGGCGAGCAGTGGCACGGTCACGCGCCGGAAGACCTGCCACTCGGTCGCGCCGTCTGTACGGGCGGCCTCGAGCGTGTCCCGCGGGATCGCAGCGAGCCCTGCCGCGATCACCACCATGGCGAAGCCGGCCCAGACCCAGATGTAGGCGATCATCAGCGCGGGCGTGATCAGCTTCGGCCCGAGCCACGCCACGCCGCCGAAGGGCTTCGCGAACGTGTCGGCGCCGATCGCGACCGTGTAGCGACCCGGTTCCAGATCCGTGAACTCGAAGGTGCCGTCGTCCTCCGAGGTGGTCGAGCCTGCCGATCCACCGGAGCTGTCGCGCAACCGGATGGTCATGCCGGGCAGCCCGAGCTCACCCTGCTCGACCTTTCCGGGCATGCCCCCTCCCGGTTTGAAGTCGCGCCAGACGACGCCGGTGATGCCGTTCGCGACCGGTTTTGGCGCGACCGCCTGCGCCGCGTCTCCCGGGACGTCCTCCGGCGGGATCCCGGTAAGGCCGAGCGTCGCCGTCCCGCCGGGCTCGAGCGGTTGCTTCAACGTCAACCCCGTCTGCGGCGAGCCGGTCAGGGCCCCGGTCGAGGGGAGGGCATCCGAGAGGACGCCGGGCGGGTCGACGTAGTCCTTGATCACGGCGATCCCCGCGTTCAGTGCACCGCGGTCCGGCTCCCGCTGGTCCATGATCCGCCAGATCACGCCGGCGGCGAAGAGCGAGATCGCCATCGGCATGAAGACGACCGTCTTGAACGCCACCGACCAGCTGATCCGCTCGGTGAGGACGGCGAAGATGAGCCCGACCGCGGTGACGAAGGCCGGCACCACGGCGATCCAAATCGCGTTGTTCTTGATCGCCGTCGCGATGAAGTCGCTCGTGAAGATCGCCTGATAGTTGTCGAACCAGACAAACTCGGAGCCGTCCGCGTCGTAGAAGCTGTCGCGGATCGTGCGCAGCGTCGGATAGACGATCCAGACGCCGAGGAAGAAGAGCGCGGGCGCGAGGAACGCGAGCGCCATCCCGTAGCGCCGGAGCCCGCCGGGGGCTCCGGCGTCGGCCGGAGCCGCCGTGACCGGCGGCTCCGCGCTGACGCTCGTCCCACTCACGCAGCTACTTCTTGTAGGCCTTCGTCGCCGAAGCCTCGAGCTGGGCGGCGATGCCGTCCACGTCCGACGGCTTCTGGACGAAGTCCTGGAACAGCTTCCACATCCCCTGACCGGTCGAGCTGCCGAAGGCGGCGGGCTGGAGGTCGGAGAGGTCGAAGCGGAACACCGACGCCCGCGCGAGCGCGATCGCGGTCGCCCGGTTGAGCGGGTCCTTGTACGCGCCCGGCTTGACGTTCTTGTTCGGCGACGAGTAGCCGCCTCGCTTCGCCCAGATCGTCGCCGCCTGCGGCGTCGCGAGGTACTGGATCAGGGCCTTCACCGCCGGTGTGTCGCGGAACGTGACGACGACGTCGCCGCCGCCCATCACGGCCGGCTTCGACCCGTCGATCGACGGGAACGAGAACTGGTTGTAGCCCGAGATCGGCTTGAGCGGGTTCGACGACGCGACCACGCCCGGGACGAAGTCGCCTTCGATCACCATCGCGGCCTTCGGCGAGCTCGCGAAGACGTTGCTGACCGACGTGGGGAAGTCCGTCTGCAGCGCCCCCGCCGTGCCGCCGGCGATGTTGTCCCCGTCGCTCAAGACCTGCGCCATCGTCTGGAGCGCCTTCTTCACCGACGGGTCGGTCCACTTCATCGCGTGAGTGGACAGCTGGTCGTACTTCGCTGCGCCGGCCGTCCGGAGGTAGATGTTCTCGAACAGGTCAGTGAGGGTCCAACCGTCCGCGGCCCCGATCGAGTACGCCTTCGCGCCGGACGCCCTGATCGTCTTCGCAGCGGCGAGGAAGGCCGGCCACGTCGTCGGCACCTTCACGCCCGCGTTCTTGAAGGCGTCGACGTTGTACCAGACCGTCGACTTGTTGGCGCCCTTGAAGAACAGGCCGTAGAGCTTCCCGTTCACCGTCCCGAGCTGGAGCCAGGACGGCTGGAAGTTGCGGGAAATCGCCCCCTTCGCGTACGTGATGGGCTTCAAGGCTCCGCGCTTCGCGAAGTCGCGCATCGTCCCGGGCTGCGGGAGCGTGGCGATGTCGGGCGGGTTGCCGCCCGCGAGGGCGGTCGAGACGAGCTGCGGCACGTTGTCGCCGCCCCCCGTGTACTTGATCTTGATGCCGGGGTTCGCCTTCTTGAACGGCGCGAGCACGGCCTCGAACGACTTCTGCTCGTCGCCCGTCCACTTGGCGATGATCGAGACCGACCCCGACACCGCCCCCTGCTGGTGTTGAGCTCCGCCCGCCTGCGAAGCGACGAGCCCGGCGAGGACGATCACGAAGACGCCGGGCACCGATCGGCGGTACCGCATCAGGTGACTCCTTTCGTCGTACCACTCTTGTCGTAGATTCCCAGACCCGAATCCGCGTCGAAGAAGTGCACGGCGCGCGTGTCGACGGCGATCTGCGCGACCTCGCCCTCCCTGACCTTCGAGCGCGCGTTGAGCCGGCCGACGAGCGTCGCCTCCGCCGGCGCCCCCGAAGCGAGCTCGTGCACCGCGCGCTCGTCGCCGACGTCCTGCGCGAGCTCGCGGACGTCCTCGGTGACCGCCGGTCGCGCGTCGACGTTGACGTGGGCCATGATCTCGGAGCCGAGCGCCTCGGTGAGCACGACCTTGCCCTTGATCGTGTTGCCGTCCCGGACGTTCTGCGCGAGCGCTGCGTCCTCGAGGTGCTCGGGGCGGATACCGACGACCACGTTTCTGCCCACGTACGACTCGAGCGCCGGCCGGTTGGCGACCGCCTCGGGGTCGAGCTCGAGCGTCTGGTTCCCGAGGTTCGCCGCGTAGCTGCCGTTCGAGTGCTCGAGCTGCGCTTCGAGCATGTTCATCGCGGGGCTGCCGATGAAGCCGCCGACGAACAGGTTGACCGGGTGCTCGTAGAGCACCTGCGGGGTGTCGACCTGCTGCAGCTCGCCCTTGCGCATGACCGCCACCCGGTCGCCCATCGTCATCGCCTCGGTCTGGTCGTGCGTGACGTAGATCGTCGTCACCCCGAGGTCGCGCTGGAGCCGGCTGATCTCGGCGCGCATCTGGACGCGGAGCTTCGCGTCGAGATTCGAAAGCGGCTCGTCCATCAGGAAGGCCTGCGGCTGGCGCACGATCGCGCGTCCCATCGCGACGCGCTGGCGCTGGCCGCCGGAGAGGGCTCTCGGCTTCCGATTGAGGAACGGCTCGAGGCCGAGGACGGACGCGGCCTCGCGGACCCGGCGCGAGATCTCGCCCTTCGGCACCTTCTTGACCTTGAGCCCGAACGCGATGTTCTCGTACACCGACAGGTGCGGGTACAGCGCGTAGCTCTGGAACACCATCGCGATGTCGCGGTCGCGCGACGGCACGTGGTTGACGACCCGGTCGCCGATCCGCAGCACGCCGCCCGAGATCTCCTCGAGGCCAGCCACCATGCGCAACGCGGTCGTCTTCCCGCAGCCGGACGGACCGACCAGCACCATGAACTCCTGGTCGAAGATCTCGAGATCGAGGCTCGGGATCGCCCGTGTGCCGTCCGGGTAGACCTTTGTCACGGACTCGAACGTGACCCCAGCCACGGCTCGATCCTGCCATAAGTTCACCACTCCGCAAACCAGGCGAGCGTTCTAGGCTCTCCGTCGTGGATCTCGCGGGCAAGACGGCGATCGTCACCGGAGGGTCGTCGGGAATCGGCGCAGCGACGATCAGGCAGCTGCGCGAGGCGGGTGTGCGCGTCGCGTCGGGGGCCCGCCGCATGGAGCTCGTCGACGCGGACGTCGCGGTGCCGCTCGACGTCAGGAGCGAGGAGTCCTGCCGCGCGTTCGTGGAGCGCGCCGTCGAGGCGCTGGGCGGCGTCGACATCCTGTTCAACAACGCAGGGCTCGCGCTCGGCCGTGTGCCCTTCACGGAGTCGACCGCCGAGGACGAGGAGGCGGTCCTCCACACGAACGTCGACGGGGTCCTCAGGATCACCAGGCTCTGCCTGCCGCACATCCGCGACGGCGGGCACATCGTCTTCATGGGCTCGATCGCCGGCCGCCAGGCGTACCCCGACGGCGCGACGTACATCGCCTCGAAGTTCGCCGTGCGCGGCTTCACGTACGCGCTCCGTGAGGACCTGCTCGGGCGGCCGATCCGGATCACGACCGTCGACCCGGGGCTCGTCGAGACGGAGTTCTCGGTCGTCCGCTTCTACGGCGATCAGGCGAAGGCGGACGCCGTCTACGAGGGCCTCGAGCCGATCACCGCGGACGAGGTCGCCGACTGCGTGATGTTCGCGCTCACACGTCCGCTGCACCTGAACGTCGACGAGATCGTGATCAAGGCGCTCGCCCAGTCGAGCGGCGGGCGGGTCGTCCGTCGCGAGCGGCCTGCCTGACGCGCTCGGATGCGCATGCGCTCGACGTAACGACCGCGAGATCCTGCCGCCCGCAGTGGCCGACGGGGTTCGCCTTTCCGAACCTCGAGAACGCCGGTCGTCCACCCCCGATACGCCGGGTTGCCGCATGTCCGCCGCCCCGGAGATCTGGGAGCCTGCAGACATGAACCTGAGCGAGATAACAGAGGCGAGAGAGCTGGCCAACCGAGAGACGGACGGCGTCGAGGTCACGCTCCTCTGGCATCCAGTCGGCGACTACCTGACGGTCACGGTGGCCGACTCGAGGTCGGAGGAGAGCTTCGAGCTCGTCCTCGCCGCCGACGACCGCGCGCTGGACGTGTTCCACCACCCGTACGCCTACGCCGCTCGACGCGGGATGGCACCGCACGTGCGGCTGCCCGAGCCCGACCTCGCGCCTGCAGCCTGAGCGACCCGTCGGCATCATCTGCGCGTGAGCGCGGAGGGGACGAACGTCGTCGGCGGGCCGCTCGAGCCTTGCGGCTTCGACCCGCCCACCGGCTTCTGGCGGGACGGCACGTGCCGCACGGGCGGCCAGGACGTCGGCGTTCACGCCGTCTGCGCCGTGATGACCGACGAATTCCTCGCCTTCAGCGCCTCGGTGGGAAACGACCTGTCGACCCCGCATCCGGAGTGGGGCTTTCCCGGCCTCGTCGCGGGCGACCGCTGGTGCCTCTGTGCGAGCAGGTGGCAGGAGGCGCTCGAGGCGGGCGTTGCGCCGCCCGTGGTGCTCGAGGCGACGCATGCGCTCGCGCTCGAGTTCTCGTCGCTCGAAGATCTGCGGAGGCGCCAGGCTTAACCCTGGCACCTACACCATGTCTCCGCGCCCACGCGGCGATCGACTGACCGCGCTACACCAACTCGCAGTCGTGCCTCACGTCGCCTGCGCCTCGCGACGCTTCCTCCAGTAGCGCTCGAGCCCGAGGTAGCAGTGCCAGTACGGCGCGGCGCGGTCGTACGCCTCCGCGTCGCCCGGGTCGGCGGCGGCGACGTCGGCCCGTGCGGCCGCCACGAAGGTCGGCTCGTCCATGCCGTGCGCGACCCGCTCACCCCACGCGTGCATGGTCTCGCGCAGCGCCGACAGGTGGCGCTCGACGTCGTCGAAGACGCCGAAGTGGATCAGCGCGACGCGCCGAGGCGCCCGCCGCTCGAGCTCGTCGAGCGTCCGCTCCCACGCCTCCAGATCGACCTCCGGCGGAGGCGTCGGCGCGAAGACGAACCGTCCCGGGGAGATCCGCACGCCGGCCGCGTCGCCGTTGTACAGCGTCCCATCGTCGTGGAGGAGCGAGACCTGGTGCGACGCGTGGCCGGGCGCGGGAATGACCTCGAGACCGAGGACGTCGTCCGCGTAGGTGCTGACGTTCCCGGCCGGGACGGGCTCGAGCTGCCCCCACAGCTCGTCGAACGCGTCGCCGTAGAGGCGGCGCGCGCTCGCCTCGAGCCGCGACGGGTCGACCACGTGCGGCGCGCCGATCTCCGACACGTGCACCGTGAGCCCGGGATGCTCGCGGACGAGAGAGCCCGCCGCCCCCGCGTGGTCGAGGTGGATGTGGGAGAGCAGCAGGTGCCGCACGTCCGCGAGCTCGACGCCCCGGCCCTCGAGCGCCCGCCGAAGCGCGGGAATGCACGTCGTCGGCCCGCAGTCGAACAGGGCGAGGCCGTCGTCGGTCTCGACGAGGTAGGACGCAATGCGGCGCGCATCGCCGCAATGGAGGAGGTCGAGCGGCTCGACGGTCACGGCCCTCACTCAATCATCTGGATGTGGTTAGCCGTACCCACGGGCCCCTGGGAGTCGTCTAGCCTCGACGCAGTGGGCGATGACTTTCGAGCGGCCCGGCAGTCATTGCTGCGACGACCCATCCCCCAAGGAGGCTGCAGATGCCCGCACCCACGTTGATCGTCGGCGCTCCCTGCTGGATCGACCTCTACAGCTCGGATACCGCCAAGGCGACGAAGTTCTACGGCGAGCTCTTCGGCTGGGCGGCCGAGGAGCCGCTGGCCGAGTTCGGCGGCTACTTCACGTTCACGAAGGACGGGAAGCACATCGGCGGCTGCATGCTGAACGACGGCCAGGCCGGATATCCGGACGCGTGGGGCATCCATCTCATGACCGACGACGTCGAGGCGACGGCGAACGAGACGTCTGCGCACGGCGGCTCCGTCGAGATGGGCCCGATGGAGGTCGGCGAGAACGGCAAGTCCGTGATGATCAAGGATCCGGGCGGGGCGATGCTCGGGGCATGGCAGCCCGGCACGCAGCGCGGCTTCGAGGTCACCGGCGAGCCCGGCACGCCTGCGTGGTTCGAGCTCCACACCCGGGACTACGACAAGTCCGTGGACTTCTATCGCGACGTGTTCAAGTGGGACGCGCACGCCGCGGACACGGACGATTTCCGCTACACGACGCTCGGCGAGGGCGAGAACATGCTCGCCGGGATCATCGACGAATCGGTCTTCCCGGTCGAGAGCCCGACGCACTGGGCGGTGTACTTCGCGGTGTCGGATGCTGACGCCACGATCGCGAAGGCCGTCGAGCTCGGCGGCACCGTGGTGCAGCCGGCAGAGGACACGCCGTACGGCCGTCTCGCGCGGATCGCCGATCCGACCGGGACCGAGTTCCGGATCGTCCAGAACTGAGGTTGCGCGGGGACGTGGGGGCGGGGCGCTCGCCCCCTCGTCTCTACGCGCGCGCCGGAACGGCCGTCAGCGCCTGCATCAGGTCGTCGACGAGATCCTCCGCCGACTCGATGCCCACCGACAATCTGACGAGGTTCGCAGGCGACGCGAACGGGCCGGTGGCGGTGGAGGCGTGGGTCATTCGCGCGGGGTGCTCGATGAGGCTCTCGACGCCGCCGAGGCTCTCCGCGAGCGTCCAGATGCGTGTCCGGGCGACGAGGTCGACGGCTTCCGCCTCCGTCTCCGTCAGGAACGAGACCATCCCGCCGAAGTCGCGCATCTGGCGCGCCGCGATCTCGTGACCCGGGTGTCGGGGCAGGCCGGGCCACAGCACCTGCTGGACGCGGGGGTGCTCGTGGAGGAAGCCCGCCACCGCGCGCGCGTTGTTGCAGTGCCGTTCCATCCGCACGGCGAGGGTCTTGAGGCCGCGCAGGACGAGCCACGCGTCGAACGGGCCGGGAACCGCTCCGAGGGACTTCTGCAGAAAACGCAGGCGCTCGGCGATCGTCGGGTCGTTCGTCGCCGCGAAGCCGCCGACGACGTCCGAGTGGCCGCCCAGGTACTTCGTCGTCGAGTGCAGCACGATGTCGGCGCCGAGGTCGAGCGGCTGCTGGAGGTACGGTGTCGCGAACGTGTTGTCGACGACGAGCAGCGCACCGGCGGCGCGCGCCGCCGCGGCGACAGCCTCGATGTCGACGACGTTCAGCAGCGGGTTGGTCGGCGTCTCGATCCAGACGAGGCGTGCGTCTCCGACGTGCGAGAGCGCGTCCGACGACAGCTCCTCGGGGGTCACGTATGAGAACCGATAGCCCTTCGGCTCGTACACCTGCGAGAACATCCGGTACGTCCCCCCGTAGACGTCGTTGACGCATACGACGTGGTCGCCCGGGTCGAAGAGGTGCATGATCGTCGCCGTCGCGCCAACCCCCGACGCGAAGGCGTGTCCGTGCTCCGCGTTCTCCAGCGACGCGAGGCACTCCTCGAGCGCCGTGCGCGTCGGGTTGCCCGCGCGTGCGTAGTCGTAGCCCTTGTGGACGCCGACGGCCTCCTGCGCGAACGTGGACGTCTGGTAGATCGGCGTCGTGACCGCCCCGGTCGCCGGATCGGGCTCCTGGCCCGCATGGATCGCGCGCGTCTCGAAGTGCATCTCGGCGTCCATCGTAGTGGCGAGGTGCCTCGAGCCCTGGTTACGCGACGACGCGCTCGGCGCCGAGCCACGCCGATAGCTCGGCGAGCGTCTCGTCGAGGCGGGACGCGTCGCCCCATGCGCCGAGTACCTCGAGTGTCTTTGTCTTGCGGTCGAAGACGGGCTCCACGCGGCCGACCAGCCGGTCGCCCGCGAGGATCGGCAGCACGTAGTAGCCGTACTCGCGCTTCGCCTTCGGCACGTACATCTCGAGGCGGTAGCGGAACCCGAACAGCGCCTCGGTCCGCTCACGGTCGTAGATCAGGCGGTCGAACGGGGAGAGGAGCGTTACCCGGTCCGGGACGGGGCCGTCCTCTGCGTCCGGGTGTGCCTCCCATCCTTCCCTTCCGAGCCGAACGCCGAGTGCTCTCCAGCGGCGCGCCTGCAACAAGGCGCGTGCGTTGGCGAGCGGCAGGGTCTCCGTCGCCGGATACCAGCGCTCGGCGAGATCCCACAGGCGCTGCCCGTCGCGCCTGCCGACGATCGCGACGACTCCGTGCGCGAGGAGGATCTCGAGCATCACGGTGACGCCGCGGCCGCCGCTCCACCCGTGGCTCTCGCGGGGCGTCACCGACCGATCGTCGATCTCGCGCGCGAGCAGCGGGCCGCGAACTTCGAGGTCGCGAAGCACGTGCCTCTTGAAACGGGCGTTCGCCTCGAGGAACGCCTGCGCTCGCCGTTCGTGGCTGTACTCCCCGCGCTTGCGCCGCATGAGAGCGCGCACCGCGGGAAGCATCTCGATCGGCCAGATGTGTGCATTCCACTCGAACAGCTGCCGCGTCGCCCACAGCAGAGAGGCCAGCTCTTCGCGGTCGAAGGCGCCCAGGCGGCTCCACAGCACGAGCTCCTGCGGCGGCGCCACGGTGGCGACCGGATCGATCTGGAGCGAACCGAGCCGGCGGACGGTGTCGAGGATCCCGGATGCACTGCCGTCGAGCAGTTGCGACCGGATCGCGATGCGCCGCGCCTCGTCGGCGGAGACGAGCGTCACCTGACGACCCGCTCCAATCCGGTGACGCGCCGCAGCCGCTCGAGGGCTCGGTCGAAGGCGTCGTCGAGCCCTGCCGAGGGGCGCACGCCCGGCTCGCGGTGGAACGCGCGGACGACGAGCTCGTTGCGGGCACGGTCGGACTTGAGGTCGGCGCGTCCGACGATGCGATCGCGCCACAGCAAAGGGAGGACGTAGTACCCGTAGCGGCGTTGCGGAGCCGGCTTGTAGACCTCGATCAGATGGTCGAAGCCGAGGATTCTGCTCGCGAACGGTCGGTCCCAGAGGAGGTTGTCGAACGGCGAGAGGAGCACCGCCGCGGACGGGGCCGGTACGTCGAGCTCTGTCCCTGCCGGCACGAGGACGGGTCGGCCGCCGTCCTCCACCCGTAGCTCCTCAAGCAGACCGTCGTCGACGAGCCCTGCGACCGCGTCGCGCGCCATCTTTGCGGCTTGCCCCCTGAGGCGCCAGTGCTCGACGACACCCGAGGCGGTCAGCGCGCCGCGGGCCTTCACGGCGCGAAGTGCAAGAGCACGCAGCCGCTCCGGCTCGGTCGGTGTGGGCTTTTCGAGGATTCGGCGCGGCAGGACGCGCTCCGGGAGGTCGTAGAGCCGCTGAAATCCCTGTCGGGCCGCGACGACGAGGTCGCCGTGGTTCCAGAGCAGCTCGAGCATCTGCTTGGCGGGCTTCCAGCCCCACATCTCCCCCTGACGCGCGGCGCCCTCGAAGTGTCTCGAGCCGAGCGGCCCTCGCCTGCCGATCTCCGCGAGGACGTGTTCACGGAGGTGCGGGTGCGTCCGGTCGACGTCGCCGTACCACCGTCGGCCGCCGTTCTGCATCGCCGGCCGAAACAGCGGCCAGTCTTCGGCGGGGAGCAGGCACGCCTCGTGCGCCCAGTACTCGATCAGCCGCCCGCCGGCGAGAAGCCGCGAGACGGCGTCGCGCGGGTACGCGCCGATGCGTGAGCCGAGCGCGATCCGGTGACTCCGCTCGACGGTCGAGATCGAGTCCAGCTGGACGCAGGAGAGCTGTCGCACCGCAGCGTCGACCTCCGTCGTCGTGGCGGTGCGGCTCCGCGGCGCGTATCCCTGAGCCGCGATCGCAAGACGCCGCACGACCGTGAGGGGGACGGTTGGGACGGCCATCTCGCCTCCTTCTACCCGAGCACGACCGACCCGCGTGGCACTGTTTGCGAGATGCGGAACCTCGTCGGGTTCGTGCTCTTGGTGCTCGCCGTTGGCTACGTCGCGGGAATTCCGCTCCTCCTCAACCGCGACGACGATCCACTGCCGCCGAAGGCGGACGCGGTCGTCGTCCTCGCCGGCTCGGGCGATCGGCTGACGGAAGCCGAGGCGCTCGTCTCGGGGGGAATCGCGAAGAACCTCGTGATCTCGGCCGATCGGGGCAGCACCGACCAGCGACGCAAGCACCTCTGCCGGTCGAAGCCCCCGGGCGTCCTCTGCGTGTACTCCGGCGGCATCACGACCGCAGACGAGGTGCCGACCATCGCCCGCGTCGCGCAACGCCGAGGGTGGACGACGATCGTGCTCGTCACCTCCCGCTACACGTTGCTCCGCGCCGACAGGGTCTTCGAACGCTGTGGAGACTTCCGAATCGTCGAGTACGGCGTGGACGAGCCCTGGTGGCGGGACGCGGTCGGCGTGCCGCTCGAGTGGATCAAGCTGGGACTCTCGGAGACGGTGCGGCGGGGCTGCTGAGAGCAGCGTCTATCGTCGGAGGCGTGGAAGACAAGCGGCTCCGCAAGAAGCGCGATCAGGAGCTGATCGAGATCCTCAACGAGGTGCGCGTCGCGCTCTCGGGGGCAAGCGTCCTGTTCGGCTTCCTCCTCGTCGTGCCGTTCAGCTCGGGCTGGCGCGACTCGACCACCGGGCAGCAGGTCGCGTACGGCCTGGCATTCGTGGCGACGCTGCTCGCCGTGGTCGGCTTCATGACGCCGACGGCGTACCACCGGCTGCGCTGGCGCGACCGGAACAAGGAGCGGATGCTCCGGGTCTCCCACGCGGGAGCGCTGAGCGGCATCGCCTTCCTCGCCGTCGCGATGATCGCCGGGACCTACTTCGTCATGAGCGAGCTGGTCGGCACCGTCTGGGTCGTCGTGCTCACGGTCTTCGCTGCCCTCGCCTTCCTCGTGGTCTGGTTTGCCGTGCCGCTCTCGACGCCGTACGAGCGCTGGGACGAGGAGTACGACGTCGACGAGCTCGAGGAGCACGGCGAGGAGCCGCCACACGGCTCGGGCGTCGGCTAGGCCCTTTGTTCGAGGAGCAGTCGCGCGAGCAGGTCGGGATCGATCCCTCCGCCCGAGACGACGCACACCGCGCGGCCGTGGCCGCCGTGGCCCGCGAGCGCCGCCGCCAGCGCGAGCGCGCCCGCACCTTCGGCGACGACGCGCGCTCGGGTCGCCAGCAGGCGAACCGCGTCGGCGACGTCCTCGAGGGGAACGGCAACCGCGTCGGAGACGAGCCGCTGCGCCCGCTCCCACATCGCGGGCAGCAGCGCCTTCGAGCCGGCGCCGTCGACGAAGGACGCCACGTACTCGACCGACACGCGTTCACCCGCGGCGAAGGACGCCGCGAGCGGCGCTCCCGTCGCGGGCTCGCAGGCGACGACCCGTGTGCCGGGCCGGACGGCGGCGAGCGCGCTCGCGATGCCCGTCGTCAGCCCGCCGCCACCCCAAGGGACGAGCACCGTGTCGATCGCGTCGAGCTGCTCGGCGAGCTCCAGGCCGATCACGCCGTTCCCCGCCATCACGCGTTCGTCGAGGACGGGGTGCACGAAGAATCCGTGGAGGCCCTCGTAGGCGCCCTCCTCCATGGTCGTCCACCACGTCTCGAACGGGACGGGGATCACGCGCCCGCCGAGCCGTTCGATCGCGTCGAGCTTGGCCTGCGGCGCATGGTCGGGCGCGACGACCGTCGCCGGGATCCCGAGCTCGCGGGCGAGCCAGCAGACGCCCTGCGCCATGTTGCCGGCGCTCGTCGTCCAGACCCCGTCGCGCCAGGCGTCGGGGCCGGCCTGTCGGATCGTGCTCGCCGCACCGCGGAGCTTGAACGAGCCGATCGGCTGCAGGCACTCGAGCTTGAGCCAGATCTCGCACGGCGCATCGACGTCGAGCCGCACGACGGGCGTCTCGATCACGTCGCGCGCGGCAACGGCACGCGCGCGCTCGATCGCCTCGAGCGAAATCAGAACGCGACCTCGGCCCCGACCCCGCGCTCACGCGCGCGGTCGACGCAGAGCGAGGCCGCGGCGAGGTCCTCCACGGCGATGCCGAGCGACTTGAAGACGGTGAGCTCGTCGTCCGAGCGGCGGCCTGGATGGGCTCCGAGAAGCAGCTCCCCCAGCTCCGCGAGGATGTGCTCCGGGCCGAACCCGTGCTCCTGCGCGGCGAGGGCGTAGTCGCCGGACTCGTTGAGCGCCGATTCGCGCAGGTCGACGAAGAACGCCGAGTCCGCCACGACGTCGCCGTCGAGCTCGCGTGCGGTCGGGCCGTGCGCGCCCACGGCGTTCACGTGCGCGCCTGGGGCGAGCCAGGCGCGCCGGACCACCGGCTCGTGCGAGGACGTGCACACGCAGACCACGTCGGCGCCGTCGAGCGCCTCCTCGGCGGTCTCGCAGGCGACAGCGTGGGACTCCAGCGCGAGCGCCTCCGCGTGCGCGCGCGTTCGGCTCCAGATCCGCAGCTCCGGATCGTCGATCACCGTTCGCATCGCGTGCGCGTGCGAGCGGGCCTGCACGCCCGCGCCGACGATCGCGACACGCCGCGCGCCGTCTCGCGCGAGGAGCTTCGTCGCGACGCCCGACACCGCCGCCGTGCGGATCTCCGTGATCGCCGAAGCATTGAGGATCGCGCTGAGGAACCCGTTCGTCCCGTCGTGCAACAGCACCGCTCCCTGGTGCGGGTCGATGCCGCGGGGGCCGTTCGCCGGTGTGACGACGATCTCCTTCAGCGAGAAGACCGGCGCGTCCCCGGCGCGGTGCGCGGGCATCAGGCCGAGCAGCTGGTCGTCCGACGGGCGGAACATGAACCGGAGCGGCATCGTCAGCTCCCCGCGGGCGAGCGCGGCCAGCACGTTCTCCATCGCGGCGATGCACGACTCCATGTCGAGCACGTCGCGGATGTCCGAGTCGGACATGACGAGCACGGTCACCGGAACAGTCTCCCAATCCTCACATGCTCCGCGCCGTCGAGACGCAGCCCGAGCGCCTCGGCGACCGGTGCCAGCTGCTCGACCGTGTTCGGGCCGACGACGACCGCCGTGACCTCGCTCACGCCGAGCAGCCATGCGATCGCGAGACCCGCCATCGAGACGCCGCGTTCCGCCGCTTCCCGCTCGAACGCCTCGAGCGCATCGAACGTCGCGTCGGACCAGTACTGCTCTCCACCCTCCGGACGCATGGTCATGCGGGAACCCGGCGGGGGTTGCTCGCCGCGGCGGTACTTGCCGGTCAGCCACCCGCCGGCGAGGGGGCTGAAGGGCGTGTAGCCGATCCCGTGCTCGTGGCAGAGCGGGAAGATCGTCTCGCGGTCCTGTTGATGGAGGAGCGAGAAGCTGTTCTGCACGACCTCGTACCGCGCGAGCCGTTCGAGCGACGACAGCTCGAGCGCCTCCGCCACCTGCTCCGCCGTGAAGTTGGACGCGCCGATCGTGCCGACCTTGCCCGCGCGGACGAGCATGTCGAAGGCCGTGAGCGTCTCCTCCTGAGGCACGTCCGGGTCGAAGTCGTGCGCGAGGTACGCGGCGACGCGTTCCACGCCGAGCCGCTCGAGGCTCGTCTCGATCTGACGCGCGATGCGCCGGGGTGCGAGGCCCCGGTCCGCTCGGTCGGACATCGGGTTGAAGGTCTTCGTGGTGATCGCAATACGGTCGCGGACGCCAGCAGGCTTCGTCCCGAGCCAGGCGCCGAGAAACTGCTCGCTCCGCCCCCCTCCGTACGCGTCCGCGGTGTCGACGGCGGTGACTCCCATGTCCCAGGCGGCGTCGAGCAGCCGGAACGCCTCGTCCCGCGAAGTGCCCTGGCCGAAGAAGGCGGGCGCGGAGCCGATGCCGCCGAAGTTGCCGCAGCCCAGGATGATCCGCGAGACCGCGATGCCGCTCCGACCAAGTACACGCTCCTCCACCGCGGGCGATCGTACGCGCGGGCGCTACGAGATAGGGCTGGACGGTCGCACGGCGAACATCGGCGGTATGGGCGACGAGGCGCTTCGCGAGGCGAAGAGGGAGGCGCGGCTCGAGGCGGCGCCGTTCGCGGCGGCAATGTGCGCGGCGAACGTCGCGCTCGCGGTCGTCAGCCACAGGGCGGGGTGGGAGCTGTTCTACCGGGACGACTCGTGGATCTGGCTGGCGGTTGGCGCGCCTTCGCTGGCGCTCACCGCGACGTTCGCCGTCGGCTCGCTCAGCCCGGTGCTCGACCACGTGAGCCGCGAGCTCGCGATCGTCCTGTTGGTCCTCGTCGGCGTCGGCGCGGCGGGAGGCATCGCCTGCGTGGTCGTCTCGTTGCTGACGTCCAAGCCCGAGGCTCTGCACCTCCTCGCGAGTGCGGCCGTCGTGCTGTTCACGAATGTCGTGTCCTTCTCTCTGTTCTTCTGGGAGCTCGACGCGGGCGGGCCCGTGGCGCGCGCGATGTCGGGCACGCGACCGCATCCCGACTTTCGGTTCACCCAGGACGACAATCCTCAGCTTGCGCGTCCGGGGTGGGCGCCGCGGCTCGTCGACTACGCCTACGTGTCGGTGACGAACTCGCTCGCGTTCAGCCCGACGGACACGATGCCGCTCACCCGGAAAGCGAAGCTGTTCATGGGGATGGAGGCCGCGATCTCGTTCGTCACGGTCCTCGTGGTCGGCGCCCGGGCGATCAGCGTGTTGTCGTAGCGTCGCCGCGGCGATCGAGCCGCCAGACGAGACGGAGGCCCGACCAGGTCGCGTCGACGGCGGCCACCTTGGTGTCGACCAGGCCGAGCGGGAGAGCGACGTCCCGGACGACGTCCTCGGTCATGTCCGTCGGGAGCTTCGAGGCGCGCTTCGGCCAGGCGATCCAGAGCATCCGGTCCGGGAAGATCGCCTTCCCCAGCTCCTCGAGCCGTGCCGCCAGGTCGGCGCGGGCCGTGGCGAAGAAGAGCACGACGTCCGCCTGCTGCGGCGAGCTCACCCGGCGGGCCCCGTTCGGCAGTGGGTCGAGCAGCTCGTCCGCATCGCCCGGATCGGCGACGACCGCGTACGTGCCGCCCTCGGCGATGCCGAGCTTGCGGGCAAGCGGCGTACCGGAGTAGCCCGCGTCAGGCGGAGGTGTCATCGGCCGTCGCCGCCAAGGACGCGAACGCCCGGTATGCGGGCTCGAGCGCGTCGGCAAGGTCGTCGCTCCCCACCCGGACGCCGCTCCGGCCGAGGCGCTTCACCACCGCCCCGGGCGGGAGGGAGCGCGGCGGCCGCGCCGCGGGAAGGGGACCCGACCGCCACGGGTCTTCGCCACGGGACGCGGGCGCCTCGGCGGGCTCGCAGCCACGCCAGCGCAGCAGGACGGCGGGATCGCGGTCGATTGCGTGCGCGAGGACGAAGGCGACCGCGGCGACGTGCTTGCAGACGGTGCCGTGGTGGTCGCGGTCGGGACAGGAGCAGCTCGACCGGATCCGCCGCGAAGGTGGAACGAGCGGCTCGCGATGCTCGGTCTCCATCAGATGCGCCAGGTGGATCGACTGGCTCGTGCCCTCGACGCCCGAGACGAGCAGAGCGCGACTGCGTGACGCTCGCGCGACGTCGGCCCAGATGCGGGCCGGGACGACGGCGGCCTCGAGCGCAACGTCGTACTCGGCGCCCTTGGACCCGACCACGCGCGCCGCGACCGATCCGGCGGAGACGCGCACGTCGTGCACGGCGCCCGAGCGGGCGAGGTCGCGACCCCGCTCCGCACGGGCCGAGCCCTCGTCCGGCACGACCGCGCTCGCGACCCAGCGCGCCCACGGCCCCGAGCCGACGCGATCGCCGCCTGCCGGAGCGCGGAGCGCCCGGCCGTCGTCCTGGAGCAGCGTCACGCCGCCGCCTCGATCGCCTCGGGGGTCAGCGCGACCGCGGCGCGGATCGCGTCGAGGTCGAGCTCCGACAGCCAGTCGTCCGCCCGGCCCGCCATCACGTGCGCGGCGAGCTCGCGCTTCGAGTCGAGCAAGGCGTCGATCCGCTCCTCGAGCGTGGCGGTGCACACGAGGCTCGACACGAACACGGGCTTGCGCTGGCCCAGGCGGTGCACGCGGTCGGTCGCCTGCTGCTCGACGGCGGGGTTCCACCAGCGGTCGAAGTGGAAGACGTGGTTCGCCGCCGGAAGGTTCAACCCACGGCCCCCTGCGCGCAGCGAGACGACGAGGACGGATGGCCCGGTCGCCGAGTCGAACCGGGAGACGAGGTCGTCTCGTGCCTGCGCCGACAGCCCGCCGTGGAAGAAGCCGACCTCGCGGTCGAGCCGCGATGCCAGGTGCGGCGCGAGCCGGTCGAATCCCGGGTACTGCGTGAAGACGAGCGCCTTGTCGTCCTCCGGCACTGCGCCGAGCAGCTCGACCAGACGCTCGAGCTTGCCCGAGCGGCCCTCGAGCGGCTGACCGGTCGGGGCGACGATCTCCGGGTGGTTGCAGAGCTGCTTGAGCTGGCCGAGCATCGCGAGCACGGCGCCGCGCCGGTCGAATTGCCGCTCGTGGCGCTCGATGCGCGGCATCCACCGGTCGACCGTCGCGCGGTAGAGGCTCGCCTGCTCGACCGTGAGGTGGCACGGCACCTTGGCGATGGTGATCGGCGGGAGCTCGAGGTCGACCTCGGGGGCGTCCTTCGCGCGACGGAGGACGAACGGCCCGACGAGAGATCGCAGACGCTCGAGCGCATGTGCGTCCCGCCGGACCTCGATCGGGCGCGCCAGCGTCCGCTCGAACGCCTCGCGGCTGCCGAGCAGCCCCGGGTTGACGAGATCCATGATCGACCAGAGCTCGCCGAGCCGGTTCTCGATCGGCGTGCCCGTCATCGCCAGCGTGCGCTGCCTGGGGATCCGCCGGAGCGCCCGGTGCCGCTTCGTCCGCGGGTTCTTCACGTCCTGCGCCTCGTCGAGGAGCAGCCGGTCCCAGGCGACCGCGCACAGGAGATCGACGTCGCGCGTCGCCACGTCGTACGACGTCACGACGACGTCGCTCGCGGCCGCGACGCCGCGAAACGCCTCGCCGTCGAGTCGGGCGGGGCCGTGGTGGAGATGCACCCGGAGCGCGGGCGCGAAGCGCGCGATCTCTCGTGACCACTGCTGGGTGACGCTCATCGGGCTCACGACGAGCGTCGGCCCGACGCGCGCTCCTCCCTCGCGCTCCGAGACGAGCGACGCGATCGCCTGCACCGTCTTCCCGAGCCCCATGTCGTCGGCGAGGATCCCGCCGACCCGCATGTCGCCGAGCAGGCGCAACCAGCCGTGGCCGCGCTCCTGAAACGGGAACAGGTCGTGGCGCATGCCGGCGGGCGTCCCGAGCGGCTCGAAGCGCCGGTCCTCCGCGCTTGCGAGGAGCGTGTCGAGCGTCGCGTCGAGCCGGATCTCGCCGAGCTCGACGCCCGCCTCTTCGGTCTCGAGCCCCGAGACGGCGCGAACGAGGTCGACCACACGGGCTGCGCGGCCCCGGTTGTCGAGGAACCGCAGCGCGCGCTCGACGTCCGATGCACGGAGCGCGTGCCACTTGCCTCGCAGCCGGATCAGCGGCTCCTTCGCCGCCGCAAGCTCCCGGAGCTCGTCCTCGGTCAGCTCGACGTCGCCGATCGCCAGCCGCCAGTCGAACGACGCGACCGCATCGCGCGTCAGGAGCCCGCTCGACACGGCGGGCGAGCTCGTGGCGACGAGGTTGACGCGCACGCTGCTCGTCGTCGCGACCCAGGCGTGGGGGAGCCTGACCGGGATCGCGAGCACCTCGAGCCGGGGCCGTGCCCGGAGCAGGAACCCGCGAACCTGCTCTGGGTCGAGCTCCACCGCGAACGAGCGCGCGTCCAGGTGGATTCCGGCGTCCGCGAGGATCGGGACGATGGTCTCGAGTCGACGCTCGAGCGCGTTGCGAGGATCGCTCGCGCGCAGGAACGTGAATACGTCGTCGCCGTCTTCGCCGAGGAGCGCCGCCGGCAGCGCGATCGTCGGGTCGTCCGCCGCCTCGAGCCACAGCTCGAGCACGACCGAAGGCGGCCCGTCCCCGCGGTCGTAGCCCTCGTCGAGGCGCAGGCCGACATTCCACGGGGCACGGGAGCGGTGCGCGAGCCCGCCGTCCACCCAGGCGCTGACGCGGCGCTCGAGCGCGGGATAGCCGGCGTGGTACGGCAGGTCCGGCCGCGGCGCCGCGAGGCCGGCGAAGAAGTGCTCCGCAGCTCCGGAGCCGCGCATCGACGTCGCCGAGAGCAGGACGCCCGCACGTCGCAGCGCGCCCCGCGCCAGCTCGTCGACCGCGCAGCCGTACAGGTCGTCCACGAACGCGTCGACGTCACCGTCGAACGCGTCCGCCGACGCGGCCGGGGCGGCGTGTGCGATCGCGTCGAGCTCGCTCCGCACCTGCTCGTCGATCGTCGCTCCCCAGAGCGCGTGCCAGCGGCCGTCGGCCGCCTGCAGATGGGGATGCACCAGACCGGCTGCGACGGACCGGCGTGCGAGGTCGAGGACGGCGACGACGACGTGGGCGGTGCCGCCGAGCTCGACGTCCCCGGGCGGGTCGGCTGCGAGCTCGAGGAGCTCCTCCAGCTCCAGCCGGCGAGCGCGCGTCCGCGGCGCGCCCCGGACGTCGACGACGACCGGCTCGCCTACCTCGAGCCCGGTCGACGAGAGCCCTCCGTCGCCGTCGCGGACGAGCGCGTAGGCGCCCGCATCGTCCTGCCAGAGCAGTTCGAGGGTGGGGCGCGTGCTGTCTGCCGCTGCGCGAGCCGTCTCTGGCACGAACCCGTAAGCATAGGCTCGCGCCGGGACGTGGCCGCCGGCTGTCTGGCCTCGTAAACGTCAGGCGCTCAGATGGACAACGGTTGCACCGTCCGCCGAGTCGGGCTCGTGCGACGTGACGAGCGGATGGCGTGCGAGCTCGTCCCGAACCGCCTTTCGGATTGCGCCCGTGCCGCGCCCGTGGATGACGCGAACCTCCTCCCGACCGGCGAGCGCCGCCGTGTCGACGAAGCCGCGGAGCGCCTCACGTGCTTCCTGGGCGGTGCGGCCGCGCAGGTCGAGCTCGGCGGGCGCGTCGGTCGGCGTCGGGGCGTTCACGGTCACCGCGGGTGAAGCGTCCGTGTCGGTCGGCGCGTCGCGGTCCGGCTGCAGGCGTCCGAGGGGGACGCGCACGCGGAGTCCGCCGCGGCCGATGACGATCGCCTCGTCGCGCACGATCTCGGCGATGGTGCCGCGAACGCCGAGGCGAGGGGCGACGACCGGGTCGCCCGGCTCGAGCGGTCCGCTCGGCGGCAGCGGCGGCTCCGCGTCGCGGAGCGCGCGGCCGGCGCGGACGGCACGTTCGGACGCGGCGCCGAGCCGGCGATCCCGCTCCCGCTCCTTCGACCGCGCCTTAGGCGTCGTCGCGCGTGCGCGCTCGCGCTCGAGCCTTTTCGCGGCGCGGATCTCGTCACGCAGCGCGTCGAGCTCGGATCGCGTCTCGGCGAGCTCGCGCTCCGCCTCGGCCGCTGCCCGCTCGCGCTCCGCTCGCGTCGAGGCGCGGACGCGCTCGATCTCCCGCTCGAGCTCCGTCACGCGCGCCTCCGCGGCGCGGCGTGACTCCTCGGCCGCCTCGCGCTCGGCCGTGGCTCTCTCGCGGTCGGATGCGGCGCGCTCCTCCGCGGTCTCCGCCTCGGCGACGAGCGCGGCGACCCGCAGCTGCTCGGGCGCGACGCGAGCCCGCGCGTCGCGGATCAGCTCGGCCGGGAGCCCCAGGCGCTCGGCGATCCGGAGCGCGTGCGACGTGCCTGGTCGGCCGAGCGCGATGCGGTAGAGAGGCGCCTCGGTCTCCGGATCGAAGCCGGTCGCCGCATTCGCCACCTCCTCGGTGGCGCTTGCCCACTCCTTCAGCTCGGCGTAGTGGCTCGTCACGACGGTCAGCCTGGCCTGGAGCGCGAGCCGGCCGACGAGCGCCTGCGCGAGCGCCGCGCCCTCGACGGGATCGGTGCCGGCTGCGAGCTCGTCGAGCAGCACGAGCGTCCGGTCGGTCGCGATCTCGAGGATCCCGACGAGGTTTCGCACGTGTCCCGAGAACGTCGAGAGGCTCATCTCGATCGACTGCTCGTCGCCGATGTCCGCGAGCACGCCGTCGAACACGGGCAGCTCCGCGATGTCGGCGGACGGACGGAGGCCACATTGGTGGAGGAGAGCCGTCAGGCCGAGGGTCTTCAGCGCGACGGTCTTGCCGCCGGTGTTCGGCCCGCTGATCACGAGCGCCCGGAGCTCCCCGAGCTCCAGATCGATCGGGACGGCGGTCGACGGGTCGAGCAGCGGATGGCGGGCTCGCCGGATGACGACCCGCTCTGAGCGCGTCACGGGAGAACCCCGCCAGCCGCGGGAGAGCATGCCGCCCGCCAGCGCGAGGTCGAGCTCCCCGACCGCGTCGACGAGCGCCACGATCTCTGCGGCGCGCTCGCCGACGTCCGCCGAGAGCTTGCGAAGGATCCGCGCGACCTCCTCGCGCTCGGCACTCTCCGCCTCACGGAGGCGGTTCGACTCCTCGACGACCGCGAAGGGCTCGACGAACAGCGTCTGCCTGGAGCCGGAGCTGTCGTGGACGATCCCCGGCACAGCACCGCGCGCCGTGGCGCGAAGCGCGAGCACCGGCCTGCCGCTGCGCTCGGTGACGAAGTCATCCTGCAGGTGCTCCCTCAGGGACGGGTCGCGGGCGAGCGCGCGAAGACGCTCGGCGACCCGTCCACGCCCTTCGCGGAGCTCTCGCCGCAGCCGGCGAAGCCCGGGCGTCGCCGAGTCGCGGAGATCGGAGCCGTCGTCCTCGACGGCCCTGTCGATCGCGGAGGCGAGCGACGAGAGGCCGGGCTCGATCGCGGACCCGATCGCCTGCAGGCCCGGAACCGCATCGAGTGCGTCTAGGGTCGCGCGTCCGGCAACTCCGGCCTCGACGCCGCCGGCGATTGCGCGCAGCGTCTGGGTGTCGAGCGCACTCCCTCGTCCTGCCGCCGTCGCAGCGCCGCGAACGTCTCGCACACCGGCAAGATCCGGCTCCGCGGAGTGGTCGAGCACGTCGATCGCCTCGGACGTCAGCGACTGGCGAGCCGCCACCTCCTCCGCGTCGGCGGACGGCCGCAGCTCGAGCGCCCGCGTCCGTCCGGGCTCGCTCGCCGCAATGCCGGCCAGCCGCTCGAGGATCGCGGGCAGCTCCAGGAGCTCGAGCGCCCATGGATCCATGGCCGCAAGTCTAGGCGCGTTCACAGGAGCCGGATGACGGCGGCGACGACGGCCGCGACGGTCACCACGACGATGATCGGCGCACGGAGCGCGACGGCCCCTACGGCGGCGACGATCGCGATGGCGCGGGCGTCGACCACGAGGTCGCGCCGGCTCGCGAACGTCGAGACGACGACGAGCGCAGCGAGCAGCGTCGGTGCGAGCAGCGCCACGACGCCGCGGATCGCGCGAGGCAGCGCCCGACCGCCGAGCACGACCGGCCCTATCGCCTTGAACGCGACCGTGCACGCCCCGACGGCGAGGACGACCGTCCACGCGCGGTTCATCGCCGGACGCCGATCAGACAGGCGGCTGCCGCCGCCACGATCGGCACGCCGACCGGGACGAACGGGACGAGCACGAGCGCGGTCCCGGCACCGAGGGCAGCGGCGACGGCGCCCCGCCGGTCGTGGACCTGGCCCGCGAGTAGCGCGAGGAAGAGCGCCGGAAACGCTGCGTCGAGCCCGATGTCCGCCGGGTCGCCGATCAGGTCGCCGGTGAACGTCCCGATGCTCGTCGACAGCACCCAACTCGGGAAGAGGACGAGACCGGCGCCGAGGATCCTGGAGGCGTCGTACCGACCGCCGCCCAGGTGGCCGATCGCCCACGATTCGTCCACGACGAGCTGCGCTCGCAGAAGGCGTTGCCAGACGGGGCCCGTGAGCGCAGGTGCGACGGAGATCCCGATCGGCACGTAGCGCGTGTTGAGGAGCACGGCTGCGGTGATGGCGGCGGCGAGCGTGCCTCCTTCACCGAGCACGGAGACGGCCGCGAACTGCGCCGAGCCGGCAAATGTCGTCCCGGAGAAGATCGTCACCGAGAAGAGATCGAAGCCCGCCTCGCGGGCGAGCAGGCCGAACGTCAGGCCGAAGGCCGCGACTGCCGGTACGAGAGGAGCGACGGCCCTGGCGCCGGCGGAGAGGCTGCGCGCGACCTCGTCGCTCATCGGGACGAATCATCTCGGCCCGGTCGCGCTCGGCTGGTTCGGTTATCCCGAGATGTAGTCCGTCAGGAACTTGATCTGGACGCTCTGTTCCTTCGACTGGAACTTGACGAGATCGCCGATCGAGACGACCCCGACGACCTTCTGCGCTTCGTCGAGGATCGGCAGGTGGCGGATCCGCCGCTCGGTCATGATCGCCATGCACTCCTCGATCGACGTGTCGGGCGTCGCGTACACGAGCGCTGCGGTCATGATCTCGCGCACCGGCGTCGTCCGCTCGTCGCGGCCTTCGAGCGTCACGCGGCGGAGGTAGTCCCGCTCGGTGACGATGCCCGCGAGCCTGCCGGCCTCCATCACGAGGAGCGAGCCGACGTTGCTGTCGACCATCTTCCTGACCGCGTCGAGCACCGTTGCCTCGCCGTCGATGTCGAGGACGTCCCCGCCCTTGGCCTCGAGGATGTCGGAGACGTGGCCCATCGTTCGATCGCCCCTCCCCCGAAGCCTCTCACGCGCGGCGCGCTGCGCGCAAGCCGTCGCCTCGTGGTGCGCCAGGACGACGTCGAGCGGTAGGGCTAGCGCGTCCGGAGCACCTCCGCGAGCGGCCGCGTGTTGAGCACGTCCGCCGCCGTCGCCCACCCGCGCCTCGCTGTCGCGACCGCAAGCCGCATGTTGTCCAATCCGCGAACGGAGTGCGCGTCGGTGGACGCGACCAGCGTCACGCCCGCCTCGACCGCGAGCCCGGCGTTCTCGCCCGAGAGGTCGAGACGATCCGGCAGCCCGTTCACTTCGACCGCGACGTCGTGTTCCAGCGCGACCTCGAACACCGCCTCGAGGTCGAGGGCATTCGGCTCGCGGTGGTTGAGGATGCGGCCCTTCGGGTGGCTCAGGCAGCGGACGGCCGGGTGCCGCATCGCCTCGGTCACCTTCGCGGTCAGGATCTTGCCCGGCTCGCGCTGGCCGGCGTGCAGGCTGAGCTGCACCCAGTCGAGCTCGGCGAGCACGTCGTCGGGAAGGTCGAGCGATCCGTCGCGCCGGATGTCGACCTCGCTGCCGGCGAGGACGCGGAACGGCGCGAGGGTTTCGTTGGTCGCGTCGATCTCCTCGCGTTGCCGGCGGAGCGCGTCGGCGTCGAGGCCCGGCACGACGCGAACGCTGACGGTGTGGTCGCAGATCGCGAGGTACTCGTAGCCGCGGTCCCGCGCCGCCGTGGCCATCTCGAGCACCGTCGCCTTGCCGTCAGACCACGTCGTGTGGCAGTGCAGGTCGCCTCGGACCTCGTCGAGCTCGACGAGTGGCGGCGGCTCGCCGCGAAACGGCTGCTCGCGCAGCTCGGGTGGGCACCAGGGAATGCCGAGGGCGGCGTACACGCTGCGCTCGTCGGGTGCGCCCGGGAGGACGCCCAGGGCTTCGACGTACGGACCCGCGCCCGTGTATCGGAGGAGCTCCGTCCCGAGCCGCTCTGGCTCGGGGAGGCGGAGAGTAACCGGCACGCCCTCGATGGTGACTCCGACCGCGCCCCGCGTCTCGCGCGCGACCACCATCACGATCTGCGGGAGCCGCTCGAAGGTGTCGATGACGTCGCCGGGGGCGGTCGTGGGCACGACGACGGCGAGGTCGAAGGACAGCTCGGCCCAGCGACGGGGATCTCCTGCCACCTCGCCCTTCAGCGCGGAGGCGATCTCGTCGACGAGCAGGCGGGCGCGGTTCAGCGTGAGGCCGCGTGCAAGGCGGCGCGGCTCGTTTCGGAGACGCGCCAGGATCTTCTGCTCGGTGGCCGGCCCGACGCCGGGCACCGAGCGAAGCGCCCCTTCGCTCGCGACGCGGCGGAACTCGTCGGCGGTCTCGACACCGAGGCCGGCCGTGATCTCCAGCATGCGCTTCGGTGCGAGGCCGAGCAGCCGACCGAGCGCGACGAGCTCGGGCCGCACCCGGCGCTCCAGCTCGTCGAGCTCGGCGATCGTGCCGGTCGCAGCGAGCTCGCTGAGACGCGCCGCGATCCCGGGGCCGACTCCACGGAGCTCCTGCACCCGCCCCTCGCGGACGAGCTCCAGGATCGGGGCCGGCGTCGCCCGAATCGTCTCGGCGGCGCGGCGATACGCCCGCGCGGTGTACGCCGACGCTCCCGCCAGGTCGAGCAGGCTGGCGAACGCCTCCAGGCGCTCGGCGACAGCTGCGTTGTCCAGGGCTCGAGGCACAGAGCTCAGTCTGCCGTCCGGCCCGCGGTTTTCGGCTGTGCCGTTCGGGTATCCGACCCCGACACCGAAGGAGGACTCATGCCCGACAAGCGACCAAGCGTGAAGAACGAGAAGCAGTACGAGGCGCTCAAGGACAAGGGGATGTCCAAGGAGCGCGCCGCACGTATCGCGAACTCCCCGGGCGCCTCGAAGCGCGGCGGCGAGAAGTCCGGCTCGGGCGGCGACTCGCGTCAAGGAGGGACGACCGCTCAGAAGAAGGCCGCCGGGCGCAAGGGAGGACGGGCGACCGCCCGCAAGCGCTCCTAGAGCTCAGCCGGGGTGCTGACGCCGAGGTCGCGCAGGAGCCCGTCCTCGAGGCTGTACACGACCCCGTGGACCGTGAGCGGCTGTCCGCACGCCCACGCGTCCTCGACGATCGTCGTCTGTACGACGTTCGCGACCTGCTCGACGACGTTCAGCTCGCACAACCGGTTCAGCCGCTCGCCGTCCGGAAGGCGGTCGAGCTCTGTTGCATGCTTTTCGGCGACGTCTTCGATATGACGAAGCCAGTTGTCGACCAGCCCGTGCCGCGTGCGTTCGAGCGCGGCGGTCACGCCGCCGCACCCGTAGTGCCCGCACACGATCACGTGCTCGACCCGGAGCACGTCGACGGCGTACTGGAGCACCGACAGGCAGTTCAGGTCGGTGTGGACGACGATGTTCGCGACGTTGCGATGGACGAACACCTCGCCCGGCGCGAGCCCGACGATCTCGTTCGCCGGCACGCGGCTATCGGAGCAGCCGATCCAGAGGTACTTCGGAGACTGGTGCGTCGCGAGCTCCGAGAAGAAGTGGAGGTCACGCTCGACCATCGCGGCCGCCCAGGCGCGATTCTGCTCGAGGAGGTGGTCGAGGCCGGTCATCCCGATCCGATCAGCGTACGATCAGGTCCTGGAGCGCCATCGCCGCGGAACCTAGCCGTCGACGAAGCCCACCTGCTCCGCGTGGCGTGCTAGGTATGCCCCATGGCAGACATCCTTCTCTTCCACCACGCGCAAGGTCTCACTCCGGGCGTCGTCTCGTTCGCCGACGACCTCCGCGCCGCAGGTCACGTCGTCCACACCCCCGACCTCTACGAGGGCAACACGTACGACGATCTCGACGAAGGGATCGCATACGCGAAGAGCGTCGGCTTCGACACCGTCCTGGAGCGCGGACGGCAGTCCGCCGACGACCTTCCGAGCGAGCTCGTCTACGCCGGGTTCTCGCTCGGCGTCATGCCGGCGCAGCTCCTGGCCCAGACGCGTCCGGGCGCCAGGGGCGCGCTGTTCTTCAGCGCTGCGCTCCCGGCGACCGAGTTCGGCGATGCATGGCCCGAGGGTGTCCCGCTGCAGATCCACATGATGGAGAACGACCCGTGGGCCGAGGAAGATCTCCCCGCAGCGCGCGAGCTCGCCGAGATCGACGGCGTCGAGCTGTTCCTCTACCCCGGCGACCGCCACCTGTTCGCGGACTCGAGCCTGCAGGACTACGACGAGGCCGCCGCGGCGACGTTGAGACAGCGCGTCCACGCGTTCCTCGAGACGTGAGATAGCGATCCGGCGCACGATGCCCGGATGACCGTGACTGCACGGAGCGTCGAGCTGCGAGCGGTCGCACAGGCGATCGCGGACGCGCTACCGCCCTCGATCCACGAGGTCGTCGTGACGGGAAGCGTCTCCCGCGGCGTCGCGGACGAGGTCTCGGACATCGAGATGCTCGTCGTGACGGAAGGTGAGCTCGAGCTCGAGGACTGCTTCTCGCTCGCCGCCGCCTGCGAGCTCACCGACCTCGGCACGTGGGGGCAGCAGGGCACGCCGACGAAGCGCGTGTCGGGCTACCGAGACGGCGTTCCCGTCGAGCTCGTCTGGTGGTCACGCGCACACGCGGAGACGACGATCGACGCGATCTTCGAGGGCGACGTCTCCGCTTCCGCCGACGCGCTGGCAAACGGGGTGGCGTTGCGCACGTCGGGCCTCCTGGCGCAGTGGCAGGACCGACTGCAGCGCTATCCGGACGATCTGGCTCGAGCGCACATCGAGAGCGCCGCCCTGCCGTGGGGCGGGTTCGCGGCGGCGGGTCTTCTCACGCTGGTCCGTCCGGGCGAGCGGCTGGCCCTCCTCGAGCGAATGGTCGACGACGCTTCACGGGTCGTTCGCATCGTTTTCGCCCTGAACGGTGTCTGGCCGCCGACCTTGAAGTGGCTGCGAGAGAGGACGGCCCCGCTGCCGCGCAAGCCCGATCGGCTGGCGGAGCGAATCGTGGAGGCGTTGACCGAGCGCGACCCGTGCCGGGCGCTGATCCTCATGACCGAGCTCCAGGCGGAGACGGTCGCCCTCGCGCCGGACGGCCCGAACGTCGTCCGGGCGCGGCAGTGGCTCGCCGACGGCCGCGAGATTCTCATCCGTCGTCGAGCGGAGGCATGAGACGATGGTCGTCGTGACCTGGACCGACTTCACCACGCAAGACGAGGGGCCGATGATCGCGGGTCGCCGGCGCGGGAGTGGGCCGCCCGTGCTCCTGCTGCACGGCGGGCCGGGCCTCGGCTTCGACTACCTGCGTGACCTCGCAGACGAGCTCGCGCAGGAGAACGACGTCGCGTGGTACCAGCAGCGCGGGCAGGAGCCGTCGGCGGTCGAAGGGCCATACTCGGTCGGGGCGGATGTCGGCGATGCCCGTCGTGTCCTCGACGCGCTCGGCTGGGAGAAGGCATACGTCGTGGGCCACTCGTGGGGCGGGCACCTGGCGCTCCATGTCGCCGAGGCGATGCCTGAGCGGCTCCTCGGCGTCCTGTCCGTCGACCCGCTCGGCTCGCTCGGCGACGGACGCTGGCCCGAGTTCGACGAGGAGATCTTTCGCCGCACGCCGGAGTCCGTGCGCGAGCGCGCGCGCGAGATCGACGAGCTGAGCATGGCCGGGAAGGCCGACGACGAGCTGGCGCTCGAGGGGATGCGCCTCGTCTGGCCGGCGTACTTCGGCGATCCGGAGCAGGCGCCGCCGATGCCCGAGCTGCGGATCGCGACCGAGCGCTCCGGGGAGATGGTGCGGTCGATCTTCGCCGAGTTGCCGGCGCTCGAAGCCGGGCTTCCCGAGATCCGCGTCCCCGTCGGCTTCGTTCACGGCGCACGAAGCCCGATGCCGCTCGCCGCGTCGACTGATGCAGCCGAACGCATTCCGGGCGCGTGGGTCGAGGTCGTCGAGGGCGCCGGGCACTTCATCTGGTTCGAGGCGCCGGGCGCGGTGCGCGCCGCGCTTCGACGGCTCACCTCTGGCTAGTCGCTCCTCGCCGCAGCGCTCGTCGACGAGCTCCGATTCTGGGTTCATCCCGCCGTCCGGGGGCCCTGGAGAGCGCCCGTTGCAGGGCGAGGCGCAGACTCGGCTGCGACTTCTGGAGGCAACGGCTTTCGGCTCGGGCCTGACGCTTCTTCGATACGGGCCGAGCTTCTGAGATTGCGAATCTCGTACGTTTGGTGAACGCTCGTTGACCGGCGGGGGGGTGGGGGGACATACTCCCGCCCCGGATCACTCGTCAAGGAGCCACGCGGGACTCCGAGTAGGTTCCTCACGACGGCAAACGGCGACTCAGGAGGTTGAAGATGGCCGGCGTCGAGAAAGCAGACTTCGACTCCCCCGACGAGACTCGCACCCCGGAGAAGACGCGCGTCGAAGTCGTGAAGATGGGCAGCGCCACCGCCGCGCGACTCACCATGGAGCCCGGATGGACGTGGGCGGAGTGCGTCAAGCCCGTCGCGGGCACGGAGAGTTGTCAGCACCGGCACGTCGGGGTCGTCCAGTCGGGCGCGATGCGGATCACCCACGACGACGGCACCGTCCTCGAGCTCACCCAAGGCGATGCGTACGTGATCGAGCCCGGCCACAACGCCGAGGTCGTCGGTGACGAGCCGTTCGTCGGCTTCGAGTTCGAACAGAAGGCCGCCGAGGAGTACGCGCGGCAATAGCCCGAGCGACACCCGTTGTGCGTTGGTGCCGTCATGCCTGCGGCTCTGCGTACCTTGTGGTTCTATGCATGGTACCTCGAGCCATGGAGGGCAGGGATGCGCATCGACAAGGACCTCGTCGCGGCCTCCGCGACACCGCTCGTGCTCGCGATCCTCGCGGACGGTGAGAGCTACGGCTACGCCATCCTCAAGCGCGTCCGGGCGCTCTCCGGAGGCGAGCTCGAGTGGAGCGACGGGATGCTCTACCCGCTGCTCCATCGGCTCGGACGCCTCGGCTACGTCACGACGGAATGGCGGACGCCGCCGGGAGGGCGCCGCCGCAAGTACTACGTGATCACCGACGAGGGCCGAGCGGCCCTCGGGGACCATCGACGGCAGTGGATGACCGTCACACGCGCGCTCGACAACGTGTGGCCGGGCTCGGGTGCGCTCGTGACGGCGCACGGCGAGGCGTGAGGATGGAGGGCGTGGAGGCACAGATCGCCGAGTGGCGGGCGTACGTTGCCGGCGCGCCGGCGGTCAACGGCCACGACGTCGACGAGCTCGAGGATCATCTTCGCCACCAGATCGGCGAGCTGAGCGCGGCCGGGCTCACCGAGGACGAGGCTTTTCTCGTCGCCGTCAAGCGGATGGGAGAGCTCGACGCCGTGTCCCGCGAGTTCGCGCGTGAGCACAGCGGCCGGCTCTGGAAGCAGCTTCTGCGAGTCGACGAGGACGCGACGCGCGTCGACGGTGGCTTGTTCCAGACGCTGGTCTTTGCTGTCGCGGCGGCCATTGCGATCCAGGTCGCACGCCTCGCCGCCGGCTTCCCCGACGAGGAGCCGACGTGGTTCGCGCGGAATCTCGGTCTGTTCGTGTTGCCGTTCCTCGCCGCCTCCTATGCGTGGCGCCGGAAGCTCGATGCGCGCGGGTGGGTGTTGACGGCGGCGCCGTTCGCGCTGGCCGCGCCGATCGTCAACGTCTACCCGTACGACGCCGACTCGGACACGGAGATCCTCGTGGCGCTCCATCTGCCCGTCGCGTTGTGGTTCGCAGTCGCGTACCCGTACATGGCCGGGACGGTCCGGTCGAACGAGCGGCGCATGGACTTCGTCCGCTTCACGGGCGAGTGGTTCATCTACTACGTGCTGATCGCGCTTGGAGGCGGCGTGCTCATGGGGCTGACGGCAGGCATTTTCGAGCCCGCCGGAGTCGACGTCGACCGCGTCGCCGAGTGGGTGCTCCCTTCGGGAGCGGCGGGTGCAGTGATCGTCGCGGCGTGGCTCGTCGAGTCGAAGCAGCGCGTCGTCGAGAACATGGCGCCGGTGCTCTCGATGCTCTTCACACCGCTGTTCGCGGTGATGCTCGCGGTCGCCGCCGTCGTCTACGCCGTGTCCGGGCTGGGCGACGCGTTCGACCGCGACCTTGTCAGCGTCTTCGACGCGCTGCTCGTGGTCGTCCTCGGTCTCGTCCTCTACGGCATGTCCGCGCGCGAGCCCTCGGCCTCGCCGAACTGGCTGGACGCCATCCAGCTAGTCGCTGTCGTGAGCGCCCTGGTGCTCGACCTGATGGTGCTCGGCTCGATGATCGCGCGCATCGGCGACGTCGGGTTCACGCCGAACCGAACGGCGGCGCTCGGTCTCAACGTCGTCCTCCTCGTCAACCTCGTCGGGGCCGCGTGGCTCTCCGGCCGGTTCCTCACCCGACGTAGCACGCTCCACCGGCTCGAGCGCTGGCAGACCGGCTACCTGCCGGTGTTCGCCCTCTGGGCGGCGACGGTCGTGGTCGTCCTTCCGCCGCTGTTCGCCTTCGAGTAACGAGGCTCGCCTCGTGCGTGAGCCCGCACCGGGTGTGGCACCGGACCGCACCGTTCGGCGATCAGTCACTCACCGCGCGCCAGTCGTCCCAACCGCTCGTGGTCGATCGCGTGCACCAGTGCGTCCGCGTGACGATGCACGACCTCCCAGTCGGATTCTTCGGTGCGCCGGAAGACCCACGTCACCCGCAGCGACCAATCCTGCTCTGGAAGATCTCCGACCACCCCATGCTGTCTTTCGACGACGACGAACACCGCCAGGTCGCCGGAGGCGTAGGTCTCCACGACCTCGACGTTCGCCACGCCGCCGCGGAAGAATCGCGCCAGCGCGTCCAGCGACTCGTCCGAGTCGTCGAATCCGCGCACGGGGTCGCCACCGTACGGCGACATGAGCGTGTAGTCGTTCGCGTGATGGATGCGGGCGGCATAGCCACGGGTATCGCCCCTGATCAGCGCTTGGGCCGCCTCAGTGATCCGTTGAACGAGTGCTGCGAGCTCTTCGTCGGTCACCGTGCTGGACAACCGCTACACCTCCTGGATCGCTTGATTTCCATGCTAGGAGCACGCGCTGGGCAGCAGCAATCGATCGCCGGCCGGCACGTTGGAGGTCGGCTCATGTATCGCAATGCCGAGCACGTGGCGCGTGCCACCGGATTACCCAACCGAGGGCCCGCCTCTCCGTTGCACCTCGTTCTTCGGCGACGCGCTCGAGGACGGTTACGATCGACACTCTCCCGCCGACCAGCGCTAGAGGAAGGGCGATCGGATGAGCGACAAGCAAAAGTGGCACGTCGCGCACCTCGACGACATCGAGCGGCGCGGCAGAGATATCCCCGTGCGCGAGCACCTCGGAATCCATGCATTCGGCATCAACGCGTATACGCCCAGCGAGGACGGAACCCTGATCGGCGAGCACGACGAGGCCGGGTCGGGCCAGGAGGAGCTGTACATCGTGCTCGACGGGAAGGCGACCTTCGAGATAGACGGCGAGACAGTCGACGCGCGACCGGGAACACTCGTGTTCGTCGGCCCGGAGTCGCGGCGGACGGCGACCGGGGACGGAACCGTCCTCGCCGTCGGCGCCACCCCCGGCGAGGCGTACCAAGGGATCGACTGGGGTGACGCGTGGCCGTTCCACAGAGAGTCCATGACTGCGTACGGCGAACAGCGCTACGCCGATGCGCTCGAAGCGGTCCGCCGTGGCCTCGAGCACATGCCGGACCATGCGGGCTTGCATTACAACTACGCGTGCTTCGCAACGCTCGCGGGCGACACCGGCGACGACGTCTTCGCTCACCTCCGACGATCGGTCGAGCAGTTTCCGCGATTCCGCGAGGACGCCCGCAGAGACGACGACTTCGCCGCCGTCCGCGACGACCCGCGGTTCGAGCAGGCACTTCGCTGAGCGCGTAGGTCTCGATCCGACCCCGCGACGGCGTCGGTGCCGCCGCGGGTCGGTGACGCTTCTGCTCGCGACCGCGTGTCTACTCGATCGGGATCTCGAACCTGGCGATGATGCCGGGATCGCCACCCTTCGCGAGAAGGTCGGGATCGGGATCGCGGGTCGCCACCCACGCGTAGCCGTGTTCGGGATAGGCGACCACGTCGGGGAAGCTCCCGGCGCTGATCGCGAGGATCTCGACCGGTTCGTCGGTCGGGTTGCTGAACGTGTGCAGCCCGGCGCGGCCCTCCGGGCAGAAGAGGACGTCTCCCGGAGCCAGCGCTTCTTCGCCGTTCTGGTTCCGAAACGTCGGGCGGCCGCTCAAGACGAAGAACATCTCTTCGGCTCCGTAGTGCATGTGCATGCGGTCCTCCGGCATGCCGGGGGCGAACCGATACAGGGTCGCGCCCAGCCGTGCGTCGTCCGGACGCCAGAACACGCGGCGCAGCGTTCCGTCCTCGTCGGGATCTCCGTCCCACAGGTCGGAGAAGAGGTTCTGCCGTGTCATCGTGATCCTCCGAAGGTTGCGGTGGTGTGCAGCCGTCCAGCCGGCCGCGCGCGATGTCGGTGGCGCGGCCACTCCGAACACCCAAGCCTGCAGGAGTGTGATACCCCAGCTAGCTGCAAGGACGCGGCGAGGCGCGATCGCCGGCTTCCCCGCCAGCGGGCCGCAGCCGCCGATCCTGCCGCCGGTCGATGGATTCCTGGTGGGCGTTATCACCGAATCAACCTCGCACCGACGGTACGACTCCCGCCGCGAGGCGAAGTCATCGCTTCGCGTCGATCGACGCCGGGATATCGGGTGGCTCACGAGGGGTGGCCGAGCTGGTCAACGAACTGGCGCCCGAATCGAAGCGGAGCCCGGAGGTCATGCATGAACGCTGGCGCAGCGGGCGGTCTCGTAGCCGGCAGCAGCCTATGTCACCGCGGCAACGGGTTCGGGCCGGTGGCGGTGACCAGTCGCTGCGGCACCCAGTCGTCGACGTGGGTGAAGCCGTCGAAGCGCGCTCCCTGGAGCATGACGCCGTCCTGCAAGGGCAGCCGGTAGAACTTCACGTGGGTGAAGTCCTCGAACAACACGTAGACCGGCTCGACGTCCGGACTCTGGAACTGCTGGCCGGTTAGCACGGCGCGATGACGCCTCGAGAAGTCGTCGAAGTCCTCACCGACCACGACGCCGAGGTGCTCGAGGCCCATCCGATAGACGCGCTGGTGAACGGGTGGGATGAGTTCGATGAGCGAGACCGGAGTCCCGTCGAGGACTTCGAGCGGCTCGGCGAGCACGATCAAGGAGATCGGACGCCCGTTCCACACGTTCTCGCTGTTCGCCCTCGCATGACGCTCGAGGAGCGTGCGCTGGTGCACGTAAAGATCCCAATCGGCGACGCGGACGGCGAGGTGGCTCAGCGCGTAGGGAGCGATGTCGATGCCGCGGGCAAGAAGGCGGTCGCGCTGCATCGCCGCGAAGGCCCGATAGTCGCCGATGATCTCAGCAATCGGATCAGACGTCGCCACGAGGCATCCTCCTCGGCCATCGTACGAGACGCACGGCCGGAGACAGTGCCTGGGTTGGTTTCACTCGAATAGCCAGCTCCACCGTGGCATCAGGCGACAGGCTTCGATCAGTTGCCCACCGCTGGGTCGGGCATGAACTCGCGGATCTCTTGAGCACAGCGGCAGGCGGCCGCGATCTTCGCGGCCCACTCCAGGGCCGCCTCACGAGAAGGCACGTCGAGGACGGTGAACCCTCCGTTGAACTCCTTGGTCTGCGGGTAAGTGCCAGCCGTGATTGTCCCGTCGCCGGCCACCATGACGGGATCGACGTCCTCCGCCAGCCCGCCGCCGAACACCCACACGCCTGCGTCCATGGCCTCCTGGACGACCGCATGAGCAGCCTCTCCGACGGCGTGGACCTCCTCGATGGGGATGTGGTCCATCGCGTCGCTGGGGAACGAAATCAGGTACCGCGTCATCTCATGACTCCTCTCAGCGGCTTGGTCCGGGCCGCAACTCAGCCTGGCTCCGTACGCGGTGGACGCTCGATCGGCGCGCGGCTGATCAGCCGTTGCGCGTACTCGGCGTTCGCGGCTGCCTCGTCTTCGGTGGCAAAGGTCTCCATCGATCGAGCCGCCGGCGTCCCGTGAGGGTTGATCAGCTCCCAGTGGAATCGGCCGTCTTGCTGACGGACGACCTTGAAGTGTGGTCCAACGCCTTGCTGATCATGCTCGATCAACGGCTCTTCCTCCTTTGCGGCACCAAGTGTGCTCCTTGCAACTGCGCACCGCCGAGATCCGATCGAGCGACATTTTGAACACTGGCCCACGCGAGCGCTCCCACCCTCGACGAGCGAGCCGTTGGCTCAACAAGAAGAGGGCCGCGGCTCCGCGGCCCTCTTCCCGATCACATCGTCGGCGGCTCGCTCAGCTGCAGCCGGTGTTCGTACCGCAGTCGCGGCACGTGTAGCACGAGCCCGTCCTGACCATCCGGCCGCCGCACCTCGCGCACTCGACGGCGTCTTCCCACTGGTTGAAGAGCGCCGTCTGGCCCGGAGGTGCCGACTCGACTGCCGCAGCGGCGGCGCCCGCAGCCGGATTCTCCGTGTAGGCGGCCGCCAGCCTGGCCTTCACCTCGGGCGTTAGGATCCCCGCCTCCTCCTGCTGATCGGGCGTGAGGAACTTCTTGCCCATCCAGCGGAAGATGTAGTCGACGATCGACTTCGCGACCCGAATGTCCGAGTCGTTCGTCAGCCCGCTCGGCTCGAAGCGCATGTGGCTGAACTTCGAGACGTAGACCTCGAGCGGGACGCCGTACTGGAGGCCGAGCGAGACCGAGATCATGAAGGAGTTCATCAGGCCGGCGAGCGTCGTGCCCTCCTTCGCGATGTCCACGAAGATGTCGCCGGGCGTCCCGTCCTCGAACAGGCCGACGTGGATGTAGCCCTCGTACTCGCCGACCTTGAACTTGCGGCCGACCTCGGTGCGGTCGTCAGGGAGACGCCGGCGCTGCGGGTGCGCGAGTCCCGGTCCCGCGACGGGGATCAGACCCGCAGCCGCCGCCGGCGAGTCCTTCGACGACGAGAGCGGCTGCGCGACCTTGCAGTTGTCGCGGTAGATCGCGATCGCCTTTACGCCGAGCTGCCACGACTCGACCAACAGCTGGGCGATCTCGTCGATCGTCGTTTGCTCGGGCAGGTTGACCGTCTTCGAGATCGCGCCCGAGATGAACGGCTGCACCGCGCCCATCATCTTCACGTGCCCCATGTAGTGGATCGCGCGCTCGCCGATCGCGCAGTCGAACACGGGGTAGTGCTCGGTCTTGAGGTGCGGCGCCCCCACGACGCCGCCCCTCTCGTCGATGTACGCGACGATCTCCTCGACCTCGCGAGGCGCGTACCCGAGCTCGCCGAGCGCCATCGGCACCGTCTTGTTGACGATGGTGATCTCGCCGCCGCCGACGAGCTTCTTCGACTTGACGAGCGAGAAGTCGGGCTCCACGCCGGTCGTGTCGCAGTCCATCATGAAGCTGATCGTCCCCGTCGGCGCGAGCACCGTGGCCTGCGCGTTCCGGAAGCCGTGCACCTCGCCGATCTCGAGCGCGTCGTCCCACGCCTTGCGGGCGCCGGCGAGCAGATCGTCCGGCACCGAGTCCGCGTGGTTGATGTTCCCGACCGCCGCGCGGTGCTTGGCGATCACGCCGACCATCGCCGCCCGGTTCTCGGCGAACCCCTCGTGCGACGCCATGCGCTTCGCGACCTCTGCGGACTTGCGGTAGGCGCGCCCCGTCATCAGCGCGGTGATCGCGGCCGCGTACGCACGGCCCTCGTCCGAGTCGTACGGCAGACCGCGCGCCATCAGCAGCGCGCCGAGGTTCGCGTAGCCGAGGCCGAGCTGGCGGAACTTCTTCGCGTTCCGGCCGATCTCCGGCGTCGGATACGAGGAGTAGCCGACGACGATCTCCTGTGCGAGGAAGACGACGTCGACGGCGTGCTCGAACATCTCCACGTCGAACTCCCCGTCCTCGCGGCGGAACTTCATCAGGTTGAGCGAGGCGAGGTTGCACGCCGAGTCGTCGATGTGCATGTACTCGGAGCACGGGTTCGACGCGTTGATGCGGCCCGTGTTCGGCGACGTGTGCCACGAGTTGATCGTCGTGTCGTACTGGACGCCCGGGTCCGCGCACTCCCAGGCGGCGGCCGCGATGTCCCGCAGGAGCTTCCGCGACTCGATCGTCTCGACCACGGTGCCGTCGGTGCGGGCGGTCAGCGCCCACTCCTTGCCCTCGGTGACGGCCTCCATGAACGCGTCGGTGACGCGCACCGAGTTGTTGGCGTTCTGGTACTGGATCGACGCCCAGTCGGCGGAGTCCAGCGACATGTCGTAGCCGGCCTGCTCGAGGACACGCGCCTTGCGCTCCTCGCGGGCCTTGCACCAGATGAACTCCTCGACGTCCGGGTGGTCGACGTCGAGGACGACCATCTTCGCCGCGCGACGCGTCTTGCCGCCCGACTTGATCGTCCCCGCGGACGCGTCGGCGCCGCGCATGAACGAGACCGGCCCCGACGCGTAGCCGCCCTTCGAGAGCTGCTCCTTCGACGACCGGAGGCGCGAGAGGTTGAGACCCGAGCCCGAGCCCCCGCGGAAGATGATGCCCTCGCGCCGGATCCAGTCGAGGATCGACTCCATCGAGTCGTCGATCGAGAGGATGAAGCACGCGGAGCACTGCGGCGTCTCCTCGAACCCGACGTTGAACCAGACGGGCGAGTTGAAGGACGCGTACTGGTTGACGAGGATCGCCTTCAACTCGGCGTGGAACGTGTCGGCCTCTTCCTCGCTCGCGAAGTAGCCGCCCTGCCTCCCCCAGCCGGTGATCGTGTCGGCGACCCGGCCGATCATCTGCTTGACGCTCTTCTCGCGCTCCGGCGACGCCATGCGGCCGCGGAAGTACTTCTGCGCGACGATGTTCGTCGCCGTCTGCGACCAGAACTTCGGGAACTCGACGTCGCGCTGCTCGAACGCCGGGCCGCTCTTGCCCGGGATCAGCGCGTCACGCGTCTCCCACTCGATCTCGTCGAAGGGATCGCGACCCTGGATCGTGAAGTACCGCCGCGGCGCGACGCTCGCCTCCTCGTCGAGGACGCTGTTGACGAACTCCTGCTCCAGAGATTCCTCCGGAGCCTGCGGTGCCTGCGTCGCCTGCTTGGCGGTGGCCATTGTCGTCCTCCCGGGCCGAGGTGTCGAGTTACTCAGCTCTTCCAACTACTCTGCCCCGGGCGCGTGAGGGCGCGTCCTGCGAGCGGACCGGGCATCCTAGGACGCCCGTCGGACGACACCGAAATTCCTGCAAACTCCGCAAAAAGGAACGCCGCTTCACCACAGAATTCTAGCTGTCCGGAGGCGTGCGGCGTCAGCGTCGCCGGTGGGCGAGCCACCCGGCTCCGGCACTCACGAACAGCACGACGGAGAGCAGCCCGAGGGCGATGATCGGGTACGGCACGCCGCCGCCCGCAGCCACCGACTCGGCCCCGCTTGCGAGGTGCACCGACCCACCGACGCGGTTCTTGCTCGCCGGGCGATCCTTCGGCTGCGTCGACGGCCCCGGAGAGGTGGACGCCCGCGCGTCTGCGACTGGGGTCACGCCGGCTGCCTTCTCCCTCATGCCGCGACGGGCATAGGCGAGCGCCCGGGCGATGTCGCGGTCGGCGTCGGAGTACTGCAGGACGTCGTCGGGCAGCGCCCGGATCGCCGCGCGGTAGCACGGCAGTGGATAGATCCCGTCGACGCGTCCTCCGGAGTACCAGTCCCGGATCACGCGCTGCGCGCAGGAGTCGAGCGACTCGGCCCGAGCGGCCGGGGCGAGCACGAGTCCGGCGACGAACAGCAGCACGACGTGAAGCGAGACGAGTGCGGTGGGGCGCACCCCCATGCCCCTGCCCTGCCCACGGGCACGATTCGCGAAACGCCCCGTTCGGGGGGAAGCGGAGGTCGGTCAGACCGGGCCGGGCGGGCCGTCGCCGCCGCGCCGCGCCTGCGCGCGCCGGCTGAGGTAGCCGGCGCCGCCGGCCGCGAGGAGGAGGAGCGCCAGGCCTCCAAGGATCAGGAGCGGAATCGGGAGCGACGAGGGGCCCGACGTGTCGACCGCGTCCGACGCGGACGTCTCCTCATCACTATCACTCTGGTTGCTGTCAGGGCCGGTTCGCGGGGGCTCCTTACTCGGCCGCGTC
>Ga0081539_10000889_pt1 | contig 57153 bp, 43 predicted proteins | sample TabmetS4T2R2_FD_71023 | JGI IMG/M metagenome (GOLD analysis project Ga0081539, IMG submission 71023) | Tabebuia heterophylla rhizosphere microbial communities from the University of Puerto Rico - S4T2R2 | ecosystem: Host-associated > Plants > Roots > Rhizosphere ...
GACGGCTACGGCGGTGACCGGATCGTGATCGGGCCGCACGCGTCGCCTGAGGACCTCGACGCCGTGCGGCGGCAGATCCTCGCCGCGCCGCACCGCTGGGTGGCGCAGGAGGTGGTCGACCTGTCGACCCACCCGGTGTTCGACGGCCACCAGCTGGTTCCCCGGCACGTCGACCTGCGCGCGTTCATCTTCACCGGTACGCAATCCGTGGTGGCCCCCGCTGCCCTCACCCGGGTCGCTCCGGCCGGCAGCATGATCGTCAACTCGTCACGCGGCGGCGGTTCCAAGGACACTTGGCTTCTGGGATAAGGCCGTTACCACCGGGACACGGAGCGGAAACGAACGGCGCACACCCTGCACTCGAGTGGCCCGAGGAGGTCATCAAACATGTGTGGAATCGGCGGCGAGCTGCGGTTCGACGGCCGCGCGGCGGACGGCGACGCCGTCCGGGCCATGTTGCCGTGCCTGGAGTCGCGCGGGCCGGACGGCGAGGGCTTCTGGCAGCGCGGTCCGATGGCGTTCGGGCACCGGCGGCTGAAGATCATCGACCTCTCCGAAGCTGGCCGGCAGCCGATGACCGACGACGAGCTGGGCCTCACCCTGGTCTTCAACGGCTGCATCTACAACTACCAGCAGCTGCGCGAGGAGCTGCGCGGGTACGGCTACACCTTCTTCTCCACCTCCGACACCGAGGTGATCATCAAGGCGTACCACCGGTGGGGCGCCGACTGCGTCAAGCGCTTCCTCGGGATGTTCGCGTTCGCGATCGCCGAGCACGACACCGGGACGGTGGTGCTGGGCCGGGACCGGCTGGGCATCAAGCCGATCTACCTCGCCGAGACACAAGGGCGACTGCGATTCGCCTCGACGCTGCCCGCGCTGCTCGCCGCCGGCGACGTCGACACGTCGCTGGACAAGGTGGCCCTGCAGCACTACATGACATTCCACTCGGTCGTGCCGGCGCCGCGCACCATCCTCAGCGGGATCCGCAAGCTGCCCCCGGCCACCGTCCGGGTGATCCGCGCCGACGGCACCAGCACCGAGAACGTCTACTGGGAGGCGTCCTTCACCCGGCACTCCGACCTGCGTACCCGGCAGGACTGGGCCGGGGCGGTCGACGACGCGCTGCGGCTCGCCGTGGAACGGCGGATGGTCGCCGACGTGCCGGTCGGCGTCCTGCTCTCCGGGGGGCTGGATTCGAGCTTCATCGTGGCGCTGCTCGCCGAGTCCGGGCAGCGGGGGCTCACCACGTTCAGCATCGGGTTCGAGGCCGCGGCCGGCGAGGAGGGCGACGAGTTCCGGTACTCCGACATCATCGCCAAGCAGTTCGACACCGTGCACCACCAGATCCGGATCGGCCGCGAGCGGTTCCTGCCCGCGGTGGCGCGCACCGTGTCGGCCATGAGCGAGCCCATGGTCAGCCACGACTGCGTCGCGTTCAATCTGCTCAGCGAGGACGTGTCGAGGCAGGTCAAGGTGGTGCAGTCCGGCCAGGGCGCGGACGAGATCTTCGCCGGCTACAGCTGGTACCCGCCGCTTGCGGGCGTACCGCGCGAGCAGGCGGTCGACGCGTACGCCCGGGAGTTCTTCGACCGGCCGCACGCCGACCTGGTCCGGCAGCTGTCCCCGGAGTGGCTGATCGACTCCGACGTGAGCCGGGAGTTCGTGGCTGCCAGCTTCGGACGGCCCGGCGCGACCACCGCGGTCGACGCGGCGTTGCGGCTGGATTCTCAGGTGATGCTCGTTGACGATCCCGTCAAGCGGGTGGACAACATGACGATGGCGTGGGGACTGGAGGCGCGGGTGCCGTTCCTCGACCACGAGCTTGTCGAGTTGGCCGCGGCGTGCCCGCCGGAGCTCAAACTCGCCCTGGGCGGCAAGGGCGTGCTCAAGGACGCCGCGCGCGGCGCCGTGCCCGACGAGGTGATCGACCGCACCAAGGGGTACTTCCCGGTTCCGGCCATCCGGCATCTGGAAGGGCCGATGCTGGACAGGGTGCGGGAGGCGCTGTACGCACCGGCGGCGAGGGCGCGCGGGCTGTTCCGCAAGGAATACGTTGACGCGCTGCTGGCGGACCCGAATACTCCTCGCACCACGCTCGGTGCGAACCAGTTGTGGCAGCTCGCGCTGCTGGAGATGTGGCTGCAGAATAGGGGGATCTAGCGTATGGGTGGTCAGCTCAACCGTGTCGACGCCACCGTCCTGCCGATGGGGTGGACCAGCCTTTCCGTGCACTCCTCCCTTCCGTCGGAGGTTTCGGGCTGCTGGTCGCCGGCGCTGTCGCCGGACGGCCGGCATGCGGCGTACGTGTCCGACCGCAGCGGCGCGCCCCGCGTCTGGGTGCAGCCGGTCGGCAGTGAGCTGGCCTTTCTGGTCGACACCGGCGAACACCCGGCGGCGTCCGTCCAGTGGTCCACCGGCGGCGGCTGGCTCGCCTGCCAGCTGGCCCCCGGCGGCGCGCCGCGCCACGAGCTGTGGCTGGTCCGGCCGGACGGGTCCGCGCTGCACCACGTGGCCGGTTTCGGCACCGACACCGCCGACAACGTGCGCTGGCTGCCGGGCCGGCCGCTGCTGGCGGTGACCGAGAACCTTTCACGCGCGTACCTGGTGGACGTCGAGGCCGGCACCCGGGAGCTCATCGCCGAGGACGAACTGATCTCGATCTTCGACGTCAGCCCGGACCGCAAGCGGGCGTTGCTGCGGTTCGGGCCGCGCGGTGGGCGCTACATCGTCGTACGGGATCTTTCCACCGGGGCCGACTCGCACGTGACCAGCGGTGAGCAGGCGTGTTTCGGCCCGGACGGCCGGACCGTGTACGCCCGCAGCGACGCCGGCGAGTACCCGTCGCTGGTCCGCCTGTCTTCCGGTGGCGTTGAGGTGGTGGCGGCGTCGGACGCGGCGGAGGTCGAGTCGTTCGCGCTGACTCCGGACGGCCGGCAGGTCGCCGTGCTGTGGAACGTGCGCGGCGGTCTCTCAGAGCTGACCGTCCACTCCACCGCGGGCTGTGCCGCTTGGGAAGATACCCGGGCCGGCCATGCGGCGGCCGGCCCCGGCGCTCCCGCCGCCGGCCGCGTCGTGGCGCCGTTGCCCGGTGGCGTCGTGAGTGGCCTCGCGTGGTCGGCGGATGGCTCCACGCTGGCCTTCACGGCCGAAGGGCCCGGACAGCCGCACGGCGTCTGGACCTTCGACGCCGCCGGCGTGCATGCGGTGGCGGCCGAGGCGCCAGCGCCCGGCGCGGTGCGGCCGACGCTGGAGCGCTTCGCCGCTCACGATGGCCTGGACCTGACCGGTTGGCTGTTCCGGCCGGCGACCGACGGCCCGCATCCGACGGTGCTGTGGTTCCACGGCGGGCCGGAAGCGCAGGAGCGGCCCGGCCACGGTCCGCTGTTCCAGTCGCTGGTGGACCGCGGGATCGCGGTGTTCGCGCCGAACATCCGGGGCTCGTCCGGCTTCGGCCGCAGTTTCGTGAACGCCGACAACGGCGCTTTGCGGTACGCGGCGATCGCCGACGTCGCGTCCTGCGTCGCCCACGTCGTCGAGACCGGCGTGGCGCAGCCGGACCGGATCGGGATCATGGGCCGTTCCTACGGTGGATATCTGACGCTGGCCGCGCTGACCACGTACCCGTCGCTCTTCGCGGTCGGCATCGACGTCTGCGGCATGGCCAACTTCGCCACGTTCTACGAGCACACCGAGCCGTGGATCGCCTCCGCGGCGGTGTCCAAGTACGGCGACCCGGTCACCGACGCCGACCTGCTCCGCGACCTGTCCCCGATCACCCGGATCGACCGTATACGCACGCCGTTGCTGGTCGTGCACGGCGCCAACGACAGCAACGTGCCGGTGATCGAGGCCGAGCAGGTGGTCGCGGCGCTGGCCGCCCGGGGGGTACCGCACCGGTACGTGCTCTTCCCGGACGAGGGTCACCAGTTACTTCACCGCTCGTCGCGCGCCGAGTACCTGCAGGTGACGGTCGACTGGCTGACGTCCCACCTGCTGGTCCCCGCACCCGCACGCGCACCCGCACCCGCATAGCGCTTCGTCAGAGCCGAAGGCGACTCCTCGCCGGGCACCATCGGCACCTCGCCCAGCAGCACCCTCCGCAGCACCATCAGGGCCCCGCGCTAAACGTCGACGCCGTCACCGCGCTTCCCGTCGGCTCCTACTGCCGCCTTGCGGATGGCGCGCCGCCGGCCGCCTGGTCGAGGGCGGCACGGACCTGACCGGCGACCGCCGCCGGACGAGTTCGGACCAGCCATGCCGGAAATCGCAGGACCCGATCGCCAGCGATCCATATCTCGTTCTGCCGCAGCATGTCGGCGGCCCACTGCCGGACGTCCATATGGTGAGCTCCGTCGATCTCAACATGCAGACGCCATTCCCTCCAGTACGCGTCGAGGTAGCGGATGCGGCCCTCCGCGTCGGTACGACGCTCCTGCAGATCGGGCCGGGGTAGGCCGTACCGCCGGCACAGCGTCATGAAATCGATCTCCGATAACGCCTGAGCACCGCCGTCGATGTCGGCGAGTGTGATGCAGATCAGGTGTCGGCGGTGCACCCGTGGCATGGCTGCGACGACGTCGGCGATCTCGCTCGGCCTCACCCGCCGCTGCTGACAGGCGGCCGCCAGCAGGAACTGTGCCTCCCGGTGCGTACGCGACCACGCCGCCGCGTCGACGACGGATCGCGCAATCGCAGTCCGCGGTGGCCTGCCGACTTGCCGGTGCTCAGCCGGCAGATACCCCGACCGGTAGACCCGGACGAAGGGCATGTCCGAAGGCAGGCGCGGAAGACAGGTGCTCGGCTTGTGCGTCGGCGGCACGAGGACCTGCAGCGGTTCAGAACGGAGGCCGCGGACGCCGCATTCGGTTGCCGCTGTGGCGCCGGCCAGCAAAGCGCCAGGTCCAGCCACGAGAACGGCGACCCACAGCTGCTGGCTACGGGTCAGTTGCCCGTTGCCGGTCAGCAGGATCCCGCGGCAGATGCGCCGCCAGACGTTTCGCCGAATCCGGCCGCGGACCACACCTCGACCGAGAAGCCCAACAGCCTGGGCGGTCGACAGCACGCCAGCCTGTTCGAACGTCAGCCACTCGAACTCGCCCGCTTGTCGCCGCGGAACAGACACCCCGCCACCCTGCCGGAGTTCCGCTCTGCCCGTTTCGCGCCTGTGGACAACGAGATGGCGACGCCAACTCGCTCGCCGGCGCTCCCGACATCGCCGATCTTGACGAGCTACGGCTCGTTTCTCACCCCACCTCGTCAAGATCGCGGCCTGAGCGAAGCGGCGGCGTGACGGGGCGCACGTGTGTTCTGCGTCGGAATGCGTTGCGCGCGTCGCCGCTTGTCAAAGAGGGTGGGTAAAGGACGGCACGACGGACGAGCGGAAAGGCGGGCCATGCCCCTGCGACCCGGAACCCGGGCCTGGGCGGTCTGGACCGTCGGCCTCGCGGCGTACATCGTCGGTGTCCTGCACCGCACCTCACTCGGGGTTGCGGGGTTGGACGCGCAGCAACGGTTCGGGATCGGTGCCGGCACGCTGGCGTTGTTCGCGGTCCTTCAGCTCGTGGTGTACGCGGGCCTGCAGGTGCCGGTCGGGTTGTTGCTGGACCGGTTCGGCACGCTCCGGCTGGTGGTCAGCGGCGCGCTCGTGATGGCGTCCGGGCAGGCCCTGATGGCCGTCACGGACGACGTCACGGGTGCTGTGGTGGCCCGGATCCTGGTCGGTGCGGGCGACGCCATGACGTTCATCAGCGTGCTGCGGCTCGTACCGCAGTGGTTCCCGGCCCGGCGGGTGCCGGTGGTTACCCAGCTCACCGGCATCTTCGGCCAGCTCGGGCAGGTGCTCAGCGCCGTACCGCTGGCGGCGCTGCTGGCCGGCCCTGGCTGGACGCCGGCGTTCGGGTCGGCCGCAGCGGCCGGCGTGTTCGTCGCGATCGTGGCGCTGGTGGCGTTGCGGGACAGCCCGCAGCGGCGGATCAGCTCCGGACCCGCGCTCACGTTCGAACGGCTGGGCAACGACCTGAGCGGCGCATGGCAGCATCCCGGCACCCGGCTCGGGGTCTGGTCGCATTTCACCACACAGTTCACCGGTACCGTGTTCGCGCTGATGTGGGGCGTTCCGTTCCTGGTCGCCGGCGAGGGCCTGCCGCGGGAGACGGCGAGCGCGCTGCTCACCGTGTACGTGCTGGTGGCCATGGCGGCCGGGCCGTTGATCGGCCTGCTGGTGCAGCGGTATCCGCTGCGCCGGTCGCTGCTGGTGCTGAGCGTGGTCGGCGCGAACGCGTTCGCCTGGGCGCTGGTCATCGCCTGGCCCGGGCGGGCGCCGCTGCCGGTCCTGGTGCTGTTGGTGCTGGCGCTGGGTTTGGGCGGACCCGGTTCGATGATCGGGTTCGACCTGGCGCGGACGTTCAATCCACCGAGCCGGCTGGGCGCCGCGACCGGCATGGTGAACGTCGGCGGGTTCGTCGCGTCGCTGGTGTCGATCCTCCTGATCGGGTTGATTCTGGATGCCCGCAGCGGCGGAACGGCAAGCTACGGCATCGACGACTTCAAGGTCGCCATGTCGGTGCAGTACCTGGTCGGAGCGGTCGGTCTGGTCGGCATCCTGCGTACCCGCCGGCTGGCGCGCCGAAAGCTGCTCGACGAGCAGGGGATCGTGGTGCGACCCATCCACGAGGTGCTGGCCGAACGAACCGGGTTCACCCCCCAGCGGAACGAGAACGCCGCGAAGTAACCCGAAGACACAGCAAAGCTAAGGAATGCCGAGGAGGACATGACCGAGCAGGCACAAGACCGGATCTGGGCCGGCATCGACATCCCGAAGACCGTCGCGGGTGCTCTCGCGGCCGTGTGCGCGGCCGTCGTGGGTTCATACCTGGGCGTCGCCGGGACGCTGATCGGCGCCGCCGTGGCCAGCGTTGTCGGCACGGTGGGCACGGAGGTCTACGAGCGCTCGATCAAAAAGGGCGGCAAGAGGCTGCAGACGCTGGCGCCGGCGTTCATCAAGGCCCCGGCCGCGGTGGGTACGCCGCCGGTCGCGGCCGTGACGGAGGAGTACTCGCCGTCGCACATTGTGGCACCCAGGCCGCAGATCCGCTGGAAACGGGTCGCACTGCTGGCCGGTGCGGCGTTCGTGCTGGCCATGGGGTCGCTGACGGTGGTTGAGATGCTCGCCCACAAGTCGGTGGCGTCGATGGTGGGCAACGACACCACTGCCGGGTCCACCGTCGGCGGGCTGCTCGACCCCGGCTCGGGTAGCGCGACGACGACGCCGAGCCACGCACCGTCATCCGCGACGCCGTCTGACACGGCTCCGGCGGTCGCGCCGACCAAAATCGCGCCGACCACCACCGAGGCGCCGACACCGACGCCGCCGACCACCGTGCCGACGACGGAACCGACTACGGTTGCTCCGACGACGGACGCGCCACCCGGCACGGGCGTGAACAACGGCGCGAAGACCCAGTAGGAGCGATCATCGTGGACGCCAAGGACATACTGAACGACGCCTTCGGGCGCCTGCCACACCTGGTCCGCGACGCGGTCCAGGACCTCTCGCCTGAGCAGCTCCGGTGGGCGCCGGCTGCGGCCGCCAACCCGATCGGCTGGCTGGTCTGGCACCTCACCCGCATCCAGGACGATCACATCGCCGAGCTGATGGGGATCAAGCAGGTGTACGTCAGCGAGGGCTGGGCCGAGAAGTTCGGCCTGAAGGCGGATCCGTCGGATACCGGCTACGACCATGTGCCGGCCGAGGTCGCCGCCGTGCACCCGGAGAGCTGGCAGGTGCTGGTGGACTACTACTCGGCCGTCCACGAGCGGACGATGGCGTATCTCGACGGCCTCGCCGATGCCGATCTCGACGACATTGTCGACGAGCGCTGGGAACCTCCGGTCACGCGTGGCGTGCGACTGGTCAGCGTGCTGGACGACGACGTACAGCACGTCGGCCAGGCCGCCTACGTCCGCGGCCTGCTCCCCGTAGGGCGCCGCTAAAGACTTCCGCGATCTTGGAGTTGTGGTTGGAACGAATCGGGCGATAAGCCGCGTAAGGCCAACCACAACTCCAAGATCGGCGAGGAGGAGGCGGAAACTAGGGCGGTCACGCGGACGGGGGCTCGCTCAGCGGCAGCCGGACCTCGAACCTCGTGTCACCCGGCTCTGATCTGACCGTGATCTCGCCGCCGTGGCCGTTCACTACGATCCGGTACGAGATGTCCAGCCCCAGTCCGGTGCCCTCCCCCACCGGTTTGGTGGTGAAGAACGGCTCGAAGATCCGTTTGCGAATGTCCTTCGAGATGCCCGGGCCGGTGTCGCCGATGGACACCACCGCGTGGTCGTCCTCGCGGAACGTCGAGATGGTGAGCGTCCCCACGCCGTTCATGGCCTGCACCGCGTTGTCGATCAGGTTGGTCCACACCTGGTTCAGCTCCGCCGGATGGGCCGGGATCTCCGGCAGCGTGCGGTCGTAGTCCTTGACTACTGTGACACCCGTGCCGATCTTGTGAGTGAGCATCACCAGTGTGCTGTCCAGTCCGGCGTGCACGTCGATCCACTGGTGTGCCGCGCGGTCCATCTGGGAGTACTGCTTGGCGGCAGCCACCAGCGACGACACCCGGCCGGTGGCGTCCTCGATGTCGGTCATCAGCTGCTCGGTCTCCAGCGCGTACCCGATCCAGTGCACGGCCTGGTCGAGCAGCTCCGGCTCCACCCGATCCTTGATCTGGTTGAGGCACTCGACGTCGAGGCCGGCCTGCGCGAAGACTGGGGCGACGTCCCAGGCGCCGGCGAGACCTCGCTGCTCCATCCATTCGCCGAGCTCATCCTCGCGGTCGGCGGCCTGCATGGCGGTCAGCGTGGGCGCTTTGGCCGCCCGTTCGATCACGTCGTCCTGCAGCTCGACCAGCGCGTCCAGCTGGGCCGGTGGCACCTTGCCGGCGGCCAGCATGCCGAGCTTGTGCCGCATGCCGGCGACCCGCTGGCGCAGCGCGCTGGTGGCCCGGGACGCCGCGGCGGCCGGGTTGTTGAGCTCGTGCATGAGGCCCGCGGACAGCGCGCCCAGTGCGGCCAGCCGCTGCCGTTCGCTCACCACGGCCTGCCGGTCCCGCATGCCGAGGGCGAGCCCTTCGAGCATGTGGATCGCCATCGGGAACCACTCACGCATCATCCAGCCGAAGTCGTCGGCGGACAGCACGAAGAACTCGCTGTCGTCCAGCGCGCGCATCGACGCGAGATACTTGCGCGGGATGCCGTCGTCGCGCAGATACGCCTGGGTGGCGCCCATGTACACGCCGCGCTGCTCGGTGCGGCTGGTCTGCACGTCGTCCTGCCCGACCCGCCGGCTCAGCGCCACCGTGCCGGAGAGCAGCACGAAGAAGTTCTCGGCCGGGTCGCCCTCGCGCAACACCAGTCCACCGGCCGGCACGCGCATGGTGCACCCGTGCTCACTGATCCACGAAAGTTGCTCGTCGGAGAGCTTCTCGAACAGGAACAGCGTTCGCAGCTCGTCCGGCGTGAGCCGACCGGGCTCGCAGGGCTGGAGTTGGACGACGTCCGGATCAGCCATGGCTTACTGCGCCTCCAGGTAACGATGGACCAGCGTGACGGCCATCGCGCCCTCGCCGACCGCCGAGGCCACCCGCTTGACCGAGTTGGCCCGGACGTCGCCGGCGGCGAAGATGCCGGGAACACTGCACTCCAGGTAGAACGGATCGCGGTCCCGATCCCATCCCCGCGGCCGTGTGCCGTTCGTCAACAGATCCGGGCCGGTGTAGATGAAGCCCCTCCCGTCGCGGGCCACGATGTCGCCGAGCCAATCGGTGTGCGGCTCCGCGCCGATGAACACGAACAGGAAACCGCACTCGACCGTGGTGCTCAGGCCGTTCTTGCCGTCGCAGACCGTGATGGTCTGCAGGTGGCCGTCGCCGTGCGCCGACACCACCTCGCAGTGGGTCCGGATCCGTACGTTCTCGATCTTGCTGAGCTGCTGGATCAGGTAGTAGGACATCGACGCCTCGAGTGAGTCGCCGCGGACCAGCAGCGTGACGGTGCGCGCGTACCCGGAGAAGAACAGCGCGGCCTGGCCGGCGGAATTGGCGCCGCCGACGATGTAGACGTCGTTGCCAGCGCACTCCGGGCCCTCGGTGAACGCGGACCCGTAGTACACGCCCGACCCGGTGAGGTCCGCGACGCCGTCCGCCACCAGCGGCCGGTAGGCGACGCCGGTGGCCAGCACGATCGCGTGCGCCGAGACCTCCGCGCCGTTGTCGAACGAGAGCGTACGGGCGGACCCCTCGCTACGCAGGCCGGTCACGGTCCGGGTGTTCAGCACCTCGGCGGAGAACTTGCCGGCCTGGCGGCGCGCCCGGTCGGTGAGCTGCGCGCCGGAGATCCCGTCCGGGAAGCCGAGGTAGTTCTCGATCCGGGAGCTCTGACCCGCCTGGCCGCCGACCGCCTGCCGCTCCACCAGGAGCGTCTTGAGACCCTCGGAGGCGCCGTACACGGCCGCGCCGAGACCGGCCGGCCCGCCGCCCACGATGATCAGGTCGTAGAAGTCGCGACCGGCCACCGTGGACAGTCCGGCGGCCTCGGCCACCGCGCTCGTGGTGGGCCGTGCCATGGCGCGGCCGTCCGCGGTGACCAGCAGCGGCACGGATTCGGGGCCGACGCCGGCCGCCTCGAGCAGGCGGCGTCCCTCGGGCTCGTCCGCGGCGAGCCACCGGTACGGCACGAGGTTGCGGGCCAGGAAGTCGCGGATCTGGTACGACGGTTCGCTCCACCGGTGCCCGACGACGCGGAGGTCCTCCAGCTCCCGGTCGCCGGTCGCCTGCCAGGCGTCCAGCAGCGCGTCGATGACCGGGTAGAGCTTCTCCTCCGGCGGATCCCACGGCTTGAGCAGGTAGTGGTCGACGTCCACCACGTTGATCGCCCGGATGGCGGCGTCGGTGTCGGCGTACGCGGTGAGCAGCGCCCGCCGCGCGTTCGGGAACAGATCCATCCCCTGCTCGAGGAATTCGATGCCGTTCATCTGCGGCATCCGGTAGTCGGCCAGCATGACCGCGACCCGGCCGCCACGCAGCTTGATCTCCTTGAGCGCTTCCAGCGCCTCGGCGGCCGAGGCCGCCCGGATGATCCGGTAGTTCTCGCCGTACCGGCGACGCAGGTCTCGGGCGATGGCGCGGGACACCGAGGCGTCGTCGTCGACGGTCAGGATCGCGGGGTGACCCATCTGGGAACCTCAGTTCAGGTATGGGAGAACGTGGGTTTGTCGGCGACCGTGAAGGCCACCTCGTCGGCGTAGCACCACCACCAGTCCTCGCCCGGCTCGTACGACTGCACGAGCGGGTGACCGACGGCGGGGAAATGCGCGCTGGCGTGCTTGTTGGGTGACGAGTCGCAGCATCCGACGTGGCCGCAGGTCATGCACACGCGAAGGTGCACCCAGCGGCCGCCCATCGCGAGGCACTCGACGCAGCCGTTGCCCGACGGCGTGACGTCGGCCGCCTTCGACAGGTGGGTGCAGACGGGCTGGTTCATGAAGTGGTCCTCCCGACCGGTTCGGCGAGCACGTCCGCGTACTCGGGGTGCCGTTCGACGTAGCCGGTGACGAACGGGCAGGAAACGATCACCGGCGTCCCCTGAGCGCGGGCCTCGTCGAGCGCGGCGGACGCCAGCCGACTGGCCAGACCGCGGCCCTCGAACGCCGGATCGATCTCGGTGTCCATCAGGTCGATCCGGCCGTCGTGCCGGCGGTAGGCCAGCGCGCCGGCCACCTCGCCATTGAGCAGGATCTCGTACCGTTGCTGCTCGAAGCTGTCCACGACCACGGCGTCGGACGCGTCCGCGACGTCGACCTGGGCACTTCCCTCGACGCGCAGCTTACGGCGGGCCCGTTCGTAGAACGACGTGTGGCCGAGCCGGATGACCTGGGCCGCCGCCCGCACCGGAGTGATCGACAGCGCGTCGCCGCCGTCCACATAGCCCTCGATGATGCCGTCCACCTCGACGGCGAGCCGGCCGCTGCGGGGCAGGATGTCGAGCCTCAGTTGCTCGTCCATGGACAGCATGAGTGAGCGGTTGAACGCCGAATGCGCGGCCGCGGCGCTCACCAACAGGCCCTCGACGTTGGGCGAGACGATCGGACCGCCGACGGAGAAGGTGTACGCCGTGGAACCCGTCGGCGTGGCCACGATCACCGCATCGGCCGCGTAGTTGACGAAGTTCCGTCCCTCCACTGTGATCCCCACCGCCGCGAGCCCATGGCCGGGCATGCGGACCAGGGCGATATCGTTGAACGCCGACACGTCACCGCGGCCCGGCAGCTCGGTGTGCACCGCGGTCCGCGGCTCGACGGCGAACTGGTGCTGATCGATGGCGGAGAGCGCGGCGGGCAGGTCCTGCAGGTCGACCTCCGCGAGAAAACCGAGCCGGCCGACGTTGACGCCGAGCACCGGCGTCTTGCGGCCCTCGACCAACCGCATGGTGCGCAGCATGGTCCCGTCCCCGCCGAGACTGACGAGCAACCCGGCGCGTTCGATCATCTCCGCTTGAGTGACCGGTTCGGCTGCGCAGTCGATCCGGGTGACCTCTTCGCGTAGGCCGAGCACGGTCACGCCGCGTGCGGCAGCCCACGTCACGATGGCGTCGATCGCAGCGCCACAGTCGCGCCGCGGGTGCAACACGAGCCCGACCACCTTGACCATGCCCAAAACGACCGCCGCCTTCCCATCCCCGCGATCTTGGAGTTGTGGTTGCCCTTCTCGGGCTCTTGTCCGCCTTTGCGCCAACCACAACTCCAAGATCGGCGCATTGACCGGGGCTGAGTCCTGACCTTCAGCCTTGCACGTTCCGCACTGTCGCGGCGAGGCGCCGTTGTGACAACGGGCACCTCCGACGCACTCGTGGAATCCCAGGCGCCGGGGAACGTGTCGTACCTAAGGTGGGCGCCGTGCGTCCGCACGCAAACGGAGGAGATTTCATGACGCTCGCCGCCATCGCGGATGTGGAGCAAACCCCGCCCGGCCACCTGATGTCGCCCCGGGACCGCCTGCGGCTGGTGCTGGTCCTCGGCCTCCTTATCGCCCTGGGCCCGCTGACCATCGACATGTACCTGCCGGCGCTGCCGACCATCACGGCGGACCTCGCGACCTCGGCCGCCGCGGTGCAGCTGACGCTGACCGGCACGCTCGCCGGCATCGGCCTGGGCCAACTGCTGGTCGGGCCGGTTTCCGACGCGTACGGCCGCCGCCGGCCCCTCCTGGCCGGAGTCGGCCTGCACATCCTCGCGTCAGTGCTGTGCGTGATCGCGCCGAACCTCGCGGTGCTCGGCACGCTGCGGGTGCTGCAGGGCGTGGGCGCCGCGGCGGCCGGCGTGGTGGCGATGGCGATCGTCCGCGACCTGTTCGACGGTCTCGCGTTCGCGAAGCTGTTCTCCCGGCTGATGCTGGTGATGGGCGCCGCGCCGATCCTGGCTCCGACGCTCGGCGGCATCGTGCTGAGCTGGACATCGTGGCGGGGTGTGTTCCTGGTTCTGGCGGCGTTCGGCATGGCGATCATCACGGTGGGCGCGCTCGCGCTGCCCGAGACGCTGCCGCCGGAGCGCCGGCGCAGCGGCGGTGTCCGCGGAACGCTCCGCGACTACGGCCGCCTGTTCATTGACCGGGCGTACCTCGGCCTGATCGTGGTCGCCGGGCTCACCATGGCGGCCATGTTCGCCTACGTCTCCGGCTCCTCGTTTGTGTTCCAGCAGCAGTACGGCCTGAACGAGCAGCAGTTCGGGTTCACCTTCGGCGCCGGCGCGATCGGGCTGATCGCCGCGACACAGCTGAACGTCCGGCTACTCCGCCGGTGGACGCCGGCGCAGATCCTCGTCTCCGCGCTGGCCTTCGGCGCGATCGCGGGCCTGGTTCTGCTGCTGTTCGCGGCCACCGGCATCGGCGGGCTGGCCGGCGTGCTGGTGCCACTGTGGTCGGTGATCGCGGCGGCCGGGCTTGCGTTGCCGAACGCACCGGCGCTGGCGCTGTCCCGGCATGGTGACGCCGCTGGCACGGCCGCGGCGCTGCTCGGAGCGGTCCAGTTCGGCACGGGCGCGCTGGCGGCTCCCCTGGTCGGCCTGCTCGGCGTCGGCGCGGTGGCGATGGCGTTGGTGGTGGCCGGCGGCATGGTGGCCGCGAACGTCGTGCTCGCCGCGGTGGTCCGCCCGTGGCAGCTGCCATTCTCGGCTGATTCGGCGGTCCCCCAGACCGCACACTGAGCGGCTCGTGCGATCCATGATCAACATCGATGGGCGGGATCAGGGCGCTGATGGGCGGGGCTTGCCGCCGGCCGCGGCGTAGCCGGCGCGGGCCCGCTCGGCCAAGGCCGGCGATCCGCATTGCGCTGCCAGATCCATCCCGGCGCGCAGCACCCGGCGGCCCTCCGGCCGGCGCCGTGCCGCGGTGAGCCGCAGGCCGAAGTCGACAAGGGCCTGGGCATATTCGAAGCGCCGAGGCGAATGGGTGAGCACCCGGACCGCCTCGTCCAGGGCCGCCATCCCGCCCGGGCCGTCCAGCACCATGCCCTGGATCCGCAGCGACCGGCCCAGCGCGGACGCCGTTCCGGCCCGGCGGTTGGCCGCGACCTCGGCCGCGACCAGGCGGGCCGCGGCTTCGGTGGATCCGGTCGCGGCCAGCACCGCGGCCGCCTCCGACCGCCACGGCGGCCCCAAAGGCCGGTCCGCGCCACGGGCGGCGAGCCGCTCGCCACAGGAGAACAGGTCAGCCAAACCCTCACCAAGGCGCCCGGCCGCCGCGTGCAGCCGGCCGCGGGAGTACCGCAGCGCCACTGCCCCGGCATTGTCCGGAAGGTCGCGGTCGAACCCGCGAACGAGGTGTTCCGCCCCCGCGATATCGCCGGTGTCCAGGCGTACCGCGATGCGCCGCGCCGCCAGCAGGGCCGCCGCATCGCCGTGTGGATCGGCGCCGGCCGCGGCGAGGAGTTCGGTGGCCGCCCGGCCGTCAGCCTCGGCGGCGGCCAGCCTTCCACGGCGCCGGAACACCGAGGACCGCAGCGATCGGATGGCCGCCAACGCGCCCGGCGACCGCCAGGTCGCGGCCGTCTCGACGGCGGCCGCACAGGCCTCCTCGGCGGCGTCTAGTTCGTCGAGGTCCGCCAGGCGGGCGGTCGCGCGTAGATGCCGGCCCAGGTCGCCGAGGTCGGTCGGGGCAGCGGGCACCGGGCGGCGCTGGCGGAGGCGGGCGGCCAGAGGCATCCCGGCCGGCCAGCTGGTGGTGTCCCGGGCCGGGTACGCCAACCCCACGCCATCGTCACTCGCGGGCATGCAGGCTCTGTTACCCGCTTCGGCCACCGCCTCACCTTCCAGTCGGGTGCTCCCGGGAACGAACCGCCGCTAGGTTGAGCGGGTGGACGTACTCGAGCTGGCCGACTTCCGGGCCGCGACGGCAGCGATGTACCTGGAGGACACCGACCTGGCCGGCTTCCGGGTCCGCCGGGACGAGCTGTTCGGCAGCCATCCGCAGTCGCCGATCGCGGACCGAGCCGGATTCGGCGGCCTGCGGTACTTCCCGCCGGACGCCGGCGCCGCCGCCGAGGTGGATCTGCGGCCGGCCAACGGCGAGATCGACATCGACACCGGCGGCGAGGACGGCGTCGTGCACTACACGCGCGCCGGCATCCTGGACACGCCGTGGGGCGAGCTGTCGTTGTGGTGGATCGCCGCGTACGGTGGTGGGCTGTTCCTGCCGATCCGCGACGGCACCTGCGGCACGGAGTCGTACGGTGGCGGCCGCTACCTGACGGACACGATCAAGGGAACGCACGGGCGCGGCGTCCAGGTGCTCGGCGGTGGGCGGGTCCGCCTGGACATGAACTACCTGTACAACCCCAGCTGTGCGTACGACGACCGCTGGCTCTGCCCGCTCGCGCCACCGGAGAATCGCGTGTCGGCACGCATCACCGCAGGCGAGCAGACCTATCCGGAGGGCTAAGATCATCCGCGGGTGGAGGTGGCGAGATGCACTGGCTCGATGCGTTCTACAACGCCAAATGGCAGGTGACCACGAACCAGGCGATCTATTACCGCGAGATCGTCGGCAACGCGTTCGGGCTCGCCTCGGCGCTGTTCGGCCTGGGCCGCAAGGTGTGGGCGTGGCCGGTCGGCATCGTCGGAAACCTACTGTTGTTCACGGTCTTCCTGGGCCAGGCCGTCGGCAACGACCAGGGCACCCCGCTGTACGGCCAGGCGTCGCGCCAGGTGTTCTTCGTGGCCACCAGCGTCTACGGGTGGTGGCGGTGGCAGCAGAACCGGCACACCGGCGGTGGTCCCGCGGTCCGGCCGCGCTGGGCCACCGCCCGTGAGCGCGCCGTCTTCATTCCCGCCGCGCTGGCCGCCGTCGTGGCGTTCTTCTTCATTTTCCGTACGGTCGGAGCCGGCTTCCCGGTGCCGTGGTGGTACTACCTGGCCGACTCGTGGATCTTCGTCGGCTCGATCCTGGCCACCTATGCGATGGCCCGCGGCTGGGTGGACTTCTGGCTTTGCTGGCTCGCGGTGGACCTGGTGGGCGTACCGGAACTGCTGCACTTCCGGTATTACCCCTCGGCGATCCTGTACGCGGTGTACGCCGGATTCGTGATCTGGGGTTTCGTGGTCTGGTTGCGCATCTCCCGGCGCGAGCGACTGCCGCGCCTGGACGATCCGGCGATGGAGATCGTGGCCTGACCCGTGACAAATATCAGTGGCTGAGTGAGCGCTCGCTCACTAGCCTTGCCCCCGTGACGTCGGTTGAGGGTGAGCGCCGCCGCCGGGTGCCGGCCATGGCGCCCGAGGATCGTCGCGCGGCCCTGATCGCGGCGACCATCCCCCTGCTGCGCGAGCACGGCCCGGACGTCAGCACGCGGCAGATCGCGCAGGCCGCGGGCGTCGCCGAGGGCACGATCTTCGGCGTGTTCTCGGACAAGAACTCGTTGCTGGTCACCGCTCTGGCCAGCGCCCTGGATCCGCAGCCCACGCTGGACGCGATCGCCAGGATCGACCGGCGGCTGGATCTGCGCGCGCGGCTCACCACGGCCGCCGGCCTGATCAACCACCGGTTCACCGGCAACGTCCAGCTGATCGCGGCGGCCCGCAAGCTCGCCCTCGCGCACGACGCCGATCCGGAGGTGCGGCAGCGGATGGCCGAGTCCCGGGACGCGCTGCTGGCGGCGCTCACCGCGATGATCGAGCCCGACGCCGGCCGGCTGCGCCGCTCCCCGGCCGCGACCGCGGGACTGCTGCTGGTCTTCTGCGCCAGCACCACACATGGACCGTTCGGCGACACCGGCCGCTTCGACGCCGCCGAGCTGGTGTCGCTGCTGCTGGACGGCCTGCTGATCCGTAACGCCGACTATCACGGGGGTGCCGTGCGGTGCTGATAAAACTGCTCCGCGTCCACTTGAGTCCATATCGGACGACGATCGCACTGGTGGTGCTGTTCCAGTTCCTCCAGACGCTGGCCACGCTGTATCTGCCGACACTCAACGCCGACATCATCGACAACGGCGTGGTCAAGGGTGACACCGGCTACATCATGCGGGTCGGCGGCGGGATGCTCGGCATCACGCTGCTGCAGGTCGCGACGCAGATCGCGGCCGTGTACTTCGGGGCCCGGACGGCCATGGCGGTCGGCCGGGACGTCCGCGCCGGCCTCTTCGCCCGGGTGCAGGACTTCTCCACCCGGGAGTTGGGCCAGTTCGGCGCGCCGTCGCTGATCACCCGGACGACGAACGACGTCCAGCAGGTCCAGATGCTCGTGCTGCTGACGTTCACACTGATGGTGTCCGCTCCGATCATGTGCGTCGGGGGCGTCATCCTGGCATTGCGCCAGGACGTGCCGCTGTCCGGACTGTTGCTGGTCATCGTGCCGGTTCTGGTTGGCGTGGTGAGCGTGATCATCGTCCGGATGCGGCCGCTGTTCCGTTCCATGCAGGTCCGCATCGACAAGGTCAACCGGGTCATGCGGGAACAGATCGCCGGCATTCGGGTCATCCGCGCGTTCGTCCGGGATGAACCGGAACAGGTGCGCTACGGCGCGGCCAACGAGGAGTTGACCGACGTCTCGCTGCGGGTCGGGAAGCTCATGGCGATGATGTTCCCGACCGTCATGCTCATCGTGAACGTCTCCAGCGTGGCGGTGCTCTGGTTCGGGGCGCACCGGATCGACACCGGCGCGATGCAGGTCGGGGCGCTGACCGCGTTCCTCAGCTATCTCATGCAGATCCTGATGTCGATCATGATGGCGACGTTCATGTTCGTCATGATCCCGCGCGCCGAGGTCTGCGCCGAACGCATCGAAGAGGTGATGGGCACCGAATCCAGCGTGCGGCGGCCGGCCCGTCCGGTCACCAGGTTGAGCCGGCACGGCTTCCTGGAACTGCGCGATGTGGATTTCCGCTATCCGGGTGCGGAGGCGCCGGTGCTGTGCGGCGTCGGCCTCACCGCGCGGCCGCGCGAGGTGACCGCGGTCATCGGCGGCACCGGCAGCGGCAAGACCACGATGCTCAACCTGATACCCCGGCTGTTCGACCCGACCGCCGGTGCGGTTCTGGTGGACGGTGTGGACGTCCGCGACCTCGACCCGGAGCTGTTGTCCCGGACCGTGGGGCTGGTCCCGCAGAAGCCGTACCTGTTCACCGGCACGGTGGCGTCGAACCTGCGGTACGGCAACCCCGCCGCCGGCGATGAGGTGTTGTGGCGGGCGCTCGAGGTGGCGCAGGCTCGGGAGTTCGTGGAACGGATGGAGGGTGGCCTGGACGCGCCGATCGCGCAGGGCGGCACCAACGTCTCCGGCGGCCAGCGGCAACGGCTGGCCATCGCGCGGGTGCTGGTGCAGCGGCCGGAGATCTACCTGTTCGACGATTCGTTCTCGGCACTCGACTACGCCACCGACGCGGCGTTGCGGGCCGCGCTGGGCCGGCACATCACCGACGCGACGGTGGTCATCGTCGCCCAGCGGGTGAGCACGATCCGCGACGCGGACCGGATCGTCGTGCTCGACGACGGGCTGGTGGTCGGCACCGGAACGCACGCGGAGCTGATGGCCGACAACCCGACGTACCGGGAGATCGTGCTGTCGCAGCTGACCGAGCAGGAGGCAGCCGCATGACCGAGCGCACCGAGCGAAGCGAGGGCCACGAGGGCATGCACAAGGGAGGCGCCGCATGACCGAGCGCACCGAGCGCAGCGAGGGCCACGAGGGCATGCACAAGGAAGGTGCCGCATGACCGCCCCGGTTCGCCCGACTGCCAGGCCGCCGATGGGTGGCCCCGCCCGGATGATGGGCGGCCCGATGCCGGTGGAGAAGCTGCAGGACTTCAAGGGGTCCACGAAGCGGCTGCTGGGCCTGATGAAGCCGTATCGCCTGCTGGTCGCCGTCGTGCTGGTGTTCGGCGTCGCCAGCGTGTTCCTGTCCGTGCTCGGGCCCCGGCTGCTCGGCAAGGGCACCGACATCATCTTCGCCGGCGTGGTCGGCAAGCTCCTGCCGGCCGGCATCACCAAGGCGCAGGCGGTCGCGAACCTGCGCGCCCAGGGTGACACCAAACGCGCGGACCTGCTGTCGGCCGTCGACGTCGTGCCCGGCCACGGCATCGACTTCACCCGGCTGTGGCACCTGCTCGCCTGGGTCGTCGTGGTCTACCTGTTCGCCTGGATCTTCGGAGTGATGCAGGGCCGGCTCACCGCCCGGGTGGTCCAGAGCACGGTGTACCGGCTGCGCCAGGACGTCGAGGCGAAGCTGTCCCGGCTGCCGTTGTCCTACTTCGACCAGCAGCCGAGGGGCGAGGTGTTGAGCCGCGCCACGAACGACACCGATAACATCGCGCAAACGCTCCAGCAGACGTTCAGCCAGCTCGTCACGTCGGTGCTGACGATCGTCGGTGTGCTCGGCCTGATGATCTGGATCTCCCCGCTGCTGGCGCTCATCGCGCTGATCACCGTGCCGGTCTCGGTATGGATCACCACCCGGATCGGCAAGCGGTCGCAGCCGCAGTTCGTGGCAATGTGGGGCACCACCGGACGGCTGAACGGCCACATCGAGGAGATGTTCACCGGGCACGCCCTGGTGAAGGTCTTCGGCCGGCAGCGCGAGGCGATGGACACCTTCGCCGAGCAGAATCAGCGGCTGTTCGAGTCGGGTTTCCGCGCCCAGTTCATCTCCGGCCTCATCCAGCCGGCCATGATGTTCATCGGGAACGTGAACTACGTGCTGGTCGCGGTGGTCGGCGGCCTGCGGGTGGCGTCCGGGTCCCTCTCGCTGGGCGACGTTCAGGCGTTCATCCAGTACTCCCGCCAGTTCAGCCAACCGCTGACCCAGGTGGCCAGCATGGCGAACCTCATCCAGTCCGGCGTCGCGTCGGCGGAGCGGGTGTTCGCGCTGCTCGACGCTCCGGAGCAGACGCCGGATCCGGCCGGGCCGGTGCTGCGCCACCCGGTGCGCGGCCGGATCGCGTTCGACGACGTGTCGTTCCGGTACCTGCCGGACAAGCCGCTGATCGAGCACCTGTCGCTGATCGTCGAGCCCGGAGACACCGTGGCGATCGTCGGGCCGACCGGCGCGGGCAAGACCACGCTGGTCAACCTCATCATGCGGTTCTACGACGTGACCAACGGTCGGATCACGCTGGACGGCGTGGACATCGCCACCATGCCGCGGGAGGAGCTGCGCGAGCAGATCGGCATGGTGCTGCAGGACACGTGGCTGTTCGGCGGCACGATCGAGGAGAACATCGCGTACGGCGCAGACCACCCGACACCGGAAACGATCGCCACGGCGGCCGAGGCGGCGCACGTCGACGCGTTCGTGCGGATGCTGCCGGACGGCTACGACACCGTCCTCGACGAGGAGGGCTCCAACGTCAGCGCCGGGCAGAAGCAGCTGATCACGATTGCCCGCGCGTTCCTCGCCGAGCCGACCATCCTCATCCTCGACGAGGCGACCAGCTCGGTGGACACCCGGACCGAGGTGCTGATCCAGCGGGCGATGAACCTGCTGCGAGTGGGACGGACCAGCTTCGTCATCGCGCACCGGCTGTCCACCATCCGCGATGCCGACGTCATCCTGGTAATGGAGTCCGGGCAGATCGTCGAGCACGGCACGCACGACGAGCTGATCGCCGCGGACGGAGCGTACGCCCGCCTGTACTCGGCCCAGTTCGCGCAGGCCGTGGCCGAAGTGGACTGACGGGGGCGGCCCGTTTGGGCCGCCCCCGCCGTACCCGCCGTTACCGCTCGCTCAACGAACGGTGATCCGACGAGCCGCCGTTGACCCGGTCAGCGTGCCCTTGGTCGCGTTGGAAACGATGACCGCCCGGAAGCTGTACGACGCGCCGGAAGTCAGCCCGCGCAGCGTGGCCGAGTACGTGCCGGCACTGTTCAACGTCCCGGTGGCCACCGTGGTCCACACGCCGCTGGCGTTCGGGCGCTGGAACTGCGCGACCAGTCCTGCGATCTTCGGGTTGCCGGTGACCGTGAGCGTCACCGAGCCGCGAGCGGTGGAACTGCCGGTCAGCGTCGGCGTCTGCCGCATCTGCACCGGCCGGATCGCCGACGACAGGTCGTTCGCCCGCACCTGGAGCCGGTATCCCATGTCGAGGTACCGCCGGATGGAGAAGGCGCCCGTCGCGTCCGCAACCGTGGTCGTCGATCCGGCGAACGTGCCGCCGCTGCTGCCCGGCGCGACGAACAGCTGCACCTGTGCCCCCTCACCGGCCGTGCCGGTCAGGTTCACGTAACCCGGGCCGTCGATAACCGCCGGCGCGGTCAGCGTCGGCGCGGCCGCTTCGTCGTTGTCCGCGATGGTGACCGTGCCGACCGCGTTGTCGACCACCACGCCGGTGGGCGTGGTCGCGCCGAGCTTCACGGTGAACGCCTGATCGCCCTCGAACAGCTCGTCTTCGGTGATCGGGACGCTGATGACGCCCTCGGTGTCGCCGGCGGCGATCCGTATCGTCCCCGTCGCGGCCGTGTAGTCGAGGCCGGCGCGGGCGGCGCCGTTCACGGTGCTGTACGTCGCCGTGACGTCCTGCTCGGTGGCGGTGGTGTCGCCGGCGAAGGCGAGCGTCACCGGCACGTCGGCGGTCGCGTCGCCCTCGCCGACCGTAACGTCACCGATCGAGACCGACGGCGGCACGTCGGTCGGATCGTCGAAGATCCGATAGGTCGACGTCCGGTCGTTGGTCGGGTCGTCGGTGGCCGGGTCGTGGACGGCCGCCCGGATGGTCTCGGTCGGCTCGTCGATGGTGTCGTCGGCGAGCGCGATCGAACCCAGGTTCAGCCGGGTACCGGACGCGGTGCCGGCCGGAATCGTCCCGTCGATGCCGCTGTCATCGAAATCGTCCACCTCCGCGCCGTTGGTCGTGGCGCCGTCCTCGCCGGTGAACGTCACGTCGTAGTCGACGTCATCCTGCGCCGTACCGGTGATCAGCGCCACGACACCCACCTCGTCGCCCTCGTACCCGGACGCGGTGTTGAGTGTCATGGTCGGTTTGGCGTCGTCGTTCTCGATGACCAGCGTCGCGTCCTGTGGCTCACCGGTCGCGTCACGCTCACCGGCGGCGAGGCCGACGGTGACGGTCAAGGTCTCGTCCTGCTCGTACACCGTGTCCCGGGTCACCGGGACCTGCACCGTGCCGGCCGTCTGTCCCCTGAGGATGGTCAGCGTGGGCGGGGGCGGGTTGTAATCGTTGCCGCCCACGCCGGTGCCGGCGTCGACCGCGGTGCCGTCCTCGGTGGCGACGGTGAACGTGACGTCGTCCTCGGCCGGGCCGGACAACGTGACCGCGATGTCCGCCGTGCCGGCCGTGTTCTCCGTCTTGGTGACGTCGTCGGCCACCGAGAACGTGGGCCGGTCGGCTTCCTGGTCGTTGTCGGTGATCGTCACCGTGCCGGTGTCGTCGGCGATGCCGCCTTCGGGCGGCGACACCGCGGTGGCCTTCACGGTGAACGTCTCGTCCTCCTCGTTGCGGAGGTCGTCGGCGACCGGCACGAGAATCGTTGCGGACTCGTCGCCGGCGGCGATGGTGACGCTGCGACCGGTGATCGCCGTGTAGTCGGACGGCGCGGTAGCAGTGCCGTTCGCCGTCGAGAATGTCACGACCGTGTCCCGCTCGGTGGAGGTGGCATCGTTGCCCGCGGCCCACACCAGGTTCACCGCGACCTCGGCACCGCCGGCACCCTCGTCGACGGAGGCGTCCTGGACGGACACCGCCGGCGCCAGGTCGTTCGGGTCGTCATTGATCTTGTAAATCGTCGAAGCGCCGACGGTGTCGTCCGTGGTGCGCTGCGCCACCTTGATCGCCTCGACCGGCTCGTCGACGTGGTCGGCGTCCAGCTTGATCGATCCGAAGTTCACCCTCGCACCCGATGCAGTGTCGCCCGGAACGACCGGGGTGACTCCGCTGGTGTCGTAGTCCACCGACTCCGCGGCATTGTTCGAGCCGGTGCCGTCGCCGCTGTAGCCGAGATCGTAGGCGACGTCCCGCTCGGTCACACCGGTGACGGTGGCGATGACCGACACGTCGTCACCCTCTGCACCGGAGGCGGTGTTCAGCGTGATGACCGGCAGCGGGTCGTCGTCGGTGATGGTCAACAACGGCGTCTTCGCGGCACCGACGGCGTCTCGCTCACCGTCGGCCAGCGCAACGTGAAGCGTGGCGTTCTCGTCGCCCTCGTAAACCGTGTCGCCGTTGACCGGGACGTGAACCGTGCCCTCGGTCTCCCCGACCGGGATGGTCAGGGCGGCGATCGGAGCGTTGTAGTCGTTGCTGCCCGCACCGCTACCGGTGTCGACCGCGGTGCCATCGGACATGTAGACGTTGAAGTCGACGTCGTCGGCGGCCGCGCCGGACAGCCGCACCGTGAAGTCGGCCGGGCCGGCAGAGTTCTCTACCTTGGAGACGTTCGGCACTGTGAAGTCCGGCCGCTCAGCGTTCTGATCGTTGTCCGCGATCGTCATGGTGCCGGTACCGCGGGCGATCGCCGCCTCCGGCGGGGACACCGATGTGATCTTCACCCCGGCGGTTTCACTGAGCTCGTTGCGGTTGTCGTCAACGATGCGGATGTCGGCAGTTCCCGAGGCCTGGCCGGCGGGAATGGTGACGCTGCCGGCGGTGACGGCCTCGTAGTCGGACGGCGCGGTGGCCGTGCCGTCGATCGTCATGTACCGCACGACGATCGGTCGGGTCGTCGAGGTGGCGTCGTTGGTGGCCGGGTCGAACGACAGCGTGACGGGCACGCTGGCGTCGCCGTCGCCCTCGCCGACGGGGGCGTCTTGGACGGACACCGACGGCGGCAGGTCGTTCGGGTCGTCATTGATCTTGTAGAGAGCCACAGCATCGGCGATCTGTCCGCCGGTGTTGTGCACGAGGACCTTGACGGTCTCTACCGGCTCGTCGACGCGGTCATTGTTGAGGCGGAACGTGCGGAGCGTGACGGGCGTGCCGGCCGTGGTTCCGGCCGGGATCGTGGCCTGGGCGGCGCTGTCGACATAGTCCGCCGAACCGGCCGGCGTGTTGCCCGCGCTGGTGTCTCCAGTGAAGGTGAGGTCCAGCGTGACCGCCGACTGAACAGCGATGTCCGATGTGGCCACCACCGCGATGTCGGTGCCCTCGGTGCCGGAGTCGCCGCTGTTGAGCGTGATCCGCGGCGGTCCGTCGTCGTTCTGGATGGTCAGCGTCGCGTTGACCGGGCCGCCGGTCGCGTCGTCCTCGCCGGTGGCGAGCGCGACGGTGAGCGTGGCGGTCTCGTCGGCCTCGTAAACCGCGTCGCCGTTGATCGTCACCGGCACTGTCACAGTGGTGGAGCCCGCCGGGATGACCAGTGAGGTCGGTGCGGTGAACGTGTAGTCGTTGCTGCCCACCCCGGTGCCGCCGGTCACGGCCGTGCCCGGCGCCATGCTCGCGGTGAACGAGACCGGCTGCGTGGTCGGGGCGTTCAGAGCGATCGTGAACGTGGCCGGACCGCCGTTCTCCGGCCGGCTGACATCCGCGACGGTGTACGAGGACCGCGTATCGGTGTCGTTGCGGGAGATCGTCACCGTGCCGGTGGTCCGCGACACGACAGCCTCTGCCGGCGTGTGCGCCGTGGTCCGTACCGTGAACGTCTCGGCGGTCTCGTACGTCCGGTCGTCGGTGACCGGGACGAGGATGGCGCCGCTGGTGGACCCGGCCGGGATGGTGATCGTGTCGCTCGTCGTTCCGGTGTAGTCCGCGCCGGCTGTCGCGGTGCCGTCCGCCGTCGTGTACGTCACGACCGTGTCGCGTTCCGTGGCGTTGGCGCCGTTGCCTCCACCGAAGGTGAGCGACACCGGGACGCTCGCGTTGCCGACGTCCTCCGGGACCGTGACGTCGCCGATCGAGATCGACGGCGGCAGGTCGTTGACATCGTCGTTGATGCCGTACGTCGCGGTGACCGCGCCGACGGCCGCGTCGACGTCGGTGGCCGTGACGCGCACCCACTCGCCCGGCTCGTCCACGGTGTCGTTGTTGAGCTGGATGGTGGCCAGCGTCGTCTCGCTGCCCGACGCGGCGCCGGCCGCGATGGTGCCCCGCACCCGATTGGCGGTGTAGTCGGCGGTCTCAGCCGGATCATTGCCCGCGCTGTTGTCGCCGGCCAGGGTCAGGTCGAACGTCAGCGCGGACTGTGCCTGTCCGGTCAACGTCGCGACCACATCGACGTCGGTGCCCTCGCCCTGCGTGATGCCACGGTTCAGCGCGATGGACGGGACCGCCTCGTCGTTGAGGATGGTGAGCGTCGATTCGTCCGGGCCGCCGGTCGCGTCGTCCTCTCCGTTCGCCAGGGCCACCACCAGGGTGGCGTACTCGGTCGCTTCGTAGACGTTGTCGTCGGTGATCGGCACGGACACCGTCCGGCTGGTGTCACCCGCCGGAATGGTCAGCGTCGTCGGCGGCAGGTCGAAGTCGTTCGCGCCCGGATTGGAGCCGCTCTCGACCGCGGTGCCGTTGCGGAGGCTCACCGCGAAGTCGACGTCCTCGGTGTTGGGCCGGGACAGCTCGACGGTGAAGTTCGCGGTGCCGCCGGACACGTTCTCCCGGACCGACACATCGTCCACCGAGAAGCTCGACTTGGCGCCGGTGTCGCTGGCGTTGATCGTCACCGTGCCGGTGCCGTCGGTGAGCGTGGCCGTGCCAGTCGAGAGCAGGGTGAGGTTCACACCGAACGTCTCCGCCCGCTCGTACAGGCCGTCGGCCTCGACCGGGACGTCGATGACGAAGTGCGTGTCGGGTGGGGTGAACGTGTGCGTCGTCGCCGGGACGGCGGTGTAGTCCGCGCCGGCCCGCGCGGTGCCGTCCTGCGTGGCGTAGCGGAGGACCACGTCGTTCTCGGTAGCGGTGGCGTCGTTGGTGGACGCGGCGAAGGTCAAGTCCACCGGGACGTGCGCCAGACCGTCCGTCTCCTCGACGGTGGCGTTGCCGACCGCGAGATCCGGTGGCAGGTCGTTCGGGTCATCGGTGATCGTGTACGTGGTCGATCGGGTGGTCATGGCGCCGGCCGCGTCGGTCGCGGTCACCTTCACCACCTCGTCCGGCTCGTCGATATGGTCCGAGCGGAGCCGGAACGTCCGCAGCACGACATCCGATCCGGACGGTGTGCCACCCGGGATGACTCCGGCCACGCCACTGTCCACATAGTCACCGGAGTCGGCCGGGTTGGCCCCGCCGGTGGCGTCCCCGCTGAAGGCGAGATTGACCGTGGTGTTGGCCTGGGCCACACCCGTGACCCTGGCCACCACATTCACGTCGGTGCTCTCACCCGCGGTCGCGGTGTTGAGCGCGATGGACGGGACCACGTCGTCGTCCACGATGGTCAGCGTCGACTCGTCCGGGTTGCCGACCGCGTCATCCTCGCCGTTCGCCAGCGCCACGACCAGGGTCGCGGTCTCCGTGGCTTCGTACACGTCGTCGTTGGTGATGGGCACCGACACGACGCGACGGGTGTCGCCGGCGGGAATCCTCAGCGTCGCCGGCGGCAGGTCGAAGTCGTTTGCGCCCGGGTTCGAGCCGCCCTCGACCGCGGTGCCGTTGCGAACGCTGACCGCGAAGTCGACGTCCTCGGTGGTGGCTTGGGACAGTTCGACGGTGAAGTCGGCGGTGCCGACGGACCCGTCCTCCCGCACCGACACGTCACCGACCAGGAAGGACGACCGCAGATCGCCGTTGCTCGCCGCGATGGTGACCGTGCCGGTCCCGTGGGTCAGCGTGGCCGCGCCCGCGGAGAGCAGCGTCAGGTTCACCCCGAATGTCTCCGCCCGCTCGTACAGCCCGTCGTCCGCAACCGGGATATCGATGACGAAATGCGTGTCCGGCGGCGTGAACGTGTGTGTCGAGTCCGCCGGGACGGCGGTGTAGTCGAATCCGGCCCGCGCGCTACCGTTCTGCGTCGCGTAGCCGACGACGACGTCGTTCTCCGTCGCGGCGGCGTCGTTGGTGGACGGGTCGAAGGTCAGGTCGACCGGGACGTGCGCGACGCCGGCCGCTTCGGTCGCGGCGACGTTCCCCACGGAGAGTGCCGGCGGGAGGTCGTTCGGATCGTCGGTGATGGTGTAGGTGGTCGACCGGGTCGTCAGGACGCCGTCTGCGTCAGCCGCGGTCACCTTCACCACCTCGTCCGATTCGTCGACGTGGTCGGACCTGAGCTGGAAGGTGCGCAGCACGACATCCGATCCGGACGGCGTGCCACCCGGGATGACGGCATCCGCTCCGCTGTCCACATAGTCCCCGGCGTCGGCAGGGTTGACTCCGTCGGCGTCGTCACCGCTGAAGGTGAGGTTGACAGCGGTGTCGGCCTGCGCCACACCGGTCACCGTCGCCACCACGTCGACGTTCGAGCCCTCCGCCGCGGTGGCGGTGTTGAGCGCCATGGACGGGATGGCGTCGTCGTTGACGATGGTCAGTCCCGACTCGTCCGGGCCGCCGGTCGCGTCGTCCTCGCCGTTGGCCAGCGCCACGACGACGACGGCTGTCTCGTCGATTTCGTAGACCGCATCGTCGTTGATCGGCACGGCGACATCGACGCTGCTCTCACCCGCCGGAATGGTGACCGATGTGGGGGGCAGATCGAAGTCGTTCGCGCCCGCAGCGTTCCCACCTTCGACGGCGGTGCCGTTGCGCATGCTCACCGCGAAGTTCACGTCTTCGGTGGTGGGCTGGTTCAGCTCGACGGTGAAGGTGGCGGTGCCGCTGTGCACGTCCTCGCGCACTGACACGTCGTCCACCGAGAAGGTCGACTTCGCGCCGGTGTCGCTCTCCGCGATGGTCACCGTGGCCGCGCCGTCGGCGATGGCCGCCGGATCGGTACCGGTGCTCGGGGTGATCGATGTGAGGTTGACCGCGAACGTCTCGGCGCGCTCGAAGACGCCGTCGGCGGCGATCGGGATGTCGACCTGCCGGGTCGTCACGGACGGGCCGAACGTCAGCGTGGCACCGGCGCTGGGCGCCGTGAAGTCCGCGGAGGCCCGTGCGGTGCCGTCCTGGGTGGCGTAGCCGACGACGAACGTCCGCTCCGACGACCTGGCGTCCTGCGCCTGGTCGAAGACCAGCCGGACCTGGACGTGACCGGTCTGGCCCTCGGTGACGCCGAGGTCGTCGACGTAGGCCGACGGCGCCTGGTCGTGCGGGTCGTCGGTGATCGTCGCGTACGCCGTGCCGCCGGTGACCACCCCACTGGTCAGCGTGACCCGTACGGTCTCGTCGGGCTCGTCGATCTGGTCGCCGTTGACGGCGATCGAGCCCAGCGGTACCGGGCTGCCGGTCTGGTCGCCGCCCGGGATGACGGTGGCGTTCAGCCCGGTGGCGTCGAAGTCGCCGCTCTCGGCGGCGTTGCTGGTGCCGTCGGAGGCGCCGGTCGCGGTCAGCGTGATCGGGATGGCGTCCTGAGCCACGCCGACAACGGTGGCCGTCACCGCGGCAGATGCGCCCTCGGCCGCGGTACCGGCGTTCAAGGTGACGGTCGGGACCGCATCGCCGTCCGTGATGGACAGCGGCGCGGACTGCTGCGTCCCGGTGGCATCCGTCTCGTTCTGCGCCAGCGCGACCTGGATCGTGGCGCTTTCCGTGGGCTCGTAGACCTGGTCGTCCAGGATGGACACGGGGATGGTGGCCTCGGTCTGACCGGCCGTGACGGTCACCGTAGTGGCACCGACCGCGTAGTCGTCGTTGCCCGGGCCGGCGCCCAGCTTCTTCGCGGTGTCGTCGACCGAGGTGACGGCGAAGTCGACGTCCTCGGTGTTGATGTGGTCGAGGCGGACGGTGTAGTTGACCGAGCCGGCGGTCTCGGCGACCGACGTGGGGCCCTCCAGAGAGAAGGTGGGCTTCGCGCTGCTGTCGTTGTCGGCCAGCGTCACGGTCGCGGTGTCGCGGCTGATCGGCAAGGCCGGCGAAGGATCGGAGATGGCGACGCGGAACGTCTCGGCGCGTTCGTAGATGGCGTCATCTTCGATCGCGACGTTGATGTTCTTGGTCGCAGGGTCGCCGGGGGCGAAGGTGATCGTCGCGCCGGCTGTGGATGCGGTGTAGTCGTTGGGCTGGTGCGCACTTCCGTCGGCGGTGGCGTAGTGCAGGACGATGGTCCGCTCGGTGGACGAGGCGTCGTTGTTGGACGTAGCTCCGAAGTTCAGCGTGACCGGCACACCGACCGGGCTGCTGCCCTCGGTCGCAGGAGCGTCCGCGATGGACGCCGTCGGCAGCTTGTCGAGCGGGTCGTCGGTGATCGTCTGGAACGCCGAGACCGGTGCGAGCGGCGTACCGGCAAGGGTCACCTCGACCGTCTGGTCCGGCTCGTCGACGTGGTCGTTCGTGAACAGAATCGAGCCGAGCGCGACGGTGGTGTCGCCCGGATTCAGTGTCGGTGACATGGTGAGGTTGGCGTCGTCGAAATCATCCACGGTAGCGGCGATGCTGTTGCTGGTGTTGGACGCGCCGGCCGCCGCGACAGTGAGCGGGATGGGCGCTTCCGCCTCGCCGGTGACGATGGCCGTCAGATTCACCGTGGTGCCCTCGACCTGGGTGGCGGAGTTGATGGTGACGGTCGGCGCGTCGTCGTCGTTGTCCAACTCCAGCGTCGCGGACTCACCCCCGGCCAGATCGGCGCCGGCGTGCGGCGCGACCTGGATGGTGGCCTGCTCGTCGGCCTCGTACACGCTGTCACCGTTGACCGTGACCGGGATTTCGACTTCGGTCGCGCCGGCGGGAATCGTCACCGTCGCCGCCGGCGGGTCGGCGTCGGCATCGCCCACACCGGAGCCGTCGAAGTGCAGGGTGCCGTTCTGGCCGGTGACATCCAGTATGACATTGTGCTTGCTGGGGTTGGAGATGCGGGCGCGGAACGTCGCGGTCGCGGCGGCGTCCCCCTCATCCATGGTGACGTTGTCAATGCTCTGCAGCGTGGGCACGGCGTCGTCGTCGGTGACGGTCACGTCGGTGGGCGCGGCGATGGCACCGGTGCCGTCGGTGGCGGCGTCGAGGTCGTTCAGGACGACGCTGAAGGTCTCGTCGCCCTCGTGCGTCAGGTCGCCGATCACACGGACGGTGAACGTCTGCAGTTGGTTGCCCTTCGGGAACGTCAGCGTTCCGGCTTCGACTGGGGTGAAGTCCGTCCCGGACTCTGCGCTGCCGTTGTTCACGGCGTACCCGATACGGATGACCCGGCCCGACGGCCGGTCGAGCCTGACGTTGAACGTGACCGGCTGGGCCTCACCCGAGTTGCCCTCGGTGACCGTCACCGGGTCCAGCGTGACCTGCGGAGCCAGGTCGGGGGTGTCGTCGATCGCACCGGTCGCCGACATCGTCGTGCCGGCGGTGGCGAGCTGCGGATCGGACAGCGTGACGGTCAGATTTTCCGGCCGCACCTCGTTCAGGTTGTCGTTGATCGTGGTGACGTCGATGTTCTGAACGGTGATGCCGGGGTTGAACGTGACCACCTGGTGGTCCAGAGCGGTGTAGTCCTCGCCTGCCGTGGCCGTACCGTCGGAGGTCGTGGCCTTCACGGTGATCGGCTGTTCCGAGGCTGCGGACAGCGATGCGACGAACCGCAGGGCGGTACCTTCGGCCCGCTGCCCGGCACCGGCGATGCTCACCGTCGGCGGGTTGTCGTCGTCACGGATGCCGATCGTCAGGGACCGGGTGCCGGTGGCGTTCGTGGCGGTGCCGGTGGTCACGCCGAAGTTCTGCACGTCGACCTCGTCGAGCGTGTCGGCAGTGATCGGTATGTCGATGTAGCCGGAGGTATTTCCCGCCGTGATCCGCAGCGGGGTAGCGATCTGCCCGGTGTAGTCCTGGCCCGCCGTCGCAGTATTGTCGCTGGTAGACACCGGGATGGTCACGTCGCGGCCGGAGACGATGTCGTTTCCGCCGGCGTCGGTCAGCGTGGCCGTGACCCGGGCCGTACCGGCGGATTCAGCAACCTCGGCCGGCGCGGTGAGCCGGAAGCTCGGCGTCGGATCGTTGTCGTCGATGATGCCGTAGGCGGTGGCGAGCAGAGCGTTGGTGACGTTGTTGTAGAACCGCAGCTCAAAGTTCTCGGAATCCTCGTCGAGCACGTCGTTCGTGGTCATGACCCGGAACTTGCGGACCACGTCGCGCGTATTGGCCGTGAATATCATGTTCCCGGTGAGCGTCGTGCTGCCGTTGAGCGTCGTGATGTCGTCGGTCGTCGACGCGGCCGGAGCGTTTCCCGATACGAGGGCATAGCGGACATCCAGGTCGTCGCTAGAGCCTCCCAGCCGACGGAGATCGAAGACTAATTCGCTTCCTTCGACGTCCGCCTGGTCGCTGTCGACGACGAGGTCGCCCGGTGCCGGGGGAAGCGCGTGCGCCGGCTTGGCGACGAACAGCGTCGGAACGAGACCGATCGCGGCGGCAGCGACGAGTGACAGTGCGATCTGCAGCGGGCGCGGCGAACGCAGCACCGACCAGGTCCGGCCGCCGGTCGCCGCGTGGGCTGGGTGATAGCGCATGTCTTTGTGTCTCCTTCGGCGGCTGGGCTGCCTCCCGAGGGAGGCCCCTGGCTTTGCGCCCCCGCCTCACGACGAGTTCGCCTTTTCGGTGCCGCACAGGCGGCGGCCACGCAGGTCTGAGCAGCGCGGACGCCGGATGCGGACGACCCGACGCCACTGCGCCGTCCGTAATCTAACTGGGCGTTACGCCGCTTATACCCCATATCGACACTTGACGATGACCACCCAGAATCCCGCGATCTTGGAGTTGTGGTTGGCCTTATGCGGCTTAGCGCTGCTTTTGCGCCAACCACAACTCCAAGATCGCGGAAGGGTCAGCGGCGGACCAACCGCAGGGCCAGCGCGGGACAGCGAGCGACCGCGCGGCGGGCGGGACCGGTGAGCTGCGGCGGGACGGCCGGCTCCACGGCGCCGTCGCGCGCGACCGGATAGCCCCAGTCGTCCTCCGCCAGCAGCTCCGGCAGCAGCTCCGTACACAGCCCGCGCCCGTCACAGGCGGTCCAGTCGATGTGCAGGCGGTCAATGGGCACGGCGCACTTCCTCCGCCAGGCAGCGGCCGGCGAGATGGGCGGCGGTGTCCGCGTCGAAAGCCCGCAGTGCGCTCCGGATCAGCCGGGCCGTGCCGTCCGGGTGCCGGCAGGCGCCGCGGCCCGTTACCAGCGCCGCCAGCCGGGCCACCTCGGCCGGCAGGCCGGGATGGGCACGCCGCTGCGCCAGTGCGGCCATCGTGTCGGCGAGCCGCGGCAGCCCGTTGATGCAGGGGCCGCACTGCCCGGCGACCTGCCCGGCCAGGTAGGCCGCGATCCGCGCGGTCTCGGCCAGGCCGCAGGCACCCATCGGCAGCGCGATCACCACGCCGGCGCCGGGTGCGGCACCGTACGCTGCCAGGCCCGCGCGGCTGACCGGCAGGTCCGGGTGCGGCGGGACCCAGCCGCCGTGGTAGCCGCCGACCAGAACGGCCTGCAGCGGCGCGGTGGCCCCGCCCGCCGCGTCGATCAGGTCGCCGAGCCGGATACCGTAGCCGACCTCGACCACACCAGGAGCCGCCACCGCGCCGCCCACGGTGGACAGGAACGTGCCGGGCTCGTCCGCCGTACCGGCGGAGCGGAACCACGCCGGTCCATGTCGCGCGATCAGCGCGATGAGCGCGAGGGTCTCGACGTTCTGGACGAGCGCGCCGGATTCGGTCGTCCGGATTCGCTTGTCGGCCGGTACCGCGGGCCGGCCGGCGACAGCCGCCACCGCAGCCGACTCCTCCCCCGCCACGAACGTGTCCGGTGTGATCCGTATCTCGAGCGGGATCGGGTCGAGCCCGGCGCGGCGCCGCTCGGCCAGTACCACGGCCAGCGCGGCGTTCGCGGTCTCGGGCAGATAGACATACGCCCGGCGCGCACCCGCAGCCCGCGCGACCAGCTGGAGACCGTCCAACACCAGGTGCGGCCGGTGCGCAAGCAGCGCCCGGTCCTTGCCGCTGGCCGGCTCCCCTTCCGCGCCATTGGCGATCACCACCGCGGCACGCTCGGAGTCCGCCACCGCGGCGAGCTTGCGCCACGTGGGGAAGGCGGCGCCGCCGCGCCCGGTCAGCCCGGCGTCGCGGAGCAGACCGATGAGCTGATCGCCGTTCGGCGCCGGCGGCCGCCTGTGGAGGGCGACGTGCTCGTCAAGCGTCTCGACGCCGGTACTGCTGAGAAGTCGCGTCCGCACCTCGGTGATGCTCCTCACCGGGCCTCCTGCGGGACGCGGATGCGCCGGGCGGCGCGGCCGCGGCGCCGGTTGACGGACGGCGTGAGGCGCCACGCGACAGCCGCCGCCACGGTGGCGGCGCAGAGGCCGGCAACGGCCCGCAGCCACCAGGTGCCGCCGTCCGTTCCGGTCTGCAGGCCGTGCAGCAGGGCGACCGGCCAGCACAGGTACGCGAGCCAGTGCACGGCCCGCCACGTGCGGGCGCCCAGCCGCTCCCGGAACAGGCTCGTGACCACCAGCGCCAACACGAGGTCCAACGCCAGCGTGCCGAGACCGAGCCAGAACGGCCGGTACGCGCCCAGGAACGGCACCGCGAGGTCGATCAGGCGGAGCTGCGCGTACGGGTCGAAGAACAGGCTGACCACGTGGCCGGCGATCAGGCACAGCGCCAGCAGCGCGGCGTTGCGGTGCAGCAGACTGACCGCGAACCGCGGCAGGCCGAACGCGGTCCGGCCGGATCGGGCGCCGATGCCGAGCGCCACCACGACGGTCAGCAGCACCAGCGACACGAGGCCGGATCCGCGCGCGAAGTACCACAAGGCGTCCGTCATGCGGGCCACCCGCCCAGGCGTATGACGTCGAGGTCGGCCGTCACCAGGCGGGCCGGTACGCCCCGGAGCAGATCCGGGGCCGCCTGCCCACGGACGATCGCGGCGGTGCTCAACGTGTTGGCTCGCAGGCACGTGAGCGCGGCCACCGACACGGTCCGCCACACACGTGACGCCGGCCGCCCGGTACGCGGGTCCACGATGTGGTGCAGCAGTTCCCCCGGCCGGCCCCAGGTGCGGGCGACCGTGCTCGACGTGGCGAGCGCCGCCCCGGCCGGCAGCCGGATCGTGCAATGTGGATCGCCGGGCCGGTCCTGTACCAATACCCGCCAGCCGCTGTCCGGCCCCGGCCCGGCAGTGGCGATGTCACCGCCCAGCGCGACCAGGACGCCGACACCCAGCTCCGTCGCCACGCGTGCTGCGGCACGGTCGGCCGTCCGGGCCTTCGCGGTCGCGCCGAGGTCCAGCAGCACACCGGTGGGCACGCTCAACTCGCGGTCGCGCAGGCGCACCGCGCGCCAGTCCGGCGCCGGGAACAACCGGACCGCGGCAGCGACCGTGCGGCCGGTCAGTGCCGCGAAGTCCCGGTCGTAGCCAAGCCCGCAGAGCGCGCCGCCCACGGTCGGGTCGACACTCCCATCGGTCTGCCGAGCCGCCTCTAGCGCGGCGGCCACCAGGTCAGCCAGCAGCGGGCTGACCGTCACCGGTCGCGGCGATCGGCACGCCGTGGCAAGCTCGGCGTCCGGACGGAACCGGCTGCACGCCGCGTCGACGGCCGCCAGCTCCGCCCGTACGATCGCGGTGGAGTGCTCCAGCACCGCGGGATCGGTGACGACGACGCGCGCCACCGTCCCCCAGACCGTCCATTGTGCTGTGTCCGCTCCGACCGGAAGAGTCTCGATCAACGGCATGTCACGATCCTCCCGACGTGGCTTGGCCGGAACCGTCCGAGCCGGACGACAATGATGGCGACGTCGCCGTTGACGTGCCGCCGGAATCCGAACTGGACGATGTGGACGAGCCGGTGGCACTACTGGCGGACGCGGAGCCGGCGTGCGCCGCGATGCCTGCGGCCAGCGTGCCGGCGAGGCTGGCCGCCACCAATGCGACCGTGATCGTGGTGGTGCGGGTGAGACCGTGCTCCCGGTCCATGGATCCTCCTCGACGAATTCAGCGACATCCCGGATCGTGCCCGGCCTGCCTCGCCCGGACCTGTGCCGGTCCTTAGCCGTCGCTGTGAAGGCCGCTGCTGCCCTAAGGTCGGAGTCATCGACGGCGACCGAGGAGCCAGCCATGTCCCAACCAGACGGCACCATTCCGCAGCACACGCTCGACGACATCGCCGAGGTCAATGCCACCGGCCGGACGCCGGTCGTCTTCATCCACGGCCTCTGGCTGCTGCCGAGCAGCTGGGACCGGTGGGCGGAGGTGTTCCGAGCGGGTGGGTATGCGCCGATCACGCCCGGTTGGCCCGACGACCCGGAGACGGTCGAGGAAGCCAAGGAGCACCCCGAGGCGTTCGCGGGCAAGACCGTGGGCCAGGTCGCCGATCACTACGACGCCGTGATCAGCAAGTTGGAGCAGCAGCCCGCGGTCATCGGTCACTCGTTCGGTGGGCTGGTCGCGATGATCGTGGCCGGCCGCGGGCTCTCCGCCGCGACCGTGGCGATCGACGCCGCGCCGTTCCGCGGCGTGTTGCCGCTGCCGATATCGGCGTTGCGTGCGGCGGCGCCGGTGCTGACCAACCCGGCGAACCGGCATCGGGCCATACCCCTGACCTACGACCAGTTCCGGTACGCGTTCGCCAATGCGGTGAGCGAGGAGGAGGCGCATCAGCTGTACGAGACGTACGCCGTGCCGGCGCCGGGCGCGCCGCTCTTCCAGGCGGCCGCCGCCAACCTGAACCCGTGGACCGAGGTCAAGGTGGACACCGAGAACCCGTTACGGGGGCCGTTGCTCCTCACGTCGGGTGAGAAGGACAACACCGTGCCCGGTGCGATCGCCGAGGCCGCATACAAGCAGCAGCAGAAGAACCCCGGCACCACCGAGTTCGTGACCTTCCCGGACCGCGGCCATTCCCTCACCATCGACCACGGCTGGCTGCAGGTCGCCCAGACATCGCTGGCGTTCATCGAACGGTTCACCGAGCGCTGACCGGGCCGGCCGTCTCGGTAAGGTGGCGGCCCATGAGCGTGGTCGAGATCTACACCGACGGAGCCTGCGTACCGAACCCCGGCCCCGGCGGCTGGGGTGCCGTGCTGCGCTGGGGCACCGCCGAGAAGGACCTGTGCGGTGGTGAGGCCACGCCGACCACGAACAACCGGATGGAGCTCACCGCACCGATCCGGGCGCTGGAGAGCCTGACCCGGGCACCGCTGACCGTGCTGATCTACACCGACAGCATCTATGTGCGGGACGGCATCACGAAGTGGCTGCCGCGGTGGAGGGCGAACGGCTGGCTGACCGCGGCTCGGCAGCCGGTCAAGAACGCGGACCTGTGGCGGCGCTTGGACGCCGCAGTACGCCGGCATCATGTCTCGTGGCACTGGGTCAAGGGACACGCCGGCCACCCCGAGAATGAGCGGGCGGACCGGTTGGCCGCCCGCGGCCTGGCCGAGGCGCTCGCCCGTCCGAAGTAGAAGGTGGAGCGCTAGCGGTCGGCAGACCGGCGACGTACGCCGCCGACACCTTCTTCGGCACGCACATCCGCCACGCGTCGATGACCAGTTCCTCCATCTCCGCCTCGTCCAGTGTCGCCGTCCACGCCTGCACCCAATGGAAGCGCATGTCCGAGGCGGACGGCAGATGGAACACCTCCGGATGGGACGCGACCAGGGCCTCGCGTTCCTCCTTGGGGAAGCCGAAACCCAGCACCGTTTCGTCGCGGGAGAACGCTACGTACACGATCTTTCCCACCCGGAATTTCACCCGGTCCCGAATCAGGTGCTCCTCGCTGCGCGGCAGGTTTCGCGCCACCCGGCGTACGTCATCGACGGTGATCACACCGGAACGCTACCGCCGCCGTCCGACACTGTTTCCCCGCGATCTTGGAGTTGTGGTTGAAACGAATCGGGCGATAAGCCGCGTAAGGGCAACCACAACTCCAAGATCGCGGGGGCTTGTGGTCCGGCACCTGCTCAGGCGTTTCCCTTCAGCTTGCGCCATCCGCCGGCCCGGTTGTTCGCGATGATCTGCCGGAACATCGCGGTTAGGGCACCGGCGTTGATCGTCTCGCCGCGCTTGACGGCGACCGTACGGGCGGTCTTGTTGTCGTGGCCGCCGGTGATGATTCCCTCCGGGTCCGGCACGATGGCGCCGTCGTACAGGAAGACGTTGACGTGGTTCTTCGCGGCCAGCAGGGCGCAGATGTTGCCCTGCAGCACGAAGTACGGCTGCCGGGTGCGCTTGATGGTCTCCTCGACGTCGGGGTCGGCGGCGTGCACGAGGTCGCGCACCTCCCGGCAGATCGCTTGCTGCCAGTCCGGGAGGGCGTCGATGTACGCGTCCACGCGCGGGTCGATGGCGTAGCTCATGCCACGAACCTTAGGCCGCAACCGGCTCCGCAACGGAGGTCGACGCCGCCACGCGGGCGCGCCGCGGGAACGGCGAGATGCGGGTCGGCCGCCGCGCCGCTACGTCTTCCACCCAGCCGAGGGCCAGCACCACGGCCGCCAGCATCGCGAACGCGAGCGACAGGTCGGTGACGTCCTCGAGCCACTGCTGCGGAATCCGCCACAGTTTCAGCGGATCGAAAAGCGCCACCGCGGCCGTGATGACCACGTTGTGCCAGAGGTAGATGGTGACCGCGCGATTGTTGACCAACGTGACGAAGCCGTTCAGCGTTCGCCGCCGGGCCAACCAGCCCATCGGCGGCGACCAGCGCAGCAACGCCAGCACGAAGCCTGCGCTGTAGATCGCGTACGCGACCGGGATGCCGATCAGGTCGACGCCGCCGTCGCCGGGGTGGGTGAACGCCCAGCCGAGGCCGCCGGCCACGCACGCCGCGGCGATGCTCAGCACGGTCGCGGGCTTGAGCCGCGCCAGGTCGCCCTGGCGGTGCGCGAAACCGAGCACCCAGCACGATCCATATGCCAGGACATTCTGGATCACCCAGCCGGCGCGGTCGCCGAACGTGTTCGGGTACGCCATCAGCAGCATGAGCCCGACCAGCGGCATCAGAACGGTCGGGAGGTTCCACCGCCGGTACAGCTTGAGCAGCGCCGGCGAGACCAGCACCAGCCAGAGGTAGGTCACCAGGTACCAGAGGACGCCGGCGGCCGGGTACCCAAACTCGCTGGACGGCGGGTCGGCGACGGGCAGCACCCACAGCAGCAGATGCGGCCACGACGGCCGGTCCGGCCAGCCCTGCCAGATCATCACGGGGACGACGATGAGGCCCATAACCCACAGAGCGGGCAACAGGCGCCGCATCCGGTTCCGGACGGCGCCGGCCGCGGACCGATCGATCGATTTGACCATCAGGGACCCGCCCAGCGCGAACATCACGCCCATGGACGGGAACACCAGCTCCAGCGCGGCCAGCGGAAACGCGTGGTAGAGCACGACCCGGACGATCGCGGCGGCACGCAGCGTGTCGAAATACCGGTCGCGCATCGCGGTCTCCCCGCTCGGGTGGGTCATGGTCGACAACCCAGCGTAGGGACAACTCCCGCAAAAGCCGCGATCCGAACGGTCAGTCACTGCCGTCCTCCAGTCGCCGCGATCTTGGAGTTGTGGTTGGAACGAATCAGGCGGTAAGCCGCGAAAGACCAACCACACCTCCAAGATCGTGGGGTTGGGTGGGGGTCGGGCAAGATGAGCGCATGGCGGAGACAAGGGAAGAGCGGGCCGGCGTATCGCTGACGAACCTGGACCAGGAACTGTTCCCGGACGCCGGCGCCACCAAGCGGGACCTTGTCGACTACCTGGACGGTGTCCGTGACCGCATCCTGCCCGTGCTGCGCGACCGCCCACTGTCGGTCGTCCGCGTGCTCCGCGGACAGGACAAGTTCATGCAGAAGAATCTGCCCAAATACACGCCGGACTGGGTGCCGCGCGTCGCGGTCTGGGCGGAGGCGTCGCACCGCGAGGTCTCGTACGCGCTCTGCAACGACCGCCGGACCCTGCTGTGGTTCGGCAACCAGCGGGCGGTCGAGTATCACCCGACGCTGATGCTGGCCCGCGACTACCACCCGACCCACCTGATCATGGACCTGGATCCGCCGGAGGGCAGCGGGTTCAAGCTGGCCGTGGACGCCGCCCGGCTGGTACGCCAGGTGTTGACGGATGCCGGCATGGCCGGCGCCGTGAAGACCAGCGGCTCCAAGGGCGTACACGTGTTCGTCCCGCTGCCGGCAGACGCCGCGATCGAGGACGTGGCGGCCGCGACGCGGGCCATCGCCGCGCGGGCCGAGCGCCTGGACCCGGCACTTGCCACGACGGCGTTCATCCGCGAGGACCGGCACGGCAAGGTCTTCCTGGACTCCACCCGCGCGGGCGGCGCGACCGTGGTGGCTGCGTACAGCCCGCGGGCGCGACCGGGGGCCACCGTGTCGTTCCCGGTCCTGTGGGACGAACTGGACGACGTCACGCCCGGCGACTTCACGCTCCGGACGGCGCTGACCCTGCTGGGCGACCGGGACCCGTGGCGTGACGCGATGCCCGGCCCGCAGAGACTGGACGCCGGCCTGGTCGAGGAGGGGCACGCCATCCCGGTCGCCCGGGTCCAGGCCATGCACGAGGGCAAGCGTCGCGCCCGCGCGCGGCGCGGCGGTTAGGCACCGGCGCGGCGCAAGCGCTCGGCCGTCTGCTCGCGGAGCGCCGTGATCGCGACCGGCGGCTTCTCCATCAACACCTCGGCCCGCGCGTTGTGCAGCGGAAGCCACAGGCTCGCGGCCCAGGCCACCTCCATCTCCTCGGCGGTGAACGGCCGCCGGGCCCGCTGATACGCGTCCAGGAACGCCTCCGAGCTCGCCAGCGGTGCCAGGGTGGGCTGGCCGACGCTGGCGAACGCCCCGCTGGCCGCGCCGGCGATCGCCGCCTCCGGCATCCAGGCCAGGCTGTCCCAGTCGTGCACCGCCCACGGACGGGTGCCGTGCCAACGCAGGTTCTGCGACTCCCAGTCGACGTGGCCCAGGACGCGCGGCAACCGGGACCGCGTCATCCGCTCGCGGATCCGCCGGGCGGTCTGCTCGACGCCGTACGGCAACGTCCGGCCCGGCAGCCGTTCCTCGAAGTACGGGATCCGCGGCCACGGACCCGGCTCGTCGTTGTGGTCCCAGCGCACCCACTCCGGGTTCGGCAGCGGCGGCGCCACCGCCCCCGGCGCGCTCCCGCCGACCTCGATGTCCGCGGCCAGCGTGACCAGGTCGGCGAGCAGAACGGCGAACCGACGCGCGGTGGCCGGGTCGTCGCCGACGTGCGTCTCGCCGTCCGGCCGCCACTGCTCCGCGTGGATGGCGACGCCGTCGTGCACGGTGACGCCGGTCAACGGCGCCGCGCACGGGAAGCCCTGGGTGGCCAGGATGCGCTGCACCTCGACGCACGTCGCCTCGCGGCCGAGCTGGTCGGGCCTGGCTTTGATCACGACCGCGCGCCGGTCGGCCAGGCGCAGGCCCAGCACCTCGGACATGTGCCGGGCGTGGTACAGCTGTTCGACCGGCTCCGCGCCGAGGTGGTCGCGGCACCAGCGCACCGTCCACGGGGGTAGGTCCACGGCGTTCAGCGTAGGGTCGGCCCATGTCTGACAGGCTGTGGGACACGGTCGCCGCGAACAACGAGGGCACGCTGGCCACCATCAAGAAGGACGGCCGACCGCAGCTTTCCGACGTCAACTACACCGCGCAGCCCGGACTCATCCGGATCTCCACTCGCGCACCTCTCGCCAAGACCCACAATCTGCGCCGGGACCCGCGAGCCAGCCTGAAGGTCACCGCGGCCGGTGGTGGTTACGCCGTGGTGGAGGCGACCGCCGAGCTGTCCCCCGTCGCCGCGGATCTGCAGGACGCCACGGTGGAGGAGCTCATCGAGGTGTACCGGCTCGTGCAGGGCAAGGAGCATCCGGACTGGGACGACTACCGCCGGGCCATGGTGGCCGACCAGCGGCTCGTCGTGCGCCTGCATGTCGAACGCCTGTACGGGTGGCGCATGAGCTGACGTGATCTTCCTCCCATTCGGGGTGCGGACAACCGCTTTGCACCCGAACCCGGTGGCGTGAAGTGCCCGAACCTCTCAAGGTCCTGGCCCTTCGACCGATCTGCCCCGTACGGCCGCCCACCATGGGGCGTCCCCACCGGACCGGAGAGAAGTCTGATGGCAGCCAGCACGAGAACGCCCGCGCAGATCGGGCCGCTCGCCAGCCGTGTGCCGCCGCACCTGCGGGGTTGGGCGCGGTTGTGTGCGGCCACGGCCTGCGTCGTCGGTGTGTTCGCCGCCGTCCTCACCACCGGCGCCGGCGGTCCCGAGGCATCACAGACCATCTCGAACGTCGGGTTGTGCGTTGCTGCCATCTCGGCGGCGATCGCCTGTCTGGTACGCGCCCGGATGTTCGGCGGGCGGATGCGCCTCGGATGGGTACTCATCGGCCTGGGCATTCTCTCCTGGGGCCTGGGCCAGGCGTGCTGGGTGTACCTCGAGTCGTTCCGCGGTGACGAGGTTCCGTTCCCGTCGCAGGCCGACATCGGCTACCTCGGCATGGTCCTGCTGACCCCGGCCGGCCTCCTGATCCTCCCGAGCGCGGCGCAGGCCCTGGCGAACCGCGCGCGCAGTGTCCTGGACGGCCTCATGGTGGCCGTATCACTGCTGCTGATCGCCTGGATCTACGTGGTCGAACCGCTCATCAACGCGGGCGGCGACAGCGCCCTCGCGCTCTACATCAGCCTCGCCTACCCGCTGGGCGACGTAGTGATCAGTACCATCGTCGTGTACATGCTCGTCCTTCAGCGCCAGCGTGGCGCGAACTTCAGCCACCTCGTGCTGGTCGGCGCCGGAATTTCGGCCTTCGCGATCTCCGACATCGGGTACGCGTACCTGAACCTCATCGGCGTCTACGCGTCCGGCGGCCCCACCGACATCGGCTGGTTCGTGGGCTTCTCGCTGATCCTGCTCGCCGCGCGTAAGCCGATTCCGGCGGTCGAGGACGCCCCGGCCGAGGACCACCGTACGGGCGGCCAGCCGTTCGGCGTTCTGCTGCCGTACGTCGCAGTGCTGGCCGCGCTGTTCACCAGCGTGGTGTGGTTCGCCACGACCGGGGGCATCAGCGCGTTCGTCTCGTACACCCGGTCCGCGCTGATCCTGCTGATCGTCGGCCGCCAGCTGCTGACGCTGCTGGAGAACCGCAGCCTCACCCGCAACCTCGAGGCCCGCGTCGCGGACCGCACGGCTGAGCTGTTCGCCAGCGAGCAGCGTTTCCACGCGCTGGTCCAGCACAGCTCCGACGTCGTGACGGTGGTCAGCCCGGAGGCACAGGTGCTGTACCAGAGCGAATCGGTGCAGCGGGTGTTCGGGTACCCGGCGCACTGGCTGACCGGCCGCCGGCTCACCAACCTCATCGACCCCGAGCCCGCCGCCCGGCTCGCCGCCGCACTGCGTTCGGTGGCCGGCCGGCCGTACGCCACGACCGTGCTCGAACTGACGGTCCGGCACCGCGACCGCCGCGTTCGCCAGGCCGAGATGACGATCACGAACCTGCTCGGCGACCCGAGCGTCGGCGGCCTGGTGCTCAACACGCGCGACATCAGTGAGCGCAAGGAGCTGCAGGACCAGCTGGTGCACGAGGCGTACCACGACGCGCTGACCCAGCTGGCGAACCGCGCCCTGTTCCGGGAGCGGGTCGCGGAGGCGCTGGCCGGCCGGCGCCGCAGCGACGACGTCACCGTGCTGTTCCTGGACCTCGACGGGTTCAAGGAAGTCAACGACAGCCTCGGGCACCTGGCCGGCGACCAGCTGCTGGTGGTTGTGGCCGACCGGCTGCGCGAGTCGGTCCGGGACGGCGACATCGTGGCCCGGTTCGGCGGTGACGAGTTCGCCGTGCTCATCGAGTCCCAGATCGGCGCACCGGACGCGGAGTTCGTGGCCCGGCGCATCGTCGAAGGGCTGGAAGCGCCGTTCGTCATCGACGGCCGCGACATCCACGTCCAGGCGAGCATCGGCCTGGCCGCCGCCGGCCTGCTGCGCGACAATCAGTCCGACGGCGCCGAGCAGCTCATGCGCAACGCCGACCTCGCCATGTACAAGGCCAAGTCGGCCGGTGGCAGCGGCTTCGCCAGCTACGACCCGCAGATGCTCTCCGGCCTGGTGGAACGCCTGGAGCTGGAGGCCGATCTGCGGCTCGCGCTGGAGCGTGGCGAGCTCGAGCTGCACTACCAGCCCACCATCGACCTGGCCACCAGCCGGATCGTCGGCTTCGAGGCGCTCGTGCGGTGGCTCCACCCGACCCGCGGTGTCATCTCGCCGCTGGACTTCATCCCGATCGCCGAGGGCACCGGGCTGATCGTCCCGCTCGGCCGGTGGGTCATCGCCGAGGCGTGCCGCCAGGCCATGGAGTGGAGTGCCCTGGGCGCCGGCGTCCCGGTGAAGATGGCGGTGAACGTCTCGGTCCGCCAGTTCGACCGCTGCGACCTGCCCGCCATCGTCAGTGAGGTGCTGGCCGAGACCGGCATGCCGGCCGGCCAGCTGTGCCTGGAAATGACCGAGAGCGTCTTGATGACCGATACCGAGGAGAACCTCGCGCACCTGGTTCGGCTCAAGGCGCTGGGTCTGACGCTGGCCATCGACGACTTCGGCACCGGCTACTCCTCGCTGGCGTACCTGCGGCGGTTCCCGGTCGACACGCTGAAGATCGACCGCTCCTTTGTAGAGCGGCTCGGTGAGCAGACCGACGACTCCGCGCTCGCCAACACCATCGTGCAGCTCGGGCAGAGCCTGGGCATGTCCACTGTGGCCGAGGGCATCGAGGAGTACGGCCAGCTGGCCGCCCTGCGCGGTATGGGTTGCGACTATGCCCAGGGCTACTACTTCTCCCGTCCGCTGCCCGCCGACGAGGCCGGCCGCCTGCTGCGCGACAGCAGCGACGCGGGCCTGTCCGCAGCCGCATGACCACCAGAGAAACCGCCCAGGAGAGAGACATGACCGCAGCCCTCACCGGCCACCGGACCGCCACGCCGGGCGGCACCGCCCCAGCGGTGCCCGCCCACTGGCCGGCCGTGCTGTCCCCGGACTGCCTTGAGGTCATCGACGTGCCGACGCCGTACCTGGTCACCGACCTGGACACGGTGGCGCAACGGCACGCGGCGTTCTCCGCGGCGCTGCCCGGCGTGCGCGCGTTCTATGCGATGAAGTGCAACCCGGCGCCGGAGATCCTCGGCACGCTGGCCGCCCGCGGCGCAGGCTTCGAGATCGCGTCGATCGGCGAGCTGCGGATGCTGCAGCGGCTCGGCGTCGACCCGGCCGAGGTGCTCTACAGCAACCCGGTGAAGCCCCCCGCGCACATCGCGGCGGCGCACGCGGCCGGGCTGTGGCGGTTCAGCTTCGACTCCCCGAACGAGCTCGCGAAGATCGCCGAGAACGCCCCGGGGGCGGCCGTCTACGTCCGGCTCCGGGTCGACGACAGCAACAGCGTCTTTCCATTGTCCCGCAAGTTCGGCACCGGCGTCGACGAGGCGTTCGACCTCATGCTGCTGGCCCTCGACCTCGGCCTGCGGCCGTACGGCATCACGTTCCACGTCGGCTCGCAGTGCGGCAACCCGGCCGCGTGGCGGCAGGCCATCGACGCGGCCGGCCGGCTCATGTCCCGGCTCACTCTGGTCGACATCCGGATCGGCATGCTGGACCTGGGCGGCGGCTTCCCGGCCCGGTACGTGGAACGGGTGCCGTCCATCGAGGCGATCGGCGACGTGATCACTCCGGCGCTGGCCGAGCTGCTGCCGTACCGGCCGGAGCTGATCGTGGCCGAGCCGGGCCGGCACCTGGTCGCCGAGTCGTCGGTGATGGCCGCCAGCGTGATCGGCCGCGAGCGGCGTGGCGACGAGAACTGGTTGTTCGTCGACGTGAGTGCCTACCACGGCATGATGGAGACGCTGCAGACCGCGAACGGCTGGAACTATCCGCTGTGGACGTCGCGGGAGGATCACGCTGACGTGCTCCACGTGCCGTTCACCGTGACCGGCCCGAGCTGCGACAGCTCCGACACCATGTTCTCGGGTGTGCTGTTGCCCGCCACGCTGGACGTCGGCGACACGCTCTACATCGGCTCGGCGGGCGCCTACACGCTGAGCTACGCCTCCTCCTTCAACGGATTCGACCCCCCCACGCCCCTGTTCGTGGGAAGCGGACGTGATCACTGAGCTCAGCCGGCCCGGCACCGGCGGGACCCAGCCTCGGCAGCGCGGTCAGCACCGCGCCGGACCCGGCGGGTTGCGCCGGGCCGGCCGGTTGCGCGAGCTGCTGATCTCCGGCGTCGTCGACTCCTTCGGCATGGCGCTCGGCTGGACGGTGTTCATCCTGCTCGCCGTCGCTCGCGGCGGCCTCGCCGAGGCTGCCCTGTACAACGCCGCCATGCTGGCCGGCGTGGTGCTCTCGGCACCGGTCACCGGCTGGCTGGCTCACCGGGTCGGCGGCCGTACGCTGCTGCGCGGCGCCGCGGGCATCGAGCTCGTGCTGCGGGTTGCGGTGCTGTTCGCCCTGGTCGCGGGGCTGCCGGCCGGGCTCGTCGCGGTCGCCGTGGTGGCCATGCATGTCGTCGCGTGGGTCGGCTTCGCGGGCATGCGGGCCGAGGTCAGCGCGGTGGACGCGTCGCCACGTTCGATGACCCGGTACGCGCTGTGCGTCGCGGCCGTCGAGGCGGCCGGCACCGGCCTGGCGGCGCTCCTGCCCATCGGCCCGGACGGGGTGCCCACCGGTTGGCCGCTCTTCGCGGTGTTCCTGCTGTACGCCGGTTCGCTGTTCCCGACGTACTGGAGTGCCCGCCGGGCGCGGATGACACCCGGCGGCGCCGAGCGCCGTGGCCGGTCCGGTGCCACCCTCGGGTACGGCGTCACCCGGCCCGCGGTGAACTTCGCGGTGACACTGGCCTCCGGCGGTGGTGGCCACACGGCGGGCGATGCCGGCGGTTCATCGTCACATCTGCGCCGGCGGTTCGACGTGCCGCCCCGCATCCTCGTGGCGGGCGGCGCCATCATGTTGCTCGCCTCCGGTCCCACACTCCTGGCCGTGCCGCTCACCACCGAGCTGCACGGCCGCAGGTGGGTGGCCGCGGCGGCCGTCGCGTTCAGCCTCGGCTGCCTGCTGTCCACACTCGCGGTCGAGTTCGTCGGTCGCACGCAGCTGCCGACCGTGCTCCGCTGGTCGCTCTGGGGTATGGGGATGCTGATCGGCTGGATCGGCGCGCCGCTGCACCCGGGTTCGGTGCTCTTCGCCCAGTTCCTGGCCGGGTTGAGCCAGACCGCGTTCGAAGGCGACATGGACGCGCGGGTCGCCGAGGAGGCACCACCGGCGGGTGTCACCACGGCGCTGGCGTACAGCGCCGCGATCCGGGCGTTCGGCGGATCCATCGCCGTGCGCCTGTTGCCGATCCTGGTCACGGCACCGGCGATCGGCACGGCGGTGAGCGCCGAGGTGCTTCTCCTGGGCGGTGCGGCCGTGGTGATCTGGGCAGTCACGTCGGTGCGCCGCGTGGCCCGCCGGATCCAGACGGCTGCCCACCCCGCATAAGAGCCTTCCCCCGCGATCTTGGAGTTGTGGTTGGCCTTATGCAGACTTCGTCCGCATTCGTTCCAACCACAACTCCAAGATCGCGGGAGCGCGGGCACGACCCATGGCGGGGGGCGTGATAGCACTACAGCCATGGACATTCTTGTCGCGGGCGGGCATGGCCAGGTGGCGCTGCGCCTGCTGACGATTCTCGCCGCACAGGGACACCGCGCGCGCGGGCTGATCCGCAGGCCCGAGCAGGCCGCCGACCTGACTGCGGCCGGCGCGGTGCCGGTCATCGGGGATCTGGAGAACGACCCCTCGCTCGCCGAGTACGTCAAGGGCGCCGACGCCGTCGTGTTCGCCGCGGGCGCCGGGCCGGGCAGCGGGCCGGCCCGCAAGCGGACCGTCGACTTGGGTGGCGCGGTCAAGCTGGTCGACGCGGCGCGGGCCACCGGGGTACGGCGGTACGTGATGGTGTCGTCGATCGGGGCACACCGGCCCGACGCCGCCGGTCAGGCGATGCGGCCGTACCTGATGGCGAAGGCCGAGGCCGACGATTATCTGCGCGCTAGCGACCTGGACTGGACCGTGGTGCGGCCTGGCTCGCTGACCGACGGATCCGGGACCGGCCGGGTCCGGGTGAGCCGCGAGCTCGGCGACCGCGGTCCGGTGCCGCGAGACGACGTGGCGGCCGTACTGGCCGCGTGCCTCACGGCGCCGGCCACGATCGGCGTTACGTTCGAGCTGTTCGGCGGCGATACGCCGATCGACGAGGCGCTCGCGTCCCTCGCCGGCCCTGCGGCAGTCTCATGACCACGCTCGACGAAGCCTAGGCGCTCAGCCGCGAGGACATGGCCGAGGAGGGCCGGACCGCCGTGCTCATCACGCCGACCCGGATCTACGGCAGCTGACGCCCGTTCGACGGAACCGGGGATCTTCAAGGCATAAAACGCCGCCGGATCGGGCATGCTCCCGCCCGTGCGTGATCGTCGAAAGGCGGCCGTGCTGCTTTCTCTTGTTCTGGCAGCACCGACGGGCTGCGCCGCGGCGGGCGGCCGCGGCGACGCCGCGGCGTCCGTCGCCACTCGCCTGCTGACTGCGGTCCAGGGCAAGAACGGCGCCGCCGCGTGCGCGCTGCTGGCTCCGGACACCGCTTCGGAGGTCGAGCAGTCCGGCGGCAAGGCGTGCGCAGAGGCCATCCTCGACGAGAATCTGCCCCAGCCGGGCGCGGTAACCGGCACCGCCGTGTACGGCCAGTGGGCGCAGGTGCGGGTCGGTGACGACACCGTGTTCCTGGCTGCCTTCCCCGGAGGCTGGCGGGTCGTGGCGGCCGGATGCCAGTCGCGCGGCGACCGCCCGTACGACTGCCGATTGCAGGGAGGCTGACCGATGCGCTTTCAGTTCGTGCTGCTGTTGACGGTCGTGACTGTGGGCCTGGTGTACTTCGCGGCGCTAGGGGTGCTGCACCGGTGAAGACGTTCCTCCGGGAGAACTCGCTCGGCCTCGTCTTCGGCCTGCTGTTCCTGATCGTCCTGGTGGCGCAGTCGCTCTCCGGTCTTGCCGACTTCAACGAACGGCAGCTCACACAGGGGCTGAACGCCATTTCGTACGGCCGGTACGTCACGTCGGCCAGCTTCGGGGTAGACGTGGCGGAGAACTGGCAGTCGGAGTACCTGCAGTTCCTCCTGTACATCTTCCTGACCGTGTGGCTGCTCCATAAGGGCTCCCCGGAGTCGAAGTCGCTCGACCAGGCGGGGCTCGAGTCCGACAAGGACCAAAAAGTGGGCGAGTTCGCCGCAGAGGACTCGCCGAAGTGGGCCAAGGTTTCCGGCTTCCGGCGAACGTTGTACTCGAATTCGCTCGGCCTGGTGATGGGATTCATCTTCCTCGGATCCTGGTTGACCCAGTCGATCGCCGGTGTGGCGGCGTACGACGAGGAGCAACTGTCCAATTTGCAGGATCCGGTGACCTGGGGGACGTACGTCACGGAGCCGGACTTCTGGAATCGCACTCTGCAGAACTGGCAGTCCGAGCTGCTCGCCGTGGCCTCCATGGCGATCCTGCCGATCTACCTGCGTCAGCGCGGATCGCCGCAGTCCAAGCCGGTCGGCGCCCCGCACACCGCCACCGGCGTCGAAGGCTGACCCCCTCTCTCTCTCCTCCGCGATCTTGGAGTTGTGGTTGGCCTTTTGCGGCTTCCCATCCGATTCGTTCCAACCACAACTCCAAGATCGCGGAAAGGGATGGGCGGGGGGTACGGTGGCGCCATGTTGATCAGCTGCGGCTGTCCCGTCTCCGGGGCGTGGGCCGATCCCCTGTCGGTCAGTGGCTTCGCGATGCGGGCCGAGGAGCTGGGCTACCACGGCCTCTGGGCGTTCCAGCGGCTGCTGGTCGGCCGCGACCAACAAATGGCGCCGGTATACCAGAGCGTGCTGGATCCGCTGCTGGCGCTCACCTGGGCGGCCGCGCGAACCACTGACATCCGCCTCGGCGTGGCGGTGATCAACCTTCCGTACCTGTCGCCGACGTATCTCGCGAAGCAGGCCGGCACGCTGGACGTGCTCTCCGGCGGCCGGGCCGAGCTGGGGCTGGGCACCGGCTGGTCGGAGGTCGAGTTCGTCGCCACCGGCGCCAGCCCGAATCCGCGCGGCCGGCGCACCGAGGAGTACCTGAGCGTGCTTCGGACACTGTGGACGGACGAGGTGAGCGCGTTCGACGGCAAGTTCTACACCGTGCCGCCGAGCCGGATGGCGCCGCGGCCGGTGCAGCCGGGCGGCCCACCGATCCTGCTCGGCGGTACCGCGGATGTGGCGCTGCGCCGGGCCGGACGGCTGGCCGCCGGCTGGGTCAGCAGCAGCCGGGCCACGCTTTCCGACATCGCGCGCGGCGCGCAGATCGTCCGGCGGGCCGCCGAGGAGGCGGGGCGTGACCCGGATACGGTGCGGATCGTGGTCCGCGGCGTGGTGCAGGCGGGCCGCCGCGATGACCGGCTACCGCTGTCCGGCGACTGGGCGCAGATCCGGGCCGGCGCCCAGATGTTCGCCGAAGCCGGCGTCACGGAACTGTTCTACGACCTGAACTGGGATCCGCTCATCGGCTCCCCGGACGCCGATCCACGCCAGGCGGGCGAACGGGCGGAGGAAATCCTGACCGCGCTCGCCCCCACCCGCTGAATCCCTCCCCGCGATCTTGGAGTTGTGGTTGCCTTTTCGCGGCTTGACGCCCGATTCGTTCCAACCACAACTCCAAGATCGCGGATGGTGGTGATTGGCACACTTGTACTAGACTCTCCGCGTGGCTGATCAAGCGACGATCCTCCACGCCGACCTCGACTCGTTCTACGCGTCGGTCGAACAGCGCGACGATCCCCGCCTCCGGGGGCGGCCGGTGCTCGTCGGGATGGGCGTCGTGCTGGCCGCGAGCTATGAGGCCAAAGCGTTCGGCGTCCGGACGCCGATGGGGATCACGCAGGCGCGGGGGTTGTGCCCGCATGCCCTGGTCGTACCGCCGCGGATGTCGGCGTACTCCAAGGCCAGCAAGGACGTGTTCGAGGTCTTCCGCGACACCACGCCCCTCGTCGAGGGCATCTCGATCGACGAGGCGTTCCTGGAGGTGGGCGGCCTGCACAAGATCCGGGGTACGCCCACGGAGATCGCCATCCGGCTGCGATCCGACGTCCGCGAGCGCGTTGGGCTGCCGATCACCGTAGGCGTCGCCAGCACCAAGTTCCTCGCCAAGGTCGCCAGCGGCGTTGGCAAGCCGGACGGATTGCTCGTGGTGCCCCCCGGCAAGGAGTTGGCGTTCCTACATCCGCTGCCGGTGGAACGGCTCTGGGGCGTCGGACCGGTAACCGCCGGCAAGCTGCGCGAACGACACGTGCGGACGGTCGGCGACGTGGCCCGCGTCGGGGAGGCGGCGCTGGTGGCGATGCTCGGCAAGCACGGTGGCCGGCACCTGCATGCGCTCGCGCACAATCACGACCCGCGGCGCGTCCACATCGGGCACCGCCGGGGATCGATCGGCTCACAGTGCGCGCTCGGCCGCCGGCCGCGGGCGTTCGCGGAAATCGAGGCGACGCTGGCTGCCCTGGTCGACCGCGTGACCCGGCGGATGCGCGCCACCGACCGGGCCGGGCGCACGGTCACGTTGCGCCTGCGGTTCGCCGATTTCACCCGCGCCACCCGGTCGCGCAGCTTGCTCAAGGCCACCATGCAGACCCGGACCGTCCTGGACACCGCGCGGCTGCTGCTGTCCGAGGCCCGCCCGTTGATCGACGGCCGCGGTCTGACCCTCGTCGGCGTGGCAGTGAGCAACCTGGATCGGGACGGGTACGTGCAGCTCGAGCTGCCGTTCGCCGGACCGGACGAGAGTCCGTTGGATGCCGCGCTGGACGCGGTGCGGGACCGGTTCGGCGGCGCCGCGGTGACTCGGGCGGTCAACCTCGGCCGTGACCTGAACCCGTCCGTGCCGATCCTGTCCGACTGACGTCATCGCGATCTTGGAGTTGTGGTTGGCACAATGCCTGACGAAACCGGCATAAGGGCAACCACAACTCCAAGATCGCGGAGGAGGAGGAGGAAGAGGTGGCTCAGGCGACCGCCGCCGCGGTGCTGTGCAGCCATGCGGTGAACCGATCGGCCGGCAGCGGCTCGGAGACGTAGAAACCCTGCACGGTGTCGCAACCGGTGCGGGCCAGGAACGCGTACGTCTGCTCGTCCTCCACGCCTTCCGCGACGACGTGCAGGTCCAGCGCGTGTCCGAGCTCCACGGTGGACCGGACCAGGGCACGGTCCCGGTGGTCGCGCGCCGCGTTCCGGACGAACGACTTGTCGATCTTAACCTCGTCGATGGGCAGCTCGCGCAGCCGGCCCAGAGAGGAGTAACCGGTGCCGAAGTCGTCGATGGAAATCTTGATGCCGAGGCCGCGCAGGCGCTCCAGGGTGATGAGGCTGCCCTCGGGATCCGCCATCAGCGTACTCTCGGTGATCTCCAGGGTGAGTGCCCCGGCCGGGACCTCGTTCTCGCCCAGCAGCCGCACGATCACGTCGGGCAGCGTGTCGTCCAGCAGCGTGTTGGGCGACAGGTTGACGGCGACCTGCAGCCGTTGACCGGCGCGGTGCCAGGCGGCGCAGTTGCGCAGCGCTATCTCCAGCACGTGCAGGCTCAGTGGCCGGATGAGGCCGGAGTGCTCGGCCAGGGACACGAACAAATCGGGTGCGATGAACCCGTGCTGGGCGTGGAACCACCGGGACAGCGCCTCCGCGCCCAGCACCTCCCCCGTGGCCGGGTCGACCTTCGGCTGGAACACCACGACGATCTCCTGCCGTTCGATGGCGTCCCGGAGATCTCCGATGAGCGCCAGCCGCTGCGGCGTGTTCTGGTCGTCCGTGGCCCGGTAGATCCGTACCCCCGACCGGGCCTGCTTGGCCGCGTACATCGCGACGTCGGCGCGACGCAGCAGGGTCCCGCTGTCCGGCCCGTGCTCGGGTGCCAACGCGATGCCGATGCTGGCGCGCGGGTGCAGCGTCAGATGTCCGATGTGGACCGGCCGTTCCAGCTCCCGGCCCAGCTGGTGCCCGATCGCGGCGGCGTCCTCCGGCGAATGGACCGCGACCAGCATGGCGAACTCGTCACCACCCAGCCGGGCCACGGCGCCGCGGCCTTCGAGCCGGCGGCGCAGCCGTTCGCCGATCTCGCGTAGCAGCGCATCGCCGACGTCATGGCCGAGGGCGTCGTTGATCTCCTTGAACCGGTCCACGTCCATCATCATGACGGCCGTGCCGGGCCTTTCCGCGAGCGCCGCATCGAGAAGCCGGTACAGCTGCCGCCGGTTTGGCAGGCCGGTGAGCGGGTCGTGCAGGGCCAGGTGCTCCCTTTCGTTGGCCTCCTCCCGCAACCGGCTCACCAGCCGTGCGTTGGCCAGCGCGACGCTGGCGTGGTTGGCCATCGCCTGCAGCAGCCGCAGATGCTCGTCGCTGAACGTCGGAATGTCCGGCAGGCTGTCGGTCACGAGCAGTACGGCCGTCACGCCCTCGCCGATCGGAACGGGAACGGCCATCCCGTCCTGGGCAGCGCCATTGCCCTTGGGCAGCAGGACCGGCTCGCCGGTTGCGGCCGGTGTCCACCACGCGCGCGGTTCCAGATGGTGCACCGGCGATTCGTCGAGCTCTTCCGGGCCGGACATCCGGATCCGTACGCCCGGCTCCGCCGACGTCGGCGGCACGATCAACTCGACGCTGCCGGCGCGGAGCTCGTCACGGGCCTGGCCGAGGATGACCCGCATCAGCTGGGCGGTGTGCAGGGAGCCGTCCAGGGCGCTGGTAAATGCGTACAGCCCCTCGACCTGGGCGTGGCCCTGACTCTGGCGTACGTAACCGCGGTAGCCGAGATGGACGACGCCGTACAGCACGGCCAGAAGCCCTACCGCCCACGGGTTGCTCTGGACGGTGATCGCGCTGATCAGCGCGATGCTCGTGGCCACGAGCACCAGAACCATGCCGCCCATGGCCGACGGCAGGCGGCGCCACTCCGAGGGATCGTCGTGCAGGCTGATGACCGCGGTGACGAGGACCATGGCGATCAGGTCGGCGGCGACCATCGCCGCATAGGCGGCGAGCCACTCCCGCGGGCCACCGAATCCTACGCCCGGGCGGGCGATGGCCTGGAAGACCTCGACCGCCACGGTGGCCTGGAGGCTGATCAGCGCGATGTTGAACGCCAGCTTCCGGCCGCGCTGGCGGCGCAGCACCGCCAATCCGGCGGTACCACCGATCGCCCGGGCCAGCACGACCAGGAGCGGGTTCAGGACCGCGAGCGCGAGCACCATCGGGATCTCGGTAACGCTCATGGCGTGACCGCCACGGCGGACCCGGACATGGATGGCGAAACCCTCGGTCAGGCAGAACATCGCCAGCGACACCGGAAACCAGGCGAGCGTCCCGAGCCGGTCGGGTGCGGGGACGCCGCTCGCGACCATCTGCGCGCCGTTGAACACCAGCGTCGCCACACCCAGCAGGGCGCTGAGTGCGGCGACCTGCCGGTCCGGTCGCGACCACGGCTGCCGGCGCTTCGGAGAGGTCTCTCCGGAGGCTGGCTTCGCGCGACGGGTCATCGGGTCCTCTGGTCATTGCTGCCGGCTGGTCTCACCCTCATCGGCCCGCGCCGGGCCTAGTTGAGACAACACGGCAGCAGGCCGGCCGGTGTCCAGAAAATTCCGATATTGCTCAGGTAGACGGCGTCCAGGCCGACATAGGCCCTTGCGCAGCACCGGCTGTGCCGAGTCTTCGAGCAGCGTCTGGCCCCCTGCCACCGCGACACCCCCGCGGTGGCGAATAGAGGAGAATAGATGAGTACGAACTCCGGGCAGCGGTCCGTCCGCGGCGGGAGGTGGCCGGCCGGCGTCCTGTCCGCGACGCTCGCCGGCGTCACGGCTGCCGCGCTCACGGCCGCGCCGGCGCTGGCCGCCACCAGCACGACCATTGTCAAGACCACCACGACCAGCAATGGCACCACGACCACCACGACCACCACGACCACCAGTTCCGGCACCACCAGCACCACCGGCTTCACCGTCGTATCGAGCACCACCGCGCCCGGGGCCCAGAACCGGTGGCTGGTCGACTCGACGTTGACCAGCCTGCACGACGTCACGAACTCGGTCGGCGCTCCCGCGGTGTGGGCCAAGAAGGACGCGGCCGGCAGATCACTGACCGGCCAGGGCGTCGGGGTGGCGCTCATCGACTCCGGCATCGCCCCGGTCAAGGGCCTCAGTCAGGCCGGGAAGGTGATCAACGGCCCGGACCTGTCGTTCGAGTCCCAGGCCAGCAACCTCCGCAACCTGGACACCTTCGGGCACGGCACCCATATGGCCGGCATCATCGCCGGCCGGGACGCGGACACCCCGGTGGGCCGGGAGAACGACCCGAAGTTCTTCGTCGGCATGGCCCCCGACGCGCGCATGGTGAACTTGCGGGTGGCCGGCGCCGACGGCGCGGTCGACGTGTCCCAGATCATCGCCGCGATCGACTGGGCGATCACGCATCGTAACGACGCTGGCGTGAACATCCGGGTGATCAACCTGTCCTTCGGCACCGACTCGCTGCAGGACCCGAAGTACGACCCGCTGTCGTACGCGGTGGAGGCGGCCTGGCGGGCCGGCATCGTCGTGGTCGTCTCGGTCGGCAACGACGGACCCACCGACACCCGGGTGGGCAACCCGGCGCTCAACCCGTACGTCATCGCGGTCGGCGGCGCCGACACCGCGGGCACCATCAGCCCAGCCGACGACAAGATCGGCGCGTTCAGCACCCGCGGCGACGCCACCCGGCACGCCGACCTGGTCGCGCCCGGCCGCTCGGTCGTCTCGCTGCGCGACCCGGGCGCCTTCGTTGACGTGAACTACCCCGGCGGCCTGGTACAGGACAGCACCGGCCGGTACTTCAAGGGCAGCGGTAGTTCACAGGCGGCCGCGGTCGTCTCCGGCGCGGTCGCCCTCCTGCTGCAGCAACGCCCGGCGCTCACACCGGACCAGGTCAAGAAGCTCCTTACCAGCACGGCGAAGCCGCTGGCCGGGGTCGACGTGATCGGCCAGGGCGCCGGCGAGCTCGATCTGATGGCGGCGTCGATGGCCGCCACGCCGACCTCCGCCACTCAGTCGTTCACGAAAGCACTGGGCACCGGCACGTTGGAGGGCGCCCGCGGCACCGCCCACGTGACCGACCCCGAGACCCTCATCGACCTGACCGGTGAGCGGGACATCATGGGCGCGGCCTGGAACCCGGCGGTGTGGACGGTCGACTCGGCGGCGGGCAAGGCCTGGTCCGGCGGCACCTGGAACGGCAACGTCTGGGCCGGCACGAGCTGGACGGGGACCTCGTGGACGTCGCAGACCTGGTCGCCGTACCTGTGGACGGCGCGGACCTGGTCCGGTTCGTCGTGGACGGCCCGGACGTGGAGCTCGGCGGGCTGGACCGGCGGATCGTGGAGCGCCCGGACCTGGTCGGCCCGGACCTGGTCGGCCCGAACCTGGAGCGGCGGCTACTGGGCGTCGCGAACCTGGCAGTGATGAGAGAGCGGAGCTGTTCAGTGGATCAGTCCGCCGCTCTCGACCATGAAGGTGTGCCCGCACGGTTCGAGCCTGACCCAGGCAACGGTGTTCCGGCGGTCGTCGTCGTCCATGCTGGGCTGCGACGGAGCGCTGGTCATCCCGGTAACCGGCTCGCCGCACACCGCGCACACCTGCTCGCCGGCCGGCTGACGGGTCTGCCCCACCGCGTTTCTCCTCACGTCCGCTCGACCGGGAGACCGGCCGCGCGCCAGGCCTGGAAGCCGCCGATGACGTCGGTGACATCGGTCGCACCGAGATCCAACAGGCTGGCCACCGCCAGGCTAGACGAATACCCCTGGTCGCAGAGCAGGATCATCCGCGCGTCGAGGCCGGGTATCCCCGGATGAGTGGCTCCGGACGACGGATCGACCCGCCACTCCAGTACGGTCCGGTCGATCACCAGGGCACCCGGGATCCGGCCGTCACGGCGGCGCTGATCACCGTCGCGGGTGTCGATGAGGAGCGCGCCGTCGACCATCGCGTAGTACGCCGCGACCGGGTCGATCCGGGTGTACCGGGCGCGAGCGGCGTCGAGAAGGTCGTGCACGGTACGAGGGTTGATCACGGAACCACGCTAATGATCCGGGGGGCGGGCGGATAGAGTCCCGCGTACGCGGGTGGTGTTCGCCGAGGACAACTTCCGGGTCCGGCAGGGCACCGCGGCCCTGCGCCGAAGTCCCCACGCCGCCATCGCGCCATGATGCCAGTCTGTCCATCTCGGAGGGCCCGCGACAGGGTCACCACGAATCCGTGCCCCGTCGGGCAACCGGGGCCGCCCTCATCCTGGGGGTCCGGCTGACCGCGTCCGTGCCGGTGGCCACGAGCGCCGCGTTCAGCTCGACGGGCCTGCCGGCAGCGGCTTAGAAATCCGCCATCAGATACGGCAGCCTTCGCGGGAACAGCGCCCGCAGCGGCTCGACGGCGCCGTCGTCCACCGTGCCGAACCCGCGGGTGACCACGTCGATCGGGTCGAGAACGCCATAAATCAAACCGGACAAACCGGCTGCCGTCAGCGCCGTGTCCGCGTTCGCTGTCCTGGTGATTGCGAGCTGCCCGCTCTCGCCCGTCA
>Ga0081539_10000890_pt1 | contig 57132 bp, 65 predicted proteins | sample TabmetS4T2R2_FD_71023 | JGI IMG/M metagenome (GOLD analysis project Ga0081539, IMG submission 71023) | Tabebuia heterophylla rhizosphere microbial communities from the University of Puerto Rico - S4T2R2 | ecosystem: Host-associated > Plants > Roots > Rhizosphere ...
ATGGATGGCGTTCGCAGGCGGCTGGGGCGAGGACGCGTACCTCCGGGTCCCGAACGGACAGCCCACGTCCTACGCCGCGACGGGGCCGAAAGGCCCGGCGTTCCACGAGCACTGGCGCGCGCCCGTCCGCGAAGCGCTCAGCTGGCCGAAGCGCTAGCGCTCATTCGGGGCCGGCGTGCTCGACCGCGTCCGCCACGCGATGAAACGTGTGCTCCCCGGCGACGACCGTCGCCACTTTCCCCGTCTCCGGATAGACCGCGACATCCGGGTCCGCGTGCGCCGCCACGATGAGGACGCGGGCCGGCTCGCCATCGTCGTTCCGGAGCTGATGGCCGCCCTCGGGCCCGCGCGGGAACGGGACGACATCGCCTTCGCGTAGCTCGTGGTCGCCGTCGTGCATGCGGACAGTGGGCCTGCCGCGCAGGACGACGAGGAGCTCCTCGGTCCCTCGGTGGAAGTGGTAGACGAACTGCGAGGCGCCGGGCTCGAGCTCCCACACGGACGCTCCGAGGACGTTGGCAGGCGCGCGCACGAGACGCCGTGCCCCGACTCCGCCCCAGTCGGGGACGTCGTCCCAGACATTGGTGGCGTCCTCGCCCACGGGCGTGAGTCAGATGGGCGTGGCGCCCGCGTCCGTCACGCGCAGCTGCGCGAGGCGCTCCATCAGCCCGGGCGGCATGCGCTCGGCGGCAGTCGTACGCACATACACGCGCAGCGACTCCTCGAAGCGGTAGCGCCGCCGGCAGTAGTCGCATCCGTTCAAATGCGCCTCGGCGATCACGACCTCATCGTCGGTCAGCTCGCGGTCGAGGTACCCCTGGAGAAGCTCCTCGCATTTGTCGCAATCCGTCACTGGACCGCCTCCTCCGCGAGCCTGGACTTCAACAGCCTACGCCCCCGGTGCAGACGTGACATCACCGTGCCGAGCGGTATGTCGAGGATCTGGGCCGCGTCCGCGTAGCTGAAGTCGCCGATGTCCACGAGCACGACCACGTCGCGGAAGTCGTCCGGCAGGGACGAGAGCGCGGTGACGATGGAGTCCTGCGAGAGCCGCTCGACGACGCGATCCTGGTCGAGCACCTGTTCCCCTGCCGACTCGGCCATGCGGTTCGCGAGGTAGTAGTCGGTCTCCTCGAGCGGGGTCTCGTCGGGCCGACGTTGCAGCCGGCGGCCGCGGTCGACGTTGAGGTTCGTGAGGATGCGGAGGAGCCAGGCACGGAGGTTCGTGCCCGGCGTGTAGGACTGCCAGCTCCTGAACGCCCTCGCATACGTGTCCTGCACCAGATCCTCTGCTTCCTCTCGGGTCGAAACGAACCTTCTTGCGACCCGGTAGACCTGGTCGGCGAGCGCCAGAGCCTCTTCCTCGAAGCGCACCCGATCGCGAGCTTCCGTCGCAGCCCTGCGTGCCCCGTCCGGCTCCGCCGTATCCGGATCGACCACGCGGCCTACCGTATCAACGTCGTACTCGAACGTGAACGGCGCGGGGCGCTCCTCTATTCCCGGCTCCGCTCGTGGAATCCGGCGCCCGCAAGGGCCTTGGCGAGCCGGTCCCGCGACGTCACGTCCTCGTCCCAGGTGAGGGTCACCGCTCCCTGCAGGTTTGCGTTCGCAGCCTCGAGGCCCGGCTGCCCCTCGAGCGCGGTCGCGAGGCGCATGACGCACCGCTCGCAGCGGATTCCGTCGACGAACAGGGTGTCGGTGGCGGTCGCCATCAGGCGGGTGATGGTAGCGGTGCGGCTCTGCGCAGCCGTAGCTCCGCGCCCCCGAGGGAGACGAGCAGCGGGTCGTGCGTGGCGCAGATCACCGTCGTCCCGTGCTCGCGAGCGAGGTCGGCGAGGAGACCGCCGATCGCGAGCGTCGTGACGCTGTCGAGCCGTGCGGTCGGCTCGTCGGCGACGAGGACGGACGGGCGCCCGGCGACGGCTCGTGCGAGCGCCACGCGCTCGCGCTCCCCGGCCGAGAGCCGGTCGACCGACCGGTCGGCGTGATCCCCGAGGCCGACGACGGCGAGCGCCTCGAGCGCGCGCTCGCGTGCTTGGGCGCCGTCGATGCCGCGCAACAGGAGCCCGAGCTCCACGTTCTCGGCGGCGGTGAGGATCCCCGACAGCCCCGGCGTCTGGCCGAGGACGCCGATCCGCTCCCGCCTGAAGGCGGCGCGCGCGTCCCGATCCAGCCCCGAGATGACGACGCCGTCGACGACGACCTCGCCCTCGTCCGGCGTGTCGAGGCCGGCCAGGATCGCGAGCAGGGTCGACTTGCCGGAGCCCGACGGGCCGGTGACCGCGGTGAGCGTCCCGGGCTGGAAGGTCGCCTCCACTCGCTCGAGCGCGAGCTCGCGGCCGAAGCTGCGCGTGAGCCCGCTCGCCTCGACGAGCGCACCGGCAGCCGTCTCGGGCGTCGCGTGGCGGCCGACCGCGGCCGGGCCGTCTCCGGCGGGCCGGAGCTCGACCACGCCCCGACCGAGGGTCACGACCGCGCGCTCGCCGATCCCGGCCGCGCGCAAGGTCTCCTCCGGAACGTGCAGCCACCCTCCGCGCCCGATGACGACCGTGTCCTCGTCGGCGAGTCGCTCCTCGCCGATGCGGCCGTCCCGCACGTGGACGACGCGGTCCGCGATCGTCGCGGCCGAGGGATCGTGGCTGACGATCAGGGCCGCCGCTCCCCCCTCGCGCGCGAGCTCTGCCAGGAGGTCGAGTACCTCGTGCGCCGAGGCCTCGTCCAGCTCTCCGGTCGGCTCGTCCGCGACGAGAAGCGGCGGCGCGTGCGCGAGCGCCGCGCAGAGCGCGATGCGCTGCTGCTCGCCGCCCGAGAGCTCCCCCGGGCGTGCCGCGGCGCGGTCGAGCAAATCGACGCGCTCGAGCAGGGCGCGAGCACGACTTCGCCGCTCCTCGGCGGCGACGCCACGGAGGCCGAGTGGCACGCCGACGAGCTCCTCGGCGGTCAGGTCGCCCGACAGCGCGCGCCAGTAGTGCTGGTCTGCGTAGCCGACGACACGGGCGCGGTGGCGTGCGACGACCGACGCCCCGGCGGCGCCGAGGTCGAGCCCGTCGACCACCGCCGAGCCCGCGGACGGACGTTCGAGCCCGGCGACGACGCGGACGAGGGTCGACTTCCCGGCGCCGCTGGGCCCGAGGACGACACACAGCTCGCCCCGCTCGACGGTCAGCGTCAGCCCGCGGAGCGCGGCGACGCCCCCGTCCTCGGAGGGATGGACGACGAACACGTCGCGCAGCTCGACCAGGCTCATGCCTCGCTCCCGATCCGACCCGGCCCGCGGGGATCCTCGAATGCGCGTCTGCCGGCGACGACGACGAGCGCGCCGGCGGCCGCCGCGAAGACCAGCGCGCCCCCGGCCAGCGTCATGGGGTCGAGCGACGTCACGAGTGGGGGTTCCGGCGCGTCCGCGCGAGCGGTGACGGAGACGACGCGCGTCACGAGCGCTGCGAGGAGCGTCCCTGCCGCGACCCCGACGAGGACGCCGACGGCCGCCACCATCCCCGCGCGCGTCGAGACGACGCGTCGCAGAAGCGCCGGCGTCGCGCCCTGCGCCTCGAGGTCGGCGAGGTCGCCGCGATCGTCGCGGAGATCGGCGCGGATCGCCACGAAGAGACCGACGATGGCCAGGGCGAGCGCCGCGACCGCGGCTGCGGCGAGCGCGAGCAGCGTCCCGTGGCCGAGCGGATCGCGGCGCGCGTCCTGCTCCAGCGCGGAGCGCCAACGCTTGTCGAGCACGGCGAACGGCGTCCGCTCGAGCGTCGCCTCGACTCTCGACCGCCGTGCGTCGTCGACATCGAGCCAGAGCTCGCGCACGCCGGCGGCGCCGGGCGCACGGGTGTTGACCGCGGTGGACAGCGCGCCGAGGTCGGCGACGACGGCGTCGCCGACCGTCCCCGGGACGCGGTCGACCACCGCGGCGACGCGCATGGGAACGGTCTCGCCACCGATCCGCAGCGGCAGGAGCTTGCCGGCGCCACCGGCGAGCCGGGCGAGCGCGGGCGTCACCGCGGCGGCCGGAGGCGAGCCGTCCGTCGGCTGCCGGGGCCTCACGCGGGCGCTGCGCTGCGGCGTGATCGAGTACGCGACGCGCAGGGTGTCCGGCGCCGACGGCACCGCCGAGACGTTCGCACCGCCCTCGCCGAGCCAGTCGCCGAGCGTCGCGCCCGGGATGCGCAAGGTCGTCGTCCCGCGCAACGCCGTCCCCGAGTCGGCGCCGCGGTCGCCGAGCCGCGGCGGTACGAGGGCGAGCGCAACGAGACGGCCTCCGCGCGCGCGCGACGGCAGCGTCGTGGCGACGACGGACGGGCGACGCGGGTCGGCGGTGCCGAGGTCCACCGTCCGGAAGGAGCCGTCGGGCTGCTCGACCGTCGCCCGGAAGCCGATCAATCCCGGGCCGACGGCCAGTCGCAGCCGACGACCGTGGAGCTGCACGCCGCGCAGCGTCGTCCTGCCGTGCGGCGCAACGGCCTCGGCGAGGCCTCGTCTCGACGTCCCCCAGTCGTCGCGCCAGAGCGGGAGGCTGCGGATCGCCGCTCGAGGGAGGCCCAGCACGGTCACCCCCGACACCGATGCCGAAGGCCCCGCGCTCGCCGTGACGCGGACGACCGAGTTGACCGCGTCGACGCCCGGGATCGACGCGTAGCGGTCGAGCGGCGCCGCGCGGAGGACCGGCACGAGAGCGCGGAGGTTCTCGCGCACGACGACGTCCGTCGGGACGGCGAATGCGGCCTGGTCGCGCTCCCCCGTCTGCAGGGTCGCGCGGTACGAGACCGCGAGGATCGCGAGGCCGACGGCGAGCGCGAGGAAGGCAGTCGCTACCCCAGCCGCCCCGGGGGACCGCGCAACGGACACGCCCGCCAGCCGCCCGGTGCTCGCCCCGCGCCGTGCGAGGAGCCGGCCGACGGCCGGAAGCAGCCGCGACGCACCGACGGCGCCGGCGAACGCGACGAGCCCGGGTAGGACGAGCAGGACGACCGGGGCGGCTCCGCCCCCGGCGAGCTCGCGCGGGTCGACGGCTCCGCTCGCGAGCACCGCGACCGCCGCCACGATGGCCGCGACCGCAGCCAGCTCGAGCGGCCCGAACGCGCTGGTCCGACGTCGTTCGAGCGACACCGTCACGCCGATGACGAGCGCCGCCAGCGCGGCGACGGCGAGGCCGAGCAGGAGCCCGGTCGGGGCGAGGACGCTCTCCGTGAGCACGGGCCGCACGGGCGCGCCGGCCGCCCGCGCGGCGATCGCGCCGCCGGCCGTCCCGACGAGCCAGCCGACGACTGCCCCGCCGACGCCGACCGCTGCCGCCTCAGCGGTGGTCAGGAGGACGCGCTGCCAGCGTCGGGCGCCGTGCCAGGTGAGACGGCGCCGCGCCGCTGCGAGATCCCGCCGGAGCGCCCCCGCGGCGAGCACCGCGAACGCGACGAGCAGGGCCGCGGCCTCGCCGCCGACGAGGAGGAGCCGCCGGCCGGCGACGGTCGCGTCGCGCTCGGCGGCGCGGAGCTCCTGCGACGGAAGGGAGAGCGCCCACGAGGGCGACTCCGACTGCAGCTGCGCGCGGGCGCGATCCGCACGCTCGAGCAGCGGGTCGGTCTCCCAGAGTCGTGGCGTGCCTGCCGAGAGCGGCTGCACCCATGCGTAGCTCCGGTACGTGCGGTCGAGCACCGGAGACGAGACGAGCGCCTCGATCCCCTCCGCGACGACGAGCGGGCCGGGCGGCGGTCTGTGGTAGCCGGCGGACTGCTGGAGCGCAGGGGCAAGCTCCGCGTCCGCGAGCGCATTGTCGGTCGGGGCGAGGAAGTCCCCGAAGAGCTGGCTGGAGCGAAGCGTTGCCGTTCCGACCTGGACGATGCGGAGTCCGGGGACGTCCGGCAGCCGGCCCTTTCCCCGCAGGCGCAGAACCTCGCACCGCTCGCTCGTGCAGCGGCGGGGCATGCGGCCGGAGCGGAGCAGGACGTGGGGCCGGAGCCCGTCGACCGCCGCGAGGCCGGCGAAGACGCCGCCGACGGTGCTCTCGCGGACGAGCGCGATCGCCGTCGGCTCGCCGGTGGGAAGCGTCGCGAGCGCCTGCCGCGCCGCACGGTCGAAGGTGCGCCAGCGCTCCTCCGGGCCGGAGGGGACGCCGAACCACGACGCGCGCACGGACCGGGCAGCCGCCGGCAGGCGCTCGACGTCCTGCGCGACGCTGCGATCCTTGGCGACGGTCGCGCCGGCGAGGATGCCCGCGAGAACGGCCGCCGCCGCGGCGATCCCGAGCGCGGCAGCGAGCGCGCCGCCGTCCTTGCGACGCAGCCGCCGGGAGGCGAGTGAGAGCACGTAGACGGCACTGCGCATCAGCCGGCTTCCGATCGGCGTCGCCGATACGCCCTGGACTTCTCTCGGTTGCCGCAGATCTGCATCGAGCACCAGCTCGAGGAGCGGTTTCGGGAGCCGTCGTAGAAGAGCCACCCGCACGTCTCCTGGCGACACGCCTTCAGCCGTTCCCAGGCGCCGCCCGCGCGCGCTTCCGCCACGATCGCGACGAGCGACGCGAGACCGCGCGCGGCGCCCGCTCCTCCCGGGGCGAGCCCCACGCCGTCCTCGCCCGCCCGGACGACCAGCGGAAACGCCGCGAGCCCGGCGTCGACGGACGCCCGCTGCGCGGCGGGAAGCCCGCCGAGCGTGTTGGCGAGCGCAAGCTGCCTGAACGCCGAGCGGAGCGCGCGCGCCGCGACGAAGACGTCGCCGTCGACGTGGTCGTCCGGCCCGGCCAGACCGTGCTCCCGAAGCCACGTCTCCAGGGCGCCCGGAGTCTCGAGGTCGTCCCGGTTCCAGTCCGGCACCTCGGTGTTGACGAAGTCCTGGATCAGGTCGAGCGGCGCCGGCGCCGGCGGGCGCCCACCCGGCTGGAAGCCGTCGCTCACGACGCGACGGTAGCTCCCGTCCCGCAACCGGTCAAGTACCTTAGGAGGTTAGGTCGTCACCGGTGTCACGGCGACACCGGTCGCTCGCTCTTGATGCCGTGCACCGGTCGCCCCGCCGCCTCCCACGCGTAGTAGGAGGCGCTCGGACCGTACGTCCGCTCGTACGAGACGACGCGCGGGTTGCGGCCGACCTCCTTCGCCCGCTGCGCGTGCCACAAGAGGTTCGGGTCGTCGCGCTCCTGCCATACGAGCACGAGGTGCGCAGCGGTCATGAACTCGGCGACGAAGGTGCAGCCGTCGGCGGGGCAGGGGAACGGATCCGTGCGCACGCACCACCAGCCGGCGTGGTCGCCCGCGTCGTCGTCGCGCCAGAGATCCTCGTCCTGGAGCAGATCCTCGTCTGTGAGATCGAGGGTGCCCCTGTGCGGTGCCTGCTCCTGCACGCCAGCACAATAGATGCGAATGAGCGACCGGGACCTTGCGCTGGTCCTCTCGGGAGGAGGGATGAACGGTCTGCTGCTGGAGGTCGGGTTCCTTCAGCAGCTGCGCGACGACGCGCTCTGGCACCGGCTCGGATGGATCTACGGCACGTCCGCCGGCGCGCTGACCGGCGTGATGGCCGCGCTCGACAGGCTGGGCGAGCTGGAGGAGTTCGTCCTCGGGCTGCGGCCGGCGGAGACCTTTCGCCCGAACCGCCTGTGGCAGCTACCGCTCGCCGGTCTGCACGACTACGCGCTTCCCGACACGATCGCCGAGCGGATCGCTCCGACCGAGGTGCTCGCGGCCGAGCTGGTGAGCTCCCCGATCGAGCTCGTCGTGTGCGTGACGGACGTCGGGGACGGCGGTCTCGACGATCGCCACGTGTTCGAGCGCACGTACTCGAGCCGGCAGACCGATCCCGACGTGATGTCCCGCGCGATCCTCGCCTCGGCCGCGATCAGCGCGCTCGTCCTTCCCCTCCGCGTGGACGACGCGATCGGGACGGACGGCGGCTGGGTCCGGAACTTCCCGCTCGGCCATGCGTACGACAACCCCGCGGTCGCGGAGATCATGGGCTTGCGGTACGTCCCGCCGGTGACGCGCCAGTCTCCCGAGAACCTCGTCCGGCTGCGCCGGCGGCTGGAGCCGTTCCGGGCGGTCGCTCCCGTGCGCGCTCTCATCGACGAGCTCCGCGACGCCGAAGAGCGGCAGCATCGCGGCGAACCCTCGCACCTCGCGGACATGATCGGCCGCCTGATGCGGATCACCGTCGCGAGGAACACCGAGCTCGAGGTGCGCTCCGCGCGGGAGAAGGACGCGTCGGTGCGCGAGCTCGACGCGCTTCGCAAGGACGTGCTCGAGACGGTGCGCCGCTCGGTGCCGCCGTGGCGGCGCCGTGCGGCGGCGGCCGCCGTGTCGGACCGGTTCGCGCGCGCGACGTTCCCGTTCCGCCACGACCGCGCACTGCCGCTCACGATCGTCCGCGCCGAGCCGGGCGCGCATGCGCTCGACGCGAGCTTCCGCGCCGGTCTCGACTGGCCGCTCGAGTCGAAGCGGGCGCTGATCGCGCGCGGCCGCGCGCTGATGGAGGAGGCGCTGCGCGATCGGCAGTAGTTCCTCGGCGTCGGGCGGCGTCGCGCCGAGCGTCAACCTCCAAGAGCGGCTAGACCGGCAGTTGCGGCGGCGAAGCCGACGCCTTCAGGGACCTGCCCCCGCGCGACAGCGCGGGGGATCCGAGCGCCGAAATCCGCTCCTGCGGATTTCTGCTTGCGAACAAGGAAAGGAGCAACGCAAAGGCCGGGCACGCAACCGCGCTGCAGTTGCGGCGGCGAAGCCGACGCCTTCAGGGATCTGCCCCCGCCGCAGGCGGGGGATCCGAGCGCAGAAATCCGCTCCTGCGGATTTCTGCTTGCGAACAAAGAACAGCCGCAGAGGCCGGGCAGGCATCCGGCCTCTGCTTCTCGGCGGCGGGCCCCACGCCCGCCGGAGATCTAACGCGGGTTCGCCGTGTCCGGGACGCGGCCGAGCTCGACGGCCACGGTCGCCCGCTTCCCGTCTGCGTGCACGACTCCCAGCTCGACCTTGTCGCCGGGGCGATGCGCCGTGATCGCCTCTCGGAGCGCGTCCACCGAAGAGACGTCCTTGCCGTCGATCGAGACGATCATGTCGCCCCCGAGGTCGTAGCTCTCGCCGGCGACGACGACCTGCGTGCTGCCGCCCTCGAGGCCGGCCCTCGCGGCGGGGCTGCCCGGCTTGACCGCACCCACGAGCACGCCCTTCTGCGCCGGGAGGCGGAGGACCCGGGCGACGTCCGGCTGGATGTCCTGGAGCGTGACGCCGAGGAACGCCCGGTCGACGCGGCCGTCGTCCAGCAGCTGCGCGACGACCGTCTTGACGGTGTTCGACGGGACGGCGAACCCGATGCCGACATTCCCGCCCACGCCGCCGTTGGCGGTCTCGATCTGCGAGTTGACGCCGACCACCCGACCCTGCGCGTCGATCAGCGGACCGCCCGAGTTGCCGCTGTTGATCGGCGCGTCGGTCTGGATCACATGGTCGATCGTGTAGTTGTTCGGGGCCCGCAGCTCGCGCTGCAGGGCGCTCACGATGCCGGCGGTGACGGTGCGCTCGAGCCCGAACGGGTTGCCGATCGCGACGACGGGGTCGCCGACCTTCACGTCGTCCGAGTTGGCGAGGGACAGCGGCGTCAGCGCCTTCGCGTCGACGTCGACCTCGAGCAGCGCGAGGTCGGTGGACGGATCGCTGCCGACGACCTTCGCGGCCACCGTCTCCTGGTTGGAGAAGCTGACCTCGATCGTCGAGGCTCCGTCGATGACGTGGTAGTTCGTCACGACGTGGCCTTCCTTGTCGATCACGAAGCCGGATCCGAGTGCACGCTGCGTCTGGCCGGGGATCGTGTTACCGAAGAAGTCCGTGCTCGGCGCGCCGCGCGAGGTCGTCGTGATCTGCACGACGCCCGGGGCGCTGCGGCGGTAGATCTCCGCGGCGTCGATCGCCGTGGACGATGGAGCGGAGCTACCGAGCTTCGCCGGGATCGCCTGCGCCGCGACGGGCGGCGACGACTCGTCGAAGGCACCGAACGCCCAGGCGCCCGCGAGCGCCGCGCCGCCGCCGAGAAGGGAAGCGGCGGCGAGCGCGGCTACGGGCATCGCGGTGGACACGAGCCGACCCGTTCGTCGCGGGGCGGTCGTGTCCGGGCGGTTCGTGGCTTCGGGGGAGCTCACGCCATCCGTTATAGGCGCGGCCCTGTGAACGCCGGGTTGTGCGCGGTTAAGCGGCCGTTGCGTGCACCGCGACGATCTTCACGATCTGCTCACGATCGGCCCCGAGGGCCTCGTCGAGCTTCCGCGCGAGCTCGCCCGACGCATGCAGCTCCTCGGTGATGTCGGCGCCGCCGAGCAGCTCGCCCTTGACGAACACCTGCGGGATCGTCGGCCAGTCCGTCAGCGCCGAGAGCTCCTGCCGGATCTGCGGGTCCGGGAGGATGTCGACCGCGGTGATCGGCGCGCCCGCGTTCCAGAGCGCCTGGAGCGCGCGCAGCGAGTTCCCGCACGCCGGTCGCTCGGGCGTGCCCTTCATGAAGATCGCGACGGGCTCGCCGTCGATCACCTGCTTGATCTGGTCGCGGAGCGTCATCCCGTTCCCTTCGTCGTGATGCGCAGCTCGTGGATCGTCCCGTCGGCAAGCGGGTCGGCGAGCGCGCGGTTGACGAGCCGGTGCTGCTCGACGAGCGACAGGCCGTCGAAGGCCGAGCTCGACACCGACACGTGGAAGTGGTCGCCGCCGCCCGTGCGGTCGACGACGTCGACCGTCCCGTCCGGGAACGCCTGCACGAGCAGCGAGCGGATTGCGTCTGTCGCCATCGACGTTGATGCTAACGACGGTGGGCCGCGCTTCCTTCCTCGCCTCGCTGCCCGAGCGAGCCGTGCGTTCCGTGGCGGCCATCCTGGGCGGCGTGGTGCACGAGACGTTCCAGCTCGCCCTGCCACGGGTCGTCCGCCGATCGCGGCTCTACGAGGCGACCGCGAAGAACGTCCTCCGCATGACGATCGAGCTCGTCGGCGGCGTGGCGCCCACGACGCCACCCGCGGAGGAGTTCGAGCCGAGCACACGCCGGCTCGCCGTCCGCAAGGGCGCGGGCAACGTCGTCGAGCTCGGCTCGATCGCGGCCTTCGGGTTCTCGCCGCTGTGGGTGCTCGCCGCCGCAGCGGACGTGTCCCGCGGCTCGCGGACATACCTCGATGCGTTCGTCGGGGAGCTCGTTCGCGAAGGCGTCCTGCCCGAGGGGTCGCACCCGGGCTCGGTCGACGAGCTCCTCGGAGCGCTCGAGGGCGTCTCGGGGACGAGCGCGCGGCTCGTCGACATGCCTCCGCTCGAGCTCGCGGCACTGCGCGACTCGCTCGAGGAGATTCGCCGCGACGCCGCCTCCATGCCGCCGCCGGACGATCTCGCGAGGGCGTTCGACGGCCTCCGCGAGGCGGCCAGGCGCGAGCGGTCGAGCCTGCTCGAGCTCTCGGTCGGCTTCGGCCTCGCGTTCTTCAACTCGGCACGCAAGGTGGGCCGCCAGCACCTCCTCGACCCGTACGCGGAAGATCTGAAGCCGGTCCGATCAGAGGGTTTCGGCGCGTACGCCCGACGGGTCTCTCGCCCGTACGCGGATGCGGTCGCGCGCCACTTCGAGGCCGACCGGCCGACGCTGATCGAGCGGGGCCTCGACCGGCTGCGGCACGACGGGTGAGGGGCGAACCGGTGATCCGAGCGGCAGGGTTCCGCTCCTGCGAAATCCTGCTCGCGAACAGGTTCAGTCGAGCGCCGCGGTGAGGTCGACCTCGACGAGCTGGCCGCCGTAGCCGAGCTGCGCCACGCCGACGAGCGTGCTCGCGGTCGTGAGCGCGTCTGCGAGGGCCGACTCGCGGAGACGGGACCACACCGCCGCGAGGTCGCCCCGGTCGCCGCTCGCGACCCAGATGTGCGAGCGCACCACGTCCGACGGCGTTGCGCCGACCGCGTCCAGAGCGACCAGGGCGTTCGCGACCACCTGGTCCACCTGCGCGAGCAGGTCGCCTTCCGCGACGAGCTCGCCGTCCGCGTCGAGCGGGCACTGGCCCGCGAGGTGCGCAGTCCGGCCTGCCTCGACCACGGTCACGTGGTGGTAGCCCGGCGTCGAATGCAGACCGGCCGGGTTCAGCCGCTCGATGTCCATCTCGCCATCCTGCCGATCGCCCGGAAGGCCCGCTGAGCCCCGCTAGGATCGGGGTGATGGGGCATCCGGACACCTTCGGCGCGCGCTCGACGCTCTCGATCGGGGGCGATGTCTACGAGGTGTTCCGGCTCGACGCGCTGCAGTCGCGGTACGACGTCGCGCGCCTCCCGTACACGCTCCGGATCCTGCTCGAGAACGTGCTCCGCCGCGAAGACGGGAGCACCGTCACCAGCGAGGACGTCCAGGCGGTCGCGACCTGGGACGCTGCCGCGGAGCCGTCGCGCGAGATCACGTTCGCGCCGGCGCGCGTGCTCCTCCAGGACTTCACCGGCGTCCCGGCGGTCGTCGACCTCGCGGCGATGCGCGACGCGATAGCGACGTTCGGCGGCGACCCGAGCCGGATCGACCCGCTGATCCCCGCCGAGCTGGTGATCGACCACTCCGTGCAGGTTGACGACTTCGCGAGCCGCCTCGCGATTCGACGGAACGCCGAGCTCGAGTTCCGGCGCAACCGCGAGCGCTACGCATTCCTCCGCTGGGGTCAGGGCGCGTTCGACGCTCTGAAGGTGGTGCCGCCGAACACGGGGATCTGCCACCAGGTGAACCTCGAGTTCCTCGCCCGGGTCGTCGAGGCACGCGATGGCAGGGCGTTCCCGGACACGCTCGTCGGGACCGACTCGCACACGACCATGGTCAACGGGCTCGGCGTGCTGGGCTGGGGCGTCGGCGGGATCGAGGCCGAGGCGGCGATGCTCGGCGAGGCGATCTCCATGCTCGTCCCGCACGTGGTCGGCTTCCGGCTCCACGGGGAGCTCCCGGAGGGCGCCACCGCGACCGACCTCGTCCTGACGGTGACGCAGATCCTTCGGCAGACGGGTGTCGTCGGGAAGTTCGTCGAGTATTTCGGTGAGGGCCTGCTCGGGCTGCCGCTCGCCGACCGCGCGACGATCGGGAACATGTCCCCCGAGTACGGCGCGACATGCGGGTTCTTCCCCGTCGACGACGAGACCCTTCGCTACCTCCGCCTCACCGGCCGGAGCGACGAGCGGGTCGCGCTCGTCGAGGCGTACTGCAAGGAGAACCTCCTCTGGCACGACCCCTCCGAGCCGGCGACGTACTCGCAGGTCGTCGAGCTCGATCTCTCGCGCGTCGAGCCGTCCCTCGCCGGCCCCCGTCGGCCGCAGGACCGCATCGCGCTGTCTGCCGCGAAGGCGTCGTTTCTCGAGGCGCTGCCGACGTTCGGGATCGACTACGGCTCCGCCGTCGACGAGGCCATCGCCGAGTCGTTCCCCGCGAGCGATCCGCCTGCGCACGTCGATCCGGGCTCCGACGAGCCCGCGGGCGACGCCGTCGTCCGTGCCGCTCCCCTCGTCGTCGCGCCACCGCGCACGGGCATCACGTGCGAGCTCGACGGCCAGCTCGTCCGCCTCGACCACGGCGCGGTCGTGATCGCGGCGATCACGTCGTGCACGAACACGTCGAACCCGTCCGTCATGGTCGCGGCCGGCCTCCTCGCGAAGAACGCGGTCGAGCGCGGGCTCGATCGCCGCCCGTGGGTCAAGTCGAGCCTCGCCCCCGGCTCGAAGGTCGTCAGCGACTACTTCGACCGGGCCGGGCTGACCCCGTACCTCGAGGCGCTCGGGTTCCACACCGTGGGCTACGGCTGCACGACCTGCATCGGCAACTCCGGACCGCTTCCGGAGCCGGTCTCGAACGCGATCGCCGAGGCCGACCTCGTCGCCTGCGCCGTCCTCTCGGGCAACCGGAACTTCGAGGCGCGCGTGCACCCGGAGGTGAAGGCGAACTACCTCGCGAGCCCGCCGCTCGTCGTCGCGTACGCGCTCGCGGGCCGCATGGACGTCGACCTCGCGACCGAGCCGCTCGGCCACGACCCCAACGGCGAGCCGGTGTTCCTCTCCGAGGTCTGGCCCTCGCCGCAGGAGGTGCGCGAGACGGTCGAGGGCGCGATCGGCCGCGAGATGTTCGAGCGCACCTACGCCGACGTCTACACCGGCGACCCCGAGTGGCGTGAGCTCCCCGTCCCGGAGGGCTCCGTGTTCGCCTGGGAGGACAGCTCGACCTACGTGCGGCGGCCGCCGTACTTCGACGGCATGCAACAACAGCCGGGGGTCGTGGAGGACGTGGTCGGCGCACGCTGCCTCGTCTCGCTCGGCGACTCGGTCACGACCGACCACATCTCCCCCGCCGGCTCGATCAAGCCCGACAGCCCGGGCGGGACGTACCTGGTGGAGCGCGGCGTCGAGCGGGCGGACTTCAACTCGTACGGCTCACGCCGCGGCAACCACGAGGTGATGGTGCGCGGCACGTTCGCCAACGTGCGCCTGCGGAACCTCCTCGTCCCGGGCTCGGAGGGCACCTGGACGGTGCACCTGCCGTCCGAGGAGGAGATGACGATCTTCGACGCGGCCGAGCGCTACATCGCCGACGACGTGCCGACGATCGTGCTGGCCGGCAAGGAGTACGGCTCCGGCTCGTCGCGCGACTGGGCGGCGAAAGGGCCGAAGCTGCTCGGCGTCCGCGCGGCGATCGCCGAGAGCTACGAGCGGATCCACCGCTCGAACCTCTTGATGATGGGGATCCTGCCGCTGCAGTTCCTGGCGGGTGAGAGCCGCGAGTCGCTCGGGCTGACGGGCCGCGAGACGTTCACGATCACGGGCGTCGAGAGCGGCGAGGCGCGCGAGGTGACCGTTCGAGCGGACGACAAGGAGTTCCGCGCGACCCTCCGGCTCGACACGCCGCGCGAGCGCGAGTACGTCCGCCACGGCGGGATCCTGCCGTACGTCTTGCGCAAGCTGCTCGCGGCATAGCCGCCGTGCCAACGGACGACGACCTCCGAGCGCTGCTCGGGCGCTTTCCCACCGGCGTCGCCGTGCTCACCGTCGAGACCCACGGTCAGCGGCTCGGGCTGACGATCGGCTCGCTCGTCAGGCTCTCGCTCGACCGGCCGCTCGTCGGGTTCGCCGTCTCCCGGCACGCCGCGATGCACGAGCTGCTGCGCGAGGCGGGCGGCGGCGCGCTCTCGCTGCTCGCGGCGGGCCAGGACTGGCTCGCCGAGCACTTCGCGCGGGGGGTTCCGCCGATCGGAATGTGGCAGGGCGTCGCAACCGAGCCGGGCTCCGCGGGCGCGCCCCTCCTCGTGGGCGCGCTCGGCTGGATCGAGGTGGCACTCGCCGGCGAGGTGGCGGCCGGGACGCACACGTTCTTCGTCTGCGCCGTTCGCCGGGTCGAATCGGGCGCCGACGCTCCGGCGCTCGTCCGGATTCGGGGCGGCTACGCATCCGCCTAGTAGCAGCCCGGTACCCTCGGCGATCGGCATGAACGATCGCTCGACCTCCTGGGGAATCGAGCCGGTGCCCGAGCGCCTCCGCGTGCTCGGCACGGTCGACATCGGCCTCCTGTGGGGCAACCTCGGCGTGTCGCTGCTCGTCGTGGTCGCGGGCGCGATCCTCGTCCCGGCGCTGTCCCTGCCGGACGCGCTCGTCGCGATCGTCGTGGGTTGCATCGTCGGGAACGCGATGCTCGCGATCGCCGGGGGGATCGGCGCCCAGACGCGCGTTCCGGCAATGGTGCTCATGCGCGCTCCGCTCGGAGAGAAGGGCTCGTACGGCCCGACCGCGATCAACGTCGTGCAGTGCCTCGGCTGGACGGTCTTCGAGCTCCTCGTGATCGCGACGGCCGCGGCCGCGCTGTCGGACGAGCTGTTCGGCTTCCAGGCCCGCTGGGCGTGGACGCTCGTCTTCGGCGCCGCGGCACTCGTCCTCGGGATGCTCGGCCCGATCGGGGTCGTCCGCACCGTCATCCGGCGCGTCGCGGTCTGGATCGTGCCCGTCGCGGTGGCCTACCTCGGCTGGTGGGCGCTGACGGGCGGCGGGCTCGAGGACGCCTGGAGCCGCCCGGGCGAGGGCGGGCTCTCGACGTGGCAGGGGATCGACATCGTCGTCGGCGTCACGGTCTCGTGGATCCCCCTCGCAGCCGACTACACCCGGTTCGCACGCAGTCCGAAGGCGGCCTTCTGGGGGACCGGCGTCGGGTACGTCGTTCCGGACGCGCTGCTCCTCGCACTCGGCGCAGTCGTGTTGCTCACACGAGACCTGGCCGACCCTTCGGCGCTGCCCGCGGCGGTGGCGGCCGGCGGCCTCGTCGCGCTCCTGGCCCTCGTCGCGCTGACCGTCGGGGAGACGGACGAGGCGTTCGCGAACGCGTACTCCGGGGCCGTCTCGATCCAGAACCTCGTGCCATGGCTGCCGCAGCGGGGGTTGGTCGTCCTCACAACGAGCGTCGGGGTCGTCGGCGCACTCGTCCTCGAGCTGTCGAGCTTCCAGTCGTTCCTCTTTCTGCTCGGCTCGTTCTTCGTGCCGCTGTTCGCCGTCCTCCTGGCCGACTGGCTGGCGTCGGGCCGGCGGTTCGAGCCGAGCGACGTGTTCGCGGCGCCGCGCGTCCGCCCGCCGATGCTCGCCGCCTGGATCGCGGGCTTCGCCGCCTACCAGTGGCTCTCGCCCACGGGCCCGGGCTGGTGGGTGGAGCAGGTGCAGCGACTCGATCCGCCGTCGTGGCCGATCGGCGCGACGCTGCCGAGCTTCGTCGTGTCCTTCGTGCTGGCCGCGCTCGCCGCGATCGCCGATCGGCGGACGAACCCACTCACGCTCCGCGGCTCGGGCTAGGCGTCGCTCGCCGGCCCGGTCGTCTCGCGCACGACGAGCGACGGAGCCGTCCGGAGCCGAAGCGGCTCGGTGCGCGTCCGTTCGACGCGCTCGACGAGAGCCCGCACGGCGCTCCGCCCCATCTCCGGGCGAGGCTGGTTGATCGTGGTCAGCGAGACGTGGTGAAGCGCCGCGAGGAACGTGTTGTCGTAGCCCACGATCGCCACGTCTTCGGGAATGCGGAGGCCCGCGTCCTCCAAACGGTCGATCACCCCTGTCGCCAGAAGGTCGTTGGCCGCGAAGATCGCGGTCGGCAGGCTCCTGGACTCGAGCAGCCGTTCCGCTGCGCGGACGCCGGCGACGTCCGTGTAGTCGCCCACGAGCACGCGGACCTCCCGCTCGAGCCCGGCCTCGCGCATCGCCTGTCCGTACGCCCTCCTGCGAGCGGCCGCGCCCGCCCCCCGACCCCCGTCGATGTGGACGATGCGGCGATGCCCGAGCGCAACGAGGTGCCCGATCACGAGCCGCGCCCCCGCATGCTCGTCGTTGACGATCCAGTCGACGTCCGGATGCCGAACCTCCCGTGCCACGACGACGACCGGGACGTGCTGCGCTGCGGCGCCGAGCTCCGCCGTCGACAGCCGGGGCCCGACGAGCAGCAGGCCGTCGACGCGGTGCTCGAGGAACATCTCCACGGCCCGCGACTCGCCGCCGCGGCGCCGGCCGCCCGTGCTGGCCAACAGGCGGTAGTCGAGCTCCTCGGCCCGCTCTTCGATCCCGTCCATGATCTCGGCGTAGAACGGGTTGTGCAGCTCGTTGAGGAGCACGCCAAGCGTCCGGGTTCGCCTGCTCGCGAGACCACGTGCCATGGCGTTCGGCCGGTAGCCGAGCTGCTCCGCCACCGCGAGCACCCGAGCCCGCCGCGCGTCGCTCACCTTGGGGCTCCCGCGCACGACGAGCGAGACGAGCGCGCGGGAGACCCCTGCCTTCCGCGCGACGTCGTCCATCGTCACGCGGCGATCGGCGGTGTGCTTGACAGGTCTCCTCGTCGCTCGCATAATCGCCCCGTTGTTAGAGCGCTCTAACGATAGAGCGCTCTAACCGCAGGCTACGTCGAGAGATGACCGATAGCAAGAGTGCCCGCGACGCCGTGAATGCCGACCCCCAGCTTGCGGGGGCGCCGATCTCCTGGGGCGTCTGCGAGGTGCCCGGATGGGGCCTTCAGCTTCCCGCGCACCGCGTGCTGTCCGAGATGCGCGACCTCGGGCTTCGAGCGACCGAGGCAGGCGCCGAGGGTTACCTCCCGGAGGACGGCGAGGAGCTGGCTCGACTCCTCGACGACGTCGAGCTCCGTCTGGTCGGCGGGTTCGTGCCGGTCGTGCTGCATGAGCCGGCCGCTCTCGACCGGACGCTTGCGCGGGTTCGGGCACAGGTCGAGCGGTTCGCTCGCGCGGGTGGGACGGTGCTCGTCTCGGCGATCGTGGTCGACGAGGCGTGGTCGCCGCGTGTGCCGCTCTCACGCGACGACTGGCGACGGATCGGCGACGGGCTCGCGCGGATCGACGAGCTCTCTGCGGCTCGCGGCATGTTCCAGGCCGTTCACCCCCACGTCGGGACGCTCGTCCAGACGCGTGACGACTTCGAGCGCCTGTTGGAGGCGAGCGACGTACGGGTCTGCCTCGACACCGGGCACTTCGCGATCGGCGAGATCGACAGCCCGGCCCTGCTGCGACAAGCTTCCGAGCGCGTGGCGCACGTGCACCTCAAGGACGTCCGGGCGAGCATCGCGACGCAAGTCGCCGCCGGGGAGTCGACGCTGCGCGACGCGACGCGACGCGGGCTCTTCGTCCCGCTCGGCGAGGGCGACGCGCCTCTCGCGGAGGTCATCCATGCGCTCGCCGACGCCCAGTACGGCGGCTGGTACGTCCTCGAGCAGGACGCCGTGATCGAAGCCCCGGAGGACGAGACAACGCCCGCCGCCGACATCCGACGCAGCATCGACTTCTTGCGGACCCTCGGGGTTGGTGGCGAGCTCGCCGCCCGGGGCGCCGGAGGGAGGTGACCGATCGGAAGCCGCAGCTCCAGCCTCTGTCCAGCAAACGCACCACGAGGAGGAACGAGATGAGGAAAGCACAGCTCGTCGAGATGCCCGGGGAAGGCGGCCTGAGCCGCCGCGACGTTCTCGCCGCCGGCGGCCTCCTGGCCGCCGGCGCGACGGTCCTCGGCGCTCCGGCGGTCGCTTACGGGGCGAGGACGGCCGGCTCTGTCAAGGTCGCCGTCGTCACCCACGGCGACACGGGGTCGTTCTGGTCGGTGTTCAAGAAGGGCGTCGACCAGGCGGCGAAGGACCTGAAGTCGCGGGGCGTCAGCGTCACACAGGTCTACGCGAACAACGACGTCGCCAAGCAGGTCACCGGGATCAACGCAGCCGTCGCCGCGAAGGCGAACGTGATCGCCACCTCGGTGCCCGACGCGAACGCGCTCAAGGGCGCGCTGACCAAGGCGGCCGGCCGCGGAATCGAGATCATCACCGTCAACTCGGGCCTCGGCGCGTTCGACACGCTGAAGACGTACATGGTCCACGTCGGCCAGACCGAGGACATCGCAGGCCAGGGAGCGGGCAAGCAGTTCAAGGCGGCGGGGGCGAAGAAGGTGCTCGTCGTGATCCACGAGGCGGCCAACTCCGGCCTGCAGCAACGCGCGGACGGCGTCAAGAAGATCATGGGCGGCGGCGCCGTGAAGGTCCTCGTGATCCCGAACGCGAAGTCGGACATCCCGGGCACCAAGGCGAAGATCCAGGCGGCGTTCAAGGCCGACAAGGCCCTGGACGGATTCCTCGGCCTCGACCCGGACGTCACCATTCCGGCGCTCGACGTGATCCCGAAGGGGACGAAGGCGGGGACGTTCGACGTCGGCAACGCGATCAAGGAGATCCAGGCCGGGCGGATGATCTTCGCGATCGACCAGCAGCAGTACCTGCAGGGGTACCTGCCGGTCGTCTTCGCGACGCTGTTCGTCTCGAACCTCAACACCATCGGGAACGGCGCGCCGGTCCTCACCGGGCCGGGGATCATCAACAAGGCGAACGCGGCTCGCGTCGCGGCGCTCGCCAAGCAGGGCACCCGCTAGACGCGCGAGCTCCCCGGGCCGGCAGCCCTCCTCCGGCCCCGGAGCTCGCGCCAGGAACGACATGGCAACCGACACCACAGTCCCGCTGAAGACCGACGAGCGCGTCGCAGGCGTGGGCGTGGCCGCGCGCGTGCTGGCCCGCCCCGACATCGGGGCGTTCATCGGCGCGGTCGCGGTGTTCCTGCTCTTCGCGTACTACGCCCGCGGCATCGACTGGGCGAGCGACATCTCGAACTACGCCGTGTGGACCGACCAGGCGGCGCAGTACGGGATCGTGGCGGTGCCGGTCGCGCTGCTCATGATCGGCGGCGAGTTCGACCTGTCGGCCGGCGTGATGGTCGGCAGCTCGGGCCTCCTGCTCGCGTACCTCGTCACCGACGGCGGCATGAACGTCTGGCCGGCGATGCTCGCCGTGCTGCTGTTCGGTCTCGCGGTCGGGTTCGTGAACGGGTACACGGTCGTGCGCACGAAGCTGCCCAGCTTCATCGTCACGCTCGCGACGTTCTTCGTGCTCCAGGGTGTCAACGCGGCCGGCACCTTGGAGCTGACCGGTCAGACCGCGATCGGCGACGTCGACCTCGCGGGCGGCTACGAGTCGGCGCACCGCTGGATCGCGTCCACCTTCTGGGGCCCCTACGACTTCCACGTCAAGGTGTTGTGGTGGATCGGGCTGACCGTGGTCGGGGCCTGGATCCTGGCGCGGACGCGGTTCGGGAACTGGATCTTCGGCGCAGGCGGCGATCCCGTGGCGGCGCGCAACATCGGCGTCCCGGTCGCGCGTACGAAGGTCGCGCTCTTCATGATGACCTCCGCCACCGCCGCGCTGCTCGGGATCGTCGAGGCGCTGGAGCTCCGCTCGATGCAGGCGAAGGAGGGCATCGGGCTCGAGTTCATCTTCATCATCTGCGCCGTCGTCGGCGGCTGCCTGCTGACCGGCGGCTTCGGCTCGGTGGTCGGCGCGTGCTTCGGCGCGGCGATGCTCGGGATGGTCTCGATCGGGATCATCGGCGCGCAGTGGGACTCCAACTGGACCTTCACGTTCCAGGGCGTGATCCTGTTCCTCGCGGTGATGCTGAACACGCTGATCCGCAGCCGCGCGAGACAGGCGAGGTCGCGATGACCGCTGCCGCGGCCCCGGCCAACGGCCACCTGCTGAAGGTCGACGGGATCAGCAAGTACTTCGGCAACGTCGTCGCGTTGAAGGACATCTCGGCGCACGTGAACGCGGGCGAGGTGACGTGCATCCTGGGCGACAACGGCGCCGGCAAGTCGACGCTGATCAAGATCCTCTCCGGCGTGCATCCGCGCGACGAGGGACGGCTGCTCGTCGATGGCGTGGACACCCAGTTCACGTCGCCCCGCGACGCCCGCGCCTCCGGGATCGCGACGGTCTACCAGGACCTGGCGATGGTGCCGCTGATGTCGATCTGGCGGAACTTCTTCCTGGGCGCCGAGCCGACCAAGGGGGTCGGGCCTCTCCGGCGCTTCGACGTCGCGCTCGCAAAGCGCATCGTGCGCGAGCAGATGCTGCAGATGGGGATCGACATCCGCGACCCGGACCAGCCGGTCGGCACGCTTTCCGGCGGCGAGAGGCAGTCGGTCGCGATCGCGCGTGCGATCTACTTCGGCGCCCGCGTCCTGATCCTCGACGAGCCGACGTCGGCGCTCGGCGTGAAGCAGGCCGGGATCGTCCTCAGGTACGTCGTCCAGGCCCGCGACCGGGGCGTGGGCGTGATCTTCATCACCCACAACCCGCACCACGCCTTTCCGGTCGGCGACCACTTCATCCTCCTGAACCGCGGGCGTGTGATCGGCGACTACCGGAAGGGCTCGGTGACGCGCGAGGAGCTCGTGCGTCAGATGGCCGGCGGAGCGGAGCTCGAGCAGCTGACGCACGAGCTGGAGGGGTTGACCGGCGGGGAATGACGGACGAGCTCGAGGCGCTGACGGTCGGCCGCATCGGCGTCGACCTCTACGCGGAGGAGCTGCACGCGAGCTTCTCCGAGGCGCGCCACTTCGTGAAGTCGATCGGGGGAAGCCCGACGAACGTCGCAGTGGCGCTCGCGCGACTCGGCCATCGCGCCGCCGTGTTCACGAAGGTCGGCGCGGACCCGCTCGGCGACTACGCACGCGGCGCCCTCGAGACGTTCGGGGTCGACACGCGGTTTGTCGGGGTCGACCCCGATCACCAGACGCCGATCGTCGTGGCGGCACTCGACCCGCCCGAGGATCCGCAGTTCGTCTTCTACCGGGCCCCGCGCGCCCCGGACTCGACGATCGCAGTGGACGAGGTCGACCTCGACGTCGTCGCGCGGGTGCCGATCCTCTGGGTCAGCGCCGGGGCGCTCGCGGTCGAGCCCTCGCGCGGGACGACGCGGACGATGCTCGCGCAGCGCGCCCGTCGTCCGCACACGATCCTCGACCTCGACTACCGCGCCTCGTTCTGGTCGAGCGAGGACGAGGCCCGCCGCGAGATCGGCGCGACGCTCGACGCGGCGACGATCGCGATCGGCAACCGTGCCGAGTGCGAGATCGCCCTCTCGAGAAGCGAGCCGGAGGAGGCGGCCGACGTGCTCCTCGAGCGCGGCCTCGGGGTCGCCGTGGTCAAGCTCGGCGGCGAGGGCGTCCTCGTCGCGACGCCGGAGGAGCGTCGCCTCCTCCCGCCCGTGCCCGTCGAGGTGGTTTGCGGGCTCGGCGCCGGCGACGCCTTCGGCGGCGCATTCTGTCACGGCCTTCTCTCGGGATTCACGCCGTTCGAGGCCGCGGAGTTCGCGAACGCGGCAGGCGCGCTCGTCGCGTCGCGGCTCCTGTGCGCCGACGCGATGCCGACCGAGGCGGAGGTGCGATCGCTCCTCGACCAGACCCATGCGCGGCGCTGACCTGCACCTCCCCAGCGGGACGACGGGCGCCGGCAGCGACCCGGTCGTGGTCACGCCCGAGAGCGCCGGCTGGGTGCACTGCGGCCTGCGCGTCGTGCGGCTGGGGCCGGGCGAAAGCCGTTCGTTCGCGACGAGCGACGACGAGGTTGCGGTGGTGCCCCTGTCCGGCGGGGGCGTGACGGTCGAGATCGACGGCGTGACGTTCGAGCTCGCGGGCCGGCGCAGCGTCTTCGAGCGCGTGAGCGACTGGGCGTACGCGCCGATCGAGTCGGTGGTCGAGCTTTCGACCGATGAGGGCTGCGAGGTCGCGCTCGCGTCCGCGCGCGCCGAGACGCGGCACGAGCCGGCCGCCGTCGCCGCGCTCGACGTCCCGGTGGAGGTCCGCGGTGCGGGCCAGGCGACCCGCCAGGTGACGAACTTCCTGATCCCCGGGGTGTTCGACGACGCGGACAAGCTGATCTGCTGCGAGGTGCTCACCCCAGACGGCAACTGGTCGTCGTACCCGCCGCACAAGCACGACATGACGGAGGGCAGCCCCATCGACAACCAGGAGATCTACTACTTCCGGATCGGCAGGGGCGGGACGACGGCGTACGCGCCGGAGGGCTACGGGCTCCATCGCACGTACACGCGCGACGGCTCGATCGACGTCACCGTCGCCGTCCGCGATGGTGACGTGTTCCTCGTCCCGAAGGGCTACCACGGGCCGTGCGCCGCTGCCCCGGGCTACTCGATGTACTACCTCAACGTGATGGCCGGCCCCGCGCCGGGCCGGACGTTCGCCTTCGTCGACGACCTGTCGCACGCCTGGATCCGCGACACGTGGGAGGAGCTGGCGCCGGATCCTCGGTGCCCGATGACGACGGCGGAGGGGCCGACGTGGAGACGCTGAGGCTCACCGCCGCGCAGGCGATCGTGCGCTTCCTCGTCGCGCAGCGCTCGGTCGTCGACGGGCGGGAGGTGCCGCTCTTCCCGGGCGTGTTCGCGATCTTCGGGCACGGGAACGTGACCGGGCTCGGCAACGCGCTCTGGGAGGCCCGTGAGGAGCTGCCCGTCCTGCGCGCGCAGAACGAGCAGGGCATGGGCCTCGCGGCGGTCGGGTTCGCGAAGGCGACCAGGCGACGGCAGATCATGGTCGCGACGTCGTCCATCGGACCGGGCGCCACGAACATGGTCACGGCCGCGGCCGCGGCGATGGCCAACCGGCTGCCCGTGTTGTTCTTGAGCGGCGACACGTTCCAGAGCCGCATCCCCGATCCCGTGCTCCAGCAGGTCGAGCACGCGGGCTCGCCGTCGACCACGGTCAACGACGCGTTCCGGCCCGTGACACGCTTCTGGGACCGCATCGTCTCGCCCGAGCAGGTGGTGCAGAGCCTGCCGCTCGCGGTGGAGACGATGCTCGACCCGGCGGACTGCGGCCCCGCCTTCGTGGGGCTGCCGCAGGACGTGCAGGTCGAGGCGCACGACTACCCGGTGCGCCTGTTCGAGCCGCATGTGCACGAGCTCCGGCGCCAGCGCGCCGACCCGCGCGAGCTTGCCGCTGCGGCCGAGGCGCTTCGCGACGCCGAACGGCCGGTCGTGATCGCCGGCGGAGGCGTGCACTACTCGCTCGCAGTCGACGAGCTCCGGGCGCTCGTCGACCGTCACGACCTGCCCGTGGTCGAGACGATGGCGGGCAAGGCGTGCCTGACGGCGGACCATCCCCTCCTGGTGGGGCCCGTGGGCGTCACGGGGGCCGACCATGCGAACCGCGTCGTCGGCGAGGCCGACGTGGTGCTGGCGGTGGGCACGCGGCTCCAGGACTTCACGACCGGGTCGTGGACGGTCTTCGGCGAAGCGACCCGCATCGTCGCGCTGAACGCGGCCCGCTTCGACGCGACGAAGCATCGCTCGCTGCCCGTCGTCGGCGACGCGCAGACGAGCCTCACCGAGCTCGACCAGGCGCTCGCGGGATGGCGGGCGGAGGCCGGCTGGGTCGCACGGGCACGCGCGGAAGGAGAGGGCTACCGCGCGTTCGTCGCGGAGCGCACGAATGGCTGGGCAGAGGGCGCGCCGTCCTACGCACAGGTGATCGGAACGGTGAACCGCTTCGCGCACGAGCACGACCTCGCGCTGACGGCGGCCGGCGGGTTCCCAGGCGAGCTGAACGTCAACTGGCTCGCCAAGGGCGTCGGGACGTTCGACTGCGAGTACGGGTTCTCGACGATGGGGTACGAGCTCGCCGGCGCCTGGGGCGCCCGCCGTGCGCGGGTACGGGGCGAGGTGATCTGCTTCGTGGGTGACGGCTCGTACCTGATGCTCAACTCGGAGCTGTACAGCGCGTCGCTCTCGGGTGATCGCCTCGTTGTTGTCTTATGTGACAACGGAGGCTATGCGGTGATCCATCGCCTCCAGGTGGGTCAAGGCGGAGCCGCCTACAACAACATGCTGGACGACGTCCGGCCCGGGTTCACGGCGGTGGACTGGGTCGCGCACGCTCGGTCGCTCGGCTGCTACGCCGAGGAGGTCACGTCGGCCACGGAGCTCGAGAACGCGTTGACGAACGCCCGCGGACGCGAACGCTCGTCCGTGCTCGTCGTTCGGACGGCACCGCACGACTGGACGCCGGGCGGGGCGTTCTGGGAGGTCGGCGTGCCCGAGGTGTCGGACCGCGACGACGTGCGAGAGGCCCGGGACCGTCTTCTCGCGGCGAAGCGCGACCAGCGGATCGGATGGTGAGCGCCGCCGCCCGGCTTCGCGTCGGCGTGCTCGGGGTCGGCCGGATCGGGCGGATGCATGCCGCGCTCGTGGCGCGCGACGTGCCTGGCCTCGCCCTTGCCGCCGTCTACGACGCCGAGGCCGACACCGCCGCACGGGTTGCCGACGAGCTCGGCGCGCGCGCGGCAGCATCTGCCGACGAGCTGATCGACGCCTCGGACGTCGACGCGGTGGCGATCTGCTCGAGCACCGACACGCACGTCGACCTTCTCGTCCGCGCGGCCCGCGCGGGAAAGCCGATGTTCCTCGAGAAGCCGATCTCCCTCGACCTGGGGGAGGTCGACCGCGGCCTCGCCGCGGTCGATAGGGCGGGCGCGTTTCTCCAGCTGGGCCTCAACCGCCGTTTCGACCCGGCGCACCGCTCCGTCCGGGACGCTGTCGCGAGCGGCGCAGTGGGCGAGCTGCACCTCGTCCGGATCACGAGCAGGGATCCCGAGCCCCCGCCGCTCGCGTACGTCAAGGTCTCCGGTGGCATCTTCCTCGACATGACCGTGCACGACCTCGACATGGCGCGCTTCGTGACTGGGACCGAGGTCGAGGAGGTCTACGCGCGCGGCGAGGTGCGCGTCGATCCGGCGATCGGCGAAGCGGGCGACCTCGACACGGCCGTCGTCACGCTCCGCCACCAGGACGGCACGCTCACCACGATCGACAACAGCCGCCGGGCGGCCTACGGCTACGACCAACGTGTCGAGGCGTTCGGGTCGAGGGGCGTTGCTGTTTCGGACAACGTCCTCGTCCACACCGGCTACACGCGCACGGCCGAGGGGACGCACCGCCCCGTGCTGCCGCACTTCTTCGTCCAGCGGTATCGCGAGAGCTACCTCGCGTCGTGGGCCGCGTTCGAGCGGGCGGTGCGTGCAGGCGATCCACCGGCCGTCACCGGCGGCGACGGCCGCGCCGCGCTCGTCCTCGGGCTCGCCGCGGCGCGCTCCGCGCGCGAGGGCCGGCCGGTCCGGGTCTCCGAGATCGCGTAGGGCGAAGGCCCACAGCTACCTTGGCGCGATGCGGAAGCTGACCTTCATCGACGCCGTCGTCGGGCCCCCGCGCCAGGACGGCGACGGCGAGCCGCTGTCGGACGACCGGGCACTGGACGCGTACTCGCGCACGGTGAGCAGTGTCGCCGAGCTGCTGTCGCCCTCGGTGGCGAACCTTCGCGTGTCCCGTCGCGCGCGTGGCGGACGGGTCGTCGACGGCGGCGGAAGCGGGGTCGTGATCACGCCCGACGGGTTCATCCTCACATCCGCGCACGTCGTCGATCAGGCTCGCCGGTTCGTTCATGCATCGTTCGTCGACGGCCGCGAGGAGTCGGCCGAGGTCATCGGGATGGACCTGCTGTCCGACCTGGCGGTGATTCGCGCCAGCGCCCGCGATCTCGTCGCCGCGGAGCTCGGTGACGCCGATCGACTACGCGTCGGGCAGCTCGTGGTGGCGATCGGGAACCCGTACGGGTTCACGAGCTCGGTCACGGCAGGTGTCGTCTCGGCGCTCGGACGTTCGTTGCCGACCCGTGCGGGACGGGTGGTCGACAACGTGATCCAGACCGACGCGGCGCTCAATCCCGGCAACTCCGGCGGTGCGCTTGCGGATGGACGCGGCCGGGTCGTGGGCGTCAACACCGCCGTCGCCGGCGTCGGGCTCGGGCTCGCCGTCCCCGTCAACGCCGTGACGCGCCAGATCGTCGGCGCGCTCATGCGGGACGGCCGCTTCCGGCGCGCCTACATCGGGATCGGCGGAGGACCGAGGCCGCTCCCGCCGCGGATCGCCGAACGGCTCGGGCGGCGGACCGGCGTCGAGGTCGTGGACGTCGCTACGTCCAGCCCCGCAGCGCGGGCCGGGATTCGGCCGGAAGACCTGCTCGTCGCCCTCGGCGGCACCCCGGTGACCGGTGTCGGCGATCTGCAACGCCTGATGACCGAGGAGCTGATCGGGACGCCCGTCGACGTGCTCGTCGTCCGTGAGGGACGAGAGCAGGTCCTGCACCTCGTTCCGGACGAGCTCGTCGTCTGAGGGCCCGTCGCGTCACGCGTGCGACAGGGCGACGTCGCCGACCGTCTCCCAGCGGCCCGACGCGGCGGATCGCTCCATCGCTGCGAGCACCTTGGCCGCGGCGAGCGCCTCCGCGACGCCCGGCGGCCGCTGCTCCCCGTCGACGACCGACTCGAGGAACAGCGCGGCTTCGATCACCTTCAGGTCGTCGTAGCCCATCGGCAGGCCGGGGCCCGGCTGGAAGCGCCCGAACGGCTCGTGCTCCGGCCCCATCGCGATGCGCGCGTAGCCGGTGTCGCCGTCCTTCGTCCCGTAGAGCTGGAGCTCGTTCATGCGCTCGAAGTCCCACGCGAGCGCGCCGCGCGACCCGTGGATCTCGAACGCGTACCGCGCCTGGGGCCCCACCGCGACGCGGCTCGCCTCGATCGTCCCCGTGACGCCGCTCGCGAAACGGACGATGCTCCAGACGACGTCCTCGTTCTCGACCGGCGCCCTCTCGCTGCCGTCGGCGAGTGCGAAATGCGTCCCGGTCTCCGTCGGCAGCGGACGGTCGGCGACGATCGTCGCGGTGCGGGCGGTGACGCTCTCGATCGGCCCGAGCAGCGACTGCGCGAGGTCGACGGCGTGGGATCCCAGGTCGCCGAGCACGCCGAGACCCGCGTCGTCTGCGCGAAACCGCCAGGAGCGCACGCCGCGAGGATCCGCCGCGTAGGCAGCGATCCATTGGGAGCGGAAGTGGTCAACGGGGCCGATCGCGCCCGAGGAGATCAGCTCCCGGGCATGGCGAACGGCCGGAGCGTGGCGGTAGTTGAAGCCGACGAGCGAGCGGACTCCTGCCCGGTCCACCGCGTCCGCCACCTCGGCGGTCTCGGTCGGCGTCCGGCCGACGGGCTTCTCGATCCAGATGTGCTTGCCGGCCTCCGCGGCCGCGACGGCGACCTCTCGGTGCAGCCGGTTGGGCGTCGCAATGCTCACGGCGTCGACCGCGGGGTCCGCGATCACCTCGCGCCAGTCACCGGTCGATCGCTCGTAGCCGAAGGTCTCGACGGCGGCGTCCGCCCGCGCGGCGTCGTCGTCGGCCGCGACGACGAGCCTCGCCACGCCAGCGAGGTCGGGGTAGTGGTCGCGGCAGCGGCGGTAGGCGATGCTGTGGACCCGGCCCATCCATCCGACACCGACGAGGCCGATGCCGACGGTGCGCGCCACGCGAGGCACCCTACTCCGGCCGACGCCAGTAGGCTCACCGAATGTCGCACGTCGCCGTCGTGGGCAACCTCGCGCGCGACCGGGTCGACGGCGGTGCCCCGCAGCCGGGTGGCTGCCCGTTCTTCGCCGCGTACGCGCTCCGGTCGATCGACCGGCCGGGCGAGATTCTCACGCGCTGCGCCGCGGCCGACCTCCCTCTGTTCGACGGCCCCGTGCGCGGGCTCGGCGTGCCCGTCACCATCCTCCCCGGGAAGAGCACGTCCGGCTTCGACCACGCCTACGACGGCGAGGCCCGCTCGACGACGGTGACCGCGCTGGGCGATGCCTGGACCGCCGAGGACGTGTCGCACCTCGGCCGCGACGTCACGATGGTTCACGTCGCGCCGCTGCTCCGGAGCGACTTCCCGGCAAAGACGATCGCCGCCTTCGCGGCCGGCGCGCGGCGCGTGTCGCTCGACGCGCAGGGACTGGTGCGAAAGCCACAGCTGGGGCCGCTCGCCCAGGACGCGAGGTTCGATCCCGCGGTCCTCTCGTCGATCTCCGTCCTGAAGCTCTCGGAGGACGAGGCCCGGATCGTGGCGGGCGGCGCGTTCGACGCGTCGACCGCACGACGGCTGGGAGTCGCCGAGATCCTGGTCACGCTCGGGTCCCGGGGCGAGGACGTGTGGGTCGACGGCGAGGTCACGCACGTCCCGACGACGCCTGTGCTGGACGTCGAGACGACCGGCGCCGGCGATGTGTTCATGGTCGCCTACGTCTCCGCGCGCCACGAGTCCGCAACGCCGGTGGAGGCCGCCAAGACTGGAAGCGCGCTCGTCGCGCGGATGCTCGAGGAGCGGAAGCGCACGTGATCGTCGGCCGGCGCGCGCTTGCCGAAACCTCCTTCGGCATCGCCACGATCGACCTCGAGACGGATGAGCTCGTCTCGCTCGAGCCGGGCGACCCGCTGCCCCGCACGACGGTTCCGGGCCTCGCGCTGCCCCTGCTCGTCGCGGCGGACACGCTCGGCCCGCGCATCGTCGCCGTCGTCGACCGCAAGCCGCCGCTGCTCGTGTCCGACGACGCCGGCACGACATGGCGCGAGGCCGGCGGCGGTTTGCCCGCCGGCAGGACGGTCGCGATCGCCCGCGACCATCCCGACCTCGTCCTCTACGCGTCCGAGACCCGCGTCTACGTCTCGGAGGACGGCGGCCGGTTCTGGCGCGCCCTCGAGGCCGAGCTCGAGGACATCGAAGCGGTGGCCTGGGAGCCGTAGAGGCGACGCGTGCGTCGCCCGGTCGCGGCGAGCCTCGCCGCTACAGGCGGAACTCGCCGCGCGCGACCACGACCGCCGATCCGCCGACCTCGACGGTGTCGATCAGCCCGCCCCCGCCCTCCGCGCGGGCGTACAGCGTCGACGGCCGGCCCATCTCCACGCCCTGGCGGATTACGATCTCCTTGCCCCACGGGACGAGCCCGTGCCGGGCGAGGTGACACGCGATCGGCCCGGCGGCCGAGCCCGTCGCGGGATCCTCGCCGCTCGCCCAGAACATCCGGTTCCGCCAGCCTCCGTCGCCTCGCGCAACGCAGTTCACGCCGGTCACGCCGAGGTCGGCGATCGCCGCGCCGTTCGGGCTGAGGGACGCCAGCTCGGCCTCGGAGTCGAGCCCGACGAGGACGTGCCGCGCGCCGTTGTCGTAGAGCTCGATCGGGAGCGGCGAGCGCCCGATGCCGAGCGCGGCGAGCACGACGTCGGGCCGCCCGACCGGCTCGACCGTCGGCACCGGCTGCGCCATCCGGCCGAACACGAGCCGGCCCGAGTCGTCTCGCTCGAGTGCGACGGGCACCGTGCCGACCCCGGTCTCCAGCTCGACGACGCCGAGCTGCAGCGGCCCACCGAGCACGAATGCGGTCCCGAGCACGGGGTGGCCGGCGAACGCCATCTCGGCGAGGGGGTTGAAGATCCGCATCCGCGCGGTCCCGCCGCTCTCCGGCGGCAGCACGAAGACGGTCTCCGAGAAGCCGATCTCGAAGGCCAGCGCCTGCATCGTGGCGTCGTCGATGCCTCGCGCGTCGGTGAACACCGCGAGCTGGTTGCCTGTCAGCGGCGTGTCGGTGAAGACGTCCGCGTGGACGTAGCGGTGCGAGGCCACCGCAGGGTTATAGCCCGCGGGTCTCCTCGAACCACTTGGGGTGGTGCTCGCGCGCCCAGTCCTCGCGAACGTCGCCGAGCGTCATCCCGCGCAGCGCGTGACGCGTCGTCGGGTGGATCAACGCGAGATAGAGGTGCCCCGAGAGGAGCCCGACCGCGACGAGCGTCAGCGTCTCGTGCACGGTGCCCGTCCCGTCGAACAGGAACCGGTGGTCTCGCTCGCCGAGCCAGAGGAAGAACCCGGAGACGGCGAACAGCACCGCGAACGCGGCGGTCAGGATCGCATTGACCTTCTGTCCGGCGTTGAACCGCCCCTGCGGCGCACGCCGGCCGCGCAGCCACCGGCGGTCGTCGGCGTCGATCGCCTCGATCGCGCGCCAGTCGGCGACGAGCCGCCGACGGTCGCCGAGCACGATGACCACCGCTATCGCGAGCGCCCAGCCGACCGCGGTGAAGATGTGCACGTTCTTGACGATGTTCCGCCTCGCGACCGCCTCGGAGAGCGCCGGGAGGTAGAGGATCAGGCCGGTCGCGAGCATCCCGAGGAACCCCGTCGCGTGCACCCAGTGCAGCGCGCGCTCGGTCGGACCGAACCGGCGGATCATCCGCTCAGAGGCCATTGGAGGCACCCACCCAGGCGTCCTCGTCGTAGCCGCGGAGCTCCCAGTACCCGACGTGGTCCAGGTTCGGCTGCACGTCGATCCGCGTCACCCATTTCACGTTCTTGTAGCCGTACATCCGCGGCATCACGACGCGGGCCGGGAAGCCGTGCGGAGCGGAAAGCGGCTTCCCGTCCATCTCCAGCGCGAGCATCGCGTCCGGCAGGAGCGCCTGCGCGATCGAGAGCGTGTCGTCGTAGGGAACCTCGGCAGACACGAACCTGAGCGCCTTCGCCTCCGGCCGAACGCCGGCCTCGGCGAGCAGGTCACGGAACCTGACGCCGCGCCACCGGACGTCGTCCACGCTCCAGCCCGTGACGCAATGGAAGTCCGAAACCTGCGTGGCCTGCGGGAGCGACCGAAGATCGTCCAGCGAATACGTGACCGGCCGCGCGACCGAGCCGCCGACCGTGAGCCGGTAGCCGGCTGGATCGATGCGCGGGATCGAATTGCCGATGGTGTAGATGCGCCAGCCCGACGTCGGCACGATCGCCTCGACGCCGTCCGGGACGAGCCGTCCCGCGAACCGCATCGCGTCGCGGCCGTAGAACAGGCCGGCGACGCCGGCGCCGACGATGCCGAGGAATGCGGCGCGGCCGATCGCGCGATCGTGCATACCACCCTTGTAGCGATCGATCCTTACGCGCGGCTTAGAAGTTGGACCCTGCGACGCGGGGCTATCCTCGCCCGTGATGCGCGTCTATCTCTGCCGCCATGCACAGGCCGCTCCCGGCGATCCGGACGAGCTGCGCGAGCTCACGCCGAAGGGGCTCGAGCAGGCGCGCGCATTGGGAGAGCGCCTCGCGGCGCTGGCGGAGCCGCCCCTCGTCGTGCTCACGAGCCCGCTCGTGCGGGCGCGCCAGACGGCCGACGCCGTCGCCGAGGCGCTCGGCCTCACCGCACAGTCGCGCGACGAGCTGCTCCCGGGCGCCAACGTCGCCTCGCTGCGGCGGGCGGTCGCAGACGTGCAAGGCCCGGTCGCCATCGTCGGCCACCAGCCCGACTGCTCGGAGATCGCACTCGACCTGACGGGGAAGGACCCGGGCTTCTCGCCCGGGGACACGTCCCCGGTGGAGCTCAATCCTGCGTGAGGCGCTCCTCGAGCCGCCCGTACCACGCGGCGTTCCACTCCATCAGCTCGACGCCGTAGCGCAGCACGTCGTCGTCCCCGGCGTCGAGCTCCTCGCCGATCTCGCGGAAGTACGCGGCGGTGAGCGCGAACCACGAGCGGCGCCGGCGGACGAGGTCGAGCACCTCGTCCCTGTCCATCAGCTCGCGGAAGAAGAGACGCAGGAGACCCTCGTCGCGGATGTCGTAGTCGCTCTCGTCGTCGAGGAGCCACTCGCGCACCGCCGCGTGGCCCGCGGGCGTGATCCGATAGACGCGGCGCCGGACCTTGCCGCGCGGCTCGTCCTCCGCCTCGACCAGGCCCTCCCGCTCGAGACGGCGGAGCTCCGGATAGATCTGCCCGTAGCTCGCGCCCCAGAAGAACCGCGTCGACCGGTCGGCGATGCTCTTGACGTCGTAGCCCGTGCGCGGACCGAGGGCGACGAGCCCGAGGATCACGCGAGCGGTGGGAGTGAGACTTGACATATCTAGGAGATAGGTTTTAGGTATCTGGCAGATATGACCAACGGCGAGCCTACCCTGCAGCCGGCGATCAGCGTCCGCGGCCTTCGGAAGAGCTACGGCGGCGTCGAGGCGGTCAAGGGCGTCGACTTCGACGTCTTGCCGGGCGAGGTCTTCGGCCTGCTCGGCCCCAACGGCGCCGGCAAGACGACGACCGTCGAGATCCTCGAGGGGTACCGCCCGCGCGATGCCGGCGACGTGCGTGTCCTCGGCGTCGACCCGTGGCAGAGCGCGACGGAGCACCGCGAGCGGATCGGAGTGGTGCTCCAGCAGTCCGAGCTGCCGCCGGCGCTGACCGTCCGCGAGGTGCACCGCATGTTCGCCGGCTACTACGAGCACCCGAGGGACGTCGACGAGGTGATCGCACTCGTCGGCCTCGCCGAGAAGTCCGACGCGCGCGTGAAGACGCTCTCGGGCGGCCAGAAGCGGAGGCTCGACCTCGGGATCGCGCTCGTCGGCGATCCGGAGCTCGTCTTCCTCGACGAGCCGACCACGGGCTTCGACCCGTCCGCGCGCCGAACCGCCTGGGAGCTCGTCCGCAGCCTGCGCTCGCTCGGCAAGACGATCCTCCTCACGACGCACTACCTCGACGAGGCGCAGCGACTGGCCGACCGCGTCGCCGTGATCCGCGAGGGCAGCCTCGTCCGGATCGGGACGCCGCGCGAGCTGATCGGCGCGGCGCCCGAGGTCGAGATCCGGTACCGCGAGAACGGGCGTGACGTCGTCGTCACCACGAGCGAGCCGACCAAGGTGCTGGCCGACCTCGCCGGGCGCGCGGTCGCCGAGGGGCGCGAGCTCGAGGGCCTCGAGGTGCGCCGTCCGACCCTCGAGGACGTGTACCTCGATCTCGTCGACGGAGATCCGGCATGAGCGCTGCTTCCCTCTTCGCGCACGAGCTGCGGATGCAGCAGCTGATCTTCTGGCGGAACCGGGAGTCGGCGGTCTTCATCTTCGTCTTCCCGCCCATGCTGTTCCTGCTCCTCGGCGCGGTGTACGACGGCGAGATCGACGGCGTCCCGGCGGTCGACCGGCTGCTGGTCGGGATCGTCGGCTACGGCTGCGCGAACACGGCGCTGGCCGGGCTCGCGATCACGCTCGTCATCCGTCGCGAGGGTGGGATCCTCAAGCGGCTCCGGGCGACCCCGCTCCCGCCGCCGGTGTACCTGTCGGCGGTGCTCGTGTCGACGCTGATCGTCTTCTGCCTCCAGATCGCCGTCACGGTCCTGCTCGGCGTGGCGCTCTACGACGCGCACGCGCCGGAGAGCGTGGTCGCGCTCGTTCCGGTGGTCGTGCTCGGCGCCGCCGCCTTCGCGGGCCTCGGCCTCGGGCTCGCGTCGCTGATCCGCTCCGCCGAGGGCGCGTCTGCGGTCGTCAACCTCGTCGTGCTGCCGATGGCGTTTCTGTCCGGCTCGTTCGGCTCGACCGACCGGTACCCCGATTTCCTCCAGGCGGTTGCGGACGTGCTGCCGCTCACGTATCTCATCGACCTCGTGCAGGCGGCATACCTCGACGGCGACTCCCTCACCGACGACCTCGGCGCGGTTGGGGTCGTCGTCGCCTGGGGCCTGGCCGGGCTCGCCGTCGCGATCCGGCGGTTCGGGTGGGAGCCGCGGGAGCGCTGACGAGGACGTGACGGACCTTCGCGAGGAGCTCGCCGCCGCGCTCGGCGATGCCGCACTGGTCACGACCGGTGACTCCGAGCGCGACCTGCACGCCGCCGACATCACGTTCCACCGGCCGCACCGGCCCGACGTCGTCGTCTACGCGACGAGCACGCACGACGTCTCCGTCGTCCTCGCGTTCGCGCACGAGCGGCGCGTGCCCGTAACCCCGTTCGGCGCCGGCTCGAGCCTCGAGGGGCACGTGATCCCCGTGGCCGGCGGGATCTCGCTCGACCTGACGCGTATGAACCGCATCATCGACGTCTCGACCGAGGATCTGACCGCGACGGTCGAGGCCGGCGTGACGCGAGTGGCGCTCGAGCGCGCGACCTCGGAGCACGGCCTGTTCTTCCCCGTCGACCCAGGAGCGGATGCGACGCTCGGCGGGATGGCGGCGACGAACGCCGCCGGGACGACGACGGTGCGCTACGGGAAGATGCGGACGAACGTCCTCGCGCTCGAGGCCGTGCTCCCGGGGGGACTGGTCGTGCGCGCCGGCAGCCGGGCGCCGAAGACGTCGGCCGGCTACGACCTGCTCGGCCTCTTGATCGGCTCGGAGGGGACGCTCGCGGTGATCACCGAGCTGACGCTCCGGCTCCACGGGATCCCGGAGCACGTCGTCGCGCTCCGCCTGTCGTTCGGCGACCTGGACGGGGCGTGCCGCGCGGCGACCGCGATCGTGGCGGCCGGGCTGGGCGTCACTCGGGTCGAGCTTCTCGACGCATGGACGATCGAGGCGATCAACGCACACGAGGGCACCGATTTCCCGCCCGGGCCGACGCTGTTCGTCGAGGCCGCGGGAGGCGAGGCGACCGTCGCGTCCGACGTCGAGCTCGTCCAGGCGCTGGCGGCGGACGAGGGCGTGCACGACGTCGTCTTCGTCGCCGATCCGACTGCGCGTGCACGGCTGTGGGCGGCCCGCCACTCGTCGGCCTACTCCTCGGCCGCGGCGACGCCGGGCCGGAAGTCGCGCTCGACGGACGTCTGCGTTCCGCTTTCCGAACTGCCCGGCGCGCTCGCGTTCGCGCGAGCCGAGGCCGATCGCCTCGGCGTGATCGCAGGCGTCGTCGGCCATGCCGGGGACGGCAATGTCCACCTCTCGCTCCACGTCGACCCCGACGACGAGGCGGAGGTGCGGGCCTCGGACGAGCTGATCGAGCTCCTGGTCGCGGATGCGCTCGCCCGCGGTGGGACGAGCACGGGCGAGCACGGCGTCGGGCTCGGCAAGATCGGCGCCCTCGAGCGGGAGCACGGCGACCTCCTCCCACTCATGCGCGGCATCAAGGCGGTCTTCGACCCCCGCGGGATCATGAACCCGGGCAAGGTCCTGCGCCCGCCGCCGGAGAGACCCGTTTCCCGCGCGTGACGCGGGCCGACGGCCGTTACCCTTGCCCGAATGTTCGCCACCGTCACGAGGACGAGGGCACCGCAGGACGAGCCGCTCGAGGTGGCGACCTTCGCCGGCGAGACGATGCTTCCGTGGCTCCGCCAGATCGACGGGTTCGAAGGGCTCGTGATGCTGTCGAACACCGAGGGAACGACGCTCGTGCTCAGCTTCTGGGAGAGCCGCGAGGTCGCCGAGCGGCACCTCGACGCACGCGTGCGATTCCGCGACCGGATCACGGCGGCGGTGAACGTCGAGATCGAAGACGTCACCGACTACGAGGTGACGTTCGCCGACCTCGGGTCCTGGCCGCCCCGCGAGCCGGCGTAGCCCGCGACAGATGAGTTTCGGGTCGTCGGCCGGTCATATGGGCATGAGCAAGGTCAGAGTTCACATCTCGGTGTCCGCCGACGGTTACGTCGCCGGTCCGAACCAGAGCCTGGAGAACCCGCTCGGCGAGGGCGGCGAAGATCTCCACGAGTGGATCGTCGGCTTGCGGGCGTGGCGCGAGCCCCACGGCATGGACGGGGGCGAGGTCAACGCCAGCACGCCGGTCGTCGAGGAGTCGCGCACGAACGTCGGCGCGCACATCATGGGCCGCGGAATGTTCGGCGGCGGACCCGGGCCGTGGGACGCTCGCTGGGAGGGCTGGTGGGGCGAGAACCCGCCCTTCCACATGCCGGTCTTCGTCCTCACCCACCACGAGCGGGAGCCCCTGACGCTGGCGGACACGACGTTCACCTTCGTGACCGACGGGATCGAGTCCGCCCTCGAGCAGGCCCGCGCGACCGCGAAAGGCAAGGACGTGACGCTGGGCGGCGGCGCGAGCATCGTGAACCAGTACCTCGCGGCCGGTCTCGTCGACGAGCTCGAGCTGCACGTCGTCCCGCTCCTCCTCGGCGGCGGAGCGCGTCTGTTCGACGGTGTAGGCCCGGACGTTCGGCTGGAGCTGATGCGTGCCCTCGAGGCGCCGGGCGTGACGCACGTCAAGTACCGCGTCCTGCGGTAAGCCTGTACTCCGAGCCGTTTCGCAACGTTCACCGCGAGGCAACCCCGCCGGGAGCAAGCTCGGGGCGTGGACCTGAGCTATCGCTTCGCGCGCGAGCGTCTCGCTGCGGTCGCACGTACGCGCGGCGGGCAACTCGACGTCGTCTTCGTGAGCCTGAGCGGCGGCGGGCGAGCTCAGCTCGCCGCAGCCCTCACGACACGCCTGTCGGGCGGGAAGGTGCTCGCCCACTGCGCGGGCACGGCGACGAACGGGGACGTCGATCCAGCCGTCGAGCTCGTCATCGGCGAGCTCGGGATCGACACGTCCGAGCTGTTCGCCCGGCCGGTCAGCAACGAGGTGATCGGGAGCGCGGACGTGGTCGTCACGATGGGCCTCAGCGTCGGCGTCGTCGACCCGCCGGCCGACGTCAGACGCGAGGACTGGCGCGTCGGCGATCCGAGTGGCGCGACGGTCGACGAGGCCCGGCGCGTGCGCGACGACATCGAGCGACGTGTCCGCACGCTGCTCGACGAGCTCGGCGCGCTCGCGGCGACGGCCTGAGCTTCGCCAATTCGCCACCGTCCGGTTACACGACGGAGACCATTCGCTCGCTGCCGGGCGGAGAGGATCGGCGCGTCACATCGACTAAAGGGGGAGCAGGAGTGGGACGGAAGGGATGGATCGTCGCTGCGACCGCGGTCGCAGCCTCGGTGGTGGCCGCCGTCGCGGTTGCGGCGGCGATCGAACCGCCATCGCGCGCGGAGCTGGCCCCGGATGAGATCGCGATCGGATCGGGCATGGGCCGAACCTGGTATCTCGGCGGCTTCAGCGACCTCTACCCGGAGGGTGCGTCCGGGAAGGAGTTCTGGTCGGTCACCGACCGCGGTCCGAACTTCGACGGCGGCGTCGGCGGTGTCCCGTGCGCGGTGGGGACGAAGGTCTACCCGCTGCCGTCGTTCGCACCGGAGATCGTCAGGATCGGGCTCAAGGACGACGAGATCGTGGTGAAGGACAGGATTCCCCTCGGCTTCCCAGCGGGCCCCGCGGTCGGCACGTCCGTGCGCGCCGCGCCGAAGAACGAGGTCGCAGTCGACGGCGCTTGCAACCAGCTCGCGACGAGCCCACGCGGAATCGACACCGAGGGCCTCGTGGTCGACCCTCGCGACGGCTCGTTCTGGCTCAGCGACGAGTATCTGCCGAGCGTCCTGCACGTGGCCTCCGACGGAACCGTGCTCGCCCGCATCGTGCCGGCCGGAACCGAGGGTGCAGCCACCGGCGCGGGCATCCCGGTCGTGCCCGCGTTCCCCGAGACGGTGGGAACGAACTTTCGGCCGAACCGTGGCTTCGAGGGAATCGCCATCGCCCCCGACGGGCGCACGCTCTACGCCGCTCTGCAGAGCCCGATGGACTACAGGCCGACCGGCACTGCGCCGCCCGGACCCAATCCACGGAGCTCGTTGGCGATCCGCGTGTTCCGTCTCGACATCTCCGACGCCTCCGCGCCGACCGTGACGGCGCAGTGGATCTACCCGCTCGACAAGGGCGCAGGCAACGGCCCGCTGGCCGACAAGGTGTCGGCGCTGACGTGGGTCGGCGACGACCGCGTCGCCGTCGAGGAGCGCGACGACCCGGCGGGAGACCCGAACGACAACCCGCAGAACACGGTCAACACGCGCCTCTACGTTGCCGACTTCTCGGCCGTCGCTCCCATTCCCCCGGACAGCGTCTGGAACGGCCCGACGGGCACGGCGACCGGTGGGAAGAGCCTCGAGCAGTGGTACGTGCCCGGCCAGGGCGTCGGCGCTCCGGCCGACCTTCCCAAGGCGGCGCCGAAGTGCCTCTGGGCCGACATCGCTGCGCTGCTCCGAGCGGCGGGCTTCACCGATCCGAACGAGCCGACCCGCGCGGGCAACGGGAAGATCGAAGGCGTCGCGCACGTGAAGGCCCGCGGCTCGAACCCCGAGCTGCTCGCGATCGTCAACGACAACGACTTCGGCTTGTTCGTTCCGATCCCGGAGCAGGTCGACGTGCTCGCGGCGCCGTCTATCTGCGCGCCCGGCTGAGCAACGCCACGGGGCGGAGGAACGGCTCGTTCACGCGAGCCGTTCCTCGCTCGCGGTCACGCCGCGACGCGAATGTGGCCCGTCGCACGCGGATCCCGACAGCGGCTGGTCAGGCGGCGTCGGACGTCGCGAGCCGGACGCGCACGGTGCCGTCCTCGACCTCGGTGTCGACGACGCCCTCGGCGCGAAGCTCCTCCACCCATGCTTCCGGAAAGCTCGTCGCCGCGCGAAGATCGTCGAGCTCGTGCCACGAGCCGTCCCCGAGAACCTCCGTGATGCGTTCGAAGGTGTGGCGCTTCTTCATCCGACCATCCTCTCCCTGGACTGGTGTGGGGGCGGAAACCTTAGGACATCTGCGAAAGACGCTGCAACTGGCAACTGGCGGCGCCGGTTCCGAAGCGGAGGACTCGCACCGCCGCCACGACGTTCCCGCCGCATCGTAGAGGTCGGCCGCCGCGCGACGCGGCAGCAGGCGGGAGGGGCTTCCGCCCCTCCCCCTGTCCTGGAACGACCCGCTGCGACCGGTCAGGCCGCCTCGGCCGCCTCCGGTTCGGCCTCGACCTCGACCTCGGCAGCGGCCTCTGGCTGCGCCGGGCGCCGACCGAGACGGAGGGCGGTCACCACCACACCGAGGCCGGCGGCGATCACCGACACCACGACGGCCGCCTGGAAGCCGTCGAGCAGCCCCTCAGCCGTCCCGTCCGCGACGGTGTTCGCGTTGTTCACGGCGGTCACCACCGCGAGGACGAGCGCACCGCCGAACTGGAACGACGTGTTCACCAGGCCGCTCGCGAGGCCCTGCTCGTGCGCCGCCACGCCGTTCGTCGCGGCGATGTTGAGCGGGCCGTACGCAAGCGCGAAGCCGAAGCCGCCGAAGAGCATCGTCGGGAGGATCGCCGCGGCGTAGCCCGAGTCGATCCCGATCGGCAGGAAGAGCGCGTAGCCGACGGCGGTCGAGGCGAGCCCCGCGGTGATCAGCCGGCGGACGCCGAACCGCATCACGAGCGGCGCGATCCTCGGTGCGAGCAACGCGACGAGGAGGCCGCCGGGGAAGATCGCGAGCCCCGTCTCGAGCGGCGACCAGCCGCGGAGCTGCTGCATGTACAGCGTCGCGATGAACTGGAACCCGAACCAGCCGCCGATGATCATCATCGCGCCGAGGTTCGCCTGCACCAGCGGAGCGGAGCGAAGGATCCCGAGGCGCACGAGCGGCGCCGCAGTACGCCGCTCGATCGCGACGAACGCACCCAGGATCACGGCGGTCACGGCGAAGGAGCCGAGTGTCCGGAGCGAGCCCCAGCCCGCATCGGGTGCCTCGACGACGGTGAAGACGAGCAGGAGCATGGCGCCGGTCAGGGTCACGGCACCGGCGACGTCGAAGGACCTCGATGCGTGGACGGTGCGCGGGTCGCGCGGCACGAGCCACAGCCCCAGGACGAGCGTCGCCAGTGCGGCGGGAACCGGCAGGAAGAAGACCCAGCGCCAGCCGATCTCGGTGAGGACGCCGCCGATCACGAGCCCGAGCGAGAAGCCGGTGGCTCCGGTCGCCGTGTAGACGGCGATCGCCTTGTTCCGGATCGGACCCTCGGCGAAGCTCGTCGTGATGATCGAGAGGCCCGCGGGCGCGGTGAACGCCGCGCTGACGCCCTTGATGAAGCGCGTGGCGATCAGCAACGAGCCGTCGTCGACGAGGCCGCCCAGGGCGGATGCGACGACGAACACGCCAAGCGCGATGAGGAAGACCCTGCGCCGTCCGAGGAGGTCGGCTGCTCGGCCGCCCAGGAGCAGGAAGCCGCCGTAGCCGAGCACATAGGCGCTCACGACCCACTGCAGCGAGCTCGTCGAGAGGTCGAGATCCTCCTTGATGGAGGGGAGGGCGACGCCGATCATGGACACGTCCATGGCGTCGAGGAAGAGCGCGCCGCAGAGGACGAGCAGCATGCCCCAGGCACGTCCGCTCAGCCGCTGGGCGCCGTTCGGTGCCTGCGTCTGCGTAGTCATCCAATGATGGTGGCTGCCGCGCGTACCCTGGTACCAGAGCCTGTTTATCCTGGTACCGGCGCTACCCGCCTCGGCACACGCGTCTGCGCCATACTGGTTGGAGGCATGGCGACCCCGGTGACCGTCGGCGAGCGCGTCGTCCCCATTGCCGGGCTGAACGGCAACGGGACCGACCTGCGGCGGCGCGAGCTCGGCGCCTTTCTTCGCAGCCGGCGCGAGCGCATCCGGCCGGAGGAGCTCGGCCTCCGCTCGCTGCGGCGCCGGCGCACGCCGGGTCTGCGGCGCGAGGAGGTCGCGCAGCTCGCGGGCGTCGGGGTGACGTGGTACACGTGGCTCGAGCAGGGCCGCGACATCAACCCGTCGGCGCAGGTGCTCGACGCGATTGCGCGGACGCTGCAGTTCGACGCGCACGAGCACGCCCACCTCTTCACGCTCGCCGGACACGCGACGACAACGATCGCGGACGACTGCGGGGCGCTCTGCCCGACCGTCCAGCCGCTGATCGACCAGCTCGAGCCGTTCCCCGCAATGGTGGTCAACTCGCGGCTCGACCTGCTCGCCTACAACCGCGTGTACGAGAGCTTCTTCGAGGGGCTCGACACGATCCCGATCGAGGACCGCAACATCCTCTGGCTCGTCTTCACGCATCCGCAGATGCAGGCGTGCATCGTCGACTGGGACGACTCCGTCGGCGGGCTGGTGGCGGAGTTCCGTGCCTCGATGGCCGAGCACCTCGACGCTCCGGCCTGGAAGACGCTCGTCGCCCGCCTGCACCGCGCGTCGCCCGAGTTCAGCGCGTTCTGGGAGCGCCACGACGTCCAGGGGGTCCAGAGCCGCACCAAGCGGACGATGCACCCGACGGCTGGGCTCCTCGAGCTCGACTACACGAACCTCTGGGTCGGCCAGCAGGTCGGCATCCGCATCGTCGCGTTCACCCCGTCGAACGACCGGACGCGCCGGCGACTCGACCTGCTCTACGAGTCGCTCTCGCCAGCCTGAGTGGTCCCGTACCCCGGGTGGCCGGGGTCGAGCTCGTTGGTCGGCACCGGAGTTCGTGCACGTTCGTGCACTCTTTTGCACGAATCTGCTTGTTCTTGCTTGAATATGCGCATGCTCGCGGAGGAACGCCGCCAGGTGATCCTCGACCGGCTCGACCGGGACGGGAAGGTCGTCGCGACAGAGCTGAGCGCGTCGCTCGCCGTCTCCCCGGACACCGTTCGGCGCGACCTGCGCGAGCTCGCCGACAAGAAGCTCGTGCGGCGTGTCCACGGGGGCGCCTTGCCCCCGGCTGTCGGCGACCGCCGTTACGCGGATCGCCTCGAGCACGCACCCGCGGCCAAGGCGGCCATCGCCCGGGCAACGACCCGCCTCTTCCGTCCCGGCCAGGTCATCGTCCTCGACTCCGGGACGACGACGCTCGAGGTCGCCCGCCATCTGCCACGTGACCTCGAGGCGACGGTGGTGACGAACAGCCCGCCGATCGCGGTCGTCCTCGCCGACCATCCGACCGTCGACGTCGCGGTCGTCGGCGGGACGCTCTCGAAGGATGCGCAGGCGCTCGTCGGCGCGGCGACGGTGGAGGCGCTCCAGTCGGTACGCGCGGACGTCCTCGTCCTCGGCGTCTGCAGCCTGCACCCGGAGATCGGGATCACGGTGCTCGAGCTCGAGGAGTCCTACGTGAAGCGGACGATGATCGCGAACGCCGCCGACGTGGTCGCGGTGTCCTCGGCGGACAAGCTCGGCTCGGCCGGGCCGTACGTCATCGCGCCGCTCGAGGAGCTGACCTACGTCGTCACGGAAGCGTCGGCGTCGGGGGAGCAACTCGCCGGCTTCCGGGCGGCGGGAGTCGAGGTGATCGCCGTCTGATGCGGACGTCGCGCTTGGCGATCACCGCCGTGTTCCTGGCCGACGGGGTCATGCTCGGCTCGTGGGCGTCGCGCGTTCCGGCGGTGCAGCGCCATGCGGAGCTCACGAGCTCCGGGCTCGGGCTGGCGCTCTTCGCGATGTCGCTCGGCGCGCTCCTCTCGATGCCGCTCGCGGGCTGGCTCGGCGATCGGTCGGGAAGCGGCAGGGTCACGGTCGTCGCACTGATCGGCGGTGCCGTGTCGCTCGTCGCGGCGGCGCTGGCCGCCGGGCTGGGCGCGCTGGCCGCCGCACTGTTCGGGTTCGGAGCGGCGTTTGGCGCCGTCAACGTCTCGGCCAATGCGCAGGGCCTCGTCCTCGAGCGCGCGTACGGGCGCCCGATCCTCTCGTCGTTCCACGCGGCGTTCAGCGCCGGCGGTCTCGCGGGAGCGGGACTGGGCGCGCTGGCGGCGTCCGGAGGGCTGACTCCGCTCGTGCAGTTCCTCGCAACGGCGCTCGTGCTCGTCCCGACCGCGCTCGTCGCCGGAACGGCGCTGCTCCCGGCGGAGGCGACCGGGTCGGCCAGGGCGCCGGTGGCTGTGCGGCTGCCCCGGCCGCTGCTCGCCGTTGCCGCGGCCGCCTTCTTCACGTTGCTGGCCGAGGGCGCCGCGGCCGACTGGAGCGCCGTGTACCTCTCGGGCTCACTCGAGACGAGTGCAGGCGTCGCCGCGCTCGGCTACGCCGCGTTCTCGCTCGCGATGGCGGCGAGCCGGTCCCTCGGCGACCGGCTGAACAGCCGGATCGGCCCGGCCGCCCTCGCCCGCGGGGGCGGCCTGCTCGCCGCCGCCGGGCTCACCGTCGCGCTCGGGCTCGCCTCGACGCCCGCTGCGCTCGCCGGCTTCACCGCGATGGGCGCGGGCCTGGGCGTCCTGGTCCCCGTGCTCTTCCGCGCGGCGGGCACGACGCCGGGGATCCCGGCGGGCGCGGGCATCGCCGCCGTCTCGACGATCGGCTGGCTCGGCTTCCTCGCCGGGCCGCCGGCGATCGGCTTCGCCGCCGACGCCTTCGGCCTCGCGGCTTCCCTCTGGATCGTGGTCTGTGCGAGCGCGCTCGCGGCGCTGCTTGCGGGCCGCTCGTGCCTCGTTCCGAGCGAGCCCTCCCAAGGCGTCGTGGCGAGCGGTGCTGCGCTCGAGCCGGCCTGCCGCTGAGCGTCAGCGTTCGCCGCCGCCGTCGCAGACGCGTAGGACGCGCGGAGGAACGCCCACACGGCCTCCAGCTCCTCCTCGTCGCGCGGGCCGGTCGAATCGTTCTTCGGGAGTGTCGCCTGCCGGAACCGGCAAGCGGCGCACCAGGCGGCTACGCGGTCCTCCGCCTGAGCGTGGTGGCGCCGAGAACGAGCGCGAGGAGAATCGCACCGCCGACGACCGCCACGTCGAGCCAGAGCCTGCCGTCGACGTCGTCGGCCGTCACCTTGGCGAGCGCGTCGTACGCGTACGTGAGCGGGAGGAAGGCGGCGACGACCTCGAGCGCACGCGGCATCTCCTCGCGCGGCACGAGCAGGCCGCAGACGATCAGCTGCGGGAAGACGACGGCCGGCATGAACTGGATCGCCTGGAACTCGCTGGTCGCGAACGCGCTCAGGAAGAGCCCGAGCGCCATACCGAGCAGCGCGTTCGCCACGGCGATGAGCACGACACCCCATACCGGCCCGTCTGCCCCGAGATCGAGCAGCCCGAAGGCAACACCGCCGGTCACCGTCGCCTGTACTGCGCCCACCGCCGCGAAGGCGAGGCCGTAGCCGGCGAGAAGGTCGAGCTTGGCGAGCGGCAGGGACATGAGCCGCTCGAGAGTGCCCGTCGTCCGCTCGCGCAGCATGGCGATCGACGTCAGGAGGAACATCAGGATGAACGGGAAGAGCCCCACGAGCGGCCCGCCGATGCGGTCGAAGGTCATCGGGTGCCGGTCGAACACGTACTTGAACAGCGCAAGCAGCGCCGGCGGGACGATCAGGACGAGCGCGAGGGTACGTGGGTCGCGCCGGAGCTGGGTGAGCACGCGCGCGGTCGTCGACAGCGTGGCGGTCGGGCTCACGACGCTCCGGCCAGGGCGACGAACGCGTCCTCGAGCTCGTCGGTATCCGTGCCTTCGAGCAGCTCTCCGGGGCTGCCGGTCGCGATGATGAGACCGCTGCGCATGAGCACGAGCTCGTGGCAGCGCCGGGCGTCGTCCATCACGTGGGTGGAGACGAGCAGGCTCGCGCCGGACTCCGCGAGGTCGTAGAACGTCTGCCAGAGCTCCCGTCGCAGGATCGGGTCGACGTCGACGGTCGGCTCGTCCAGCACGAGCAGCTCGGGCTCGCCGAGCAGGGCGACGGCGAGCGACGTCCGCGACAGCTCGCCGCCAGACAGCGTGCGCGTCACCTGCAACGTCTGTCCGGCCAGGCCGACGAGCTCGACCACCTCGGCGATGCGACCGGGCTGTGCACCGAGGATGCGGGCGAAGTAGCGCAGGTTCTCGGCGACGGTCAGGTCGCCGTAGACCGAAGGCGATTGCGTGACGTACGCGACGCGACGGCGCAGTGCGGGCGTCCCGGCGGGCTCGCCGAGCACGGTCACGCGGCCGCGCTCGACGATCTGGACCCCCACGATTGCCCGCATCAGCGTCGTCTTCCCGGAGCCGCTCGGCCCGAGCAAACCCGTCACCCTGCCCGGGGGGACGCGTAGCGAGACGCCCGACAGGATCGACTTGCCGCCACGGCGGACGTGCAGGTCGTCGAGCTCGACAGCGGCGTCGCTTAATTCTGCGGTTGCAGAATTCATCGCGCGCAGAATATTGTTCCCACCGCGCCATGTCAAACGACGATCGCGGGAAGACGAGGAGACGGGGTGGCCGCCGGCCGGGGAAGAGCGGCACGCGCGCCGCGATCCTCGCCTCCGCCGGCCGCCAGTTCGCGGCGCACGGGTATGACCGCGCCTCACTCAGGGGCATAGCCTCCGAGGCGGGCGTCGACCAGAAGCTGATCGTCCACTTCTTCGGCTCGAAGCAGCAGCTGTTCGTCGCGGCCGTCGGGCTCCCGCTCAACCCGGCCGAGGTGCTGCCGGCGATCCTCGCCGGCGAGCGCGAGTCGCTCGGCGAGCGCATCGCGACCTTCCTGGCCCGTGTCCTCGCCGAGCCCGAGCTCCACCAGCGTCTCACCGGTGTCGTGCGCGCCGCGGCGAGCGAGCCCGAGGTGGCCCGCATGCTGCGCGAGTTCTTCACGCGCGAGGTCATCGGACCGGTCGCCGAGACGCTCGGCAGCGACGACGGGCGGCTTCGGGCCAACCTCGTGGCGTCCCAGATCGTCGGCCTCGTCATGGCGCGCTACGTCGTCGCGGTCGAGCCGCTCGCCTCCACGCCGCCCGAACGGGTCGCGGCGGCCGTCGCCCCCACGCTCGAGCGCTACCTCGTGGGCCCACTCTCGGGCTAGAGAGCTCGGCTCCGGCTGAGGAGCTGTGCGCCGATACGGTTCGTCGCGTGACCGACCAGCTGCTCGAGGTCGCCGGGCGACAGGTCGAGGTGACGAGCCCGGACAAGGTCTTCTTCTCGGAGCGCGGGGAGACGAAGCTCGACCTCGTCCGCTACTACCTCGCCGTCGCGCAGCCGTTGATGCGCGCGGCAGGCGGTCGGCCGACCCTGATGCAGCGCTTCCCGCACGGGGCCGAGGGGAGCTCGTTCTTCCAGAAGCGCGTCCCCGAGGCCCGTCCGGAGTGGCTCGAGACCACGACCGTCAGCACCCCGAACGGGACGACCTCCCGCGCGCTCGTCCTCGCAGACATGGCGCACGTGGTGTGGGCGGTGAACCTCGCCTGCCTCGGCTTCCACGTGTGGCCGAACCGCCGGGACCTGCTCGACGTCGCAGACGAGCTGCGCATCGACCTCGATCCTCAGCCGGGCGTCGACTTCGGCGACGTGCGGGCCGCGGCCGCCGAGCTGCGCCGGCTCCTCGACGAGCTCGGGATCGTCGGCTACCCGAAGACCACCGGGAACCGCGGTCTCCACGTCTACGTCCGCCTCGAGCCACGCTGGGACTCGTACGAGGTGCGTTCGGCGGCGGTCGCCGTCGCCCGAGAGCTCGAGCGCCGACGCCCCGAGCTCATCACCGCGGCCTGGTGGAAGGAGGAGCGCGGCCACCGGGTGTTCGTCGACTACAACCAGAACGCGCCGCACAAGACCGTGTTCGGCGCGTGGTCGGTGCGTGCCCGTCCCGGCGCGCAGGTCTCGGCGCCGCTGACGTGGGAGGAGGTCGAGACGCTGCACCCCGACCAGCTGACGATCGCGAGCGTGCCTCCGCGGCTCGCGGCGAACGGAGACCCGTGGGAGGGGATCGAGGAGGAGCCCCAGTCCCTCGAGCCGCTGCTCGAGCTGCACGAGCGCGACCGCGCCTCCGGCTTGATGGATGCGCCGTGGCCGCCCGTCTATCCCAAGCAGCCGGACGAGCCGCCGCGGGTCGCCCCCAGCCGTGCCCGCAAAGCCGACCCGGAAGGAACGACATGAGTCCTCTTTGTGCGGCCTGCCGTACCCCCGCGGCAGGCCTCACGCGCCATCCTTGAGCGAGTGAGTGCGATGACGGAAGTCGCGAGATCGACCCACCCCCCGGCCACCGGCGACTCGGTCGGTCCGCAAGCCGACGTTGCCCTTCTCGTCGCCGCCCTGGGCGGCGGCCCCGGCGACGCGGGCACCTCCGGCGACCGCGCAGACGTGTCATCGGCTCGGGTGAAGCACGTGGACGCCTCGGACGACGAGTAACCGTCCGGATCATCGCCATATCACGTGATCGGGCCTTCGTCTGTGCGGCCCGCGAGCGCGCCTCTACGTTCGACACGTAGCTCGAACACCTAACCATGGAGGACGTTCCCATGAAGAACAGCCCCAAGAGGCTGCTGATCACGGCGCTCGCAATCATCGCGCTCGCGTTGGTCGTCGCGCCCGTGAGCTTCGCCGGGGAGGACGACGATCCCGGGCCGACCCAGGTCGGCGAGACGCAGTCGGCTCCGGTCGGCGAGAGCCTCGCGACCCAGCAGGGTCCCGTCACCGAGTCGGCTCCGGTCGCCGAGAGCGTCGCGACCCAGCCGGCTCCCGTCACCGAGTCTGCTTCGACCGGCTCGAAGACGACGAGCCGCTCGAAGAGCAGCTCGAACACGTCGACCGTCCGCGTACTCGGCGCGTCGACCAGCAAGACCGCGTCCACGACGCGGACGAAGGACACCGTCCGTGCCAAGGGCGGCATCCAGGCCGGCTTCGGCGGCATGGCGACCGAGGGGGCCTCGCCGTTCGTGTCCCTCATCGGCGCGCTTGGCGTCGTGCTCGTGCTGGGGGCCGCGCTGGTCTTCGTCCCGGCTCGCCTGCGCTCGAACAACTGAGCCCGGTGGGTCCGAACCGGACACCCTCGACGACGAGTCAGCGTCGCCGCATCGCGGCGGCGCTGGCCGTTGTCGGGTTCGCGCTCGTCGCGGTCTGGGCCGGCGGCACGGCGTTCCACCGCACGCAGGATCCGCAGCTCGACACGTCGTCGCAGCTCGAGCGCGTGCTCCCGCTCCCGATCCCGGCGCGCTACCTCGAGAAGCCGGTACGCCGGCTCGAGAAGCCGGTCCGCCGGCTCGAGAAACCGGTCCGCCGGCTCGAGAAACCGGTCCGCCGGCTCGAGAAGCCGGTCCGCCGGCTCGAGAAGCCGGTCCGCCGGCTGGAGAAGCCGGTCCGCCGGCTCGAGAAGCCAGCCAGCCGACCCCCTCGGAAGGTGCCGGCGGCTCGGCGCCGACTGAAGCGGATGTCCGTGCCGGGCCGGCTGCAACGAGCACGCCGACCGACGCGAAAGACGCCCGCGGCTCCGCGTCGCTGGAAGCAGATGCCCGCGCCCGTCCGGCTGCTGATCCCCGCGATCGGCGTGTCGGCTCCCGTGATCCGCCTCGGCCAGAACGCCGACGGAACCATGGAGACACCGAGCTCCTTCAGCGACACGGGTTGGTTCGCGCCTGGGCCTGAGCCCGGCGAGCAGGGCGCCGCGATCCTCGTCGGACACGTCGACTCTCGCCGTGGGCCCGGAGTCTTCTACCACCTTCGCGCGCTGCGCCGCGGCGACCGCGTCACGGTCGTCGTGCGCGATGGGCGCCGCGTCCGGTTCGTGGTCACGGGTTCGATGCAGTCCGCGAAGGCGAGGTTCCCCGCCGGGCTCGTCTACGCGCGGACGCGCCGCCCGACGCTCCGCCTCGTCACGTGCGGCGGGCGCTTCAACCGCTCGACCCGCCATTACGTCGACAACTACATCGTCTTCGCCAAGCTGGCCGGCGTCTCGGGGTAGGGGACGATGTTCACCTTCGCGACCGACACGTACGACGTGGTCGCCGGCGCCGGGCCGACCGCATTCATGATCTTCTTCGTCTACGTCTGGGCACTGTGGGCGGCGAAGACCCTCGCCGCCAGCCGCTATCGGCCGTGGCGCGAGCGCACGCGACGTCTCACCACGTCGGTGATCGTGCCCGTCTACAACGAGCCGGAGGCGGTCTTTCGCCGGTCGCTGGCAAGCGTCGTCGCCAGCCAGCCGACCGAGCTGATCGTCGTGGTCGACGGCGGGGATCCCCAGGTCGCCACCGTCGCTTCGGACTATGCCAGCCGCGTGCTGCGGATCCCCAAGGCGGGCAAGCGCGCCGCGATCGCCGCAGGCCTCGAGGCGAGCGACGGCGCGACCGACGTCGTCGTCGTGCTCGACTCGGACACCGTTTGGGCGCCCGGCGCGCTCGATGAGCTGCTGAAGCCGTTCGCCGACCCGCGCGTCGGCGGCGTCACACCCAGGCAGGCGATCTTCGACGTGGGCACGAACCCGGTCCGCCGGTTCGCAGACTGGCTCGAGGACCTTCGCTACCACCTGACCGTGCCTGCGCAGTCGGTGTTCGGACAGGTGGGCTGCCTCGCGGGCCGGACGATCGCCTACCGGCGACGGGCCTTCGAGCCCGCGGTGGACGCCCTCGTGCGCCAATCGGTCTTCGGCGTTCCGCTCCACGTGGGCGACGACCGCGTCCTCACGAACGAGCTGCTCCGCGCCGGGTGGCGCACGGTCTACCAGTCGACTGCGCTCGTCACCACCGATGCTCCTTCCGACTGGCGGACCTTCTGGAAGCAGCAGCTGCGCTGGGGACGCTCGAGCCAGCGCGAGACGCTGCTGTCGCTCCGCTGGCTGTGGCGAAGGCCGGCCGCGTTCCTGTGCTTCCTGACGGACATCGCCACGCCCTTCGCCCTCTATGCGGTGCTCGCGCTCGCCCTGGCGCACGCGTTCACCGGCGTCGGAGGGCCGACCGGGTTCTCGTTCGCGATCGAGCTTCCCCTCGGCTTCGCGGGGATGCTGGTGAGCATCGGACTGAGGCAGATCCCGCACTTCCGCCGCGTGCCGCGAGATCTCTGGCGGCTGCCGTTCTTCGTGCTCGCGTTGACCTTCGTCATGGTTCCGATCCGGCTCGCAGCCTTCGCCACCATGCTCCACCAGGGATGGGGCAGCAGGCCGACCGTCCTCGGAGGGATGCCCTATGAGGCTGCTCTCGCTGAATCTGCTGACCGCTAGCCTCACCGTCCTGCTCCTCGCGATCCTGACGGTGCCGGCGCTGTCCGTGCGGTCGGAGACGCCCGCGCCGCCGGCGCTGCTCGTGCCGAAGGTGCGCTCCTTCGGCGTCTACGTCGACCCGTGGCACATCGACGAGTGGGCCGCCGCCGTCGGAGCACAGCCGACCATGGCCGCGAAGTTCGAGGCGTTCTCGCGGAGGCGCGACCTGAACAACTTCGCGGACGAGGCCGCGCGACGCGGGATCCGCGAGATCCTCGTCTCGTGGGAGCCGTGGAAGCCGGTGCGGGCGAAGCTCGGCGTCTACCGCCAGCGGTATCCCCAGCGCGGCTACCGCAACGTCGACATCGCCAACGGTTCACAGGACAGCTACATCCGCCGCGTCGCCCGCGGCCTGGCGGCATTCGACGGCGTCGTCTATCTGCGCTACGCGCACGAGATGAACGGCTTCTGGTACCCGTGGTCGTGGGACGCGCGGAGCTACCGCAAGGCGTGGCGTCGCATCGTGCACATCTTCCGGAAGGTCGGCGCGACCAACGTGCGCTTCGTCTGGTCTGCGAACCCGAACCTGTACGAGGGCGAGGCGTCGTGGATGCGCAACCTCGTGCTCTACTGGCCGGGCGCGCAGTACGTCGACGCGCTCGGCTCGACCATGATCAACTTCGGCGGCAACAAGCGATACTCCGTCGCGGAGTTCACACCGCGCCTCCAGGCACTCCACCGGCGCTTCGGCAAGCCCGTGCTCATCACGGAGGCCAACACCCAGTACGGCGGCCGAGTCGAGTGGCTCCAGGACTTGGGGCGCATGCTGCGCCGCTCGCCGTGGATCACCGCGGTCGTATGGTCGCAGCTGCCGAGTCGAGGCGCTGCGCAGATGCGCGACCCAGGCGACCTCCACTGGGACATCCGGCGCGACCCGTGCTCGGCCGCGGCGGTGCGGGCGATCGTCGAGGACGGGCTCGGGACGCGTGCGCCGCGTGCCACGGTCGCCGCCGCGGCCTGCGGCAGCGAGGTCAGTGTGCCGGCAGGGGCCGGCCGCCCACGCCCGGGTCCTCGACGCGGGAACGCGCCGCCCGTGACTCCGTGAGGGCGCGGCTCGCGGCGAGGTAGCGCCGGAGGTTCTCCGGGCTCGGATCGTCGGAGAAGTCGATCAGCGCGTCGCGGAAACGGACGAGAGCGATCCGCGGCGGCTCCCACCCCGGTGCGCTCATCGTGCGCCTCGCTCCGCGTGTTGTGTCATGGCCGGAGGATGGCCGCGGCGCGCGCCGCCGGCGACGGTGCGACCCCCCAATCGGAGTTGCGGCTGGCATGAAATCCGTCAGCGCTGCACGACGTGAGCCGTCGCTACCTGATACTTAACGGTCATGTCGCTCGCCACGCCTTCCGACCGAGCGGATGCTCCGGCGACGCGCGTCGTCATCGCCGATGACGACGTGCTTCTGCGCGAAGGACTGGCGAGCCTCCTCGCGCGCTCGGGCTTCGAGGTCGCGGGTCAGGCCGCCGACGGCCGCGAGCTCGTTGCGCTCGTGCGGGAGCACGTGCCCGATCTCGTCCTCGTCGACATCCGCATGCCGCCGTCGCACACGACCGAAGGGCTCGAGGCCGCGCGCGCGATCCGGGAGGACTTCCCGGAGATGGGCGTCGTCGTCCTGTCGGCATTCGTGGACGTCGAGCACGCCGTCGAGCTGCTGGCCAGCGGTCATCGGAGCGGCTACCTGCTGAAGAGCCGCGTGACGAACGTCGAGGACTTCATCGAGACGCTCGAGCGAATCGTGCGGGGCGGGTCGGTGGTGGACCCTGCGCTCGTCCAGGAGCTCGTCGCTGCCCGTCGGGTCGACGACCCACTGGAGGAGCTGACGCCCCGCGAGCGCGAGGTGCTCGAGCTGATGGCCGAGGGCCGCTCGAACTCGGGTATCGCCCGACGCCTCTGGGTGACGGAGGGGACGGTCGAGAAACACGTGCACAGCATCCTCTCGAAGCTCCGCCTTGCGGAGACCGACGACGACCACCGGCGCGTGCTCGCCGTCGTGACCTTCCTCGAGGCGCGTTAGGAGCCGGACGAGACGAGGTCGCGTAGGGCCGAGGTCGTGAGCTCCGACTTCGTGATGAACCCGACCGCGGAGCTCCCCGCGACGACCTCCGTGAGATCTTCTGCCGTTCTCGTCGAGATCAGCACGACGCGGGATGCGAGATACGGGAAGGCCGCGACGAGCTGCTCCGCCAGGTCGATGCCGCTCTCCTCGCCGAGGCCGACGTCCACCAACACGAGGTCAGGCCGGAGCCTGTCCGTCTCGGCGATGGCCGCCGCCGACGTCGTGGCCGTGCCGACCACCTCGAGGCCGTCCCGGCCTAGCCTGGAGCTGGCAGCCGCAAGGAACTGAACGCTGTCGTCAACGATCAGGCACCGCAGGATCACGGCCCCCAGGATCGCAGTCGAGTGCGTCATCTCGCATTGCAGGTAGCCGGAATCACAAAAAGCACACAGGCGGGAGCACGAGACGACGGTCTCCCTGGAAGACAGCGGGCCGTCGGAGGCGCATCCTGGAGGAACCACCACATCGAGATCACCGAGGACAGGCTGATGAACTTCATCCCGATCACTGAGCACGACGAGACGGCAGAGGCCGATACGGACGAGCCCGACCGGGCTGTCTGGGAGTGGCGGGCGCAGCAGCTTCATCGCCTGGGTCTCCCCTGGCTGCTGGCGCACGTTTTCGCGGTCGTCGTCGACTGGCACGACGTGGCGAGGCTGGTCGAGCGCGGCTGTGCGCCGGAGCTCGCTCTCGAGATCGTTCGCTAGCAGGACGGAGCACGACACGAGCCCGATCGTGACGAGCGCCGCGCGCATGCGGTGCGCGTCGTGTTCGTCATCGCGATCTCCGCGCTGCTCGCTGCGAGCGACCGGGGAGGCGCCGGCTGGATCGCGTCAGCGTGCCTTCGACGGCTCGGCGGGCGGCAGCAACGGACGCGATCGGTACGGCGGCATGAGAAGCACGAGGACGAATCGGACCGCCGTCCCGCCGAAGGACGCCTAGAGCTCCGCCGACGTGCTGGAGTCCGACGTGGAGATCGCCCCGAACAGCAGGACGGCCAGCGTGAGCATCGCGCCGGCGAGCGCGCCGAGCAGCCAGAACCAGAGAGTGCCCTGGATCAGGTAGACGGCCCCGAGCACGACGCCGTAGAGAGCGACCTCGCCGGAAACGGCGTCGCGGACCGCCCGCGCCACCCCACCCGCTCGGCGGGCGCTCCGCGGCCGTGCCCGCACGCCCTCGATCACTTCGTCGAGACCAGCGGCGCCCCGACGAGGTGCTCGAACACGAACCACACCTGGAGCTCGTTCGTCCGGAGCACGTCGGAGACGAGAAGGTCGTTCGACCCGTCGTCGCCCAGCTCGGCGGCGCGATGAGCGGCGTCGCGGACGTCGATGAGGATCAGCTCGTGCGCTTCGAGGAGCCGGCCGAGCATTGCGGGGACCTCCTCCGCGCCGTCGGGGGGCCGCGGAACGCTCGTGAGCTCGGCGACATGGCGCGGATCTCCGACGGCGATGGCACCCAGCGTCTGGATGCGCTCGGCGAGCGCGTCGACGAGCGCGTACTGCTGCGAGGCGTGTTCGTCCATCAGGAGGTGCAACTGGTAGAAGGTCGGCCCGCGCATCAGCCAGTGCGTCTTCTTGTAGAGGTCGTGCAGGACCCTCGTGTCGGCGAGGATCTTGTTCAGGCGCGATGCGATCTCGCGACGCGAGCCCTCGCGCAAGCCCAGCGGCAGCGTGCGGAGCTGTCCGAACGCCTGCGTCTCTCGGCGGTACCCGTGCGACTTGCGCTCGCCGTCGTCCGGCGAGGGCAGATGCGATAGAGCGATGTGGGTCATGTCTCGTCCTCGAAGCGATCAGCGGACGACGACAAGCTTCTTCTTGGAGAGCGCGCGCATCGTCCGCCGATCGAGGTTGAGGTGCTGCTGCACGAGCTCGGGTGGGATCAGGGCCATCCATTGGTTCAACGACAGATCTGCGTAGCGATCGCTGCGGAACATCTCGAGGAACCGCAGCGGCCCGTCGCCGAGGTTCTCGATGTAGTGACCCATCGCGAACGGGACATAGCCGACGTCGCCGGCCTGGTAGTCGAAGGTGCGGGCGTTCCCGGCGGCGGCGAACACGGTCATCCGCGCCTCACCCTCGATGAAGTACTGCCACTCGTCGGCGTTGGGGTGCCAGTGGAGCTCGCGCATGGCGCCGGGGTCGACCTCGACGAGCGCAGCGGCGATCGTCGTCGCCGCGGGGAAGTTGCGCGAGTCGACGATCCGCACGCGGCCTCCCGGCGCGTCGACCGGCTTCTGCGCCGATAGCCGGTGCTTGTAGCTCTCGGGGACGACCCCGGCCGGTGACCGAACGCCGTCGAACGCGAGCGGCGCCGGCACCTTGCCCTGGAAGATGTAACGCGTCGTGTCGACGTTCGTCGGGATCTCGGCGAACGCCGACTGGTCGACGCCGAAGTTCTTGGCGAGGACGTCGCGCGGCGTGTGCAGGAACCAGTCGGTGATGAGAAACGTGCCGTTCTCGTTGAAGTCCCCGTCGTCGAAGACGAGGAGGAACTCGCAGCCCTTGTCGAGGCCCTGGATCGAGTGGGGAATGCCGGCGGGGAAGTTCCAGATGTCGCCCACGACGACGTCGTCGACGAAGTTCCGTCCCTCCGAGTCGACGGCGGTGATCCGCGCGGAGCCCGCGAGCATGAAGGCCCACTCGGCCTCCTTGTGCCAGTGGAGCTCGCGGATCCCGCCGGGCTTGAGGCGCATGTTCACGCCGGCGAGGGTCGTGGCGATCGGCAGCTCGCGCACGGTCACCTCGCGCGCCCACCCGCCGCTCAGGAGGCGGTTGTGGGCGGTCGCGAACGAGAACTTGAGGTTCGGGACGCTGCCCGCGTCGGTCGCGGGCGGCGCGAGCTGATCGGGGTTCTCGCGCTCCAGCGCCACGTTGCGGGGGCCGAGGATCGGCGCGCCCTCGTCGCCCCGAATCGGCTCGGGCGCCGCGCCGGCGCTCGCCGTCGACTGGTGCACCGTCGCACCGGCCGCGATCCCGACGGCGCCCGCGGCGCCGGCGGCGAGGAGCTCCGTTCTCGTGAGCCTTGGCATGGAACGGAAGATGCCTCCCATCCCGGGCGTGGCCGATAGCGACTCGTTATCCGGCGACAACCGGTGAGTCTTGGACCGGCGGGGACGAACGGCCATGGTGGGTGACATGGATCGTCAGCGGGAGCCGAAGCAGTCGATCGCGACGCTGCCGGATCTCGGCGACCGTCCGCGGTTCCTCCGCTGGGCGCTGGTGAACTCGCTAGCGCTCGTGGCCTTCACGGCGGCGGTCGCCTCGTACCACGGCCAGGTGCACACGCCCGGGAAGGTCTCCGCAGCCGTGGTGCTCGGCGTGTTCGCCCTCGCATCGGCCTACTGCGGCCTGCTCGCCTGGCGGGCGGACGAGCCTGACGGCCGCGCCGACCCTCGCGCGCTCGAGCACGTGTCGTTCGCAATTCGCGTCTGCCCGATGCTCGCCATGCTCGGCACGGCGTCCGGCTTCCTGATCGCCTTCACCGGATCGACGGAGGACGTCCAGCAGCGGGTCGCGGGCGCCTCGACCGGGATCGTGGCGACGGTCGTCGGCGTCGCCTGCACGATCGTCCTGATGCTCCAACGCCACCTGCTCGATGAACAGTGACAGCCCGCTCGCGTGGGTGGCAATCGATTTCCTCTGCTGCCTCCTGCTCGTCGTCTACACGATGATCGCGCCGCCGCCGGCGCCGGCGAGCATCGACACGATGGGCCAGTACGCGATCGAGGTCACCTGGCCAGCGAGCCTCGACGACGACATCGACACGTACGTCGAGGACCCGGCCGGCAACATCGCGTCCTTCCGCAACAGCGACGTCGGCCTGATGCACCTCGAGCACGACGATCTCGGCAACGCGTCGGACGTCCTCCGACTCGGGCGCCAGGTGACCGAAGTCCGCGACAACCGCGAGCGTGTGGTGCTGCGGGGCGTCGTCCCCGGCGAGGTGACGGTCAACGTCCACGCGTATCGCCTGTCGCGCCCGAACTGCCCCGTCTCGGTCAAGCTCTTTCGGCTTCGCGGCTCGGATCGCACCCTGCTCCACCGCGAGCTGACGTTGCGCGCGCAGGGCGAGGAGGCGACCGCGTTCCGCTTCACGTTGGACGGGGCCGGCAGGTTGACCGGTCACAACCAGCTCTCGAAGCAATTCGTTCACGCGGCCCAGGGGACGGGCTCGTGATCCCCGTCATCGCGATCGCGTTCGTCCTGGTCGCCGGTCTGCTGCTGTGGTTCGTCATCGGCAGCCGCGGGCCCTGGTGGCTGAAGCTCCCGGCGATCCTCGCGACCTGCCTGTTCACGTTCGCGGTCTGGGACGCGCTCGACTCGTTCAGCGGCTGGCCGGCAGCGGGGGCGCCTCCCTCGCGCGCGCTCCCGCTCGGCCGC
>Ga0081539_10000891_pt1 | contig 57129 bp, 51 predicted proteins | sample TabmetS4T2R2_FD_71023 | JGI IMG/M metagenome (GOLD analysis project Ga0081539, IMG submission 71023) | Tabebuia heterophylla rhizosphere microbial communities from the University of Puerto Rico - S4T2R2 | ecosystem: Host-associated > Plants > Roots > Rhizosphere ...
TCGTCGCTGCGCCCTCTCCCCTTGTGGGAGAGGGCTTCTCAGACATTCAGCGCGGAATGCTGGGTGAGGGGTAAGCGACCCCTCACCCAACCGAGTGCGTTGAGCTTCCTGCGACGCCCTCTCCCACAAGGGGAGAGGGCAAACATGGCTGGCGCCGTGATTCGATTTCAACTCATCACGCACTGGGCTCCACGCGCCCTGGCGTGACCGCGAAGATCTGCGCGCGCGTTGCGACATCGGCGAACGGCGCCGGATCGGCGCCGGTCATCCAGACCTGCGCGTCGAGTGCGGCCAGCGCGTCGAACAGCGCCGCGCGTCGCCCCGGATCGAGATGCGCGATGACCTCGTCGAGCAGCAGGAGCGGCGCAAAGCCGGTCATCTCCGCCACCAGGCCCGCATGCGCCAGCACGAGGCCGATCAGCAGCGCCTTCTGCTCGCCGGTCGAGGCCTGCGCCGCCGCGATGCCCTTCGGGCCATACAGGACTTCGAGGTCGGAAAGGTGCGGTCCGTCGGTGGTGCGGCCGGCAGCGGCATCGCGCGCGCGATTGTCGCGCAAGGTCGCGCGGTAGCGATCCTCGACGTCGCTCGCCGGCTGCTCCATCACGGCGTTCTCGATCCAGCCATCGAGCGCGACGCCCGCCCAGGGGAATGGCGAGGCCGGATCGCGATTGCGCGCAAGCGCCGCGCCGAGCCGGCGCATCGTCTCGGCGCGCGCGGCCGCGACGGCGACCGCGACTTCCGCGGTCTCGTGCTCCACCGCATCGAGCCAATGCGGATCGGGGCTTGGCTGTTCGAGCAGCCGATTGCGCGAGCGCAATGATCGCTCGAGCGCGTTCACACGCGCCGAATGCGTGCCATCGACCGCGAGCACAAGCCGATCGAGAAAGCGTCGGCGCTCCGAGGCCGGCCCGCCGAACAGGCCATCCATCGACGGCGTCAGCCACACGATGCGCAGATGATCGGCAAATGCCGCCGCGGAGCCGACCGGCTCGCCATCGACGCGGCACTTGCGCGTGAGCGTCGCGTCCTCTGCGCTCGGCGGCTCGATGCCGGTGCCGAGCGTCGCAAGACCGAGCAGGCCTTCGAGCTCCGTGGCGACCGCCCACGATCCATCGCCCTCGCTGAAAGCCACTTCATCGAGCGTCGCGCGGCGCAGCCCGCGTCCCGGTGCCAGAAAGGAAATCGCTTCGATCAGATTGGTCTTGCCAGCGCCGTTTGGTCCGGCGAGTACCGCGAGCTGCGCGTCGACCTTGAGCGTTGCGGCGCGATAGCTGCGGAAATTCGAGAGCGTCAGGCGCCGGATGCGAGCCGCGCTCATCGGGTTCCCGCAACGCCCGCGCGGCGTCCATCTCGGGTTCCATAAGGTATTGAGGCAAGGGCAAAAAAGCTTCCCGCCCGCAGCCCAGCCGCGCGGGAACGAATAATGCCAGAGGCGATTTCACTCATAGACGACATGACCGAAGTTAATGCGTGCCGGCCGGCTGGAGGAAGGAGATGCCGAAAATCCTGCAAGACAAGACACTGCAGGAAAATCTAGCACGCCAGCTGTGCGATTCGATCGAGCGCCTGCACAAGCAAGTCGAGAAGGTTGAGTTTTGGGCTTCGGCAGTGCGTGGCATGGTGGCGCCGATTCCCGAGTATCGCGGGGACGATGCTGCGATCGCGCGCTATGTCAAACCCGGTCGCTTGCCCAAGAAGCGGCGTCGGCGCGTCAGCCGGCGCAACAAAGCCGCTAAACCCGCATCGGCATGAGCACGTAGAGCGCGCCGCTTGCGTCCTTGTCCTGCACCAGCGTCGGCGAGCCTGGGTCGGCGAGTTTCAGCACGGCCACCTCGCCCTCGATCTGCGCCGCAATGTCGAGCAGGTAGCGCGAATTAAAGCCGATATCGAGCGGATCGGCATCGTATTCGACCTCGAGCTCCTCGGTCGCACTGCCGGAGTCCGGATTGGTTACGGTGAGAATCAGCTTGCCGGCGGAGAGCGCGAGCTTGACCGCACGTCCGCGCTCGCTCGACACCGTGGAGACGCGGTCGACCGCCGCAGCGAAATCGCCCTTGTCGACGATCAGGGTCTTGTCGTTGCCGGCCGGGATCACGCGGCCGTAGTCCGGGAAGGTCCCGTCGATCAGCTTCGAGGTCAGCACGACGTCGCCGATCGCAAAGCGGATCTTGCTCGCCGACAGCTCGATTGCGATCTCGGCCTCGAGATCCTCGATCAGGCGCTGCACCTCGCCGACAGTCTTGCGCGGCACGATGATGCCCGGCATGCCTTGGGCGCCGGCCGGCGCATCGAACTCGACTTGCGCGAGACGATGTCCGTCGGTCGCGACCGCGCGCAGCTTCTGCGTTTTGCCGCTCGTCGCGACATGCAGATAGATGCCGTTGAGATAGTAGCGCGTCTCTTCGGTCGAGATTGCAAACTGCGTCTTGTCGATCAGCCGCTTCAGATCCTTCGCGGGAACTGAAAACCGGTGCGTCATCTCGCCGGCGGCGAGATCGGGAAAATCGCTCTCGGGAAGGGTCTGCAGCGAGAAGCGCGAGCGCCCCGCCTTGATCGTCAGCGCCGCGCGGTCGCCCGAGGAGTCGAGCACGATCTGCGCGCCTTCCGGCAGCTTGCGCACGATGTCGTAGATCATGTGCGCCGGCACCGTGGTCGAGCCGGCGGGCGAGACCTCTGCCGGAATGGTCTCGATCACCTCAAGATCCAGGTCGGTCGCCTTGAGGGCAAGCTTGCCCTTGTCGGCACGGATCAGCACGTTCGCCAGGATCGGAATCGTGTTGCGCCGCTCCACGACGCGATGCACGTGGCCAACCGATTTGAGGAGCGCGGCGCGCTCGACCGTTACCTTCATGTCCGACCCCACACGGGCGTGTACGAGAGCATGATCCCGAAAAGCTTGTCCCGGACGACGATCCGGGATGGATACCGGTTTCCCGCCTGCGCGAAGCCTTGGCACGGTCCTGCTGTGTAGACCAATGCTTCGGCGGGCGTAGGCAGGTCGGAAAAGATCATGCTCCACCAAGAACGTCCGGCCGGGGGAGCCCCGCCGGGGCCTGAAATTGGCGCGGCCAAGGCCTTTCGGCAAGGGCGCAAAGCCCCGGAAACGCCATTTATTCAACGGATTCGCGCGCGTCATTAAGCCCGAAATGCGACGCCCTGCGGCGTGTTGCGCCGCAGGGCGTCAGCGAGCGTCGGATCTGCCGGCCGCGCCGGCTCACTCCTGCAGCAGGCGCTTGAGCAGCTCGATCTCGTCGGCGAGCGTGACGTCGGTGCCGACCAGGTTCTCGATCTTGCGCACGGCGTGCAGCACCGTGGTGTGATCGCGTCCCCCGAACCGCCGGCCGATTTCGGGCAGCGAGCGCAGCGTCAGCGTCTTGGCGAGGTACATCGCGATCTGGCGCGGGCGCACCACATTGGCGGTGCGGCGCGAAGACAACAGATCGGCGCGGCTGACATTGTATTGGCGCGCGACCACGCGCTGGATGTCCTCGATCTTGACGCGCTTTGGCTCTTGCGGGCGGACGAGGTCGCGCACCGCGCGTTCCGCCATGTCCATCGTCACTGGAAGCCCGGTGAGCTTGTTGTGCGCGAGCAACCGATTGAGCGCGCCGTCGAGGTCGCGGCCGTTATGCGTCACGGTCTTGGCGATGAAGCCGAGCACCGGGGAGGGAACATCAAAGCCCGCATGGTGCGCGCGCGCCGCCGCAACGCGGGTCTTGAGAATCTCGAGCCGCAGCTCTTCCTCGAGCGAGCCCATCTCGACCACGAGCCCGCCCGCGAGACGCGAGCGCACGCGATCATCGAGGCTTTCCAGGTCGGATGGCGGGCGATCCGCCGCGATCACCACCTGCCGGCCGGCGTCGATCAGCGCATTGAGCGTATGGCAGAACTCGACCTGCGTGTTCTTGCCCTGCAGGAACTGCAAATCGTCGATGACGAGCACGTCGATCCCGCGCAGCGCCTCCTTGAAGGCGAGCGCCGTTTGCGACTTCAGCGCGGCGACGAAGCCGTACATGAACTTCTCGGCCGTGAGGTAGAGCACCTTGCGGTCCGCGATGCCGTTGCCGGCCCAGGCGATCGACTGCAACAGATGCGTCTTGCCGAGGCCGACTCCGGCATGGACGTAGAACGGATTGAACATCACTGGCTCGCCGCGTCGCGCCAGCGCGACCTGCTTGGCGGCCGCGTGCGCGAGTGTGTTGGAACGGCCCACCACGAAGGTGTCGAACACCAGGCGCGGATCGAGCGGCGAGCCGCCGAGCGCCTCATGCGCGGCCTGCGCCGGAAGCTGCGCGGCGCGCGGCTCGTTGCGCTCGGTGACGCTGGTCTTGACCTCGCGTGCGACTTCCACCGGCTCGCTTGGTTTTTCCTTCACGGTCGCGTTGCGCAGCACCGCGGAACGGACCGCGAGATCGATCCGGCGCGCGCTCGGCAACTCGGCCTTCCAGCAGGCGAGCAGCTTGTCGGCGTAGTGCGACTGCACCCAGCTCTTCAGGAAACGCGTCGGAACCGAAAGGCGCACCATGTCGCCTTCGACTCCGCAAAGATCCATGGCGGCGAACCAGCTCTTGAAGACTTCCTCGCCGACCTCGGCGCGCAGGCGCTGCTTCACGCGCAGCCAACGCTCCTGGTCGGGCAGGTTCATGGCGCGAGGCTCACCGGTCGCCGGTGACTGCGCCGAACCCGTCATGGGCGATGCAACAACGCGCGGATTGTGCGCGAAAGCCGAGAACTGCGACATCTGATGTTTCCGAACATTGATTTGGAGGCCGACGATCATGCGCCCGTCAGGGACGGACACGGTGGACAGCTCGGATCAACGACGGGCGTCAGTGGCCCGGCGGAGCGTCTCGTCTACAGCCGGCGAAAAACGCCAGCAGCCTCTCCAAAGAATCTGAATTCATACGACGCATCGACAACCGACACGACGCCACCCGGACCGCGTGAAACGCCGATCCCGCTTCTGCCTCAGTCATGAAGGCCCCCTGGCTGGATCACCGCAGCCGCCTCGCACGATGATCCGTTACTTTAGGTTGTCCCGTCCCTGTTTTGGCCTTGCCCGGCCGCCGCACGCCTCAACCCACTTCGTCCCACTTCGTCGCCCGAACGTCGCACCCGGTTTCCCATCGGCCTCATCATTCACGCGAGCGACATCCAGCCGAAAACCGACACACCGTGTCGGCTTCCCATCTTGACGATGAGCCCAGTGCGGAGCGATGAATTGGTGGCCGCAAGAGAAGTGCGAGCGCCGGATGAAGATACACAGCCCTCATTGTGGCGCAAGCGGTCAATCGCAATCCTTTCGTCATTTTGCTTGCGCGGTGTTGGTGTGACGTTGCAAGCTTGCCGATGTGACGTGACAAACGATTGAATCCGCGCCGCATTTTGTCGCCATCATTTCTGCAACAGTGCGTCACTAATCGGTCACGCCAACGACATCAGAAGTACTGGTGGCGTCGTCATTTCTTCACAAACTCAAAGTCCCCTGCGGACCTATCCCGTTAACTTGTTGCAGCGCTAGATTTTTTCCTGCGCGCCGTAGGCACGTAACTTCTGCAGCTCTGCCGCAAGGAAACACGCGACGCAAATTGCGTTGGCACGCCAGCGCGCGCATCGCGGCGCGATGCGCGCTAAGCGATGATCAAGAAAAAGAAAATCGCGCCGCAGCGACGCTGCGGCGCGACGAAAAACTTGCTGATCAGCGAGGTGCGAAGAAATGCAAGCGCGAGCTGGGCTGCGATCAGGTCCGTGCGACTACTTACCAAGCTTGGCGGCGGCGTGCGCGAGGCGCGATACCTTGCGGTTGGCGACGTTGCGATGGATCACGCCCTTCTGCGCGGCGCGCATGAGCTCTGGCTCGGCCGCCTTCACGGCGGCGAGCGCCGCATCCTTGTTACCCGCCTTGATTGCTTCCTCGGCCTTGCGCACGGCCGTGCGCATGCGCGAGCGACGCGCGGTGTTGATCTCGGTGCGGCGCGCAATGACGCGAGCAGCTTTGCGGGCGGAAGTCGTGTTGGCCATCGATAGTGTCCGTTCGAACAGCGGGGCGCTTGAGCTGCCCACGTTTCAGCTTTGACGTTTTCAAGTATTGAAAATACGGGCGGCGGCGAAACCTCGCCGCCGGTTGCGCAGGCTTATAAAGGGGCCGGAAAGAGGCGTCAAATCCTAATCCGCAGCGTCGATCCCGCCGGGCAGGCCCAATGCTCAGAAAAGATCATGCTGCAACAAGGGTCTAGGCGACCCGCCTGGCCCGGGCGGCGTCGTAACCCGCATTGGCGCCCGCCCTGTCGGCGGCCGCAAACGGCGCGAGCGGCGGGGCCACCCGGGCCCAGGCCGGGTCACTGTGAATGTGCGCGAGCGTGGATTTGACGCCGGAGACGAGCGGTTTGCCGTCGAACAGCTTGCGGATGGTAACGGCCGCATCGAGCGCGGCGGCGTCGCCCGTCGCCCAGGCCTGCTGGCAGAGGTCCGCATTCAGGTTCGCGGTCGCCGAGATGCACCCCGCGAAGATGCCGCTTCGCGCCTCGATCAGGCAGGCTTCGGTCGAGGGGAATACGTCGAAGCCTTTCGCAACACCCGCGGCCTCGCGCGCATACCCCATGTCGCCGGAGGAATCCTTCAAGCCGACGATGCGATCCATGTGCGCCTCCAGGAGCCGCGCGATCAGCTTCACATGCCACGGCAGGCCCGACTGCGCCGGGAAGTGATAGAGATAGATCGGGATCGGCGTTTCGCGCGTCGCCGCCACGATGGTATCGATATACGCGGCCAGGCCGTCGTCGGGCACGCCCTTGTAATAGAACGGTGGCAGCACCAGCGCCCCCGCAAAGCCGAGCTCGGCGGCGTGGCGCGTGAGCGCGACCGCATCGGCCGTCGCGGCCGCGCCGGTGCCGACCATCAGCCGCTCGAGCGGCAGCCCCGCCTTCTTGTATTCGCTCATCAGCGCCTTGCGCTGCTCAAGTGAGAACGACGTCGCCTCGCCGGTGGTGCCGAGCACGTTGAGTCCGTCGCAGCCGGTATCGAGCAGGAAGCGCGCGAGCTTGATCGAGCGCGCCGCATCCGGCGCGCCACTCGTGTCGACGGCGGTGGCGACAGCGGCGATGACGCCGCGGAGCTTGTTGTTGGGCATGTGACGTTCCTCAAGAAGCGAATGGCGAATAGCGAGTGGCGAGTAGTGCACAGTAGTAACCGCAGGCGAGGGGCGAAAACTATTCGCTATTCGCCACTCACCATTCGCCGACTTCATCCACTCACATTATAAGCCGCGAGCGCGGCCGTGTTGACGAGGTCGGTATCCTTCGAGGACAGGTTCACGATCTGCACCGAATTGTCGAGCCCGACCAGCAGCGGCCCGATCACGGTCGCGCCGCCGAGCTCCTGCAGCATCTTGGTCGAGATCGCCGCCGAGTGGAACGCCGGCATCACCAGCACATTGGCGGGACCGGAGAGGCGACAGAACGGATAGGCCGCCATCAGGTCAGGATTGAGTGCGACGTCCGCGGCCATCTCGCCATCATACTCGAAATCGACGCGTTGCTGATCGAGAATGCGCACCGCGTCTTGCACTTTTTCGGCGCGCTCGCCGGGCGGATGGCCGAAGGTCGAGAACGACAACAGCGCGACGCGCGGCTCGTAGCCGAACTTGCGCGCAACCAGCGCAGCCTCGATCGCGATCTCGGCGATGTCCTGGCCGTCCGGCATCTCGGTCACGGCGGTGTCGGCGACCAGCACGGTGCGCCCGCGCGCGAGCACGAGCGACACGCCGATCACGCGGTGGCCGGGCTTCGGCTCGATGACGCGGCGCACTTCCTCGAGCGCGACCGAGAAGTTGCGGGTCACGCCGGTGACCATCGCGTCCGCGTCGCTCATCGCCACCATGCAGGCCGCGAACGTGTTGCGATCCTGATTGACCATGCGCTGACAATCGCGGATCAGATAGCCTTTGCGCTGCAGCTTTTCATACAGATACGCCGCGTAGTCGGCGTTGCGGCGCGACAGCCGGGCATTGACGATCGAGATGCCGGCTTCAAGATCAATGCCGGCATTTGCTGCGGTCGCGCGCACGCGATCCTCGCGACCGACCAGGAGCGCGGTGCCGAGCCCCTGCTCGACGAACGCCGCGGCGGCGCGGATGACCTGCTCTTCCTCGCCTTCGGCGAACACGACGCGCTTTGGCGAGCGCTTCAGGCGCTCGAACACGCGCGCCAGCACGCCGGCGACCGGGTCGCGCCGCGTGCGCAGCTGCTGCCGATAGCCGTCCATGTCGACGATCGGCTTGCGTGCGACGCCGGTGTCGATCGCCGCCTTGGCAACCGCGGGCGGCACCGCCGAGATCAGCCGCGGATCGAACGGCACCGGGATGATGTAGTCCGGTCCGAACTTCGGGCGCGCCCCGTAGGCGGCGGCGACCTCGTCGGGCACGTCCTCGCGCGCGAGATCGGCGAGCGCCTGCGCGGCCGCGATCTTCATCTCCATGTTGATGGTCGTGGCACGCACGTCGAGCGCGCCGCGGAAGATGTAAGGGAAGCCGAGAACGTTGTTGACCTGGTTCGGATAGTCGGAGCGGCCGGTCGCCATGATGGCGTCATCGCGGATCTGCGCCACCTCCTCGACCGTGATCTCCGGATCCGGATTGGCCATCGCGAAGATGATCGGCTTCGCGGCCATCGACTTCACCATCTCGGCGGTGAACGCGCCTTTTGCCGAAAGCCCGAACGCCACGTCGGCGCCTTCGAACGCCTCGGCGAGCGTGCGCGCCTTGGTCTCGACCGCGTGCGCGGACTTCCATTGGTTCATGCCCGCGGTGCGGCCCTTGTAGACCACGCCCTTGGTGTCGCAGAGAATGACGTTGTTCGGATGCAGGCCGAGCGACTTCAGCAGCTCCACGCAGGCGATGCCGCTCGCGCCCGCGCCGTTGACGACGAGCTTGGTCTCCTTGATGTCGCGGCCGGTGAGGTGCAGCGCGTTGATCAGGCCGGCGGCTGCGATGATCGCGGTGCCGTGCTGGTCGTCATGGAACACCGGAATATCGAGCAGCTCGCGCAGGCGCTGCTCGATGATGAAGCACTCCGGCGCCTTGATGTCTTCGAGGTTGATGCCGCCCCAGCTCTTGCCGAGCAGCTTCACGCAATTGACGATCTCTTCGGGATCCTCGCTTGAGACCTCGAGGTCGATCGAGTCGATGTCGGCGAAGCGCTTGAACAGCACCGCCTTGCCTTCCATCACCGGCTTGGCGGCGAGCGCGCCGCGATTGCCGAGACCCAGAATGGCGGTGCCGTTGGTGATGACGGCGACGAAATTACCCTTGGTGGTGTAGTCGAAGGCGCGGCTCTCGTCCTCCGCGATGGCAAGCACCGGGACCGCGACGCCGGGCGAATAGGCCAGCGAGAGGTCGCGCTGGGTCGCCATCGGCTTGGTGGCGATCACCTCGAGCTTGCCGGGCCTCCCCTGGCTATGGAACAGCAGCGCTTCCTGGTCGGTGAACGTCGGCCGCGTCTGGCGGCTCGGATTTTTCGACAACATTTCAACCCCTTGGGCAGCGCCCCGTGCGGCGCCGGAACGATCACTCTACGGGACCGGATGGGGGCCGCTCAAGGGACGCGAGCGCGTGCTCCCGAAAAGTGGGAACCGGTTTCCCGCCTGCGCAAAGCCCTGGCACGATCTCACGATGTTGACCGCTGCTTCGGCGGGTGTAGGCAGGTCGGAAGAGAGCGCGCGCAAATGAAAAAAGCGAACGCTCGGATCGTCGCGGGCGTTGACCGAGGGGGAAGGCGATACCTTTGCGTCAAGGAAAAACGCCATGAAGGATGATCAGAATCCGTTGCATCACACGCGCAAGATGTCACAGCGGCTGACCGAAACGATCGAGCACCTGCGCGCCGACATCAACAAGGTCGACGACCCCCAGTTCAAGGCCATGTTCGAGACCTCCGCCGAGGTCCTCGGCGGGCTGGTGAAGGCGTTCGAGGACTACGAGAAGAAGAACGAGGCCGCCGGGAGCAAGCCCGGCCCGCAGGCGACGCGCGGCGTCGCGTTTGGCCCTTGATCCGCCGCGGTGCCGGTCACGCGGCTGGCACGCCGACGAATCTCCGGCTAGCATGCGTCTTGCTTGTCTCGTTGCGTTGGACACGGATGTCCGCTGTTCGCAGCCTTCGCGGGAGAAGCCATGCGCACGCTCCGCAAATTCCTTCTGCTTGTCGCGCTCGGGTACGTCGTAAGCGGCGCTGCGCCGGCCTGCGCCGCGTCGGTCGAGCAGCTGGTCGGCGCCGTCGTGCGCATCAAGACCTTCATCAATCCGGACGGACAGACCGTGCAGACGCTCGGGCGCGAGCGCGAAGGCTCCGGCATCGTGATCGACGAGGACGGACTCATCCTCACGATCGGATATCTCATGGTCGAGGCACATGCGGCCGAGGTGATCACCAACGAAGGCCGCACGCTCGCCGCGACGGTCGTCGGCTATGATCATGAGACCGGTTTCGGCATCCTGCGCACGCTGCAGCCGTTGAAAGTGAAGCCGCTGGCACTCGGACGCTCGAGCGATGTGCAGGTCGGCGATCCGGTGCTGGTCGCAAGCGGCGGCGGCGTCGAAATGGTCGGTCCGGCGCGCGTCGCGGCAAAGCGCGAATTTGCCGGCAGCTGGGAGTATCTGCTCGACGAGGCGATCTTCACCGCGCCGCCGCATCCGGCCTGGAGCGGCGCCGCGCTGATCTCGCGCGACGGCAAGCTGCTTGGCGTCGGCTCGCTGATCGTCGGCGACGCCAAGGGCGACGGGCAGGCGACGCCCGGCAACATGTTCGTGCCGATCGAGCGGCTGCCGCCGATCCTCGGCGATCTGATTGCCGACGGGCGCGTCTCCGGCGCCGGCCATCCCTGGCTCGGCGTCGCCGCCGATGAGGTGCGCGGCCGTCTCATGGTCGGCCGCGTGACGCCCGGCGGTCCGGCCGATAAGGCCGGCATCCGGCGCGGCGACGAGATCGTCGGCGTCGCCGGCGACACACCGCGCGGGCTTGCGGATTTCTATCGCAAGGTCCGGGCCGTGGGCCCGGCCGGCGCCACCGTGCCGATCGATGTGGAGCAGGAGGGCGCGCGGCGCCGCATCGACGTGCAGTCGATCAACCGGCTCGATCACCTCAAGCTGAAGTCGAGTCTTTAAGCACGATCACAGATGTAGGGTGGGCAAAGGCGCGCTATGCGCGCCGTGCCCACGTGTTTCTTGTCATAATCGACGCGTGGGCGCGGCGCTGCGTGGTTCGCATGGAGATATCGGTACACTGGCCCGCGCCTTCGCCCACCCTGCGAGCTACGAGCTGAAGTCGACGCTGTAGTTGCCGACGCGATCACAGCTCGGCGGCCATTTCCACGAGCTTCGCGATCGTGTTCATGTTGCGACCCGTGCCGGAGTTCGCGGCCGGGATCTTCAGCTTCGAGGTGCCGATTCCATCGGGGTAGTGCACGAAGATCTCACGCTTTCCCAGCCGCATCTCCTCGCGCTTTTGTCCGGTTGCATGCGTCAGCGCGTCCTTCGGCGGCGGCGCATCGAGGAAGATGGCGACCGCATGGTTTTGCGCGGCCTTGGGGAACGGATTCGATTTCAGGATGGCTTCCATTTCGGCGGCTGTCCGTATAACGACGCCGACCGGGCTTCCCGCATAGCCGAGCAGCCGCGCCTCCAGGGTGGATTTGGCCTTGGCGGCAGAAAGCTTGCTGCGGAACAACACGTTGCCGCTCGCAATGTATGTGCGCACGTCCGTGAACCCGGCCTCGATACACATCGCCCTCAGGTCGGCCATCGGCAGCTTGCCGGTGCCGCCGACATTCACAGCGCGAAGCAGGGCGATGTAGGTCGTCAAGGCGAAAGTCCCTGTGGGTGCCGTTTTCGCGGCGCATGAATGCGCCCGTCTTATCTGCTAAACCTCGCCGCGCATGAATATCGCGCAACCGAGCGACATGTCTAACGCTGTTCCGGTGCCGGAGAACGGTGCTGCGCCCGGCGACGCCACCAGCGTCACGCCGATGATGAAGCAGTATCTGGAGATCAAGGCGGCCAATCCGGATTGCCTGCTGTTCTACCGGATGGGCGATTTCTACGAGCTGTTCTTCCAGGACGCCGAGATCGCGAGCCGCGCGCTCGGGATCGTGCTGACCAAGCGCGGCAAGCATCAGGGCGCTGACATTCCGATGTGCGGCGTGCCGGTGCATCGCTCCGACGAGTATCTGCACAAGCTGATCGCCGCCGGCTTCCGCGTCGCGGTGTGCGAGCAGACCGAGGATCCCGCGGAGGCGAAGAAGCGCGGCGCCAAGAGCGTGGTCGCGCGTGACGTGACGCGGCTGATCACCGCCGGCACGCTGACCGAAGACTCGCTGCTCGATGCGCGCCGCAACAATTACCTGGTCGCGCTGGTGCGCGCGAAAGCCTCGTCCCCCGACGCGCCGGCGAATTTCGCGCTTGCCGTCGTCGACATCTCGACCGGTGAATTTCGCGTGATGGAGTGCGACCGGGCCGCGCTCGCGGCCGAAATCGCCCGCATCGAGCCAGGTGAGATCATCGTGTCGGATGCGCTCTACGGCGACGGCGACATGGCGCCGTACTTGCGCGAACTGCCGGTCACGCCGCTGACCCGCGATGTTTTCGACGGCGCAACCGCCGAGCGCCGGCTCGCCGGCTACTTTGCGGTCGCCACCACCGAGGCGTTCGGGACGTTTTCGCGGCTGGAGCTGACCGCGGCTGCGGCCTGCGTGACCTATGTGGAGCGCACGCAGTTGGGCGCCCGCCCGCCGCTTTCGCCGCCGACGCGCGAGGCGGTCGGCGCGAGCCTGATGATCGATGCGGCGACGCGCGCCAATCTCGAGCTGATGCGCACGCTCTCGGGTGAACGCCGCGGCGCGCTCATTGCGGCGATCGATCGCACCGTCACGGCCGCGGGCGCGCGGCTGCTCGGTCAGCGCCTCGCCGCGCCGCTGACCGATCCGGACCGCATCGCGCAGCGGCTCGACGCGGTCGCGCTGTTCGTCACAGATGCGCCGGCGCGCGCCGATGTGCGTGCGCAGCTTGCGGCAGCACCGGATCTGGCGCGCGCGCTCGCGCGCCTCGTGCTCGAGCGCGGCGGCCCGCGCGATCTCGCCGCCATCCGCGATGGACTTGCGGCGGCGGAAGCGCTTGCCGCGCGCCTGCGCGTGATCGCCGAGCTGCCGCATGAGATCGAGGCCGCGGCACGGGCGCTCTGCGAGGTGCCGGCGGAGATCGCGGCGGCGCTGACCGCGGCGCTCGCCGACGAGCTGCCTTATATGAAACGCGACGGCGGCTTCGTGCGGGCCGGCTTCGACGGCACGCTCGATGAAACCCGCGCGCTGCGCGATGAATCGCGCCGCGTCGTCGCCGCCCTGCAGGCGCGCTATGCGGATGAGACCGGCGTGCGCGCCCTCAAAGTGCGCCACAATAATGTGCTCGGCTATTTCGTCGAGGTGACGGTGCAGCATGGCGAGAAGCTGCTCGCGCCGCCGCTCAACGGCACCTTCATTCATCGCCAGACGCTGGCCGGCCAGGTGCGCTTCACCACGACCGAGCTCGCCGCGCTGGAAGCCAAGATTGCGAGCGCAGCAGATCGCGCGTTGGCGCTCGAGCTCGACATCTTCGAGCGCCTCGCCGCGCAGGTCACCGCAGCTGCCGAGCCGATCAAGCGCGCCGCGCAGGCGCTCAGCGCGCTCGATGTCTCGGCCGCGCTCGCCGCGCTCGCGGTCGAGCGCGACTATGTGCGGCCGGAGGTCGACCGCTCGCTCGACTTCATGATCGAGGGCGGACGCCATCCGGTGGTCGAGCAGGCGCTGCAGAAGGACGGTGGTCCGTTCGTCGCGAACGACTGCGATCTTTCGCCTCCGGCCGGCGCGAGCGCCGGACGCATTTACATGGTCACCGGACCGAACATGGCCGGCAAGTCGACCTTCCTGCGCCAGAACGCGCTGATCGCGGTGCTCGCCCAGATGGGCGGTTTCGTGCCGGCGAAGCGCGCGCGCCTCGGGGTCGTCGACCGGCTGTTCTCGCGCGTCGGGGCGGCCGATGATCTCGCGCGCGGACGTTCGACGTTCATGGTCGAGATGGTCGAGACTGCCGCGATCCTGAACCAGGCCGGCGAGCGCGCGCTGGTTATTCTCGATGAGATCGGACGCGGCACCGCGACCTTCGACGGCCTCTCGATCGCCTGGGCGGCGATCGAGCATCTGCACGAGACGAACAGATGCCGCGCGTTGTTCGCGACGCACTTCCATGAGCTGACTGCGCTCGGCGGCAAGCTCGCGCGGCTGCACAATGCGACCGTGCGGGTGAAGGAGTGGCACGGCGACGTCGTGTTTCTGCACGAGGTGGTCGCCGGCGCGGCGGATCGCTCCTACGGCATCCAGGTCGCCAAGCTCGCCGGCCTGCCGCCGGCGGTGATCGAGCGCGCCAAGCTGGTGCTGGCACAGCTGGAATCGCAGGACCGGACCTCGGCGCGCACGTTGATCGACGATCTGCCGCTGTTCGCCGCAACGCGCGCCGCGCCCGCGCCGAAAGCGAGTGTCGCCGACGAAGTGCGAGAGGCGCTCGCCGCGCTCAATCCGGACGAGATGTCGCCGCGCGAAGCGCTCGAAGCGCTGTATGCCTTGAAGCTCAAGGCGACGGAGAAGAGCTGATTCCCCGCCGGCCGTAGAGCCACAGTGCGAGGTTCCAGGCGACGCCGGTCAGAAGCGCGAGGCTGAGCGCGGCGGCCCGCCCGAGCGGCAAGGCCGCGACGTGCAGCACCACGACCGCTATGCCGAAGCCGATCATGCCCCATTGGCCATTGGCGAGCACGGCTGCAGTCGCGCGGCCGCCGATGCGTGGCATCAGGATCAGGATGATGCTCGAGAATACGACCGGAAACAGCGCGATCGCGCCGCTGACGCGCGGCCCGACGATGTTCGACAGCGTGACGACGCTTGCGACGACGGTCGCCACCAGCGCGGCGCGCAGCGGAATGTCGTACCAGCGCCGTGTGATCAGCGGCATCTTCGCGCCGCGGAAGCGATGCACCAGCGGCAGGCAGAGGCCAAGTGCAACGACGTTCAGCGCGATCCCGGCGATGAGCGTCCAGTTGAACAGCCGCACCAGCACGGCGAATGTGAGCCAGACTGCGATGCCGGCGCCGAGGCTGATCACCATGCCGAAACGCTGCGCCAGCAGCACAACGACGAGCGACATCAGAATCGTCGCGGCATTCATCGGCAGGCTGGCGAGCGCGCTCTGCGCGATGAACGCCGCATCATGGTCAAGCGCGAGGAAGATGTAGGCTGGGCCGGCGGACACGGGAAGCGTCGCGAACAGCGCGCCGATCGCCGGACCCGATCGCTCGGTAATGATCGAGGCCGCGACGACAAACGCCGCGGTCACCGCCATGCGCAGCGCGAGGGAGAGGACGAAGGCGAGTTCGGGCGACATGTATCCCGGCCATCCGGGAGGCCGGCGTGAGGCCGGCCTGGTGGAGGCGTAGGGGCTACGCGCGCTTCATCTTCACGTCGACCGGCGGACCACCCTTGATGGTCTGATAGACGACGCAGTAGCGCTCGGTCAGCTTGAGCAGCTGATCGAGCTTCTCCTGCGGCGCGTCGGTGTCGACGTCGAAGGTGAGGCGGATCTGCGCGAAGCCGACCGGCGCGTCTTTCGCGACGCCGAGCGTGCCGCGAAAATCAAGGTCGCCTTCGGCCGACACGTCGGCGGACTTGAGCGGAATCTCGAGCGCGGTCGAGACCGCCTTCAGCGTGACGCCGGCGCAGGCGACCAGCGCCTCGAGCAGCATGTCGCCGGAGCAAAGCTCGAGTCCCGAGCCGCCCGTCGCCGGATGCAGACCCGCGACCGCGAGCGCGCGTCCGGTCTCGACCTTGCAGGCGATGTTCTGATCGTCGAGCGAACCCTTCGCCTTCAAGGTGATCATCGCGGCGCCGGGATCGCCCTTGTAGCGCTCCTTGATCGGCGCCTGCATCGCGCGCAACGCGGCTGCGTCCATTGATCCTCTCCTTAAGCTGCCGGCGTCAGCACTACACGGCCGACGATCTTGCCGGCGCGCAAATCGTTCAGCGTTGCGTTCACGTCTTCGAGAGGCCGCGTCTTGATCGGCACCGGCGGCATGCCGGTGCGCAGCACCAGCTCGATGAGCTCCGCCATGTCGGTCTGGCTGCCGACGTAAGAGCCGCGCAGCGTCAGCGCGCGCAGCGGCAGATACGGCGTCGGCACGGTGATGTCGCCGCCATAGAGCCCGACCACCACGACCGTTCCGCCCTTGATCGTGGCATTGACCGCGAGATTGACCGTCGCACCGGAGCCGACGAAGTCGACGGTCGCCCATGCGCCGCCGCCGGTCGCAGCCTGGATCTGCGCCACCGCGTCAGCCGCGTTGCCGTCGACGGCCTTGCTGGCGCCGGCCTTGAGCGCCGCCTCACGTTTGGCGGCGTCGATGTCGACAATGACGACATCCTTCGCGCCCATCTTCTTCGCGAGCGTCACGCCCATCAGTCCGACGCCGCCGGCGCCGATGATCACGACGGCCTCCTCGGAGAGCGTGCTCGCGACTTTCTTCAGCGCGCTATAGGCCGTGACGCCCGAGCAGGCGAGCGGCGCGGCCTGTTCCGGCGACAGGTTGCCGATCGCGAACAAATGGCGCGGATGCGGCGCCAAGAGATGAGTTGCATAGCCGCCATGCGAGAACACGCCGACATTCTGCGGCGTCAGGCAGAGGTTCTCATCGCCGCGCTTGCAGACCTTGCATTTGCCGCAACCCATCCAGGGATTGACCAGCCGCACATCGCCGACCTTCACGCCTTTCGCGTCCGGCCCGACCGCGACGACCTCGCCGACATTCTCATGCCCCATCGTCAGCGGCAACTTGATGCCGCGATCGGCAAGCATCAGCCGCTTGCCGCCGCCGATCTCGTAGTAGCCGTCCCAGATGTGCAGGTCGGAATGGCACACGCCGGCCGCGAGCATTTTCAGCAGCACCTGCGTGCCTTGCGGCTCGGGCGCCTCGGCCTCGTTCATCTGCAGCGGCGCGCCGCACTGACAGACCTGAAAGCTGCGCATCTTCATTGCTTCCTCCCACGCTTCTTTGTCATTCCGGGGCGCCACCGATCTCGGGTTTACCCGAGATCGGCAAATTTCCTTGCCCAAATCGGCTACAGCCGACTTGGGTGGCGGCAAGCCCGGAATCCATAACCGCTGCCCACTGCAATAGGCACTGTCGGGATGAGACTGCAAGAGCGGCGGTTATGGATTCCGGGCTCCTCGCCATAGCGCGTCGCAGACGCGTGTGACCGCGCTTTCGGCTCGGCCCCGGAATGACGGATCACCACCACATCGCGGCGCCCTGCTCGGACTGCGTCTGGCGGTCGTCGGTCAGGATCTTGCGGTCGAGCGAGCGATCGAGCGCGGCGAGCACGCGGCGCTTGGCGAAATCATAGGCCGCGGACTGCCGGTCGCGCGGGCGCGAGAGATCGATCTCGATCTCGGCAAAGACGCGCCCCGGCTGCGGCCGCATCACCACCACGCGATCGGCGAGCACGATTGCCTCGTCGACGTCATGGGTGACCACGAGCAGCGTCGGCTTGCTATCGGCCCACAGATCGAGCAGGTGGTCCTGCAGGTCGAGGCGCGTGAAGGCATCGAGGGCCGAAAAGGGCTCATCGAGCAGCAGCACTTCCGGCCGCATCACCAGGGCGCGCGCGAGCGCGACGCGCTGCGCCTGGCCGCCCGACAACTCGCGCGGCCAGACATTGGCCTTGTCGATGAGGCCGACGCGCTCGAGCTGGCGCGCGACGCGTTCCCTACGCTCTGTCTTGGGCCGATCCGCGAGGCCAAATCCGACATTTCCGGCGACCGTGAGCCAGGGCAGCAGGCGCGGCTCCTGAAACACGATGCCGATCTTCTCATGCGGTGAGACAATCGTGTCGCCATCGAGCGCGACCTTGCCTTGGGTCGGAAGGTCGAGACCAGAAACGAGGCGCAACAGCGTGGATTTGCCGCAACCCGATCCGCCGACCACTGCGACGATCTCGCCGGGCGCGACATTGAGCGAAATGCCGTCGAGCGCGCGAACCTGGTTCGCGTAGGTCTTGCCGATCTGCGCGATGGAGAGCATCAGAGCATGATCCCGAAAAAGCCTGCCCCGCACTTGATGCGGGGTGGAAACCGGTTTTCGGAAAAGATCATGCTCATTAACTGCGCGCTCCGTAGCGATCTTCCCAGCGCAGGAATGGTGACGCAGCGGCGCTGAGCAGCCAGTCCGTGGTCTTGCCGATCACGGCGAACACCACGATCGCGGCGACGATCTGCGCCGGCTTGCCGAGCTGTTGTCCGTCGACCAAGAGATAGCCAAGGCCTTCCGAAGCGCCGAGCAGCTCGGCCGCGACCACGAACATCCAGCCAAGCCCAAGACCCGAACGCAGCGCGATCACGTAGGCCGGCAGCACGGCGGGCAGTAGAATGCGGCGCACCATCTGCGCACCGGAGAGGCGAAACACGCGTCCGACCTCAACGATCTTGCGGTCGACCGACAGCACCGCGCCCATCACGCCGAGATAGACCGGAAAGAACACGCCGACCGCGATCAGCGTGACCTTGGAGGATTCGAAGATGCCGAGCCACAGAATGAACAGCGGTACCCAGGCGATCGACGGAATTGCGCGCAGCGCCTGCAGGGTCGGATCGATCAGCCGCCGCGTCAGCGCCGAATAGCCGGCGATCGCGCCCGCAAGCGTCCCGGCCGCGACACCAAACGCGAAGCCGGCTGCAACGCGCGCAACCGTCACCGACACGTGGCGCTGCAGCTCACCGCTTGCCGCGAGCTCGACGAGCGTCGCCCAGATGCGCGAGGGCGGCGGCACCAATCGCCCGTCGGAGATGCCGAGACACACCGCGATCTCCCACGCGACCGCGAGCCCGACCGGCAGCGCGAGACCGAGCGCGGGCTTGACGAAGCGCGCGAGCGACTTCGTCTCAGCTTGGGCGATGGCTGGTTCGGCGATGGTCACGGAGAAAAGAGACATGGGGCGAACAGAGATTGCAATGTGTAAACAGGGTCCGCTCGTCCCCGCGAAAGCGGGGACCCAGGGCCCCGAATGACGACCGGCGTGTTTTGGCCCTGGATTCCCGCATTCGCGGGAATGAGCGGAGCGTGAGCCGCTAGTTCGTCACCGGCACCCAACGGTCATCGATCAGGCTATCGAGCGCCGCCTTCACGTCCACGTCGGCCTTGATCACGCCGGCCTGTTGCAGCGCGAGCCCGGCCGCGAGGATCGAGTCCTTCTGCGCGGCGCCGACGCGGCTGTGCGTGAGTTCGGTGCGCTCTTTCAGCTGCTTGTCCACCACCGCCTCCGGCAGCTTGGTTGCCGCGATGAACACGCGCTTCACCTCGCCATAATTTGCGAGCGAGAACTTGCGCGCATCCTCGTAGATCGCCAGCACGCGCTTCACGAGATCGGGGTGATCTTTCAGGAACTCTTCGCGCACGTTCAGAATGCCCCAGGTGTTGGCCTCTGCTTTGCGAAAGAACAGCTTGGCGCCGTCCTCGACCTCGGCCTGCGCCATCATCGGGTCGAGCCCGGCCCAGGCATCGACGTCACCACGGATGAGCGCGGTCTTGCCGTCCGGATGCTGCAGCAGCACCGGCGTGATGTCCTTCTCCGACAGGCCAGCCTCGAGCAGCGCGCGCACCAGGAAAATATGCGGGTCGGTGCCGCGCGTGACCGCAACGCGCTTGCCCTTGAGATCCGCGACCTTGGTGATGGTCGAATCCTTGCGCGTCACCAGCGCGGTCCATTCGGGCCGCGAATAGACGTAGACCGACTTGATCGGATTGCCGTTGATCTTGGCAAGCAGCGCCGCCGAACCCGCGGTCGAGCCGAAGTCGATCGAGCCGGCGTTCAAGAACTCGAGCGCCTTGTTCGAGCCGAGCGTCTGCACCCAGCGGACCGCGATCCCGTCCTTGGCGAATTCCTTTTCGAGCAGTCCCTGCTCTTTCAGCACCATCGAGACTGGGTTGTAGGTCGCCCAGTCGATGCGAATTTCCTTCGGCTTATCGGCCGCAAACAGCGTGGTCGGCAGCAGGCCGACGAACAGAGCGGAGCAAAGCAGGGAACGACGTGAGAAGAGAGACATAGGTCCTCCATTCGGTTGCGCGGCGAAGTCGCCGGGATACGGCGAAGCCGCCGAGATGCGGCGAAGCCGCCGGGATGGAGGCGGGAGGGGGCCCGCCGTCAGCTTCAGGCTTGGGCGGGGCCCACGCTTTAGCTGCATTTGTTAAGCGCCCGCAAGCTGATCGCTCAAATCGGCGCTACGTTTATTCTATGCAAGGCCTTGGGATACGGTCAAATGGAATGAATTTTCTATATTTCCGGTGATGTTGGTATGATCTTCTGGCCCCATACGATTCTGCGCATCACTCCGCCTCCACGCCTGCAAACGTTCGTAAACACCCTCTCTCAACAAGCGCGGAGGGACACCACATTGTCGCGGCCAGAGCGCGTCCCGATTGGAAGGAATCGGGATGCGCTCTAGATTCTTTCGTAGGCGCATATCCTGTTCGGAAAACCGGTATCCACTTTTCCGGGATATGCGCTAAATCCGGACCCCCGATGCTTTCACCGCCCGATCACGCCGCCCGCGCCGCGGTTCTCATCGACACCGATGCGGTGGGGGCCGATCTCGCGCGCCTGCGCGAGCAATATCCCGGCCGCGAGCGCGAACTGCGCACCGCGGTGGCGCAGCGCCTCAAGGTCGCGCTGGCGCAAGGCCGCGCGGGCGCCGAGGAACTCTTGTTGAAGGATCGGCACGGCCGCGCCTGCGCCGAGCGCCTCTGCGCGATGCAGGACGACATCATCCGCATACTCTACGACCTTGCGGCGGCGCTCTATCGCTCGTCGACGCCGTCCGACAGCGAGCGCATGGCGGTGGTGGCGACCGGCGGCTACGGGCGCGGACTGCTGGCGCCGGGCTCGGACATCGATCTGTTGTTTCTGCTGCCCTACAAGCAGACGGCCTGGGGCGAGTCGGTCGCCGAAGCGATACTTTATTGCCTGTGGGACATGGGGCTGAAGGTCGGGCACGCGACGCGCTCGATCGATGAATGCATCCGCCAGGCCAAGGCGGACATGACGATCCGCACCGCGCTGCTCGAAGCGCGCTATCTGCTCGGCGACCGCGCGCTGTTCGACGACTTCGTGGCGCAGTTCGACAAGCTCGTGGTGAAAGGCAGCGCGGCGCAATTCGTCGCCGCCAAGCTCGCCGAGCGCGAGGAGCGGCTGCGCCGCGCCGGCCAGTCGCGCTATCTGGTCGAGCCCAACGTCAAGGACGGCAAGGGCGGGCTGCGCGACGTCCACACGCTGTTCTGGATCGCCAAATATGTCTACCGCGTGCGCGAGCCGGAACAGCTGATCGATCACGGCGTGTTCGATCGCGAAGAGTACAGCCAGTTCCGCCGCGCCGAGGACTTCCTCTGGGCGGTGCGCTGCCACATGCATTTCGTGACCAAGCGCGCCGAGGAGCGGCTCTCATTCGACATCCAGCGCGAGATCGCGGTGCGGCTCGGCTACACGGCGCATCCGGGCATGCGCGATGTCGAGCGCTTCATGAAGCACTACTTTCTGATCGCGAAGGATGTCGGCGACCTGACCGCGATCCTGTGCGCCGGGCTCGAGGAGCGCGAGGCCAAGCCCGTGCCGGTGCTCGACCGCGTGATGGCGCGCTTCAAGCCGCGACCGCGCCGCGTCGTGCTCGACTCGGATGATTTCACGGTCGAGCACAATCGCATCAACCTCGCGGACCAGGATGCCTTCCGGCGCGATCCGGTCAACCTGATCCGGATGTTCCGCCTGGCGCAGAAGCACAATCTCGCGTTCCATCCGGAGGCGATGCGTGTCGCCAAGCGCTCGCTCAGGCTGATCGATCACGCGCTGCGCGCAGACAAGGACGCGAACGCGCTGTTCTTCGAAATCCTCACCCATGAGGGCGCCGAGGTGGTGTTGCGCCGCATGAATGAGGCCGGCGTGCTCGGCCGCTTCGTGCGCGCGTTCGGCCGCATCGTCGCGATGATGCAGTTCAACATGTATCACCACTATACGGTGGACGAGCACCTGTTGCGCTGCGTCGGAATCCTTGCCGACATCGAGGCGGGCGGTAACGAAGAGTTCACGCTCGCCAGCGAACTGATGCGCACGATCCACAAGGAGCATCGCAATCTGCTCTATGTGGCGCTGTTCCTGCACGATATCGCGAAGGGCCGCATCGAGGATCACTCGATCGCGGGCGCGCGCGTCGCGCGCCGCTTCTGCCCGCGCCTCGGGTTCTCGGCGGCCGAGACCGATCTCGTCGCCTGGCTGATCGAGCAGCATCTCGTGATGTCGACCATTGCGCAGTCACGCGACCTTTCCGATCGCAAGACGATCGAGAATTTCGCCGGCGTAGTGCAATCGCTCGAGCGCATGAAACTGTTGTTGATCCTCACCACCGCCGACATCCGCGCGGTCGGCCCGGGCGTGTGGAACTCGTGGAAGGCGCAGCTGTTGCGCACGCTCTACTACGAGACCGAGCCGGTGCTGACCGGCGGCTTCTCCGAGGTCAACCGGCAGAAGCGGGTGGAGCTCGCGCAGGCCGAGTTCCGCCACGAGCTGAAAGATTGGAGGACGGAGGAGATCGACGCCTATCTGGCGCGGCAATATCCCGCCTATTGGCTCAAGGTCGACCTGCCGCACAAGATCAGCCACGCGAACTTCCTCAAGTCCGCGCAGGCGGCCGGCAAGGCGGTCGCGACCGGCGTCGGCTTCGACACCGCGCGCGGCGTCACCGAGCTGACCGTAGCGGCGCCGGATCATCCGCGGCTGTTGTCGGTGATCGCCGGCGCCTGCTCGGCCGCGGGCGCCAACATCGTCGACGCACAGATCTTCACCACCACCGACGGGCTCGCGCTCGACACGATCTCGATCTCACGCGAGTTCGAGCATAACGAGGATGAGGCGCGGCGCGCGGTGCGCATCGCGGATTCGATCGAGCGCGCATTGCGCGGTGAATTGCGTCTGCCCGACGTGATGGCGAAGCGCACGGCGCGCAAGGCGCGGCTGAAGGCCTTCGCGATCGAGCCCGAGGTGATGCTGAACAACCAGTGGTCCAACCGCTACACGGTGGTCGAGGTTACCGGCCTCGATCGTCCCGGCCTGCTCTACGAGCTGACCGCGACGCTCTCCAAGCTCAGTCTCAACATCGCCTCGGCGCATGTCGCGACCTTCGGCGAGCGCGTCGTCGACGTGTTCTACGTCACCGACCTGATGGGCGCGCAGATCACCTCGCCCTCACGCCAGGCGGCGATCAAGCGCGCCCTGTTGCCGCTGTTTGCCGAGGACGAGCGCAAGCCCGCGAAGGCGAGTTGACCGTCATTCCGGGACACGCCGAAGGCGTGGGCCGGAATCCATAAAAACGCAAGCGCATCGACACCGCCCGTGTGACACGGCGTCGTTCGCGGTTATGGATTCCGGGCTCCCGCGCTGTGCGCGGGCCCCGGAATGACAGCGTCTCATTACTGGCGCGGCGGGCCGAACGTGACTTGCAGCGGCACGATGAGCTGATACAGCGCGTTGCCGACCAACCGCGGACCGGCCTCATTGCTGTCGACCGGCTGCATCGCGACAGGCGCGCGATGATGGCGGTGATGACGCTTCGTTTTCGCCGACGCGAGCGACGGAAGGGTCGCGACGAAGGCGGCCGCGAGCAGCAGCGCAAAAGTCTTACGCATGGCAGTGATCCTTACGATGAATGCAGCGACGCCCCTTTTCACGCACCCATTAAACAGGAAACCGCCAACAAGTCACCGCGCGGTCACCTTTGTTTAACCACGTTTCCGATCGGTTGTGGCCATCGCGCAACGGCCTGCGTTCCGTAACGTCTGCAATTGCATACTTAACTGCGCATTAAACCCGCCCCCGTAGCGTGCCGCTTGGGAGACGGGGACTGGAATGTCGGCCGCACAAAGTAAGAGTAAAGAGCGGCGCGAGACTTCCGATTCTGCGCGCAAGCCGTCCGCAAAAAAGAAACGCCGCGACGGCCCGCGTCGCTCGCTGATCGGGCGCATCGCCTATTGGTCACTCGTGCTCGGCCTGTGGGGCTTCATCGCCGTGCTCGGCCTGATCGGGTGGGTCGCGGCGCATCTGCCGCCGATCCAGTCGCTCGAAGTTCCCAAGCGTCCGCCCGCGGTCCAGATCGTCGGCCTGAACGGTCGCGTGCTGGCGACGCGCGGCGAGATGGGCGGCGCGGCCGTGCCGCTGCGCGAGCTGCCGCCATTTCTGCCCAAGGCATTCCTCGCGATCGAGGATCGACGCTTCTATTCGCATTGGGGGCTTGATCCGGTCGGCGTAGGGCGCGCCGTCGCGGCCAACGTGCTGCATCGCGGCGTGTCGCAGGGCGGCTCGACCATCACGCAGCAACTCGCCAAGAACCTGTTCCTGACCCAGGAGCGCACCGTGCAGCGCAAGCTGCAGGAGCTGATGCTCGCGGTGTGGCTGGAGCGCAAATTCTCGAAGGACGAGATCCTCGATCTCTATCTCAATCGCGTCTATTTCGGCTCCGGCGCTTACGGCGTCGAGGCGGCGGCGCAGCGCTATTTCGGCAAGTCCGCCCGCAACGTGACGCTCTCGGAGGCCGCGTTGCTCGCCGGATTGGTGAAGTCTCCGTCGCGACTCGCGCCGACGCGCAATTTCGACGGCGCGGAACGCCGGGCGCAGGTCGTGCTCGCCGCGATGTCGGACGCGGGCTTCGTCACCGAAGCCGCCGCGAAGAGCGCGATCGCGGTGGCGCCGAAGATCGTCAAGCAAACCGCGGGCGGCTCGATCAACTATGTCGCCGACTGGGTGATGGACGTGCTCGACGGCGTGGTCGGTCGCGTCGAGCAGGATGTCGTGGTCGAGACCACGATCGATCCGACGCTGCAGGCGCTCGCAGAGAAATCGCTGCTCGACGAGCTCAACGCCAAAGGCGCGAAGTTCGACGTCGAGCAGGGCGCCTTCGTCGCGATGACGCCGCAAGGCGCCGTGCGCGCGCTGGTCGGCGGACGCAACTACGCCGAAAGCCAGTTCAATCGGGCGGTGGCGGCGAAGCGCCAGCCGGGCTCGGCGTTCAAGCCGTTCGTCTATCTGACCGCGCTCGAGCGCGGACTGACGCCCGGCACGATCCGCGAGGACAAGCCGATCGAGGTGAAGGGCTGGCGGCCGGAGAACTACACGCACGATTATCTCGGCGCGGTGACGCTGCAGACGGCGCTCGCGAAATCGCTCAACACGGTTTCGGTACGCCTCACCATGGAGGTCGGACCGCAGGCCGTGGTGCGCACCGCGCATCGGCTCGGCATCGCTTCGAAGCTCGAGCCGAACGCCTCGATCGCGCTCGGCACCTCGGAAGTGTCGATGATCGAGCTGGTCTCGGCCTATGTGCCGTTCGCGAATGGCGGCGTGGCGGTCGCGCCGCATGTGATCGAGCGCGTGCGCACCGCGCAGGGCAAGCTGATCTACAAGGCGTACAATCCGGGGCTGGGCCGCGTCATCGACGAGCGTCACGCCGCGATGATGAACCAGATGATGCAGGAGACGCTGAGCACTGGCACCGCGCGCAAGGCCGCGCTCGCGGGCTTTGCGGCCGCCGGCAAGACCGGCACATCGCAAGATTATCGCGACTCCTGGTTCATCGGCTACACCGGCCATCTCGTCGCCGGCGTGTGGCTCGGCAATGACGACAACAGCGCGACCAAGAAGCTGACCGGCGGCGCGATGCCGTCCGACATCTGGAATCATTTCATGAGCGCGGCGCATCAGGGTCTGCCGCCGGCGGATCTTCCCGGCATGGCGGGGCGTCCGATCGATCCGACGTCGGCCCCGACGTCGGCACCGCCGCAATCGTCAGCGCCGCTGACGTCGATGCTGGCGCCGCCCGCCGCGGCGCCGCTCGCGCGCGAGGATGACATGCGCCCGCCGGCGCCACTGACGCCGCTCGCTCCCGCGAAACCGCCGACGGTTGCGGTCGCGCCGCTGCCGCATGCGCAGCCGCGTGCCGCCGCGGCGGCGCCGCGTCCGCCGCAGGCGATGGTCGTGCGCGCGCCGGTGCAGCCGCCGCGCACGGTCCAGGTCGCGCGGCCGGCGGCCCCGTCACCCTATCTGACGCCGCCGTCGCAGCGTCCCGCACGGGTCGCGTCCGCATCGGCGCAGCGCGGCGACGCCCCGCGCCCGCCCGGCGGGATCGGCGAGGCATCAGCGCCGGCGCAGCAGCCGCAGCGCACCGCAAACAATACGTCGGGTGTGGGCGACTTCTTCAGCAATCTGTTCGGCGGACGCTGAGGTCGACGGACCTAATGATGCCCATAACTGCCTTCGCGCGCGCGCACGCCGCGCGACATCGCCCACAGCACGAGCGTTGCGATGCCGGTGAGTGCGAGCGGCAGCGCGACCGGCCAGGCGCTCGCGCCGAGCAGATGCCCGACCAGCGCGCCGCTCGCCGCCGCGCACACCATCTGCGAGACGCCGACGAGCGATGACGCCGTGCCGGCGCGTTCCGGAAACGGCATCATCGCGCCGGCGACGGTTTGCGGCTGCGTCAGCCCCATGCCGGCCGCATAGAGGGCCATCGCGGCCACCAGCGGAATCGCCGAAGCGCCGCCGAGCGCAACCGCCGCGGCCCCGCCGACGCCGCCGAGCGCGAGCGCCAGCGCGCCGATGCCGATGGTGCGATCGAGCCCGATCCGCGTGACGACGCGCGCCGCGAGCGCCGTGCCAGCGAGGTAGCCGCCGCTCGAGGCCGCGAACGCCAATCCATATGCGAGCGCCGAGAACCCATAGAGTTCTTGCAGCACGAACGAGGAGCCTGAGATCCACGCGAACATGCCCGCAAAGCTGATCGCCAGCAGACCGATATAGGCGCGCACCGCGCGGTTCCGCAGGATCACGCGATAGCCTTCGAGAATGGCTCGCAGCGACAGCGGCCCGGCCATGCGCTGCTGCAGCGTCTCCGGCAGCTTGCGCCACACGAAGAACGCCGCGATCAGCCCAAAGGCGATCTGCAGCACGAAATGCGAGCGCCACCCGAATGCGCTCTGCAGCACGCCGCCGATCATCGGCGCGCCGACCGGCGCGAGCGCCATGATGGCGCCCATCAGTGACAATTCGCGCCCGGCACGCGCGCCGGAATAGAGGTCGCGCACGATCGCGCGGGCGAGCACGATCGCGCCCGACGAGCCGAGCGCCTGGACGGCGCGCGCGGTCAGCAGCAATTCGATATTCGGTGCGAGCGCACAGGCGAGCGAGGCGACACAGTAGACGATGAGCGCGGCCCGCAGCACCGGAATGCGGCCATAGCGATCGGAAAGCGGCCCATAGATGATCTGCCCGACCGCGTAGGCGACCAGATAGAGCGAGAGCGTGAGCTGCACGGTCGCGGACGAGGCATGCAAGAGCCGCCCGATTTCGGGGAACGACGGCAGATACATGTCGACCGCGACCGGTCCGAGCGCGGTCAGGAGCGAGAGCAGCGCCGTGAGGGCGAAGGTGTCGGGTTTGAGCATGTCGGGGGAGCGTGTCAAACCGCGGCCTGTAGCTGCTTTGCGCCGCGATGTCGAGGAAACACGGGTCACTCAGCCGCGGCGGTGCAACTAGCGGGCGACGCGAACCTGAACTAGCATTGCGTCATGCGCAGGATCCTGGCGGGGGGATTGTTCATTCTGGTCGCGCTCGTAGCAGCGCTGGTCGGATTGTCCTGGCTGTGGCCATCCGCGCCGGCGGGGCGCCCGCCGCTCGCCGAAAGCCCGCCGCTCAAACCGGCGACGCGCACTTCGGTGGTGATCGCGCCCGCTGCGATCGCGCTCACGGCGATCCGCGACGCGCTCGAAGCGCAGGCGCCGCGTGATCTGACCGGTAAGCGCGACAACCCGCTTGGCCAGCTGTTGCAGAATGGCGAGTTCGGCTGGACCATCAATCGCGGGCCGCTCGCGGTCGGCGGGCGGCCGGAAGGCTTGAGCATCGTGGCGCCGCTCACCGGCGCGTTCCGCCTCACCGGCCAGATCGGCAGCCAGGTCGGCAACCTGACGAGCCAGCTCGGTGGCCTGCTCGGCGGTTCGGTCGGCGAGCAACTTGGGAACCTGACCGGCAAGGCGCTCGATCAGCGCGCCGACATTCGCGGCAATATCACGCTCGCGGCGCGCCCGGTGCTGCAACCGAACTGGCGGCTGGAGCCGAACCTCTCGGGCCAGGCGAACCTGAACGACACCAGCCTCTCGGTCGCGGGCGTGCGCATCAACGCGGCAAGAGAATTGAAGCCGCTGGTCGATCGCGCGGTCGGCGAGCAGGTCGGCGTGTTGCAGACCCGGCTGCGCAACGATCCGATGATTGAGATCGTGGCGCGCCGCGAGTGGGCAAAAATGTGCCGCGCGATTCCGCTTGGCAAGACGGCGCCCGGCGTACCCGATCTCTGGCTCGAGGTGCGCCCGGTGCGCGCGGTCGCGGCGCAGCCGAAGATCGATGCGAGCGCCGTCACGCTCACCGTCGGCGTCGAAGCCGAAACGCGTATCTCACCGGTCGAGAGCAAGCCCGACTGTCCGTTCCCCACGACGGTCGAGATCGTGGCGCCGATGGAGCAGGGGCGCATCGCGGTCGGCGTTCCGGTCGATCTGCCGTTCACCGAGGTGAACAAGCTGATCGAGGCGCGGCTCAAAGGCCGCACATTCCCCGAGGACAAGAACGCCCCTGCGCTGGTGACGGTCGATGCCGCCAGGGTTGCGCCATCCGGCGAGCGGCTGCTGATCAGCCTGCGCGTGAAAGCGACCGAGACGAAGAGCTGGTTCGGCCTCGGCGCCAATGCGGACGTGCATGTGTGGGGCAAGCCGGTGCTCGATGCGGATGCGCAAGTGCTACGGCTCACCGACATCGAGCTCGATGTGCAGTCGGAGGAGGCATTCGGGTTGCTCGGCGCGGCGGCGCGCGCCGCAATTCCTTATTTGAAGGACGCGATTGGGGCGAATGCGAGGATCGATCTCAAGCCGTTCGCGGCGAATGCGCTGAAAAGCATCACGGCGGCGATCGCGGACTTCCGCAATCGGCAGCCGGGCGTGGAGGTCGATGCCGCGGTGACGCAGCTGCGGCTCGCCGGCATCGAGTTCGATACAAAAACCCTGCGCGTGATCGGCGAAGCCGAAGGCACCGTGAAGGTCGCGATCAGCGCGCTGCCGACGAAGTAGTGCTGTCTCGGATTGAGACGTAGGGCGGGCAAAGGCGCGCCTAAAGCGCGTTTACGCGCGTCTTCAACGCGCTTCGCGCTTTTGCCCGCCTTGCGCACAGAGGCCGATCAACCGCGCCCTTCAGTACGGCGAAGCCGATTCCGGCGCCGTGCCGTCCTCGCCATAGCGGTGCAGCGCGTTGCCGTGGGTGTTGAGCCAGCTCTTGGCGCGCTCGTAATCGGGGCAGATGCGCTCGACCACGCGCCAGAACCGCGCCGAGTGATTCATTTCGATGAGATGCGCCACTTCGTGCGCCGCCAGATAGTCGAGCACATGCGGTGGCGCCAGAATCAGCCGCCACGAATAGGACAGCACGCCTGCCGCCGTGCACGAACCCCAGCGGCTCACCTGGTCGCGTACCGTGATGCGCTTGATCTTGACGCCGAGCTCAGCGGCGTAGCGCCGGCTCGCGACATCGAGATCGCGCTTCGCCTGCTGCTTGAGGAAATCACGCACGCGCCGGGCGAGATGCGGACGGCCGCCGGCGACGCAGATGAGCGGGCCAGCCCCGTTCGTCTCGACCCACACCGTGCCGCGCGCGGTCGGGCGATGCACCACCCGGTGCGGCACGCCGCGCAACGGCAGCTCGAGCCCATCGTCGAACGGCAGCGCATGCGGCAGCCGCTCGAGGCGCGCCGCGATCCAGGCGCCGCTGCGCTCCGCGAACGCCTTGGCGTCGCGGATGCTGCCGCGCGGCGGCATGGTGAGAATGATCGAGCGGGTCGCCGCCTGCACGCGCAGCGTATAGCGCCGCGCCTGTGCGTGGCGCCGCAATGTCACACAGTAGATCGCGCCCTTGAACGCGATTTGAAGAGTCTGCGGCTCGACCGGCCGACGGAACAGAAGCGCACGCAGCGACATTGATGAAGCTCGTTGGAATCACCGCCGAGCATAGCGCCGTGATGGACGTCTGTCCCGAGTCAGAGCTTCGAGTCAGAAATTTCGATTCAAACTCAAAAATCGATTGACGTGTTGCATTGATGCTATGCAGACGCCGTCGCCGGGCGCAAAGGTGGCCGCCACAACGCGAAGGTCACTTGCACGATGCCGGCGGTCAGTCCCACCGCGACCGCGAGACGCCACGCCAGATCGTATGAGCCGAGCGCGTCGAACAAGAGGCCGCCGCCGAACGCGCCGACGAAGCTGCCGAGCTGATGGCTCATGAAGGCGATTCCCTGAATCATCGCCTGCCAGCGCAATCCGAACATCTCCACGACCGATCCGGCGACCAGAGGACCGACACCGAGCCAGAGGAAGCCCATCAATCCGGCGAACACGAGCGTGCTCACCGGCGTCGGCGGCAGCATGAAATACCAGCCGAGCACGAGCGATCGCGCGATGTAGATCGAGCCGAGCAGTGCGAGCTTCGGCCATCGTCCGCCGGCCCAGCCGAAGAACAGGCTGCCGAGCACGTTGCAGCCGCCGATGGCGCCGAGCGCCTGTGCGCTCAGCATCGGATCCATGCCGCAGAGCGACAGGTAGGAAGGAAGGTGCGTCACGATGAACAGAAGCTGCATGCCGCAGACGAAGTAGGCGCCGGTCATCACCAGGAACGACGGCGTGCCGAATGCCGTACGCAGCGCGGCCGCAACGGTTGCGCCGGTCTGATCCGCGGCGGGCGCCGCGATCTTGTCGACGCGGCTCGCGAACCATGCGGCCGGCAGCATGCCGAGCGCGAGCACGAGGAACGACAGCACGCCGGCCCGCCAGCCGTAGTTGACGGTGAGAGACTGCCCGATCGGCGCGGCCAGCAAGGCACCGAGCGATCCGGCCGCCACGATGAAGCCGAGCACCAGGCTGCGCGCGGTCGCCGGCGCGGCGCGCGCGCCGACCGCGAGCGACATCCCGACGTCGGTGCAGGCGAGCGCCGAGCCGATCAGCACGCCGGCGCCGAGCAGCACGCCGAGAAAGCCGTGCGCGTTCGCAAGCACCAGCAGCCCGCCGAGATAGAGTGCCAATCCGGTGAAGATCACGCGCCGGAAACCGAAACGCACGACCAGCGCGCCGGCGACCGGCTGCAGCAGACCCCAGCCGAGACTCTGGATCGCCATTGCGAGCGCGAAATCCGAGACGTTGATGGCGATGTCGCGCGTGATCGGCTGCAGGATCAGCCCGAAGCTTTGTCTCAGACCCATGCTGAGCGAGAGCATCATGGCGGCGCCGACCAGCATCGGGGCGACCGGCCGCAGGACATTGGCGCTCAAGACCGTGTTATTCGCCGTCATGCGCGCCTCCTCGGGATTGATTACACAGGTCTGTGTACCTAAAATAGGGGCAGGTCGCCGCATGTCAAGGAAAAAGTAAACAGGTCTGTGTAATGACGGAACGCGCCGCTGCCCGTGCCGAGATGCAGGAGCGCATCCTGCAGACGACGGATCGCCTGTTCTACGAGCAGGGAATCCGTGCGGTCGGGGTCGATACCGTCGCGGCCGAGGTCGGGATCAGCAAGCGCACGCTCTATAATTACTATCGCTCGAAGGACGATCTGATCATCGCATATCTGACGCGACGTCTGCGTCCAAAGCCGTTCAGCGATGCGCCGCCCGCCGAGCAGATTCTCGGCGATTTCGATCGACTTGAGCGTTCCTTTGCAAGTGACCGCTTTCACGGCTGTCCGTTCGTGAATGCTGTTGCTGAGCTCAAGGAGCCCGCGCACGAGGCAAACAGGATCGCGGTTGCGTTCAAGGACGAGCGGCGCGCCTGGTTCCGCACCTTGCTCGAGCGGCTCGCGGTCGACGACCCGGCGGGCCTGGCGGTTCAGCTCTCATTGTTGGTCGATGGGGCGATCGCGGCCGCGGTGGTGCGTGGCGATCCGACAGTGGCGCGCGCCGCGCGCGCGGCGGCCGAGACGCTGCTGCGTGCGGCAGGAGTTGATGTGGCGAGGAAGGGAGGTGGAACGGCGCGGCGGAAGAAACCTCTCCATCGTCATCACCCGCGAAAGCGGGTGACCCGGTAGCCGCTGTCGCGTCGCTATCGCTCGGCCTGCGTGTACTGGGTGCCCCGCTTTCCACCAGGGCGTTTTACGCCCGTCTTCGACGGGCTATGGGGCATGACGAGCGGAAACCGCTTCCGCCTAGGCCTCGGCCAGCACCTTGCGCTTCGCGCTCTTGGCCATGCGTTTGTCGTGCGACAGCACGAAGTCCGCGATGCGTGGCGCGATCTCGGAGCGGAAGCGCGAGCCGTTGAATACGCCGTAATGGCCGACGCCGGGCTGCAGGTAATGCGCCTTGCGGTCCTCAGGGATATTCGCGCACAGCCGGTGCGCGGCCTGGGTCTGGCCGACGCCGGAAATATCGTCGTGCTCGCCCTCGACCGTGAGCAGCGCGACGCGGCGGATTTTCGCCGGATCGACCGGCTTGCCACGATGGGTCATGCGGCCTTGCGGCAGGTCGTGACGGATGAACACGGTCTCGACCGTCTGCAGATAGAACTCCGCGGTCAGATCCATGACGGCGAGATATTCGTCATAGAACTCGCGGTGCTTGGCGGCGCTGTCGCCGTCGCCGCTGACCAGATGCTTGAACAGGTTGCGATGCGCCTCGATGTGGCGGTCGAGGTTCATGGTGACGAAGCCGTTGAGCTGCAGGAAGCCCGGATAGACGTCGCGCATGAAGCCGGGATGTGGAAAGGGTACCTTGGTGATCACATGACGGCGGAACCACTCGATGCCGCGCTGCTCCGCGAGCGTGTTCACGACCGTCGGGTTCTGACGTGTATCGATCGGACCGCCCATCAGCACCATCGAGAGCGGCACATAAGGGTCATTCTCGGCTTCCATGCGCGCCACCGCGGCGAGCACCGGCACCGAGGGCTGACACACCGCGACGATATGCGTATCGCCGCCGAGCGCATGCAGGATCGAGACGACGTAGTCGATGTAGTCGTCGAGATCGAAGCGGCCTTCGGTCAGCGGCACCATGCGGGCATCGACCCATTCGGTGATGTAGACGTCATGGTTCGGCAGGAACGCCTCAACCGTGCCGCGCAGCAGCGTCGCGTAGTGGCCGGACATCGGCGCGACGATCAAGAGCTTCGGCTGCGGGCGCTTCGGCGCGTGCTCGAGCGAGCGCTCGAAATGCAACAGGCGGCAGAATGGCCGCTCCCAGATCGGCGTGATGTGCACCGGCACGCGCTCGCCGCCGACCATCGTGTGGTCGATCCCCCATTCGGGTTGGCTGTAGCGGCGCGTGGTGCGCTCGAACAATTCGAACGCCGCCGCATAGGCCTTGCCGGCGGTGGTGTGCGCGAGCGGGTTGGCGGGATTCCTCAGGAAAATGCGGCTGGCGTCCGCGAAGGCGCGCGCCGGCGTCAACGCCGCCTGCCCCATCTCGTACAGCCAGTACATTGGCGCCGAGAGAAACGGACTGCCGTCGCCGGGCAGCGCGGCTGCCCCGCCGAATTCACCTATTGGCATGTGGTCTGGCCCCGGCCCGACTTTTTGCGTTGCAATATCGTGTCGTGGTTTTGTCATGGCGTCAACACGTTGGCCTTTCCGTTGTGCACAAGGTTCACGCGAATCGATGAATTATTCGCCAGTTTGCATCAGTGAACCATTGCGCCGGGCGGAGGCGAGGAGGGCGAGATAGGCCACAAGGGCCGCGGCAAACCACACAGCATTCAACGCAAGTGCTTGAATCATAAGGTCCGCGCGGAACGTATGGCCCATGAGAAGCGCTCGCATACCCTCGAATACGTATGTGGGCGGCAACGCCCACGCAAATACCTGCAGCCAGGGCGGCAGCACGGCGACCGGGTAGTAGACGCATGTGAGCGGCAAGAACAGAAACATGATGCTCCACGCGAACGTCTCGGCGCCGAGCCCGTTCCGTAGCACCAGCCCCGACACCAGGATGCCGACCGCCCAAGCGGTGAGCATCAGGTTCAAGAAGAACGCCGCGAGCGCGAGGCCGAGCGCCCAGAGATTGAAGCCGAAGAACGCGATCGCGAGCAGCGTCACCGGCACCATGCCGATTGCAAGCCGGATGATGCTCATGATCATCAGGGCGACGATGAACTCCGAGGCGCGCAACGGCGAGATCATCAGGTTGCCGAGGTTGCGCGCATACATCTCTTCCAGAAACGACACCGAGAAGCCGAGCTGTCCGCGAAACAGGATGTCCCACAGCAGCACCGCCCCGACGAGCACGCCGCCGGCTTGCGCGAAGGTCGAGGTCTGCTGCGACAGGTAGGTCTGCAGGAAGCCCCACATCAGCATCTGCACGGCCGGCCAGTAGATCAGCTCGGAGAGGCGTGCCCAGGACGAGCGCAGCAGATACCAATAGCGCAGCACCATCGCGGCGATGCGGCGCGGCGAGAAGGTGATGGCGTCGGCGTTCATTGCGCCGCCTCGCGATGCTCGCGCCCGCGCGCGACGTCGAGAAAGACTTCCTCCAGAGTGTCGCGGCCATAGCGCGCGAGCAGCCGCGCCGGCGTGTCGTCGTCCTCGATGCGGCCCTGCTTCATGAAGATCACGCGGTCGCACAGACGCTCGACCTCCGCCATGTTGTGCGAGGCGATCAGCATGGTGGCGCCGTGCTGGTCGCGGTAGCGCTCGAGATGGCTGCGGATCCAGTCGGCGGTGTCGGGATCGAGCGAGGCGGTCGGCTCGTCGAGCAGCAACAGCTCGGGCGAATTGATCAGCGCCTTGGCGAGCGATACGCGCGTCTTCTGTCCGGCCGAGAGCTTGCCGGTCGGGCGGTCGAGCAGATCGGCAAGGTCGAGCTGCGCCGCGATCTCGGCGATGCGTTCGGACAGGTTGGCCACGCCATAGAGCATGCCGAACACTTTCAGGTTCTGGCGGATGGTGAGCCGCATCGGCATCTCGACATAGGGGCTCTCGAAGTTCATCCGATGCAGCACCTTGTAGCGCTCGCGCGGCATTTCGCAGCCGAGCACGCGCATCGAGCCGGAGGTCGGCGTGACCAGCCCCATCAGCATTGCGATCGTCGTGGTCTTGCCGGCACCATTGCCGCCGAGCAGCCCGGTGATGGAGCCGCGTGCCAGCGCGAATGAAATGCCCGTAACCGCCGTCGAGGTCTTGTAGACCTTGGTCAGGCGGTCGGCGCGCACGGCGGGTTCGGACAGAGCATCCATCAGCAGGTCATTCGCAAGGCCGTTGGAGCACGGCGAAACTGCACAATTGGCGGCTTGCGCAGCCATGCGCAAGAGCTTCTCCCGCGGCGGCTACCGCGCCGTTCCGCCCCACTGTCTCGCGCCGCCGGGTCCGCTATTGTCAGGCCATGCCGTTGCCGGACATGAGCCCCACCGCGCCGCACACTGTGCGGTTGAAAACGCTCGCGACGCTGCGCTGGTTCGCGGTGATCGGGCAGGCCATCGCGGTCCTCGTGGTGCATTATTGGCTCGAGTTCGAATTGCCGCTCGTGCCGTGCCTGTCGGTGATCGCGCTGTCGGCTTGGCTGAACGTCGCGATGCGCATGCACTTTCGCAACGCGACGCGCCTTCCGGCCAACACGGTGGCGTGGCTGCTCGCCTACGACATCGCGCAGCTCACCGTGCTGATGGTGCTGACCGGTGGCTTGGAAAATCCGTTCGCATTCTTCGTGCTCGCGCCGGTGTCGATCGCGGCGATCTCGCTGCCGCTGCGCCATACGCTCTGGCTCGGGCTATTTGCGCTTCTGACCTCGACGCTGCTCGCCTATGTGTTCTGGCCGCTGCCCTGGGCGAGCGATCAGGCCATGGTGTTTCCGCCGCTCTACATCTTCGCGACCTGGGTCGCGAACCTGGTCGCGATCATCTTCATCGGCACCTATGCGTATCAGGTCGCCGAGGAGGGGCGGCTGATGGCCGACGCGCTGACCGCGACCGAACTCGTGCTCGCGCGCGAGCAGCACCTCTCGCAGCTTGATGGCCTCGCGGCCGCGGCCGCGCACGAGCTCGGCACGCCGCTCTCGACCATCTCGCTCGTCGCCAAGGAGCTGCAGCACGCGCTCGGACCGGACTCGCCATTTGCGGATGACGTGAAGCTGTTGCGCGAGCAGGCCGAGCGCTGCCGCGACATCATGGCGAAGCTGTCGAACCTGCCGGCGGAGGGGACGCCGTTCGCGCGCGCCAAGCTGTCGGCGCTGATCGAGGAGGTCGCGGCGCCGCATCGTCCCTTCGGCGTCGCGATCGATATCGTGCTGCCGCCCAATCGCGACGACGAGCCAACCGTCGATCGCTCGCCGGCGATTCTTTACGGGCTCGGCAACCTGGTCGAGAACGCGGTCGACTTCGCGGCGACGCGGGTCGAGATCGCGGTGCGTTGGAGCGAGCTCGACGTTGCGGTCACGATCTCGGACGATGGACCTGGATTTCCGCCGGAAATCCTGCGGCGGATCGGCGAGCCCTATGTGACGAGCCGGCCGCGCACCGGCGTCGAGGGCGAGGAGAGCGGGCTTGGACTCGGCTTTTTCATCGCCAAGACGCTGCTGGAGCGCTCCGGCGCCACCGTCACATTTCTTAATCGGCCGACGCCGGAAAAGGGCGCCGTGGTGCGGGTTCGGTGGCCGCGGGCGGATATCGAAACCTCCCCGGAAGCGGCATCTCGTCCCACCTGGATCACCTGATGGCCACTTGAGGTATGAAACGGTGCCGCATAGCTATGCGTAAATGAGGGGCGAGCGAGGGTTAAAGGTGATGACCATGACCATGACCGAAACGGTTGCGCCGGCGCCGATCCCGGGCGAGCGCACGCTGCTGATCGTGGAGGACGACAAGTCGTTTCTGACCCGCCTCGCGCGTGCCATGGAGGCGCGCGGTTTCCTGGTCACGACCGCCGAAAGCGTCGCCGACGGGCTGTTGCAGGTCGAGAAGGCGCCGCCGTTCTACGCCGTGGTCGACATGCGGCTCGGCGACGGCAACGGCCTTGATGTCATCTCGGCGCTGAAGAAGCGCCGGCCCGAGGCACACGGCATCGTGCTCACCGGCTACGGCAATATCGCGACCGCGGTGAACGCCGTGAAGCTCGGCGCGATCGACTACCTCGCCAAACCCGCCGATGCCGACGATGTGGTGAATGCGCTGCTCGCGATCGAAGGCCGCACCGCCGAGCCGCCGGAAAATCCGATGTCGGCCGATCGCGTGCGCTGGGAGCACATCCAGCGCGTCTATGAGCTGTGCAATCGCAACGTCTCGGAGACCGCGCGCCGGCTCAACATGCACCGCCGCACCTTGCAGCGCATCCTGGCGAAGCGCGCACCGAAGTGATGAGTCTTAGGGTGGATGAGCTTAGAGCGCGAGAACGGCGGATTATGCGCGCGCGCTAATCCGCCCTACTCGCCCCTCTACTGCCGGATGGTCGGCAGGATCTCATTGCCGGCCGCTTCGATGCGGTCGCCGAACTCACGCATGCGGTTGAAGATCGACGAGGGCTTGAGCGAGTCGACGAAGCGCTCGAACGGACGCGGCGGCTCACGCGGTGGGCCAAGGTCGTCGGCCCGTTGGGCCTGCTGGTCGTAGTACGGCGTCCGCGGCTCGTAGCCCGCATAGGGCGCCTGCTGCGCCCCGGGATAGGGCGCTTGCGCCCCGGGATAGGGCGCTTGCGCCCCGGGATAGGGCGCCTGAGCCCCGGGATAAGGCCCCTGCACCTGACGCGGGCGATCCGGCACGGTCACCATCGGCTTTGCGGTGATGACCGGCGGCGGCTCCTGCGTGACCGGTCCCATCATGGGACCGCCCGGCTGCGCGTTGGCGATCGGCGGCTGCGGCAGCGGAGCGATCGGCTGGGCCGCAACCGGCGGCGCCGGCATTGCGGGCGCCGGTGCGACCATGACCGGCGCGGGACCTACCACGACCGGCACGGCCGCGACGCGCGGCTCGGCGCGTCGCTCGATCACTTGCTCAATGCGTTGCTGATCAAATCTTTGCGGCTCAGCGCGCTGCGGCTCGCTCTTGCGGGTGGCGCGCGGGGCTGGCGCGGGGGCCGGCGCTGCCGCGACCGGTGCGGGCGCTGCCACGACCGGTGCAGGCGCTGCCGCGACCGGTGCAGGCGCAACGGGCGCCGCCGCGGGCGCGCTCGCGACCTTCAGGCTCGGCTCATCCTTGCCTGCTTCGCGGGCAACGTCCTTCGCAAAGCTGCGGTCCGCCAGCGCGGGTTCGGACACGGTGGTGACCTCGGTGACGGGCATCTCCTCGCGCTCGCGCTGGCTGGCGTAAACGATCGGACGAGTCGTTTCGGCCGCGCTATGCAGCGCGGCCATGCGCGGCTGCACCAAATGTCCCGAGAAGGCGCGGTTGAAGCCCGCGATCAGCGCGGCTGCGATCAGCGTCGCCAGCACGGGTGGCAGGATCTGCCGCGCGGAGCTGCGCGCGAGCGGAGCAAGTTTGGCGGTGATCGCACGCATGTGCCCTCTCCCGTCGGGATTCCCATTTCGCCCGATCTGACGGCTACTTTGCGGCCAGAAGGAGGACAAAGGCGCGCGAACTTGGGGAAATCTGCAGAACAAAAATGAAGCGGTTAACACTTGCGAATCAATACGAAGGCGGCGCCAGTGAACTTGAGTATCAGGCATACCAGGAGGGCGGCCTGGTAGCCGCCGGTTGCATCACGGATGAGCCCGATCAGGCCTGGTCCGATGGCGCCCGCAAAGGTTCCGATCGCGGTCGATAGTCCGAGCACCAGGCTGAACGAAGCCGGCGGGAATTCGCGCTGCATGATCAGCGGCGGCAGCGTGATGATGTTGCCGACGGAAAAACCGTAGATTCCACAAGCGATAAGCAGCAGCGTGGGGTCTGTGGTCCGAGTCATGGCGAAGAGCGCGACGGCCTGGCTCGCCATCGATCCGGCCGAGATCGCGCGCGGATCGAGCCGGTCCACCACCAGGCCGAGCGTCAGGCGGCCGATCACCGCGAAACCCGTCATCAGCGAGACCGAGAGCGCCGCCTGGGCGCGTCCAACCAGCGGTTCCATGAAGGCGATCTGATGCACGATGAACGCGACCTGCGCGATCAGCGCGAGCGCGAACGGGCCGGCGACCGTCCAGAACGGCAGGCTGCGCAGCGCGTCGCGCCGGGTCCATTGCGGCGCCGCGGCGTCCGCCGCGACGCGCGGTGTGGCCTTGGCCGGGACCCACAGCCAAACGGCGGGCACGAGGATCGCGACCATCACGGCCGCCGCGATGAACATCGCGGAGGTGAAACCGAACACCGCGATCAGCGCTACCAGCCCGGGCGCGACCACGATGCCGCCGAAGCTCGCGCCATTGAGCGCGAGCGAGATCGCCAGCCCGCGCTTGCGCGTGAACCACTCGCTGATCAGCGTCGGGATGGTCACGAGCCCGAGGCCGAGCCAGCCGAACGACATGATCAGATAGGCCGCGTAGACCTGCCAGGGCGCGCGGGCGAGTGCGAGGATGATGATGGCGAGCGCGAGCGCCGCAACGCCGAACAGCACGAAGCACCGCGCGCCGAAGCGCGCGAGCGCGTTCGCGGTGAAGATCACCAGCACGGCGTTGAGCAGATAGGTGGCGGTGCTCGCGCCCGAGATCAGCGCCGGCGGCCAGCCATGCAAACGCGTCAGCTCGGCGAGATAAACGCTGTGCCCGTAGAGGCCGAAGCCCCAGCAGGCGAGCGCCATCAGAAAGCACGTGATGACGACGCGCCAGCCGACATAGCGCGGGGAGGATTCGTCAGGCGGGGAGGACGTGAGGATCACGCCCCGAATGTTACATGAGCGCGCTCATCCGCCCGATGACGAATTGTTGCTTGTCCTCCCGTTTCACCTCATGCGGGCGCGTGTCCGGCCGCATAGTGAAACACGATCGCAAATGCCGTCATGCCGACCGCAGCTGCGGCGATCGGCAAGAGAATTTCCGCCGCCGCGTTCGAGCCTTTAACGCGGTCCTGCCAGGTCTCGAATTGGCCCGACGCCCAGTCGGAGAGTTTTTGCGGCGGGGCCTTGTTATCCGACCCGTTCGCGCGCGCGACGCGCCACAGCACGAACGGAATCGCGATCGCGACGAGCAGAAAACCCGTCACCACGGTGAGCGTGACGTCGGCATAGTCGGGGCTGGCAAATCCCCATGCGGCGATCGCCATCCAGAGCACGAAACCGACGAGAGCCATGTACACCGCGAGCGGAAGCCGGTCGGTGCTGGTCATGCGGGTATGATCGGAACTCATGACGCCTCCTCTGTTTGGCGTCCTCTCTGGATAGAACCGCGGTCGGCCGCCGCGTTTCCCGCATTACCGATGTTTTAGAGTTCCGTGACGAACGGACCTTGCGGGTCGGCGAGCGACTGCAGGCGCAGCGCCGCACAGCGCGCAAACGCCAGCATCATGCACTTGCGCGTCGCCGCATGCAGCCGATGCTCGGGCGCCTCACACATCAGTTGCGCGCCGAACGCATCGGCGACGATCAGCCCGGTGTCCTTCGGAAAGATCTCGCACGGCACCTCGAGCGTGGTGGCGAAGAACAGCCGGTCGCAGTGCAGCCGGTAATCCATCCATTTCTGATCGGCACGGAAGTCTTCCACCGAGGACTTGATCTCGACGATCCAGATGTCGCCCGCACTGTTGAGCGCAACCAGGTCGGCGCGCCGTCCGGAAGGGAGCGGCAGTTCGCTCACCGCCGAGAAGCCGAGCTGATGCAACAGCCGCATGGTGCCGCGGGCGACCGCGAGCGCGGTTGGCGACTGGCGGCCATCGACCGGAAGCGTGCGAAATGAGAGGACAGGAAGCATCGGGTGACGATGCCCCAGGCAGCAGGAACAAATCAAGTACGAATTAGCTGACCCAATTACTTGACCCAAGGATCGATCACGGGCACATCCAGATCCCCGAAATGACGAATGTTCCGCGTCGCGAGTTGGGCTTTTCGCGAGATGGCAATGCCAGCGATCATGGTGTCGCGGATCTCGACCGGAGCGCCACGCCGTCGGGGACGGGCCGAAAGGCCGACGGCGCGATGGGCCGCATCGATGTCGAAGGACAGTACGCGGCCTTGAAGATCCTCGTGCACGACGCGGGCAAATTCATCTTCCAATTTGCGGCGCTTGCGGCTGGCTGGAAGCCACTCGATACCGACCCGGAGCTCAAAGATTGTCACTGTGGTCGTCCACACGGACTCGGGTGATTGTTGATCGAGCCAAGCGGCGATGGCCGGTTCTGGCTCATCCACCATCAGCGCCGAAACGACATTGGTGTCGAGGATGATCACTTGCGTTTTTTCTTTGGGCGAAACTCCTTGCCACTAAAATCGACGGGACGCGCCCAGACCTCACCACGCAACTCGGGAAACGGCTCCTTGAGGCCAAGTCCACGGAAGCGATTCGCAATCCTCGTACCAAGACCCTCGGTTGGCTGATCTTCCTTTTTCACGGCGTCCCGCAAAATATCACGCACCTCCTCTTCCATGCTGCGGCCATGCCGCTTGGCACGCTTCTGCAGGCGGGTTTTCACGTCCTGTTCGATATTGCGCACGACGAGTTGAGCCATCGGTACCTCGGATGATATCATGATATCATCATATCGGGTCCGCCGCAGCAATCCTACTCCGCCTTGTCTCCCTTCAGCCCCAACTGCCGGATGATCTGGCCCCATTTCGCGGCTTCCGCCGCGATGTCGGCGGCATATTCGGCAGGCGAGCTCGGCGTGACATCCGCGCCTTCGGCCGCGACGCGGGTCGCGACCTCGTCCGAGGTCAGCGCCTCGCGCAGCGCGGCATTCAGCTTGGCGATGATGTCGCGCGGCGTGCGTGCGGGCGCGATGATGCCGTAGCGCTGCGCCGACTCATAGCCCGGCACGGTCTCCCCCACGGTCGGCACGTCAGGCAGGATCTTCGTGCGTGTTGCGCCGGTGATCGCGATCGGTCGGACTTTTCCGTCGCGCACGAGGCCGAGCGCCGGCGGCAGGCTCGAGAACGTCATGGTGATATGCCCGCCGAGCAGGTCCGCGATTGCGGGCCCGGTGCCCTTGTAGGGCACATGGGTCAGCTTGATGCCTGCCATGCTGGCGAATAGCTCGGGCCCGAGATGGGTTGGGCTGCCGGCGCCGCCGGACGCATAGGTGAGCTCGCCGGGCGCGTCCTTGGCGCGCGCGATCAGCTCGGCCAGCGATCGCGCCGGATCGTCCTTGTTGACCAGAATGATATGCGGGCTCGCCGCGATCATGCCGACCGGCGCGAAATCCTTCACCGGATCGTAGCCGACATTGGGAAACACCGCGGGCGCGATCGCGAGCGTTGCCGGATTGCCAATGCCGATGGTGTAGCCGTCCGGATCGCTGTGCGCGAGCGCCCGCGCCGCAAGGCCGCCGCCCGCGCCGGGCCGGTTCTCGACCACGATCTGCTGGCCGAGAATGCGCGCCATCTTCTCGGCGACGACGCGCGCCACCGTGTCGTTGCCGCCGCCCGCCGCGGCCGGCACCAGCAGCGTGATCGGGCGGGTCGGATAGGTCTCGGCGTGTGCGGTGACGCCGAGCAGCAGCACGCTGAAGACGAGCGGAAGAATGCGCATGGGAGCCTCGCGATCGCGAGGCTAGCTTATCACGCCGCGCGCTCGGGGAACGCCTGTGCGAGGCCTTCGCGCGTCGCCGCGATCACGCCGCGCTCGGTGATCAGGCCGGTGACGAGCCGCGCCGGCGTCACGTCGAAGCCGTAATTTGCCACCTGCGCGCCGTCCGGCACGATGCGCACGCTCTCGATTCGTCCGTCCGCGGTCTTGCCGGTCATGATCGCGACTTCATCTGCGCCGCGCTGCTCGATCGGTATCTCCTTCACGCCGTCGCTGACGGTAAAGTCGATCGTCGGCGAGGGCAGCGCCACATAGAACGGCACGCCATTGTCCTTCGCGGCGAGCGCCTTCAGGTAAGTGCCGATCTTGTTGCACACATCGCCCTGCGCGGTGACGCGGTCGGTGCCGACGATCGCGATGTCGACCTCGCCGTGCTGCATCAGATGCCCGCCGGTGTTGTCCGGGATCACGGTGTGCGGCACGCCGTGCTGGCCGAGCTCCCAGGCGGTGAGCGAAGCGCCCTGATTGCGCGGCCGCGTCTCGTCGACCCAGACATGGATCGGAATCCCCTTGTCGTGCGCCTGATAGATCGGCGCGGTCGCGGTGCCCCAGTCGACGGTCGCGAGCCAGCCAGCGTTGCAATGGGTCAGCACATTGACCGGCTCGCCGGGGTTCTTCCTCGCGGCGATCTCTTCGATCAGCCGCAATCCGCTCCGGCCGATCGCCGCGTTGATCTCGACATCCTCGTCGGCGATCTCCTGCGCGCGCCGGTAGGCGACCGCGACGCGATCCTCGCGCGGCCGGTTGCGCACCGCCGCCATCATTTCGTCGAGCGCCCATTTCAGATTGATCGCGGTCGGACGCGTTGCGAGCAGCAGCGCATAGGCGCGCTCGAGCGCGCCATCCGAGGCGTCCTGCCGCAACGCCAGTGCGATGCCGTAAGCGGCGGTTGCGCCGATCAGCGGCGCGCCGCGCACCTGCATCGATTTGATCGCGTGCGCCGCATGCTCCAGCGTTTCGAGGCGGATCGTCGCATACCGATGCGGCAACGCGGTCTGATCGATCGTGCCGACAGTGACGCCGTCGGGCTCGACCCAAATGGTACGTGTGTGTTGTCCGTTGACCTTCATGTTCGCCTCGCGGGCGCCGTCTTAGCCCAAGCTGTACCGTGATACAAAGCTGTTGTTGGGGCGCTCTATTGCCTTGCGGGACCTGTCACGATCCTCCACTCTGTAGGTTCGAGTATCGCGTGCGGGCAGGGAAGGCCATGTCGATCGACTACGAGGCCGAGTACAACAACCGCGCGCGCGTTCCCGACCATCCGGAGATATTTGCCCGCTGGAGCCGTGATGCGGCGGCCTATCGCGAACGCATGAAAGCGGAAGAAAACGCCGAGATCGCGCTCGCCTACGGCCCGAGCGTGCGCCAGACCGTCGATCTGTTCTTTCCCGACGCCACCGGTCATACGCCGCTCGCGATGTTCATTCATGGCGGCTATTGGCGGTCGCTCGATGCGTCGTTGTTCAGCCATATCGCGGCCGGCCTCAATGCGCACGGGATCGCGGTGGCGGTCGTGGGCTACGACCTTTGTCCGCAGGTCACGATCGCGCAGATCATCGACCAGATGCGCACGGCGTGCTTGTTCCTCTGGCGCCGCTTCGGCCAGCGCCTGATGATCTACGGCCATTCGGCCGGCGGACACCTCGCCGCCTGCATGGTGGCAACCGACTGGAAGGCGCTCGATCCGAAGGCGCCGGCCGATCTGGTGCCGGCGGGCTACGCGATCTCCGGCGTGTTCGACTTAAAGCCGCTGGTGCACACTGCGATGAACGAAGACTTCAAGCTGAACGAGCCGGCCGCAGCGGCGATCTCGCCGTTGTGGTGGCCGGTGCCGCGTGGGCGCGTGTTCGACGCGGTCGTCGGCGGTGCGGAGTCGGCCGAGTTCCTGCGCCAGAGCCGCGCGCTCGCGGATGACTGGCGTCAGCGCGGCATCGAGACGCGCTACGAGGCGGTGCCGGGCGCGAACCATTTCACCGTGCTCGATCCGCTCAGCCAGCCGGACAGCGCGATGACGGCGCGTTGCGCGGCTTTGGCAATGCGCTGCGCCAAGGTGGATAAGTAAGCCACGCCGATTTGTGCCGCGCCCTCTGCCACGCTATATGCGGCCAAATCGGAGAGTTTGATGCAGCCGCTCCGCCGCGAGACCAAGCCGCACGACCATCGCGCCGAACTGTTCGAGTTGATCCGCACGCGCTCATTCGGGCGCGGCAGGATCCTGCTCGCCTCGGGGCGCGAGAGCGACTACTACATCGACATGCGCCCGACCACGGTGCATCCGGCCGGCGCGACCTGCGTTGGCGAGCTGATTGTTGATGCGCTCGATGGGCTGGCGGTCGATTTCGTCGGCGGACTGGAAATGGGCGCCGTGCCGATCGCGACGGCCGTGGCGATCGCGAGCCATCGGCGCGGACGCGACATCGGCGCGTTCTTCGTGCGCAAGAAGCCGAAGGATCATGGCGCCAAGAAACTCGTCGAGGGCCTGCCCAAGGGCGAGACGCTGAAGGGCAAGAACGTTGTCGTGCTCGAGGACGTGACGACGACCGGCGGTTCCGCCATGCAGGCGGTCGCGGTGCTGCGCGAGGAGGGCGCCAACATCGTACTGGTGCTGACCATTGTCGATCGGCTCGAAGGCGCCAAGGAAAGTTTCGAGGCCGAAAAGCTGCCGTTCCGGGCGCTCTACACGGCGGATGAATTTCTAAACGCCTGATTTTTTGCCTGGTATTTCAGCCTGCGGTTCGCCGCCGCCCTGCGGGAACCCGGTTTTTTACTGTACGTTGATAAGGCGACAACTTGAGGGAGGTCGCCATGACTCCAGCAGACATGACTCCAGCAGAATCGACGGCTGCAGAAACGATTGAGCGCCCGGACAGCGAAACCAAGCATCACGATCTGATCGCGAGCGACCGCGTCGAGGGGACCGTGGTTCGCCGCATGAGCGGCGAGCGCATCGGCACCATCCAGCGGCTGATGATCGACAAGGTGAGCGGCAATGTCGCCTATGCGGTGCTGCGCTTTGGCGGATTCCTCGGGATCGGCGACAAGCACCTGCCGATCCCGTGGTCCAACCTGAAATACGACACCACCACGCAGGCCTACCACATCAGCATCAGCGACGCGGAGCTAGCCAAAGCCCCGAGCTACGCCGCCGACGCCGACTTCGATTGGGGCGACCGCAGCCAGGAACGCAAACTGCACGACTTTTACCGCGCCCGGCCGTATTGGGGGATTTAAGTCGTAGGGCGGATTAGCGAAGCGTAATCCGCCGCTACGTATCCGATGCGGCGGGTTACGCGCTTCGCGCCGATCCGTCCTACGTGGCTGCGCGGGGAGGGATCCGCGCCATCACAGATCCCAGAGCGCCGCGCGTGACGGCGCAAGTGGAAGCCATTCGGGGAAGCATCGCTTGGCCAGCCAATACGGCCGCCACAGCGCGCGCCATGCGGCGGCATCGAGCGGTATCGTGTCTCTTCTGTGGACCTTGACGTCGATCGCGCGCAGATCTTGTTGATTGAGCCAGGTTCGCGCCGCCCACCAGACATCCATCGGTACGTCCCGATTTTGCTTCGCGCTCAGCTCGGCGATGACGGGAAACGGGCTCGCTCGGTAGCGCGCGACGCTCAACGTCGCAGCGCGCTCGCCGTTGGTCCGAACACTCCAAAGGCGCGACCAGTTGTGCGCCAGATCGACCCCATAGCTGTTGAGGCAGTTCTTCATCGCGGCTGCCTCGGCAGCGATCTCATCGCCCGAGCGCAGAGGGATGAACTCGTAACCATCCACGCAGCCGCCTTGGAGCCACATGTCGGCGATCGGTCCTTCGCCGAGGTTGACATACAGTTCGGCACGCGTCCGCCATTCCTCCGCGGCTGCGCGGGCCAAGTTAAAGCGCATCGCCGGATGCCAGCGCTTCTCGATCATGTCGCGCCCGATCGTGCCGTCATTCACCGAGAACCATGCCCACAGACTCATCAGTTTCAGGCTCTTGGGTTTGACGTCCTTGCGGCGTCGTGTGAGCTCGCGCGCGATCCAGATCGCGAACGGCTCATGCGCCCGCGCAGCCGCGGATGAAACCAGGTCGAGCCAGAGCGGCACGTCTCGTGGCGTGCGCGGCAAATGATTGGCGATCCGGCGGCGGAAGAGGTCGCCGTCGGGCAGGAACGGAAGCGGCGCGGTCAGCGTGTCGACCGGCAATTTGCGCAGCCACAGCGGCACGCCGGCGAGCGCGGCGGCCTCCGCCAATGGGCACCCTTCGACGACGGCCGCGAGCGCGCATGCGGCATCGGCGTCGCGCCGCATCGCGAGCGCGAACAACAGCGCCGGGAAGCTGAGCGCGAGGTCCGCGATGCGCGGATCGCGCTGCGCAAGCGCGCGCACGGTCGGCTGCACCGGCGCCGCAAAGCGCCGCAGCCGCCGTTCCAGGCGCGCATGCGTCTCGTCCGCGCGCGCGTCACGGCGCGCGCCGGCAGGAGAGGACAACATGAACAGGACTCCGCGCGCGGCGCGCCGCGGGGCGGCCGCAACTCGGTGAAATTTTCGAATGACAGATCGTGCCCGGAACAAAGCCCGGACGGCACGGATCAAATATCGCGGACGAAGTCCGGGAAGCGCGCATTCAACATCGGTCGCCTCCCTCGGCGAGAAATTGCGGGAGCGGGGATGTAGACGACTTCGCGCGCGATTGCAAGATGTAGCAGCCCTCATCCTGAGGAGCGTACTGAGCGAAAGCTCAGTACGCGTCTCGAAGGATGACCACGGGCTCGGTGTTTGCCGCCATGGTTCGAGACGCAGTCCTCGCCAGCGCGAGGACTGCTCCTCACCATGAGGACTTTACATGAACGCCTGGATGCCGGTCTGCGCGCGACCCAAAATCAGCGCGTGGATGTCGTGCGTGCCCTCGTAGGTGTTCACCGTCTCGAGGTTGGTGAGCACGCGCATCACGTGAAACTCGTCCGAGATGCCGTTGCCGCCATGCATGTCGCGCGCAACGCGCGCGATGTCGAGCGCCTTGCCGCAATTGTTGCGCTTCATCAGCGAGATCGCGGCGGGCGCCGCGGTGTGCGCCTCGAGCATGCGGCCGAGCCGCAGCGCCGAATGCAGCCCGAGCGTGATCTCGGTCTGCATGTCGGCGAGCTTCTTCTGGATCAGCTGGTTGGCGGCGAGCGGCCGGCCGAACTGCTTGCGGTCGAGCACGTACTGACGTGCGCGATGCCAGCAGAACTCCGCCGCGCCCATCGCGCCCCAGGCGATGCCGTAGCGCGCCATGTTGAGGCAGCCGAACGGTCCGGCAAGGCCCTTCACATTCGGCAGCAGGTTCTCTTCCGGCACCACGCAGTTTTCCAGCACGATCTCGCCGGTGATCGAGGCACGCAGCGAAAGCTTGCCTTCGATCTTGGGCGTTGAAAAACCCTTCATGCCGCGCTCGACGATGAAGCCGCGGATCACGCCGTCGAGCTTCGCCCAGACCACCGCGATGTCGGCGATCGGCGAGTTGGTGATCCACATCTTGGCGCCGGTGAGCGCATAGCCGCCCGAGACTTTCTGCGCGCGCGTCACCATCGAGCCCGGATCGGAGCCGTAGTCCGGCTCGGTCAGCCCGAAGCAGCCGATGATCTCGCCGGTCGCGAGCTTCGGCAAAAAGCGCCGCCGCTGCGCCTCCGAGCCGTAGGAATAGATCGGGTGCATCACCAGCGAGGACTGCACCGACATCGCCGAGCGGTACCCCGAGTCGACCATCTCGACCTCGCGCGCGATCAGCCCGTAGGCCACATAGCCGAGCCCGGCGCCGCCATATTCCTCGGGGATGGTCGAGCCGATCAGGCCGAGCGCGCCCATCTCGCGCATGATTTCGCGGTCGAACGTCTCGTCGCGATAGGCCTGCAGCACGCGCGGGAACAGTTTCTCCTGCGCATAGCCGTGCGCGGTATCGCGCACCATGCGCTCTTCTTCGCTGAGCTCGCCCTCGAGATCGAGCGGGTCTTCCCATTTGAAGTCGGCATCCTTCAACGAAACGGCGGGTTTTCCGACGTGCTGCTCGGCGACCGACATGGCGAAATTCCTGTTAGACAGGCGCGTCATTAGCGCGGGTGTGCTAGGACTGCAAGAAATGAGAGGCGAACCCGCCCGATGCTGCCGTTGCACGACCTGCGGACGCTGCTGACGCCGCCCTCCCGCTATTACCGCCGGCGGGTCGCGGAGGAGATCCGCTCGGGCGAGCCGGAGCTGGCGCTGCTCAAGGAGCTCATTCCGAACGGCGGCACGGCGATCGACGTCGGCGCGAACCAGGGCTTCTTCGCCTATGCGCTGGCCGAGGTCGCTGACCGGGTGGTCGCGTTCGAGCCGAACCCGGACTACGCCTTTTTCGCGCGCGTGATGCTGCGCGGCCGGGCCGAGGTGCACCGCCTTGCGATTTCGAAAACCTCCGGCCGCGCGACGTTCCACGTGCCGATCGCGCAGGACGGCATGGTGATGCATTTCGCCGGCAGTCTCGACGATGTGCACGTGCGGCTGTTTCCGCAGGTCCGCCGCTACGAGGTCGAGCTGCGCACGCTCGACGAGATGGCGTTCACGAATGTGCGCTTCATCAAAGTCGACGTGGAAGGGACCGAGCGCGACGTGCTCGATGGCGCGCGCAACATCATCCTGCGCGACCGTCCCGCGATGGTGCTGGAGCTTCTCTCGGGCACACACGGCGATCCCGGCGCGATCACGCAAGGCATTTGCGACGACTTTCGCTATGAGGCGGTACTGGTGACGCGCGATGGCCGCATTCCGGCCCTGCCGGCGATCGCGGCGCTCGGCAAGAACACCACCTGGGGCACCGACATCGAGACCCGCAACGTCCTGTTTCTGCCGCGGTGAGGGACCGTAGCCCGGATGAGCGCAGCGAAATCCGGGGCCGCCCGTCCCGCATATCGCTGCGCTCATGCGGGCTACGAACCTCATGCGGGCTACGAGCGTGCTACCCCCGCAACCACACCGCATCGGCGGCGAGCTCCGGCCAGCCGATCGCGCGGCCGGCCTTGATCGAGTTGGCCGAGCCTTCGAGCGCCGTGTCCCAATTCGCCGCGATGATGCGGTGGCCGGTGTAGCCGGCGGATTCATCCGACACGAGCCACACCGCGGGCGGGCCCATGATCTCCGGCCGCAGCATCTTGGCGCGATCCCAACCGGCGCCGTCGGCGATGAACGGCGTGTCGGTCGGCCCGCCCGGGATCAGCACGTTGACCGTAATGCCGTCTCCCTCGAGCTCCTGCGCCCAGACCGCTGACATCGATTCCAGCGCCGACTTGGTCGCCCCATATGGGAGCACGCGCAGCATCGTGCGATAGCTGGTCGTGTTGTTGATGATGCGTCCGAATTTCGCGGCGCGCAGATGGCGCAGCGCCGCCTGCGTGACCAGCATCGGGGCGCGCACATTGATGGCGAAGAACTGGTCCCAGATTTCAGGCGTGAGCTCCTCGATGCGCGGCAGGTTCGCCTCCGCATCCCCGCGCAGCGACGATACGCCAATTCCGGCATTGTTGACGACCGCTTCGAGCCGGCCGAAGCGCGCCACCGTGGAGGCAACCGCTTCCTCGCAAGACGTCGTATTGGCAAGGTCCGCCATGATCGGGTGGATGCGCTCGGATGTCGCCAGCCGCTTCAGCGCGTCGGCATCGCGATCGACGGCCGCGACACTGTGGCCCGCGGCGATCAGAGCGCGCGTAATGGCGCTGCCGATGCCGCCGGCCGCGCCCGTCACCAGCACGATGCGTGACGCTGCCATCACGACTTATCCATGGTAATGCCAGCGGCCTTGATGATCGGACCCCAGCGCTCCATCTCGGCTTTCAGATGCGCGGCGAGCGCGGCCGGCGTCGAGCCGATCACACGTGCGCCGAGCTGCGCATAGCGTTCCTTGGTGGCCGGATGATTGAGCGCCGCGACGGCGTCGCGGTTGAGCTTGTCGACGAGCGCTCCCGGCGTCTTCGCTGCAACAAACAGCGCGAACCAGGACGAGACGTCATAGCCGGGCACGATCTCGGCGATCGCCGGCAGATGCGGCACCTCGGGCTGGCGCTGCGCGGTCGTCACCGCAAGTCCGCGCAGCTGCCCGTTCTGCACATAGGGCAAGGTCGAGGGAAAGTTTGCAAAGATCGCATCGACCCGTCCGGGGATCAGGTCGTTCAGCGCCGGCCCGGCGCCGCGATAAGGAATGTGCGTGAGGTCGACGCCCGCCATGCGCTTGAACAATTCGCCGCACAGATGCAGCGAGGTGCCGACGCCGGAGGAGCAATAGGTGATCTTGCCGGGATTGGCCCTCGCCCGCGCGATGTAGTCCTGCACCGAATGATCCGGCGAGGCGTTCGAGACCGCCATGATGTTCGGATAGACGCACATCAGCGTGACCGGCGCGAAATCCGCGACCGGGTCATAGCCCATGTTGGGATAGAGGAACTGGTTGATCGCGTGGCCGATCGAGCAGATGTAGACCGTGTAGCCGTCAGCCTCGGAATTGAGCACCGCGAGCGCCGCGATGTTGCCGCCCGCGCCGCCCTTGTTCTCGATCACCATCTGCTGGCCCCACATCTCCGAGAGCGGGCCCGCGATGATGCGCGCGGCGGCATCGACCGCGCCGCCGGGCGGGAACGGCACGATCAGGCGCACGAAGCGCGACGGATAGGTTTGCGCCTGTGCGTGGCGCAGCAGCGCGGGCGCCGCGAGCGCACAGGCGCCAAGCCCGATGAATCGCCGGCGGAGCATGGGGCTGCCTCGTTATTTTGTTCGTTCTTGCTGAAACCTTAGCGCATATCCCGGAAAAGTGGAGACCGGTTTTCCGACAAAGGATATGCGCAACGAAGAAACGCGCGAAACGCGGCAAGCCGGGCTATACGGCGCGCAGGCTTGATGCTTTCATGCCGCGCGAAACCGCCCCACCGTTATGACCGACTAACTCTCATCGATCCTTCATTCGGAGAACCACATGGCGAAGTACGCGAACATCCTCGAGACCGTCGGCAACACGCCGGTCGTGCGCATCAACCGCATCGCGCCCGCGCATGTGAATCTCTATGTCAAGATCGAGGCGTTCAATCCGCTCGGCTCGGTGAAGGACCGGCTCGCGCTCGGCGTGATCGAGGCGGCAGAGAAATCCGGCGAGCTCAAGCCCGGCCAGACCGTGATCGAGGCGACCAGCGGCAACACCGGCATCGGCCTCGCGATGGTGTGCGCGGCGAAAGGTTATCCATTTGTCTGCACGATGGCGGAGACGTTCAGCGTGGAGCGGCGCAAGCTGATGCGTTTCCTCGGTGCCAAGGTGATCATCACGCCGGCCGCCGGGCGCGGCTTCGGCATGGTGGCGAAGGCGCAGGAGCTCGCGGCCAAGAACGGCTGGTTCCTGACCCGCCAGTTCGAGAACGAGGCCAATCCCGACATGCATTCGCGCACCACGGCGCGCGAGATCATCAACGACTTCAAGGGCGAGAAGCTCGACTACTGGGTCACCGGCTTCGGCACCGGCGGCACGCTGAAGGGCGTTGCGCGCGTCTTGTCGAAGGAAATGCCGGATACCAAGATCGTCGTGTGCGAGCCGGCCGATGCGCCGATGCTCTCCTCCGGCGCGCCGCAGGAGCGCAATGAAGACGGCACGCCGGCGAAGCCGAACCCGGCCTTCAAGCCGCATCCGATGCAGGGCTGGAGCCCGGACTTCATTCCGAAGATCACCGGCGATGCGGTCGACATGAAGGTGATCGACCGTCTCCTCACCATCGCGGGAGCGGAGGCGATGAAGTGCTCGAAAGACCTCGCGCAGAAAGAGGGCATCTTCGTCGGCATTACGGCGGGCGCGACCTTGGCCGGCGCACTGAAGGTCGCGGCCGACGCGCCGAAGGGCGCGACCATCCTGGCGATGCTGCCCGATACCGGCGAGCGCTACCTGTCCACGCCGCTGTTCGCGGATATTCCGGTCGACATGACCGAGGAGGAATTGGCGATCGCGCGCATGACGCCGGGCTATCAGATGCAGCCGGCGGCGGCGTAGAGACTCCGCTCATTCCCGCGAAAGCGGGAATCCAGGGGCCGAGAACTGGGCCAAAGAACTGGGTCCCCGCGTCCGCGGGGACGAGCGGGCTAAGGCAAAACAACCTTGCGTCGCCATCCGATCCCGCGCACAATTCAACCTCCGGCGGCGCGGGTGGTCGGAACAGAGGCGAATAGCGATGCGTACCAGAGCGCTCGGCGTGCTGGCGGCGTGCGCGCTGTTTCCATGCGCCGCCGCCGCACAGGTCCTCAAAATCGTCGAGGTGAACGCGCCGGCGGTGAACTGCGTCTTCCAGGCCGACTGCGTCATCCCGGTGACCGACTCCACCGGCAACATCCTGCTGCCGACGCTCAACCCCGGCACTGCCTGGCTGCAGTCGCGCACCTTTGCGAGTGAAGCTGGCGCGCCGGCCGGCCCCGGCATCATCGGCTATGAGTACCGCATCAGCCTGACGCAGGCATCGGGCAGCGCCGATTGCATCACCGGCTTCACGCTCAATTTCGGCCCGCACAAGCCGCTGCCCTACCTCAACAAGCAGATGGCCGACGTGTATGTGATCACCAGCGGCGGGCTCGGCACCATCGGCCTCGCCAAGGCGGAGCGATTCGGCGACGTGATCGTGTTCGACCTCAAGAAGGCGCTATGCCTGAACGGCGCGGCCAGCATCGCAAACACGACCTACTTCATCGGCCTCGCGGCGACCACGGCGCCGATGCACGCCAACGCGCAGGTTTCGGTGGTCGGCACGGTGCCGATCTATGCGGTCGACGCGCGCGTGCCGACGCACAAGCTGCCGCCTGCGCCCGGCGGGCTGTGACTCTCCATCGTCATCGCCCGTCCCCGCTTTCGCGGGGATAAACTCCAGCGGGCGACCCAGTAATCACCCTCCTCTCGATACCGCTCCGCCTGCGCTTACTGGGTGCCCGCTTTCGCGGGGCATGACGATCCGATAAGCCTGCGCGCAGTATTCATTCTCATTGCGAGTACACCGTGCAGCCGCCGCCCACATTGCCGGAAAATACCGCCGCGATCGCCGCGGTCCTGCGCCAGCTCTCGCCCGCCTATGCGGTCACGCCGCTGCTCGATCTGAAAGAGCTCGCGGGGCGGCTCGGCGTCGCGCAAGTGCTGGCGAAGGATGAAGGCCGACGCATGCTCGGCAGCTTCAAATCGCTCGGCGGCACCTATGCGGGGCTCGCCGCGCTTGCGCGCCACAAGGGGATCGAGATCGCCGAGCTCGTGGCGCAGCGTCCGCGCGACCTGCCTGCGCTCGTCTGTGCGAGCGATGGCAATCACGGCCTCGCGGTCGCCGCCGCGGCGCGCTTTGCCGGCGCGCAGGCCAAGGTCTTTCTGCATGCCGGCGTGCCGCAGTCGCGCGCGCAGCGGATCGCCGCGCAAGGCGCCGCGATCGTCTGGATGCAAGGGACTTACGACGACGCCGTGGACGCGGCGGCCGCCGCAGCGCAGGCCGAAGGGAGCATTCTGGTCGCTGACACCGCGCCCGACGCAAGCGACCGGATCGTGCGTGACGTGATGGCGGGCTACGGCGTGATTGCGCACGAGGTGCGCGAGCAGATCGCGGCCGCCGGCGGCGCGGCGCCGACGCATCTGTTCGTGCAGGCTGGCGTCGGCGGGCTCGCGGCCGCGCTGGCGGATGGCTTGCGCGATCTTCTCGCGCCGCCGGCGCGCATCGTCGCGGTCGAGCCGGAGCGTTGCGCCTGCCTTGCGGCGGCGTTCGCGCAAGATCGCGTGGTCCGCATCGGCGGCGATCTTGCGACCGCGGCCGAGATGCTGTCCTGCGGCGAAGCGAGCGCGGCCGCGTTCGAGATCTTGCGCGCCGTCGGCGCGCAGGTGGTCACAGTGTCGGAACGCGAGCTTGAGGACGCGCCCAACTTGCTGCGCGGCGCCGGCGGTCCGGCGACGACGCCATCGGGGGCGACCGGGCTTGCAGGCCTCGCACGCGTCGTCAGCGAGATGGACGAGCCGCACTTCGCGCTGAGTGCCGAGAGCCGCGTTCTCATCGTGGTCAGCGAGGCTGCGGTGAACGAGGCTGACAGGTAAAAGGCCACGCCGGCCCGATACCCGGTTTCAGACACAGTCGGGCAGGCGTATCCTGTCGCCCATACGGTGCCTCATCTGCCAGCCAGGATGGAGGGCGTCATGTTCCAGCTGGAGCAATTTGTCGCCGACTGCCGTGCCGCATTCGCGCAAGATCGCACGCACAAAGCCGTCCGCGAGGTGCTCGCCCGCGCGATGTCCGATCCCGCGGCGGTGCTGAAGGAGCTCGGCGAGCCGACGCGGGCCGAGATCCGCAAGCTCTTTCATTCCGAGGAGCTCACCATCATCAATGTGGTCTGGGCGCCGAACATGATGGTCATGCCGCACAATCATCGTATGTGGGCGACGATCGGCATCTACACCGGCCGCGAGGACAACGTGTTCTGGCGCCGCGTCCGCGGCAGCGACAAGATCGAGGCCGCCGGCGCCAAGGCGCTGTGCCAGGGCGATGCCGAGCCGCTCGGGTCCGACATCATTCATTCCGTCATCAATCCGATCGACAAGCTGACCGGCGCGATTCACATCTACGGCGGCGACTTTTTCGGCACCGAGCGGAGCGAGTGGGATTCGCTGACGCTGTCCGAACACAGATCGGACGGCGAGCGGGCACGCCGCATCTTCGAGGAAGCCAACGCGCGCTACGAGGCGAGCCAGCGCTATCTCGCCAGTCATTGATCCCCAACACGCATCCGGTGCCTTTATGAGCACGCCAAAGCCCTTCACGCTGCATGTCGCGGACGCCGCCATCACCGACTTGCGCGAGCGTCTCGCGCGCACGCGATGGCCGGATGAGCCGCCGCTTCCGCCATGGTCCACCGGCACCAGCGTCGCATATCTGCGCTCCCTGATCGATTACTGGCGCACCGGCTTTGACTGGCGGGCGTGGGAGGCAAAGCTCAACAGCTTCCCGCAGTTCTTGATCCCGATCGGCGGGATCGATCTGCACTTCATCCGCGTGCCTTCACGCCGGCCGGACGCGATGCCGCTCCTGATCTCGCACGGCTGGCCGGGCTCGGTCTTCGAGTTCCACAAGATCCTGCCGCTGCTCGCCGAGCACTTCACGGTGATCGCGCCCTCGCTGCCCGGCTACACGCTCTCGTTCAGGCCGGGCCAGCAGCGCTTCGGCATCAGCGAGATCGCCGACCTCTATGCCGAGCTGATGGAGACGCTGGGCTATTCGCGCTACGGCGTGCAGGGCGGCGACTGGGGCGGCTTCGTCGCGTCGGTCATGGGTCTGCGTTTCCCGCAGCGCCTCACCGGCATTCACCTCAACCTGCTCGCGGTGCGGCGCGACCCGAAGATGCTGGAGAGTCCGAACGCGCAGGAGCAGGTGTTTCTCGATCAGCTCAACAACTTCCTGAAGGAAGAGACCGGCTACCAGTGGATCCAGGGCACGCGCCCGCAGACGCTCGCCTTTGGCCTGACGGATTCGCCCGCCGGGCTCGCGGCATGGGTCGTCGAGAAGTTCTTCGCCTGGACCGACAATCGCGGCAGCCCGGAGGACGCAGTGAGCCGCGACGAGATGCTGGCGAACATCTCGCTCTACTGGTTCACGGGCGCGATCGGCTCGTCGTTCTGGCCTTACTACGCGCGCATGCACGGACCGTGGCCGATCCCGGAAGGGCAGACCGTGACGGCGCCGACCGGCTATGCGGAATTTCCGAAGGAGATCCTGAGCCCGCCGCGCTCGCTCGCCGAGACGGCCTACACCAACATCCGGCGTTGGACCAGCATGCCGAAAGGCGGTCATTTCGCGGCGCTCGAGCAGCCCGAGGCGTTGGCGCGCGAGGTGATTGCATTCTTTGATGAGGTATCGCAGCCGTAACCGGCGACGAGCACCGCACGCACGCGCGATGCGCACGCGAAAACGTTGCCGCAGGAGCCTCCCGCCGCCTCGCGCGCAAATCCGCCCGTTGCCGCGCCGCACCGCTTGCGTTATCAACGCGCCCATGCGCGCCCGTAGCTCAGCTGGATAGAGCGTTGCCCTCCGAAGGCAAAGGTCAGGGGTTCGAATCCCTTCGGGCGCGCCAGTTAAATCAATTGTCCGGCCCGAACACATGGGTGACGGAACGTACCTAAGACATGGGTGACAACCTCGTGCCGAACGGGTTGTCGAGGGGTTGCAAGGTTTTCTGCTCCAGGTCGAAGTATCCCAAATCGTAGCGCATGAAGCTGGCGAGCCAAATGCCCTCGTCGACTTCCTTGATGCCGAGCCTTTGGCCGGCCAGCACGGTTGAGATGTTGATCTTCTTGC
>Ga0081539_10000892_pt1 | contig 57085 bp, 47 predicted proteins | sample TabmetS4T2R2_FD_71023 | JGI IMG/M metagenome (GOLD analysis project Ga0081539, IMG submission 71023) | Tabebuia heterophylla rhizosphere microbial communities from the University of Puerto Rico - S4T2R2 | ecosystem: Host-associated > Plants > Roots > Rhizosphere ...
GGTAACGACTTGCTCTGCTGCGTAGATAGGGCGCCCTTGCAGATGAACAGTTCCTCTCCTCGCCGTTCGTAGCAATGGCGGGTCCTTTTGGGCAACTTCTCTTCGTCCTTTTTCAACAGCTCGTTGTAGCTTCTACAGATCATCGGCACGCGATTACGGTGATGCTGAGCTACAGCTTTCTCGTGTGGCTTGAAGCCCGGGAGCGTGACTATCGCAGCGGGCGGGGGCGACCGCGGGCGGCTTTTTCCCCCACGGCCCGATCGGCGGCGCTTGCCGCTGCCCGAAGTGCATTGACGCGTCAGCGAATGGTTACGGCGGGCGGCCATCTGCGAACTTCTCGACCTCGGACTCTTCACGCGCTACTACTCCCCCAACTCCAACTCTGACAAAGTAGTATTAGAAAAAATATACGATCCCGTCCGCCGTGTGACTGTGCTATCCAGGACGTTACCCGAGAGCGTGATCGTAATGCCTGCAGTGCTGCATGGCTTGCCTTGCTGATCGACACACCGGACCCGCCCAGACATCGCATAAGATGCCCCCGGAGGCTGTGCCAGCGCGGACGCCGTACTACAAGCAAAGAACAACCAGGCCGTAATCCACGCACGAACCGAGACACTTGTGTTCCAGCCCATTAACGAATGCTCCTTGCCCCACCCTCCCCCCACAAGACCTCCCGCCGTTGAACAATAAAAGATCGGCACGATCTCTTGAATCTACAGTGGTTGGAATACTGCGCGTGGTGTTCGCTGAGCAAATCTAACAAATAGAGATGCTTCTTGCTGAGGCAAGGACGAGAGGCAGTCGGAACCAGTCGCCAGAGGGACATCTACGGTAACTATAGTGGTGCTTCTACGCGGGATCTCCAACCGATCGTAAAATATTTTCCAGCGCAATGCCCATATGATCCCACTGATGATGTCGCTCAACATACTGACGTGTTTGCCTCGCCCATTGTCGCCGCGCGCTTTCGTCTCCACGCAAGAACCTCAACACTGCCTGGGCAAAGGTGGCTGGGTCGTCCGTAACCACCACCCCATCGCTTTCCGTTACCGCAATTCCTTGAGTCGCAGATAGGGTTCCGACGACCGGCACCCCCATTGCCATTGCTTCGAGTACCTTATTCTGCACACCGCGAGCCAGGCGGAAGGGGGCAACTACCACTGCCGCTTGCGTGAGATAGGGACGAACATCTGGAACCGACCCGGTTACGGTCACTCCTGGTCGTGTCCCTAGCTGCAATACTCGTCCTACTGGATTGCGTCCAACAATGAGGAATTCAGCCGATGGCAGCTCTTGGTGTACAAGAGGCAGTAGGGTATCACAGAAATAACTCACCGCATCAATATTGGGGAAATAATCCATCACTCCCGTAAACACAATGATTGGCCGCTTGCTCTCCGCGAGTGTCTGTGCACATGGAGTGAAGTATTCCAAATCGACGCCATTTGATACGACCGAGATCGGTCGATTGCGGACTCGTTGTCTCAACAGCTCGGCTTCAGCCGCAGAAATAATGAGCACATGATTAAACCATGTCGTCGCCTCTTCCTCGTAACGTGCGAGGCGCTCGGCTTCACGCCGATACACCCATGAGAATGGAAACGAATGATAGGTAGCATACTGCCGCCACTTTTCTGAATCGACATCAATATAATCGATAACCTTGCCGAGTCCATCGAGGTGCTTCACATACTCCGCCATAGGAATTGTACTAACAAAAACGCAATCAATCTGTTCTTTCTGTACGAGTTGCGTAATCGCCTGTTGCAGGACGGGCGAGAAAAATGAGGCGACAGAAAATGAGTGACTGGACAGGAGTGCCTGTGCCGCCAACAGTTTTGCCGCGTGCTTCGACCGATAGACCGCGTCTACGGAAGCACAATACTGCTGGAGCTGTTCACGATACTGCCAATCTTCAGGATCATCGACAAGGCATGCCAAATGAACGGTATGGTTCTTCGCCAGATGCCGTAATTGATGGAAGGAACGAATCTTTTCCCCTTTGGTAGGAGGATACGGAATACGGTGAGCAAGATAGAGAATACGCATGAACAACGTCCCTCAGGATCACAAGATAGAGTGTCGAATTCGAGAGCACGACACAGTTCAAAAACGAAAAGCACGACTGCCTGCAACAGACAGAAACAGCATCTTGGGTACCCGGATGGTTGCGAGACTTACCAACAACCAGTGACTACCGTTCATACGTGCTATTGCGTGGAGAGCCGTACAATATCATCCTCTCCAAAATATGAGCCGGTCTGGACTTCAATGACCTCGAGAGGCTTCGAACCTACATTGGTAAGTCTATGAACCGTACCTTGGGGGAGATAAGTTGATCCATTAGCCTGGAGCAGAAATTCCTCCGCACCCTTTGTGACACGTGCCATGCCGTGCACAACCACCCAGTGCTCACTGCGATAGTGATGGTATTGGAGACTGATCGACGCTCCTGGGAACAGTACTAATCGCTTCACTTTGTAACCGGGTCCTTCCTCCAAAACCGTGTACGTTCCCCAGTGACGCAGCACCGGGTCCGAACAGGACTTTGAGCCTCTCTTTTGCGACTGAACCTGTTCGCCAAGCGTTTTCACTTCCTGCAAGCGGTCGCGCATACTCACCAGGACCGCCTCATCGGTTTCGACGACCACCACGTCCTTGAGCCCGAGAGCTGCGACCAGTCGATGGTTACTGTACACAAGAGAATTATCACTGTCCTTGATGATCGTCTTCCCGTGTGTCGCATTGCCACGTTCGTCATGGGGAGAAAGACGGTGAATCGCCGCCCATTCTCCGACATCAGACCAGCCGATATCAGCCGGCACGACAACGAGGTGGGAAGATTTTTCTAACACGCCATAGTCAATCGAAATCGACTCCAATTGCGAGTACACCTCGTCAATCGTCGCTCCGATCGAGTTTCCCTGAAAGCTATCAGCTACCGCCCGTAGACCGACCGCCAAATTGGGAAGAAATGCAGCGATTTCCTGCAGGATGGTGGTTGCCTGCCACAAAAAAATGCCGGCGTTCCAATAATAGAGTCCACTCATGAGATACCGTTGGGCATCTACTACTGGTGGTTTCTCGATGAAACGTTCTACCTGGTATGCATCACTCGCAGAGACATATTTTCGGCACGCTGTGCCGCGCTGAATATATCCGTATCCCGTCTCTGGGCGCGTGGGCGGAACGCCAAAGGTGACCAGCGCGCCGCGTTCAGCCCAGCCGACCGACTGCTTCACTACGGCAACGAACTCACTGTTCTGGCTGATCCAATGATCCGCCGGGAGGACAAGCATCGTAGCATTCGGGTCACTGTGCTGTACCTGCACGGCAGCGATACCGATAGCAGCCGCGGTATTGCGCCGCATCGGTTCGAGGATGATTTGCACACGATCGGCGGCAAAGTCCGGGAGTTGCCGCAGATGAGTGCATACGAGCGGCTCTTGGTCACTACTTGTCACCACGACTATGCGCTCAGGAGGAACCAACCCCTGCAGTCGCAGAACTGTCTCTTGGAGCAGAGATCGCTCACTAAGGAGCGGGAGGAACTGTTTCGGAAGATCAGCGCGACTCAGCGGCCATAAACGAGATCCAGAACCGCCAGCCAAGATTACTGCATGCAGCATCGGACTCCCTCTCTGTTATATAGTTTTCTGCCATCTGAAACTGCGCTTTTGTATCAGTCGCCGATTCACTATGACATCCGGGCTAACACCTTGGTATAGACATCAGTGTAACCAGCGGTGGTCCGTGCCCAGGACCTCTCGCTCCGCACCCATTCAGGCCCTTCGTGCTCCAGCGTGCGGCGTAGCTGCTGATCCTCAAGCAGTCGTTTGATAGCCTGTGCCAACCTCTCAACGTCACCGGGCGGGAAGAGGAGCCCTGTCCGTCCGTCGTGAATCAGCTCGCGATGCCCACCGATATTACTTGCAACCAGCGCTTTTCCCATTGCCATGGCCTCAAGCGGCTTGAGTGGAGTCACTAACTCAGTTAACCGTAACGAGTGCCGAGGGTACGCGAGAACATCAACCAGCCCATACAGTCCGGGAACTCGTTCTGGTTCGACCGCACCTGGCATCACTACATGTTTCTCCAATTGCAGACGATGAACTTGGGCCTTCAGCTCAGCCTCAGCCCTGCCCCCGCCTACCAGTAACAACACGATAGTAGGGTCCTGGCGGACGAGGCGAGCTATAGCTTCGATTAGCAAATCAAGTCCTTCATAGTGAAAGAATGACCCAAGGAACCCGACGATCTTCTTTCCGCTCAAATTCCATCGTGCAGCAAAGTCAGCGTCAGAAGCACATTTCTGAAAAGCGTCAATATCAACCCCGTTCGGAATGATCGTTAATTTCTCTCGGGCGATTCCTCTCCCTACCATCTCTTCTCGTAGCCCCTCGCACAAGACTGCCACATGCTGGACTTTGCGGCACACCCAGGTCTCCAGGGCTTTGACAATTTTGTATTTTGTTGAGCGTGGTCCGTACGTTCCATGATCCACCGCGGCATCTTCCCATGGCGCGCGTATTTCATACACCACAGGAATCCTGGTTTTCCACCCAACCCATAACGCTGGCAGCGCATTCAAGACTGGAGAATGGGCGTGCAGCACCTCGCTGCGCTCTTCGCGCACCACTTCGCGTATGCGTGCAGCCAATGTGGTCATGATTCGTGCTTCTTTTTCTACCGGACGTGTGGTCGGCGATATTCCCAGACTGCGGTGATAACGAATACCCCGCACTTCTTCCCTGGCCGTCCAATTCTGTCGACAACTCTCATAATGTTTCGGAGAGGTGACGACGCTCGGTTCCCATCCGCGCTCTTTCTGTGTACGCAAGATGGCATGGCTCCGAAAGGCATAACCACTGTGGACAGGCAAGCTATGGTCGAGAATATGCAGAATTCGTAACGGAGATTGACTCACATCCATACGTTCCTCTCATAGCTAGAAGCGTATCGTTGGGTCTCATGCAAGCAGGCACACGACCTGACGCGTTCATGTAGGGTATAACTGGTAGGCTTTTCTCTGCATCACAAGCCGAATGCAGAAGCCAAAAAAAGGGAACACCGAGAACAACAAGTAGAGGATCACTTTCCCTCTACGCCCCTGCGCGGGCAAAGGTCGGCCTCCTCATTATGACGACCTCGTCAGCAGTAGACGTATTTGCCTTTATTTCTCGCAGAGAACCAAGCACTGTCGCTTTGAGGAGGATCGCCGCACTCACAGTGTAGTAATAACTATCGAAGTAAGCGGCATCCTGCACCGTACCACTGATGCAATAGCTGAGCAGTGTCAGTAACAACATATCTGCATACATGACTGCCCACCGCACTTTTTCCTCCTTTTTGGCGAGCTTCCGCACCTGTCTAAGACTCAGAACCACCGAAGTCAGTACTCCGACCCAGAGTACGAATCCTGGCAATCCGTGCTCTGCCCATACCGTCAACCACATCGAGTGACATGAATGCACAACGCCAGGATGTGCAGAAAGAAATTCAGGGAAGAACACAGCATACGCCGCAAGCGAGTAAAAATTAAAACCCGCCCCAGTCAATGGACGTGCCGCTCCAGTCCGCCAACAGTTCTCCATATTCCATTTTCTAATATTTGCAGACTGATCCTCATCAAGGTTGTGGAGGGTATCAAAGCGGGCAGCTAACCGTTGGGAAACAAGAGAGGGAATAATGACCGGGCTCGCTAGTACCAGCATCGCGGCCGCGGTCCACACGAGGAACTTGTTCTTACTCTTGAGCACCAAAAAGCCAGTTACAATACCAGCCGCTATCCATGTCCCCCGAGAAAACGTACACGCCACAGCTGGATAGGACACAAAGAACAATCCCCACAAGAACCATCGTCCCCACACTGAAGGTGCGGTCTTTGCCAGATAAAAGAGGAGTGGGAGATTCATGGAAAGACCAAGCCCGACTGCGTTACTGCCGGCAAGAAAGCCAAAATCCGGGCCTTCCACCGTGTATTGACCGCCGGTTAGTATGCTAAACAAGCTGGCTTTGATCGCAAACAGTCCAAGCGGGACGGCCATGGCCAAGAGAAGCTGGCGAATATGTTTCTCTCCTTTGCTGAGGGAGAGAGTCACTAAAACCATCAGAAGCATCTTTCCGATTTCTTTGAGGCGTAGGAATGCCTCGGCTGGGAGAAACGCCGACAGTGAAGAAAAAACGAACCAGAAAAACAGTGCCCACAGGAGGACGACTTCACGATAGGCCGGCAGAGTGCTTTTCTCTCGCGTTATCAGATACCCCACCAGCACCCCAATACTGATGACCATCGAGTGAGGAAACGTCTGCGCAAACCCCCATACGGAGCCTTGTGGAGCCCATATCGCATATACGACGAACCCTAGAGCCCCGAGCCGCGGTTTGCCAACGGAAACGAACGCAATAAGTAAGGTAATGGAAAGGAGAATCGAGTCCTTCATAACGGAGAAGCAGGACCTTTCTGGGAAAAGATGTAGCCACCGTCAGCAGACGCTTCGCTTTGGGGTCGGCATGTCCCAGATATGAAATGTATCATGACACAAGGCGCTTTTGAAAACATGGCAGCGAGATTATCCATAGTACGAACGAGCTGCTGGAGAAGAGCAGCCATAGGCGAGCGGACAGACAACGTCAAAGTTAGTCACTGTTAGATACAGTTACGAAGAGCGAGGAATTGACAAATTATCACTAAAAGTTACATCGTCTTGAAGACGTGTGTAAAGCACACTCATGGTCGTGCATTGTCTCGTTCTTCTTGCTGATAGGGTTGGAAGGGTTTGTCCTCCTCAATTTTCGTCTCAAAAGAGAAATCTGATGGTATGTGCTCTTTTAGCAACGACTCTCCTCCTGTATTGTCCTCACCTCTGATCTCTCCCCCCCACTCGCCTCCTTTCCCCAGCGCCTCCACTTGCCCGTCTAACCGTATCTCAGGTCCTACTGTTTCTAGGTTTTCAATCTCTTTTTTTCGCTGGAGTACCTGCCGTGCCCGGTCGACGTTATTGCCTTGCAGATAGACGTTAGCTAACCAGGTGTAGGCAATCTTGAGCTTCGGGTCGATCTCCATTGCGTGTCGTAGTTTTTTTATTCCCTCCTCAACCTTTCCTATTTCGGTGAGATACTTCCCATACTGGGCGTGGGTAAGAGCACGAGCAGGATAGAACTTCACGGCTCGTTCGAAGTATGGCAAAGGCAGTAACGGCTCCTTTGCTAACTTGGCGGCAAATGCCAGTATCACTAAGCCTCGTGGATGATTCACAAAGCGATCCAGGACATACCGACAATCGTTGATTGCCTCTCGTACCTTCCCCTGTCGCAAGTAGATCATTGCCTTATCAAGATGGTTCGCCTCAACGTCCTGCACCAACCAACGCGAGTGAGCCCCTGCTCCCTGAGTCACAGTAAAATAGTCTCGATTCATCAGGCTCTGCAATCCGCTATCTTCCGTATATCCCCGCACACATATCGTTAGGACCAAGATACAAGACCAGATCAGAGAAGACCCGCGTATCATAAGCACCTCCCCTTTTCTTTCTGGTATCGAGTTTCCTTATTGCCGGACTCCTTTTCAGTCAACACTGCCACGTTACCCTTGAAGAGGCAGCACTCGCTACGATGCAGGACGAAAGGTAGGGATACTCTTCGCAGCAAGCGCTGAGGCGAAAACCTGGCCGACGCGGTGCGAAACGCGCTCCCACGTATAGCTTTTCGCATAAGTGCGAATCGCGTCCCGAGACCACGGGGTGTCAAGCGCACGGATTAGCTGTTTGGTAATGTCATGCTCACTTGGTTGGGCAAGGAGCCCAACCTGATCAGAAGCGAGAATCGCCGGCACTTCTCCTACTGGAGTTGCTACGACTGGTGTGCCACACGCCAACGATTCGAGAACGACGTTCGGACATCCTTCTTGTCGACTGAGCAAACAAAAAACATCTGCGGCACTATACCAAAAGGCAAGGTCTTGGTGCGCAATACGGCCAGGCAAGCAAACACGTTCGGCAAGACCAAATGAGGCAATAGTCTGTTCGAGTTCTCTGCGCAGATCTCCTTCACCGGCAATGATCACTTGCAGTTCCTGATGTGGTCGCTCAGCACAGATGTTCTTCAGCGCGATCAACAGGCGATCAAACCCTTTGCGGTGAATGAGATGCCCGACACTGAGAATCGTTTTCTTGGGTGGGAGTCCTAGTTTCTTTCTCGCTTCGGCCTGTGGGATATTGTGAAATTTTCCTGAGTCTACGCCATTAGGAATGACCGTTACTTTGTCCGTTGAAGCCCCTAAACGGATCATTCCGTCTTTGAGTTCTTGACTTACGGCGATGGCATGCCGTGCGTCTCGTAGCGTCCTGCGAAGCAGCGGACGGATCGTAGCAAGCTGTGAGTAGTAGAGGACATCGTTACCGCGCGCCGAAACCACGACCGGGGTTTGCAACACACGGCCTAATAGAGTCGCCGCAAAGCCATCGGGATAAACGAAATGGGCATCAATGATGTCAAAGGGATACTGCTGCTTGAGGGCTTTCACCTTCGGCAGCACTGAGAGGAACATCATCCATCCATACAACGTCATACCGACCTTTGGTGTCATAAAATAACGTGGATGATACACTTCGATATCTTCGATCGTCTCTTGCGCAACGACTTGCGAGAACTGCCGACGAAAGCCGAGCTTAATTGGCGGATAGTACGGCACCGGTGCTACAACTTTGATGTCACACCCGGTCAAGCGGGCAAAATGCGTCATACGTTCTTTGACAAAAACGCCGTGCCACGGCCACATATTGTTCGGGTAGAGTGAGGAGAACACCAGAACTTTCATCACAAGAATCTCCTCCCCCAATGTTCCAGTACCAAGAGCGCCCACAGCATGGGCGCGTAGTCGCGCGTCCCACGCTGATGTTGCGCCCACCATTGCCGAATGGGTTGAGGATCAAAGAATTCGCCAATAACTGATGTCTTGGCAAACACCTCCTGTTCGAAGCTCGGCTTAAGTTCATGGCGAAACCACCGCGCCAACGGAATCGAGAATCCCATTTTGGGCCGATTCAGCACTTCCGGGGGGAGTACGCGAGTCAACACTTTCTTCAAAATATATTTGCCTTCACTGCCGCGGAGTTTGTAGGCTGCCGGGATACTGGCAGCATACTCCATGACCTCATGGTCTAGCAATGGCACCCTCACTTCAAGTGAATGCGCCATGCTGGCGCGATCCACTTTCGTCAGAATGTCGTCGACCAGATAGGTTTTGATATCAACATACTGAATGCGTGAGAGTGGATCCCACCCGATGCAGCGGTCGAAGTACGTCTGCATCACCGAGAAAGCATCATATTCTCGCGTTGTACGACGTAGCTCTTCTCCATACAGCGACTGTTTCATCGCCGGGGAAAACCAACTCATGGTATTGAAGTAAGCACGCTCCGGCGATAATGCGACATTGGTCAGCAGCGTCTTGGCACGGAACACGCGTGGTAACCAGTCGGCCTTGGGATACAGTCGTCCCAGGGTAGCAAAAATCGGCTCGCGCAAGCCTTGAGGGACGAGCGCCCGAATACGGTTCTCTAGCACATCAAAGCGATGACGGCGGTAGCCAGCAAAATTTTCGTCCCCTCCGTCGCCGGACAAACAGACAGTGACACGTTCTCGCGCCACCTGCGAAACGTAATAGGTTGGGACCATCGAGGAATCGGCAAACGGCTCGTCGAAATACCACATGAGATCATCGAGAATAGCCGCCGCATCTGCCTTGACCACTTTCTCGTGTGCCCGCGTCGCGAATCGCTGGGCAACGGCCCGTGCATAGGGCAATTCGTCAAAGCCATCCTCACGAAACCCGATCGAGGCCGTATTCACCGCCTGTGGCAATAGGTCAGCCATGATGCCCACGACCGCACTCGAATCGACGCCACCAGAGAGGAACGCCCCCAGGGGTACCTCACTCACTAAATGGCTCTCCACCGCGTCTCGCAATTTGTCTAACAATCCAGCCGCATAGTCATCCTCGCTCAGGCCAGTGGTTGGACGAAAGGACAAGTCCCAGTATTGTCGCTCGCGGATTCCATCAGCATCAACTGTCAACGTATATCCGGGAAGCAGTTTGCGAATGCCACGAAAGATCGTTTTCGGTGCAGGGATGTACAGATAGGTGAGATACTCATCGAGTGCGAGTGGGTCCAGCGTGCGTGAGACAGCAGGATCGCGCAAGATCGCCTTCAGTTCTGATGCGAACAAAAACCGCTGTTCATCCCAAAAGTAATACAACGGCTTAATGCCGACACGGTCTCGCGCGAGAAATAGCCGCTGCTTTTCTCCATCCCAGATGGCAAAGGCAAACATACCCCGCAGGTGACGCGCGCAGTCTGCCCCATACTCTTCATAGGCATGTAGGATCACCTCTGTATCACTCTTGGTGCGAAATGTGTGCCCGCGTTTAAGCAGTTCTTCGCGGAGCGGTACGTAGTTGTAGATTTCTCCGTTAAAGACAATCACCATCGAGTCGGTTTCATTGAACAGCGGTTGTTTTCCACCCTCAAGATCAATGATCTTCAGCCGACGATGGCCTAAGCCTATTGGCCCATCGATAAAAAATGATCCGTCATCAGGACCTCGATGCAGCAAGGCTGAAGTCATCTGTTGCAGGAGTTCGGACGAAACCGTTTGCTCACTACGCGGGTAGAAGATACCAGCAATTCCACACATGATTTACTCACTATAGAGGGCAGATATCCGAGGGCCGACCGCGCGCTCCGCGCGTCCGGGATGTCCTAAGACATTGTCGTACACCGCAAGATATTGCCTAATCATTGCATCCATACTAAAGCGTTCCTCGACACACGCCCGCCCTGCCTGTCCATACTGCCCAGCAACGCTGGGATTCGTTACATAGAAACACATCGCGTTCGCCATCGCCTCTGTATCACCCGGCGGCACCAACGTTCCGGTTTTTCCATCACTGACAAGTTCAGGACTGCCACCTACCCGCGTCGCAAGGACTGGAACACCGCTGGCCATCGCTTCCAAGATGGTATTCGAGATCCCTTCAGCCAGCGAGGGTAATATAAAGAGGTCGAACGCACGAATTATTGTGGGGATGTCATCGCGTTCCCCCGGAAGCCATGCCAGTTCTGCTACATTCCCTTCCTTCAGTATACGCTGGCATTCCACACGGAGTGGACCGTCGCCAATCATCACCAGGCGTACGTGGTTTCGCAGTTCTGGGCGCTGTGTGAGTAAGCGGACGAACGCCCGTGCAAGCGTTATTTGATCCTTCACAGTTTGCATCCGACCGACGGTACCAACCACAAAGGCGTTCGCGGCTATCAAGCCTGGAGGACCAATGTCTGTGCGCTGACCACGCCGGGGAGCAAACCGTTGGATATCTACTCCGTTACAGATATGCGTTACGCGGTGCTGAGGAACACCAACCGTCGTAGTCAGCCACTGTGTCAAATCCTCACTCACGGCGACATAGTGATGCACAAAAAGTTTCGCGCTTTTGCGGAAAAAATTATACCTAGCATTCAATCCGTCTAAGTCGTAGACGTCGCGTCCGTGTTCCCCATGCACGCGCCCACGCACGCCTGCAAGTGTCGCAAGCACGGAAAACTCCAGTGTGGGAAAGTTCCGCGTGTGGACAACCGCAGGGCGAAGCTCCCGTAAGACCTGCCAAAAGTTCCGATACACTCTCAGATCATGCCCCTCCCGTTTGTGAAGAGCAAGGATCGGAACATCGGCTCGGCGGATACGATGACGAAAATCCGTGGTTTCAGTCAACGCGACAATCGCATGACGGTATCGATCCGACGGCAGCGCGTTAATCAGGTTCACCAAGCCATTTTCTAATCCTCCAACGGCAAGCCGCAAGATGACATGCAGGATAAGCGGCGGCTCGGGCCTGGTGTTCTTTAGAGGTTTCATTACCGTGATGTGTTCGCTTGACAAAGACATTGACTGAAAAGCGCGTCCTCTGCAGCTCAGTTCGTTAGATACTTGCGCAGCGCGGGTCCTAAGACCCTCGACACCGGCAAGGGTAAACGCTTCCAGGCTTCGACAACCATCTTATACTTCGTGTTGTGCGCAGAAAACGCGAGGCTTTGACGATCAGGATCTTTACTTAACAATTGCCAGTAGACCTGGACCGGTTTCGCCCCCCACTGTTTTTTGAATGCATACGTGCCTGAATCGACTGACGACCGGCCAAAGTCGAATTGCTGATAGTTGTGCGCGCACGCATAGCGCAATGCTTCCCAATACAGGATGTTGTTCGGACACTTACTGATGTACCGTCGCAACGACGATGCCCAGGGCACTGTCACTGTGTCGCGAAAGAAAAAGCAAACGAGGCCACCCACCAGTTGTTGCTCATCGCGCACCACGAAGAGCCGTACTTGTTGGCCAAACTGGGCAAAAATCTGCGCAAAAAATCGCTTGTGATGAACCGGGGACCCGAGATCGCGCATATTTTCTGCGAAAACTGGGTAGAACTCATCCAGGAGCTCGCCTCCGCCAACGGAGACGTGCAATCCGGACTTTTGTGCTTTACGAACTTGGTTGCGGGTCTTCGCCGGCAGCGCAGTCCACAACGCGTCGCTCCCGACAGAAATATCGAGCATCATACCGACTTTATCGAGCCGTACACTGCCATCTTCTCCAGTAGGGAGCCGCTGGCGTAATTCCACACAATCGACCGCCTGTTCACGCATTAACTCTCGAGCGCGTTGTATCAGCGCATGCCCGACGGCCTCCTGATCAGTACACACCCCCCCATAATCAAGGAATGGCATTGAGGTTAACGAGGAGCCGAACAGTCGGCTTTTCACCAGCACCAGTGGAAGTATGCCCTGCACCTGCCCCTGCCCACGCGCAAGCAAATAGAAGGATTGATGTCCATATGCTGATTGGATGACAGACTGCCAGAGAAAACGATGGCAGATGGTAGCGCCTGGTGCATCCTCGATAAATGTCTCCCACGCTCTTTGTTCGTCGTTGTGACACGTGACAATATCAACGGTTGAAGTCATAAAGATAGTCTTCCATGTCTTCTTAGGATTTCTCTGAAAGGGGTACACTCGTCTTGGCCACCGGCAGCAGCCACGCTGGGCGTGTTCTCCATAACTCGGCTGCCTCCTTGGGAAAAGAACATGCCGCACTAAGAATGAGCACCGGCAACAACAGCAGCATCTGCAAGAAGAAGAACAACAAGTTAGGTGGGTTCCAGTGACGATCCACGATATAGCAAGCGATGGCAAACGGAACTACACTCAAGCCGGTACGAATCCATGCTTGCCAAAAATATGACCACAGCGGGAGATCTACTAGCTTGCACACATAGCGCGGGAAAAAAAAGAGCTGGGTCATTAAACTGGGAATCACCGTGCCCCATGCTACCCCTTCCAACCCCAGGTGCCGTGCAAGTATGACGCTGAGGACCAAATTGACAGCGGCTTCGGCTATGCCAATCAACGCGACTGGGCGAGTCTTCTCAAGTCCGAAAATAATTCCGTAGCTGCCGCGATTGGCAATAATGAAAATTTGTGCGACCAAGAGAATCTGTAAGATACGACTCGAGATCTGGATATATTCTTGCCCCATCCACAGGCCAATAAACGTGCCCCCACGAATAAAGAGCGCGACCTGAACCGCGAGCCCGATCAATAGTACTACCCGGGTTCCATAAATTAACAGACGCCGCAACGATGCCTGATGTCCTCGCGCCCCTAAGTCACTCGCGACCGGAGTAAAAGTATACGTTACCGATTGCACCATATGCAACGTATATTCGTTTAATCCACCACCGATGGCGTAGAAGGTTACAGCACTCACCGACAAGAATGCGCCCACGACTAAGGTGTCGGTAAAATAGATGACCTGCGCAGTCGTCAGAATAATAGACGCGTACAGACTGAACTGCCAAATCCGTTGGAGCACGGAACGATCAAAGCGACCGGAAAAAACACTCAACTGCGGGTACTGACGAACGCAGCACCCAAGCCACACGCCATTCGCTAGTATAGCGGAAACCAAATCGAAGGTAGCGAGCGCGACAATACCGTATCCGTTATGTATCACCCATAACGCCCCAAGGGCGCGCAGTCCCACCTGCCCGATCATTACGGAACTGATCAAGTCATAGCGTTGAAACGCCGACAAGATAGCTCCAAAGATGCCGCCGATCAGACTCACGGTGACGCCAATTCCTGCCATAATCAGTGCCCAACGGGTCTCTTGGTGCAGCTCTGGAGGAATAGCAAAAAATACTGGGGCAAAGAACGCGAGCCCAACACTAGCAGCTACGACCCCGCAGCCAATCCAGACACGGATCCAGAGTGTCGTCGCGACCGTGCGTTTCGCCTCGTCGAGGTTGTCTCGCGCCATATCCCATGCGACAAAGCGCGTCACCGTCCCCCGCAACCCGAAATCCAGCAAACTCAGGTAGGACGCAATCGCATTGATGAGCGTCCACACGCCGTACGCCCCATTGCCCAAGTAGCGGACGATGAGGGGCGATAGAAAAAGCGACACGCCGACCGAACAAACAAAGGCTGTCCAGTTCAATAGAGCATTGCGCACCAAGGAGCGAGGTTGCGACATAGGGAAGCTGTATACTTCTGGTGGCGCCCGCGGCATCAGAGCCTCAGACATGAAACCACAAAGCCGAGCAGAAGAGTTGTCGATAAGTGAAAGTCACAAATAGTGAATTTTACTTATCCTCGCGGGCTCACCGCCCCACGCGGTCATGCAAAATAGCCATAATCCGTTCCGCTGCGTGGCCATCCCATAGCGGAGGAGCTAGGGGAACGACAACAGAGTGCTGTAAGATGTGAGAGGCAGCTGTGACAATGCGCTCCGGTCGTGTGCCTACAAGCTGATTGGTGCCATGAGTCACGGTCACCGGTCGCTCGGTATTGTCGCGCAAGGTCACGCACGGAACTCCAAGTGCGGTTGTTTCCTCCTGCAAGCCACCAGAATCCGTGAGCACGAGTCGTGCCTTGGACACCAGCGCCATAAAATCCAGATACCCCAGCGGTTCGAGACAACATAGCCCGCGTGATGGGAGAGATCTCTCTCCAAACCAGAGCGCGTGGGTTAGTCCATGCATTTCCTTGAGGTGCTTCCGCGTCCGTGGATGGACTGGGAAAATCAGTGGCAGTTGGGTTGCGACCTCGCCTAAGGCCTCGATCACGCCGCGAAGCACTTCGTCATGATCCACCGTCGCTGGACGGTGGAGTGTTACGATCCCATACTGTCCTGGCGCGACCCCGAGTTGGGAATGAATCGTTGCGCGTTGCCATGTGCGGCGAGACGCCTCCAGCGAGTCAATCATGACGTTTCCGACAAAAAACACTTTGCTCTCCTCGACGCCTTCATGACGCAGATTCTGGAGGCCACTTTCTTCAGTCACAAATAGATAGTCTGATATTGCGTCGGTTGCCAAGCGGTTAATTTCTTCTGGCATGGAGCGATCGAAACTACGTAACCCCGCCTCAACATGGGCGACCGGCAACTGCAATTTTGCCGCGGTCAGCGCGGCAGCCAGCGTGGAGTTGACATCGCCGACAACCAGGACCACATCCGGGCGCATCTCTGTCAGCACTGGTTCCATGCGCTTCATGACTTCCGCCGTCTGCTGTGCATGGGTCCCAGAGCCAACGTCAAGTGACACGTCCGGTACCGGAATCTGCAGGTCAGCGAAAAATTGTCCGGCCATGCTCACATCATAATGCTGCCCTGTATGCACCAGAATCGAGGTCGTGTCTTGATACGGCCGCATTGCCCTGATGAGCGGAGAGATCTTGATAAAGTTTGGACGGGCACCGACAACATTGAGGATTTTCATGCCGCTCCCTGTAGAGTTCGCTGCGCCAACACCTCCCGTATGGCATCGAAACGAACGTGGCGAAACAATCGCGACAACTTTGCCGTCTGTTTGGACAGTCCGACATAATGGCGAAATCGATGATGCCACGGCATCGGGGGACGAGGTTGGTCTGGGTCAAGTTCCCACGGATGGAAATAGAACATCACCGGTTGTTTGTCCCGCGCATTGACATGGCGAATACCGAAACGAAACATCAGCTCGGGAAACAAACGAAAGTATCCGCCTCCACCAAGAGGAAAGTTCACACCGGCGATCTCTACGGTGCCGATGGGAAACTCCAAGAGTGATCGCTCCCCAACGCGACGGATTTCATACGAAAATCGCGGAGCATCCGGCTGCCCATAACGATCATGAACAACAGGATACACGCTTGAGTCGTACTGAAACCCTTCTTCAAGCAGGACATCATAGGCCCATTGCTGCCCAGCCTGAATCGAGTAATTCGGCGCTCGGTATCCGATTACCGGCTTGCCGCTGAGGTCTTCGAGTACAGCTTTGGCACGGCAAAGGTCTTCACGAAACTCTGCAGGGCTCTGGCGATAGACCAGCTCATGACGATAGCTATGACATGCCACTTCGTGCCCAGCCCGATCAACCCTGCGGATCATCTCCGGATGGGCTTCTGCGACCTGTCCAACGGTAAAAAACGTCGCGTGCGTACCATGCGCAGCAAGGAGGTCAAGCACGTGATCGACACTTGCGACGACACGGCTTGGCAAACTTTCGCGTCCACCAGGGTACGCCGCTTCGAATTCCATCCCGTGATAATATTCCTCTACGTCAATACTTAAGGCATTCGTAATCATCACAACCTGATTAGGCGACCGTCAGGAGCAGAAAGGCCGCGCGTGGCATTCCGAGCATCAATCACCAAATCTGCGGTCTGAACCACCATCGGATAATCGAATTCTTTGTGGTCGGTTACGACGACGACCGCATCGGCGGTACGGACCGTCTCCATAGTCGCATCGACGCGTGGGGTCGTGAGTCCTTCGTGTTCAAGGGATGGAACAAAGGGATCGGCATAGCGTACATCAGCGCCCTTCCGCTGCAGCTCGTTAATCACGTCAAGGGCGGGAGATTCCCGCATATCACTGACTCCTCGTTTGTAGGCAACTCCTAACACCAGCACCCGAGATCCGTTGAGACATTTTCCGCGTGTGTTGAGCGCATCTATGAGCAGCTCGACAACATAGCGCGGCATACTCCGGTTCACTTCATCCGCTAGCGCGATAAAGCGCGCTTCGTATCCGCTCAGGCGCAGCTTCCAGGATAGATAAATCGGATCAATCGGAATGCAGTGTCCACCAATGCCTGGTCCAGGAGAAAACGGCATGAAGCCAAAGGGCTTGGTTGCCGCAGCTTCGATCACCTCCCAGACATTTACGTCGAGGTAGCGACACATCATGGCAAACTCATTGGCCATAGCGATATTCACGCTGCGAAAGGTATTCTCGTACAACTTGGCGAGTTCAGCAACGGTCGGGCTCGATACCTCGGTGACTTTCGTCACAACTTGTCCATAGAGCAACGCGGCGATCCGCGAGCATTCCGGGGTCACACCACCGACAACCTTGGGAATATCGCGGACCTGAAATTGCTGATTACCCGGATCGATCCGTTCCGGCGAAAAAGCGAGGAAGAAATCTTTGCCCACTTGAAGACCGCGCTCTTCAAACATCGGCAGCAACAGTTCCTTGGTTGTCCCAGGATACGTGGTGCTCTCCAAAATAATGACTTGCCCCTCGCGCAAGCGCGCTTTGACCTCAGCCGCAGAAGAATAGACGAAGGAAATATCGGGATCTTTGGTTTTTCGCAGTGGGGTCGGAACGCAAATAATGATGGCATCGCTTTCTGCTAACACATCCATCTTGCTCGTCGCCTGATAGCGACCGTCTTGTAGCAGGCGTCGCACTGTCTGACTTTCCACGTCAGGAATATACGATTCGCCGCGATTCAGCGCACTCACTTTGTTGTCGTCAAGATCGATGCCGGTCACGAAGAATCCGGCCTTGGCGAATTCCACGGCCAACGGCAACCCGACGTACCCCTGACCGATGACTGCCACACGAGCAGAATGATTACGAATACACTCATTTAGTCCCATGCACGCCTTCTTTCTTGCGATTTTTCCGGCGGAAGATAACTAACGAACGGTCCCTTCTGATCAGCTCCTACGTCCTCATCTTGCTTCTCCAAGCCGCTCGCTTGCTGCTCACTTCCTTGTCCCAATAGTACAATCTTCACGGTATCAATGAGAATCTTCACATCGAACCACACCGACATATGCTTTACATAGTACAAATCATAACGCATCTTCTCGGTGACATCCTCATGACTAACAGAGTACCTGTGCCGCACCTGCGCCCATCCTGTCAGTCCTGGCCGTACCCCCATACGCAGAGAATAATAGGGAATCTGCTCAGTCATCGTCTTGACATTATCCAGCATCTCTGGCCGTGGACCAACCAAGTCCATATCGCCACGGAGAATATTGATAAATTGCGGCAGCTCATCGAGTCGCAGCTTGCGCAAGAGTTTCCCCACGCGTGTTACACGCGAAAGCGAGTCCCGTACCCACACAGACTGGTTGGCATTGCTCGCAGATGTAATCGGGTGCATGGTGCGGAACTTTACCAAACGAAAGGGTTTTCCCCGTAACCCCGCACGCTCCTGAATAAAAAAGACCGGGCCTTTCGAGTCAAGTTTAATGGTTAATGCAATCAATACCATAAGCGGCGCGGTCACAACCAATCCGACGAGGGCAAACAGTGAACTTCCCATTCTTCGCACTGCCATACCAAAATGTGACGTGGTAAAGTCCTTCGAAAAAAAGAGAAAGCTGGGGTTCAAGCTCTCGATTGCTAACTTGCCCGTAAAGCGCTCGTGTACCTCGATCCCATCCTCAACGATCACGCCGTTCATACGTGCAGTGAGCAAGTCGCGCACTGGCAGCCGGCCCCGTCTCTCGGTCAACGCGACAATAATGCGATCAGGATGGAGTTCAGCAATAATGCTCTCAAGACGGTCGAGCGGTCGCAGAAGTGCATACCGCGACAGGAGAGAGCCAGCGACTGGAGAACTATTCTGGTCGTCAACAAAGCCGACGATCGCATACCCAGTATACGGAGCGGCTTCAATTTCTTCGGCGATTACTTGTGCTAACGGACTCGTTCCCAAAATCAAGACTCGCTCAGCAAAGGTCTGGCTCCGCAGCAGGCTGTAGCACACTGCTCGGAAGGGGAACACTAAGCTGATGACGATCAACAACACCCCCACAGTCGATACCGATGAGGCCCCTGCCACTCGCACATTGGGAAACATGGTTGAGATGGCCGCCAATAAAATGAAAGCAATGCCTAGGGCCTGCGGCACATGAGTGCAGAAATCGGTAAAGTTTCGTACCACACGCAAGTCATAAAGGTCATTATAATAGAACGACACGACTAGACAAAAAATAGGCACCAACGTTTGCCGTGCAAAAGTCGCGTGATCATTCATATCAAGAGACCAATGGATATGCCCGAACAAACCGATTGCCACAAACGCAACCAGCAGTATTGCGATCTCAAGTCCCAGAAGTGCGGCAACTTTGAATCTCACCCGATCCTCCAACCGGCCGTGCGTTACTCTTTAGGCGCGCGAGCAAAGAGCGAGCTGAGACTCTTCACAAGCCGTCCGAACGTGCCGGCCGTCGTCTCCGTTGGATGATAGGCATCGTAGGTATAGTAGGCATAGTCACCGAAGGCGGGTTGGTCGTCATTATTGAACACCACGCCGATGACTTTCTCTGGGTCAACTGTACTGATCGCTTCGAGGACTAACTTACGCGGTGTTCTATGCGCACCGATGACCACGAGAAACCCATCAGCAAATCGCTCAATAAGGCGACAGTCAGGGAACGGAATAAGCGGTGGGGTATCTAAGACCACGTAATCATAGCTTTGCCGCACGTCTTCAATCAGTTCCTCCAAACGTGAGGATTTCAGAATATCGTAGGGGGTGGGCGGAACTTGTCCGGTAAACAAAATCGTGAGCCTGCTTGGCGGGTAAGCTCGAAGCACTTCTTCAAGAGCAACATTCGGATCTTGCACAAAATCAACCAATCCTCGACCACCGTCTTCCTCTATGCCGAGATTCGCCGACACACACGGACGACGAATATCGAGATCCATCAATAACACACGTGCCCCCGGGAGTTGTGTCAACGCACTAGCGAGATTAATCGCGGTGGTGGTTTTCCCGTCTCCTACCGCCGGACTCGAAACAGCAATCACCGATAAACCGGCATCTGCATGTAGTTGTTCAACCATGTAGGACAAGGCGCGATATTGCTCAGCCTCAAATGTTTCTGGGGCGATCAAGCTGACCAGATGCGGCTCGATCGTATCAGGCGAGGAGGCAAATGATTCAAGCGTGGACTGCGCTCCTCCAGTGCTGGATCGGGTGGAACGACGCGGTGGAGACAGCGCAGAAGGAGCTCCTGGAGAGCGATCCCGTACGACGGTTTCTTGCGGTTGCTCTAATCTCCGCGAGGCTCGGTCTTGTTCTGCTCGTTCTAAGGCTTGGTAGAATTTACTCATGAAGTTTGTCTCTCTTATTGCAAAAATTCATGTTCAAGTCATTGCGGTAGAGTCTCTCTTAGTCTGAAGCCAAACAGCCTTAGCGATACGTATACATACTACCTCACTTATTCTCGTAGGAGTTGGTTGGCGCTTGCACCGAAAAGAGCGCGGGTGAGGCGTTCATTGTCGGCAACCACGCGATAGGTCACACCAATAATCACAATGACCGACAACGCTAACGCAGCCGCACTGATCCCGTGACGGAATCTCTCCCGCCACAGATCCGAGGTCGTCACAATTCGTGGAATCGTTACCAGTACTGGAGCCTTGATGGACCGTCGGACATCGTCAACATCGTGAAATGAGGAATCGAGAATCTCTCGCAGGAACATCGAGCCTATCGCCGCCCCCAAACTTGCGATCAATGCGCCAAAGAACAGCGGAATACGTTTTGGAGCCGCAGGTTTTTCTGGAAAAAATGCAGGCTCAAGAATTTTAAATTTTTCAGCCTTCTGGTTTTGTTCAAGTTTGTCAGCAAGCTTCGCTTCATCCAATCGCTTCAATAGTGAAGCATACAGATCTCGCGTGGTATTATAGTCTCGCGTGATCGACAACAGCTCTTGTTCGATTCTCGGGGCGCCTTCAATGCGTTGTTGATACATCGCAATATCGCTACTCACTTTTCGCAAGTCACTATTCATGCGTTGAATTTCGCTCTCTAGCGATGCCAATTCAATCCGACTGGCCGCAGCCCTCGTTGCGCCTGGTCTGGAGGGTGTGTGCGTGGCTTCATTTCTAGACAACGCTGTGGTCTCATCGCTAGGAGAAAGGCTGGACGTCTCCGCTTGTCGACTCTCCAGAGTAGTGATCAGTTGCTTCAAGTGAATAATATCAGGATGTTTGTCAGAGAACCGGACCTGAAGCTGAGCCAATTGGTTCTTCAAGAACTTCAGTTGTTGCTCCGGAGTCGAAGTCGCAATTGACACTCCATTCCTCACCATGACATCCGGCCCACTAAGGTCCGCAAGCTCAGCCTCGAGCGCTGCCATCTGCGTCACCACATTACGCCGTTCCTGAGCCCGCGCGACGTTGTCTGATAGAAGAACCATCTGTTTCTGTAACGCATCGATCATTCTTAAGTTCGCATCGTTCTGCTCAGGCAGTTCTCCCATGTGCTGGCGCTTATATGCTGTGACCTTCTCTTCTTGCTGTTCGAGTTTAACTCGAACATCCTCTACTTGCTTCGCCAAAAATTCTGAAGTGCCGATCGCTTGGCGTTCCCGTAGCCGCATATTGGCGTCGACATACAGAGAAGCTAACTGATTGGCGACTTGCATCGCCTTTTGTGGATCTGGGCAGGTGTAGCTCACCCCAAAGGCGACGGTGCCTCCCCCTGCTCCTCGACCAGTGGTGACGCTAACGCCAATATCTCTTCTCATCGCCGTCGCGATGGTTTCGCTTGATGCCCCGTCTTTCTTCAACTGCCTATACAACCCAAACTGTTCGGTCATCTGTTCGAGTCGCGAACGACTGAGGAGCTCCTGGCTAATTTCCTGCAATCGTCGCTCGACGACTTGAGTCACAGTTGCACGAATGTATTCCTGCGGGATCTGTTGACTTTCAATGAGCACGAGTGACTGCGACGTATACATATTGGGCAAAAAAGTGATCACACTCGCCAATGTACTCGCAAGCACGATAAACACCGACAGTCCAATCCACTTACGTCTGCGGAGCAGGGCGAGGACGGTCTCAAGGTTCAACCCATTCGCAAACATCTCCATTGCGTATTTTCCTCTCTGTGACGACAATGATTGTTAGTCTACTAGGGAACGACAATCCGATCGCCAGCTCTCAAAAGAATGTCCTGCTTGAGGTCGTTCTTCTTAATAATGGCATCATAGTCAACAACAAATTCCGTAACCTTATCCGCCTGGCGTCGTAAGATACGGATGTTGTGACGGTCGGCAAACGGCGTGAAGCCACCTGCGCGTGTCAGCAATTGTAGCAAGGTGTCGTTGCCTGCCAGCGCAAAGGCTCCAGGTTTGGTCACTTCTCCGATAAGGAAGATCTCACTCGACGCAATCTTTTCTACGCGTACGGTCACATAGGCATCGGTCACATACTCACGAAAGCGCTTTTCCAGTGTTTCTCGCAGGTCATTTGTTTTCAGTCCAACTACTTGTACTTCGTTGACGAGCGGCAGGGTAATGTACCCATCAGGGCGAACCGTCACAGTCCCTGATAAAGCTGGTTCCTTCCACACAACCACTTGCAACACATCCCCAGCACCGACCACGTAGGACTCCGAGGGTGGGGTCTGCGGGTTATTAATCTCCGGGGCGACTTGGGTGTCGAGCTGACGCAGCTCTTTCGTCGGACACCCTGTGAGCGTTGTCAGCACCAGTAGAAATGTCACTAACAGTTTTCTTCCCATGATCTCCTCATACATAGTCCTTAGCTTACGGATTCGGCGGAGACGTCTGTTCTCCTGGTTGCGGACCGGAAATCGGTGACGTACCACTTGGGCCCGCGGAGGGGACATACAGCATCTGGGCATTGGTCGCGACGCCCCGAGCGAATCCGACGTTTGGCCAGATGTCAAAGTAGGCCGACAACGACACAACAATACTATTGCCCTCTGTAATTGACCCGCGCAGGATCTCGGACTGTCGCACTCCCTCCTTGCCAGGGTCAAGCCGGCGATAGTTGTACACCAGGTTCGCCGACATCCAGCTCGTGAGCCAATACTGCATCCCAGCAAGTGCCTGAAACGTCTCAAAATCTGGGCCATCCACCTCATAGATCGAAAACGCCGCCGCGGCGAAAGCCGTCCACCGCCGACTGAGCTGAATCGTGTAGTTTGTGAATAGATCGGTCGTATACGATGGGCCAGAAACACCAAAGCTGCCAGTTAATTGACGCCGGGCACCAACAATGAAAACAGCCGTGCGCCAGATCTTGACGAGGGAAATGTCGAGATTATGGCGTAGCCGAAAACCGTTTTCTGTGCCGACCGAGAGACCAGTTGAGGCCAAAATCCACAGAGTCGGCGTGAGATTGATTTGCCGAGAGCCATAGAAGTCGTCGCCAACATCAAAATCGTGGATCGTCGAACTCTTCCCATTGCGCGTTCTCAACAATTGAAAGCGATAGCGCACCCGGAGAGTGTGTTGCGGCCAGAGCCGGTACCTTCCTGCGGCCTCTAGTTCCTGGGAATCTTCTTTGCCGCCAGCGTCGAAAAACGCCTTATATCGCCAGCGATAGCGTCCATCAAAGGTGAGGTTCGAAGAATAGGAGAAGGAGGAGTACAGCTCAAAGTCGTTCGTAAGTGTATCTCCACTGGTCACGAGCTCGTTCGTGCTCAACACCGATCCGGGTGACGAGCGTCCTAATCCACTAAGCCCGCCAAGCCCTCCACAGTCGCCCCCCCGGTCTCCACCAAAACCGCCACGACCACCCCAGTTGGTGAATCCACCACTACCTCCAATCCCACTAGAACCGCCGAAGAATTGTCCCGTCTGAAAATTTCCCCCTCTTTGTGAATCAACCCCTCCGCCTAGACGCGTTCGTCCGATACGGCCAACACATTCGATCAAGCTGAAACTCAAACGTGGCGAATACGGATAATGGAATCGAGAACGCAGAGAGAAGCGATCACCGATATTCGTCAGTTCGCTATGGCGGGCGAAAATTTCTGCCGGCGAGTTGAGATCCACAGTCAGCAGCGCATTAGAACGAAACTCAGGTTGATAGAGGAAGTGTAATGCAGGAGTTAGCACGGTGACGAAGTCATGGGTTTTGTTCTCAGAGAACAGGATATTATCGTTATACTCCTCTCCTGCCGACATTGAAAAGCGACTGGCGAACCGCGCAGCCGCAAGGTCAGGAATAGCAGTCACTACAGCTCCAACCAACACCGCAGCCCACCATACGCGGTGCGCCCGCTTCTCCTCCTGCATAATAGAAAACAACCGCATGCCGCCCCCTATAGCTCTCAATGAATCACATCCGGTTACTAATGATCCCGTTTGTCCTAGACCCCAACCCCATCCTGACTTTGAGGTCTCTCTACCGCACGCCAGCTGGACCCAATGCCACTAATCCATTCGGTGTGGTTACGGGCCTCACCGAAAATACATTGTCAACATTCACGAGCCCCCAAGCGTTCTTGACCTCATCTAGATTCTTCAGCGCCTGAATCTCAACCCGTTGGACAACCAAGTTGTCAGCGATCCTCCGCGGGGTGATAGTAACGGTATACCCCTGCGATCTCACGCGTTGTGCAAATCGCTCGGCATCTCGCGGCGTCCGAAAGGAGCCAAGAATGAGTTGATATCCGCCATCGGGCTGTGCGCGCACGAGGGTTTCTTGGGTCAGCGGAGGCAACCAAATTTTCTCGCCCACCATGATTTTCTCGAGATTTTTTAAGTGGGGATTATGTTCTCGTATCAAATCAACAGCCAGGACATTATAGCCACCATAGGTTTTGCGTACCAAGTCGAAGACCGTCATCTTGGACTCAATCAAGATGGGATGGTCTCTCCACGTACCAGCAGTGTCAGTTGACGCCGGGGTGGACGGCGGTTTCGTCAGCACGGGACTTGGTTCTTCTCGGAGGCTGGGTTTGTCTTCTTTCTTCTCGGATTGCACCATAGGAGGAACTGCAGGCTGCCATTTGTCTTGATCTTCCCGTATCGACACCGCATCCTTATCAACAGAGGCTGTCGGAGAGAATGGCTTCACTCCTTGTTCTCCACCCTGCCTGGATACCGGTTCACTAGTAGGCCCAAGCCATTCGCTGATTCTGGTTGCAAGGTTAGAAAAGCCAAGGTTCCAGTGTCCCGGAAAAATCGCAGCCCCAGCTCCACCCAGCAGGGCAAGCGCAAGAACCGCCCCGCCAACTATGCGAGAAAGCCGTCGTCCTGTCTGCTCGGTCTCTGCCAACTGCGGTCTTGGTGGCGGAAGGCTTTCCGTACCTGTGGTCCCCATCCAGGCTGGAGTTCTCATTCGGGACGGGTCAGCCGTAATCGCAGCCTCTTCGTCATGACGAAATCCACCTTCACTTTGAGCCGTTCCCGCGCGTATCAAGCGAGCGTCTGGCTTCAGTTGCAGATCTCGCGCGACTTCCTCGATCACCTCAGCTCGTACCGTGAGTTGATTCAGACTATACGCGACTAACAAGGCGTTATCACAAATCACGTTGATCAGTCGTGGGGTGCCTTTAGAATACGTGGCAATCCGTTGAATGGAATCAGGTGGAAAGAGTTCATTCCCTTCATACCCGACTGCCATGAGTCGACTTGCGATGAAAGGACCAACTTCACGTTCCTTAAGGCGACCAAGGCGTCCTTGGATGGCGATACGTTGCTTGAGCTGGCGTAATTTCGGTTGGGCAAGCTTTCGTTCGAGCTCTGGCTGACCAACCAGCACGATCTGCAGTAACTTTTCGCTCGCGGTTTCAAGATTTGACAGCAACCGTAGGTTTTCCAGGACGTCGTCTCCCAGGTTTTGCGCTTCATCAACCAGCAGGACTCCAGTCCCTCCTTGCTTAGATACACCCAGGAGGAAGTCATTTAAGGCTTGTATTCGTTGCAGATGGCTTTTTTCGCTCAGCACTAACCCAAGGTCGGCACAGATAAAACTTAACAATTCCTCAAACGTAAGCGTGGTGTAACAGACGTAAACAAAATGAACGGGCTCCTTTAGCTCTGCCATGAGCTTCCGCAGCAACGTCGTCTTGCCAGTACCGACCTCACCAATCAGCGAAATAAAGCCCTTCCGTTCACGAATACCGTACAGGAGACCGGCATAGGTCTCTTGATAAACGGGGTTGTTGTAAAAGAAGCGCGGGTCAGGGGTGACGTTAAACGGCTTCTCGCGAAAACCAAAATGTTCGAGATACATGGAAGGTCCAGTATAATAGGAACCGTTGGCTCAGGGCTCTTAGGAACAGCGGATTCTCATTTTGTTCTTTTCCGACACCAATCTTATACCGCCGCAACAGAGGTGTAATCAACTTCAATCGCAATGCTACGATGAAGTAAATCAATTGACAGCACCAATAGCCCTTTCTTTGACTTAACTTGCACCAGCACACCTTCAACCCCGGTCAACGGACCGTGTAAGAGGCGCACTTTCGTCCCTTCACGCAAATACGGGTGTGGCCATACCGTAACGTTTGCTCGGAGCGCAGACTGTATCGCTTCTATCTCTTGGTTCGGTACAGTGGCGAGACAATCCCATCGCTCTCCCAGGACTGAGACCAATCCTCTTGCTTTTCGTAGCTCTACGTAGCTTATTTTGTCCATTGTGTGGTGGAGAAACAAATACCCTGGAAATAACGGCATCGTGGAAACACGCTGGAAGTCGTTACGACGTAATCGTTGTGGGGTTTTAGGCAAAAACAGACAAAACCCCTTCTTCTCAAGTTGATTGTACACTAACTGCTCGCAATTGCTTCGCGTATACAGCACGTACCAGGAAGGAGGAGGCAAAACCTTAGTTCCGTAGCGATGATTATCTCGCATCCAGCCGCCTAAATTCAAGGTTATCGTGTTCGCAAGCAAGGCTCCGCCCCCTTTAGTTCCTCACGTGTCGCCCAGCGAGTAACCAATTGTGCGAAGGACATCGCTATCCCTCGCCTCAATGTCATGAGGGCGGCAAATCGCATTTTTAGGAGTACCACCCTTTCCTGTGGCAAAAGATTACTCACTCCTACCTCAGGTCTCTGTTGTATCCTTCGGTTTCGCAATTGTTTTCTTTAGCTTTCTCTCACCGAGAGAGAATCGTCAGCCATATTCGCGACGAACGAGATGAGCTATACTCTAACGCTGGTTCCGTGAAAATTACTTCCCTTGCGTTTTCTCTGGGCTTTTAGCATGCCGCGTTATCGCTAATACAGTTACGTACAGCAAGGAGCATACCATAAAGCTGGGGGCATTCAAATTTTTTCCTTCAGTAGCTTTATGTCGAATAGGCTGAATTAAAACGTACGTAACCGACTGACAAATCGGACGTTACAACATGTGCTACCCCGTTCCCGAGGTGCAAGTCCAAAGTTATGGAAAACTCCGTTTGTTGCATAATTCGAGCAGCTTGTTGTTCGCCCTGCGGCCCGGTGCTCACGCCGTCTTTGCCAATGAGCACCTCTCCGACGGCCAGATCGAGTCGTTCGGGTTTGACTTGCGCCCCCGCATATCCCACCGCGCAGACAATGCGCCCCCAGTTTGGGTCGCCCCCAAAAAACGCAGCCTTCACTAAAGGAGAATACGCCACCGCACGAGCAATTTTCTCGGCCTCGGCAGAAGTTTTGGCGCCACGCACAAAAATGTCGACGACACGAGTCGCACCCTCACCGTCTTTCACCACCAGCCGCGCGAGTTCCGTGAGTATTTCTCCTACCGCTCGCGTGAAGACGGCAACACTCTTACTCTTGCGTCCGATTTCACGGTTCCCCGCCACCCCATTCGCCAACAACAGTAACGTATCATTGGTACTGGTATCACCGTCAACCGAAATCGCATTGAACGAATCAGGAAGGGTTTCGTGTAGTATCTCCTGCAAAGCCGCTCGTTCGACTCGTGCATCGGTAAGAACATAACATAGCAGGGTTGCCATATGGGGATTGATCATCCCCGCCCCTTTGGCCATGCCGGCGATGGTAATGGGTTTCCCATCAATGACAATTTGGCGTGTCGCGGCTTTAGGGAAGGCATCCGTCGTCATGATACCAGCAAGTGCATTCCAGAACCCTGCGGGCGACAGAGCCGCGCTTGCGCTGCGAATGCCAACCCGCAGCTTCTCCCACATGGGTAAGACCCCAATCTTGCCAGTCGATGAGGGAATCACCAACCATTCAGGCATCCCAAGCGTTTGCGCAACTAGAGCACAGGTATCTCGTGCCAGTTGCAGTCCCGCTCGCGCAGTCGAGGCATTGGCGTTACCACTATTAACCACGACAGCTTGGATCTGACCTGATTTGATACGCTCTTGTCCAACTAACACTGGCGCGGCCTTTACCGCGTTAGTTGTGAACGCGCCTACAGCTGTCGCAGGGACAGCAGACACAATGAGTGCGAGATCTCTTTTGCCACTGGGCTTTAGCCCACAAGCGACGCCGGAGAAACGAAATCCCGGCACTACAATCGGTCGCTTGATCACCTTTACTCGCATCCACCCCTCCCCTTCTTACCCTGTGCGAATTTCACTGTCCATGACATTTTTTAAACTTTTTACCGCTGCCGCACGGGCACAGGTCGTTGCGTCCGACTTTTGGAGCTTCGCGCTTGATCTGGGTAGGTTGCGTTTGCAGTGCTGTGTTCCCGTGGCTCATGACTACCTGTCGTTGCGGCACCGGACGCGGCTCGATACGCTGTGCATCCTCCTGGCGCGCGATCTGCACGGTAAAGAGCTTTTCGACCACGTCTTCCTGCATCTGTTGGGACAGCTCCTCGAACATCGCAAAAGCTTCCTTTTGATATTCTTGCAGCGGATTCCGCTGCGCGTACCCCCGCAGGCCGATCCCTTCCTTCAAGTGGTCCATTGATAATAAGTGATCCTTCCACAATCCATCCATCGTTTGCAGGAGAATCATCTTCTCCAGATACCGCATCACCTCTGGAGTAAAGGTGCGTTCTTTCGCCTCATACGCCTGCGCCACACGGTCTTGCACGAAAGCCACTAACGACGCCGGAGTCTGCTGTTCCTGCTCTGCCGGAGTGAGGGTCAAGCGGCTGTTGAACTGCCGGAAGAGCGCGTCGTCAAGTCCTTTCCAATCCCATTCGTCAGTAGGTAACTCACTGTTAGCATAAGAACCAACAATGCGATCGACAAGGTCTTCCACCATGTCCAGCACGTCAGTCTTGAGATTGTCGCCTGCCAGAAAACCGCGTCGCTGCTGGTAAATCACTTCGCGCTGCTTATTCATGACATCGTCATACTCTAACAGATGTTTGCGGATATCGAAGTTATGCGCTTCCACGCGCTTTTGGGCGTTTTCAATCGCGCGGGTCACCAACCGGTGCTCGATCGGCTCGCCTTCTTCCATCCCTAAGCGGTCCATAACACGCTGAATCCGTTCAGCGCCGAAGATCCGAAGCAGGTCGTCCTCCAATGAGAGATAAAAGCGCGAGGTGCCAGGATCACCCTGCCGTCCTGCCCGCCCGCGCAGTTGGTTGTCGATGCGTCGGGCTTCGTGTCGCTCTGTACCAAGGATATGGAGCCCGCCCGCGGCTACGACTTTTTCTCGTTCTTCCGCACAGATTTTTTGATATTTTTCGAGAATTTGATCGTAGAGCTGTTTGTACAGATCTGGAGCTTTCTCGAGTTGCGCACGGATATCCTCAACCGCCTTTACACGCTCACGGCGCTGCTCCTCGTAGGCACGTTCGGCAGCAGCAACCGCCTCCTCATACGGCGTATGTTTTTCTTCGTAATGTCGTTCCGCGTCCTCATAGGCGCGCACCGCCTCTTCATAGGCGTTCTGCGCTTCTTGGTGTTGTCGTCCGACTTCCCCATTCGCACTCACCGGTCCAACCGCAAGTCGCGCCACCGCCCGACCGTATTCTTCAAGCAGTTTCTCGTAACGACCACGCACCGTACCAAGGCGCCCATCTGCTGCTGTCGCTCCATTGCCGTCAAGAGCTGCGATATACTCTGCACGCGCAGTCTCGTATTCCTGCATTTGATCTTCAGTGAGTGCTGGACCGATGACTTTATCGTATTCGCTCAACGCATGTTCGTAAGCGACACGTGCTTCGCTATATTGCACTAACACTGGACGCTCAACGGTTGTGCCATTCAAGTCCTCAAGGTGGGTACGATGTTCTTCGTATGTGGCCTTCGCTTTTTGCCATGACGCGTGCAGGAAGGGACGATAAGTCTCAGTCATGCGTTTGAGCGCGGCAGTACGCGCTTCTTCAAAGGGAAGCCACTCTGTCTCGTACTTGAGCCGCGCACGACTGATGGCCTCGTTGTACTCTGCCCGCAGTTCTTCCAAGCTTTCTTCATAGCTTTTGTTTGCCTGGGTGGCGGCGGTCGCACTGGTCCCCAGTCTTGTACTCAGCCATTGTTTTTCTATCTCCGCACGGGCCAGGAACTCAGGATTACCTCCCAGCAAAATGTCTGTTCCACGCCCTGCCATATTGGTGGCAATCGTCACAACTCCTAAGCGACCAGCTTGGGCGATGATGTTGGCTTCAGCCTCATGATTCACCGCATTCAGGACGCTGTGTTTGATGCCTTTCTTTTTGAGTAACTTACTCAAATGCTCGGATTTTTCGACCGAAATCGTGCCTACCAGCACCGGCTGACCACGACTGTTACACTCGGCAATGTCATTGATGGCTGCATCAAACTTCTCGCGCTCGCTTTTATACACAACATCAGGATAGTCGATGCGCACCATCTTTTTGTTCGGCGGAATCACCACGACATCGAGATTATAAATCTTCTTAAATTCGACAGATTCCGTATCTGCTGTGCCCGTCATACCCGCAAGCTTTTTGTACATGCGGAAATAATTCTGAATCGTGATGGTCGCGAGCGTCTGATTCTCCTCGCGAATGCGGACCCCTTCTTTCGCCTCCACAGCCTGATGCAAGCCGTCCGACCACCGACGGCCAGGCATCAAGCGTCCAGTAAACTCATCAACAATAATCACCTCGCCATCTTTGATGACATAGTCAACATCGCGCCGGAACAGCGCATGCGCCTTGAGCGCTTGGTTTATATGGTGCAACGTACCGATCTCTGCCGGGTCATACAGATTCTTGATGCCGAGTATCCGTTCAACCTTGGCAATGCCTTCTTCTGTCAGTGTTGCCGTGCGTAACTTCTCATCGATCGCGTAATCAACCTCTTTTTGTAGCCGCGGAATAACGCGATTCAGATGGTAATACTTCTCTGTTGATTCCTCGGCTGGCCCGGAGATAATCAACGGCGTCCGCGCCTCATCAACCAAGATATTGTCGACTTCATCAACGATAGCAAACTGTAACTCGCGCTGAACGTAGTCATCGAGACTGAATTTCATGTTGTCACGGAGGTAATCAAAACCAAATTCATTGTTTGTTCCGTAGGTGATGTCTGCCAGATACGCAGCTTTGCGCTCGATTGGTCGCAAATTGATATAGCGATAGTCCTTGACCATATAGGTCGGATCGAAGAGAAAGCTCGTATCGTGCACGATTGACGCCACCGAGAGTCCCAGCGCGTGATAAATTGGACCCATCCACTGCACATCGCGACGGGCAAGATAATCATTGACGGTCACTAAGTGTGCGCCACGCCCTAAAAGGGCGTTCAGGTAGAGCGGTAAGGTCGCCACTAGGGTTTTTCCTTCACCGGTCTTCATCTCGGAAATTTTCCCCTGGTGCAGCACAATACCGCCGAGCAGCTGACTATCGAAATGCCGCATACCTGTCACTCTTCGTGAGGCCTCACGAACGACGGCAAATGCCTGTGGCAACAGCTCATTTAAGACGTCAGCCTCGGCTTGGCGCAATTCCTTTTCGTAGCGCTCGCTGTCCTCTTTCCACTGTACCTGTTCGTCTTCATCCTCGGTCGTACGAGCGCGTTCTTGCGCCTCGGTCATCTGGGTTCGCACTGGGTGTGTGGCGTCGGCGATACGGTTGCGGAACTCGTCAGTCTTGGCCCGTAACCCGTCCACATCAAGGGAGGCGAGGTCTGCCTCCAATTGATTGATTTCTGCTACTAGCGAACGAATCCTTTTCAGCTCTCGGTCGTTCTTGCTGCCGATGAGCTTATGTAGCAAGGCACTGAACATGGTGTTTTTCTACCCCCTTACACATTCTCTGGGAGGATACTGCACTAGCTGGCGGTATTGTACATCTCTCGGCGGTAAAAGCGTAGCAGTTTACCGCTCAACACGCACGGCAGACTCGATCTGCTCGCCAAGGAAGCGTGCACCAACTTTTACAAAGCGGTCGGGCACGTCGGTGACAAAGAAACTTGCTCCACCGCTCCCCTTGCGTCGCGCCAAACCGTAGCTGAGTAACGTCGCTTTCACAACCTTTGCCGTCTCTTCTGCCGAATCAATCAGCTCGATCCGTGTTCCCAGAAAATCAGCAATACACTTTTTCAGTAGCGGATAATGCGTACATCCCAGCACGAGCGTATCGATCACACTCTCTTTGAGACTACGCAGATAGCGCGCAACTGCCCCTCGGGCGACCTCATTATCAACCCACCCCTCTTCCACTAAGGGCACCAACATCGGACAGGCACGCGTGTACACCTCAACTTTCGCGTCTACCGCCCGCAGTGCCTGCGTATATGCTCCACTGGCAATCGTCGCTTCAGTCCCGATCACACCGACGTGACCATTCTTACTCCGACGGATGGCAGCTTGGGCTCCCGGAGCGATGACCCCAATAACAGGAATCTCGTACCGTTCACGCAACACGTCAAGCGCCACCGCCGACGCAGTATTGCATGCCACCACGAGCATCTTCAGCCCGCGCTCAAGCAAAAAGTCCGTGTTCTCACACGAATACGAGCGAACCACATCCGGCGACTTCGTTCCGTACGGCGACCGTGCGGTATCGCCCAGATAGACGAGGGCCTCGTGTGGCAGCATCCGTGCCACTTGCTGGAGAACGGTGAGCCCCCCGATACCAGAGTCAAAGATGCCGATGGCTTTTTCTTTTGCCACCTCATACTCCACAGGAAACGTTAACCACATTAAATCGGCTTCCGTGCTTCCGGGCAAGACCGCAACGTTGTTGCGCGGTGAACGCTTTTTCTTGATAATGCAAACTGTGAGGTCGATGTTCGTACTACGTACGCTTTGGAGTTGTACTCTCGTCTTGTTTGCGCTCAGTTGCACTCCTAAGCCCCTCCCACGATTGGTCGAAGAGACACCTCGAGTGGAGGTTGTTGATCGCGTCGATCATGAACTCGTGCTTCCATGGGGACAAGAAGAGCGGGTGCTTGTTACGGTCGATAAAACATGCCAAACGCTTAACGTGTATCAATATGGAAAACTCATACGCACATTTCCTGTGGTTTTGGGAAGACAATCAGGAAGAAAGCTATATCAAGGAGACCGTCGCACCCCGGATGGCCTCTATACCATCATCGACAGCGACCCTCATCCACGTTGGTGGCGTTTTATGTTGCTCGATTATCCGTCAGAAGAAGATACTCGGCGTTATCGTTCCGGACTCGCGGCCGGGATAGTGCCGGGTTCCAAAAGGGGCGGTCCTGGCCTGGGCGGAGCGGTTGGTATTCATGGCAGCGACCGTGAAGCATTCAATCGAGCAAAAATCAATTGGACGTTAGGATGCATTTCTCTTCTTAATTCCGACTTGAAAGAATTTGCAAAACTGGTTTCAGTAGGCACCTTGGTATATATCCACGAGTGACGTCACACTTTCTATTTACCTCAGAAAATTCGATAAAATCTAAATATTTTACCTTTTATCAAAGTAAAACTTCACAATTAGATAGTTCATCCACTACTTACGTCTGTTTCACGCGGAACATTATTATCTCTATTATCTATGGCACGCGTAGTTCAGTCCCTTGAAACCTTGCTCATACGTGACGCACATGCGTTAGTGATTGGGGTGGGTGGTGGCGGTGACGTCGTTGGTGCACTTGCCACTGCGCGCTTTCTGGAATTCTGCGGTTTACGTTTCACTCTCGGCGGATTGCCGTGGGAACGGTTTGTCTATGATCCACTTCCCGGCCCACGAGCGTTAGTGGAAGTGAGGAACGTGCGGACCTTACATCCCTATGCTTGGTTAGTGAACGGTTCGACTCATTCCCATACTGGTATACGCTTCACCGAAACTGAGATGGCGGCGTTATACGGTTGGGACGTCGTACATATCGATATTAACGGCGGAACCACGGGAGCCGTTTCCGGCATCGAAGCGGCCGTTGCTGCTCTCGGCATCGATCTCCTGGTTGGCATCGACGTCGGAGGAGACTCCTTGGGCCAAGGTGAAGAAGCTGGACTCCGCAGCCCGTTGGCCGATGCCGTCATGCTAGCAGCGTTCGTTGAACTAGAAAAGAAAGGGCTACCTGCTATCTGGGGAGTGTTCGGGTATGGCAGTGATGGAGAATTGACAGCAGAGGAGATCGAACGCGCTATTGCTCGCGTCGCTGAGGCAGGTGGACTGCTCGGCGCGTCGGCCTTGACACCACAAATTGTTCGGGAGCTAGAAGATGTTATTGAGAAGGTACCAACCGAAGCCAGTGCCATCCCCCTTCGATGCGCGAAGGGGGCTTGGGGTGAGGCGAGTATACGGTATGACGAACGTAAAGTGAAACTTACGCCGTTGACGACCCTAACTTTCTATTTCACTCCGTCAGCAGTATTCGAATCAGTTGCGCGTCTCGCCCGCGGTGTTACTTCCAGTACTTCTTTAGAGGAAGCAAACAGCGCACTCAACTCACTAGGAGTGAAAACTGAACTTGACCTCGAACGTGAACGTGCACGTAGAGCAATCCAAGAGAATAAATGTTGACTAGCGGTTGGGGTCCAAACGATCTGTGGAACTGCGCAACCCTTTCCATCCTGTCGGAACGGTTGAAAGTAGGCAGACCGTTTACGGCCTGTACCTGGTGGCCCTAATTCATCGCGTCGCGGTGCGACGCGATGGGCGTGCCGGGTCCAGGTAACTGGCCTTAAAAAGCAGGGCTACTGTTAGTCGCCCTGCGGCTGAGTAGTTACCCTTCAATAATTAAATAGCATTGTTGTATAATTCAGATAAGTGCTTAATTTTACTACGGTTTTGGATTTTACCCAAATATAAGTAGATGATTTTCCTAAGCTTTTCCATAATTATGCAACAATGTCTAATTAAACTGTAATTAAACTGCTTTCTTCTATTATCTGGGCAAAACTATCAACAACAAGGTCAGCGCTTCGTAATCTTGCCCGTTCATAGGTCGTAGTTAAGGCGATACATTTTATGCCTGCTCGTTTTGCTGCTTCAATTCCCAGAGGTGCGTCTTCGATTACGACACATTCTTCAACCAAGGATTGAAGTTGTCTCGCAGCATAAACAAAAATATCAGGTTGAGGTTTTCCTCTTCCGTGTACATCATCGATAAAAAATATGTTTTCAAAAAAAAGCCTTTGCAGATCTAAAGTATTTTCTACAATTCGAAATAATGTGCGGTCCATTGCTGTTGCAACACAAACTTTATACTTCTTCTCAATTTGTCCGTAAAAACCCTCAAATCCTTCTATGAAATTCACACCGTTGGTAAAGAATCCTTTCACAATCATGAGACGTTCTTGGGCTAACTCTTCCGGTTCTCCTGGGAGGCCATACAACTCCTGCATAACGCGGACACCTTCAACCACAGACCTTCCTGTCAGTAATGGTTTAAGTTGGTCTCGGTGATAGACAATGCCACGACGTCGCAAGAATTCTACCTGTGCGCGATCCCATACCGGTTCACTATCAAAGACAACACCTTCGGCATCAAAGATGATCGTCGTGATCATAAAAAAGTAAGCGTTCTGCAGTCAGCCTTCAGCTTTCAGCAAAAACACAGAGGTACATCTTCTGGAAACTCTGCCTCGCGAGAGAATGAGGCAAAATCTTTTGTCTGTTCCTGTCTGGTTGACAACTGAAACTGATAGCTGAGCGCTTCCCTATTTGCTACTGCGCAAACGTCTCGACAATAAGGCGATGATTCTCCATTACCCGGTCTGCTTTTACACCAGCGGTCGGCGTGTAAAGAATCGGCAAGTTCAGCAGCCCATCCCATTTCTTGATCTGGTCTCGACATTCATCAGGCGTTCCTGCAACAGCAATTTGCTCAACCATGTCATCAGTGACCGCCTCAGCCATCTTCGGAAGATTGAAGGTTTTGAAGTGCTCCCAAATCGCCAGCTTCTGTTTCTCCCAGCCATGAAGATTAAGAATCTCTTCATAGGATTTCACCGAGGCATAGAAAGCGATCTGGTTCTTCGCATCACGCATCGCTTGTTCGCGGTTGTGACTAATTGAGGTAATAAGTAGAGAAGTCACATCAACATCTTGTATTGTACGCCCGACCCGCTTGGCACCAATTTCAAGGTTTGGTTTGATAAACTCGGCGATGTACTTCCGGCTGTAGAGTGGATGGCCGACGAGACCGTCAGCAACTTCTCCGGTTGTCCGTAACATCCCCTTTTGTACTCCTGCAAGATACAAAGGAATACGATCCCGCACCGCATACGGACGGCTAAAGGCGGGAATGTTAATGCGATAGAACTCACCCTCGAACCGTATCCCCATGCCTTTGTGAGACGCCCAGATTTTTCTGATGAGCGCAACACATTCTTTCATCTTGGCTGCCGAGCGGGGCGCAAATGCTTGTCCGTACCAGCCTTCGTTCATTGACTTCGTGCCACTACCTAACCCAAGAATCATCCGCCCGCCAGACATTTCATCAAGATCCATCGCGCCAGTCGCGTTGAGCACTGGATTGCGCATATAGGCATAGGCAATACCAGTGGCAATTTTCACTTGTTTCGTACCTTGCGCCACCGCAGCAAGCGTCACCAAACCGTTACGGTTAAAGAACTCGCCATTCCAAACAGAATCGAAGCCTGCCTCATCTGCACGTTTTGCGACTTCAACCATGTCTTTAATGGTCGGGGTAAACAGAGCAATTGCTCGACGTTGCATAGAGCCTCTCGTATCTCAGATGAACAAATAGTGACTTAGCGACCAAAGAAGCGGCCCAACATTCCGGCAATTTGCGGCAGATTGTCGATGATGTGACCATCACCATCAAGATCCAACATATTCACTAGACTACCGAACCCAGGAGAAGATTGTTCGAGGCGCGCATGGTTATCCTGCAAGACATTCGAAAGACCGCCACCATCGAGCTCTTGCGGTCGCTGTATTTTCCCCAACGCTCCCATCACAAGTGGTGCCAGAATTGCCAACAACCTCATCGCTGACCCCAGATTGAGCCCACTGGTCTGTCCTAGCACATTTGCCATCGCATTACTCTTCCCACCAAAGATATGGCCAAGAATGCTGGCTCCGATTCCTTGATTGCCACCACTATTGAGGAACCCCCTCAGGTTATCGAAGATGCTGCCGTCGTGATCGCGTGATAAAGCAGAGGCCAACGCATCCGCACCTTGAGGACTAGCTGAGTTACGCGCGAGGCCGCCTAGCAGCATTGGCAAGGCTGCCGAGATCGCATTGCTAGCGGTTATCTCGTCAACGCCTAGTTGACGGCTAATCTGCTGGATCGCATTACCATCAAGTTGTTGATTCAGCATATCGAGGATGGACGACATACAGCCTCCTAGGAAAAATTTCTTCGCAACCCGCACGCGCAAGGTGAGACAATAAACTGAAATTCACACGGAGTCCACGATAAAATACGGCACCTTCTCTGCTCTCATAAAGTAGCAAGACGAGCGCCTCTCTCTTAAGACTACGAGACACAACCCGCACTGCAAGCAGAAGAATCCCTCGCAAGAACACTCTTGCTGCCTCTGGCACTCTACTCGTGTAGAGTTTTGTCCGATAATTTTTAAGAACGACAAGACAAAAAATTATCAGACGTTTGTATCCATAGGGGGATATTGCTTGGTCGGCGTAACCTGCCCTGCACTCAATACGTTCCCTGTAGGCTGGTCCCGCCAATCCGGAGAGGAGCGCGTATCTTTTTGTGACATAAGCTCGCTATTTTCGCAGGCACTTGAAGCGGTGGCTCCGAAACGTCGAACTATTCCATCACCTGCCCGCCACAGACAGGAAGATAATGCCCAGTTACAAAACTTCCTAACTCCGAAGCAAAAAACAAGGCTGCATGTGCAGTATCCTCGACGGTACCAGTACGGCGCAGTGGGATCTGTTTCTCATGTTTCGCTTGAGCTTCTGGTGTAAGCATCGCTTTCACCTCCTCGGTCAACGTTAATCCCGGAGAAACGATATTTACCGTAATATTGTACTGTCCAACTTCAACTGCCAGGTTACGGGTAAAGCCGAGCATCGCTGTTTTCGCGGCGGTATAACCGTGATACGTCAAGGCGGGTTGATGAATGCCGATTGTATTAACGCTGATAATGCGACCCCAGCGTCTCGCCTTCATACCAGAGAGCACAGCTTGGCCACACAGAACCGCAGCCTTCAAGGTTGTTTCTATTTGTTCCTGCCACTCACTCCAGGTCGTCTCAGAAAAACTTTTGCGCGGGATTGCGGCTGCGTAATTGCTCACTAATATGTCGACTTTTCCGAAGGTAGCTTCGGCTTTTTTCACCATCTCGCCGACTTGCTGCTCATTTGTGATATCAGCCTTCACAAAAACTGCTTTCCCACCCAGCGCATGAATTTCTTCAAGGACTTTTGCAGGGTCGCCTTCATCCTTTACTTGATTCAGAACAATTTGTGCACCTTCCCGAGCAAAGACGCGGGCAATTCCCGCCCCACTTCCGCGCACAGATCCAGTAATAAGCGCAACTTTATTGGATAAAAGCATAAAAGAAATCCCTTATCCTTTTCTCCTTTTAGCCATCTTCTACCCCGCTTGCAGTCCCAACCCTCGAATCGCCATGATGTTGCGCAAGATGTTACTCGTCCCGCCTTGAATGGTATAGGCCGGCGCATAGAGGTACTCTTGTGCAGCGCGACCAGCTAAGCGTGCGGCTGGAGAACCTGGCAGCAAGACAGAATAATCACCGAGAAGATTACATACTGTCTGCGCGATTCGTTGCTCAACTTCGGTACAGAAGCATTTGGCCATTGCTGCCTCATGATTTGGCACATGGCCTTGGGTCAAAAGCCACGCAACCCTGTAGACCATGAAGCGCCCCATATCGAGCTCGATCTGCATCTGTGCGAGTTGGTTACGTACCAGCGGGTCTTTGGCTAATCCTGTTTCTTGGGCATATTTTACGGTATCACGAAAGAGTGGATAGTTACTTAACAACCGCTCAATACCACTTCGTTCGTAATCCAGTTGTGAGGCAATCTGATACCACCCACGGTTTTTCTCGCCGATCATCCATCGCTTCTCAATTTTTGCATTATCAAAGAAAACCTCGTTAAAGTGATGTTGTCCGGTAATATCTACGAGCGGACGCACCGTCACTCCTGGTGTTTTCATATCCACCAAGAATTCGCTAATCCCTTTATGTTTCGGCGCATTCAGGTCCGTCCGCGCGACTAGGTAGGCATAGTCAGCAACATGCGCAAAGCTCGTCCAAATCTTTTGCCCGTTGAGAACAAAGTGATCTCCTTCTTCAATCGCTTTCGTGCGCAACGACGCGAGGTCAGATCCTGAACCTGGTTCACTCATACCGAGGCAGAAGACGATCTCGCCTTTGGTCACACGCGGGAGCAATTCCATTTTCTGCTCTTCGCTGCCATATGCCAACAAAGCTGGACCGACCTGTCGGTCGCCTAACCAGTGAGCAGCAACCGGCGCACCGGCCCGCAACAATTCTTCTGTCAGGACAAGACGATCGAGATACGAACGTTCTTGTCCACCATATTTTTTGGGCCAGGTGAGCCCGATCCATCCGCGTGCCCCAAGTTTGCGTGAGAACTCGGGAGAGTACCCAACAATCCAACCATCTTCGGTAGTCGAACTCGCAGGTACTTCCGCAGCAAGAAAACTGCGAATCTCTGAGCGAAAATCTTCTTGTTGAGCGGTTAACGCGAATTCCATTCCCTTCTCCTGTCTGTGGTAGCATTGTCGAATGTGTGTGTACCACAACCAGAAGCAGGAAGAAAACCCGTCCTACGGCTGACCAGTTATAGCGCGTTCATACAGTAGAGGCGCAAAACCATGGATGAACTAGCTTTTAATCACAGCCAGTGGGATTCTTGGACGGGAATCGATTTGCTGTTTCCGTTGAGCCGCGGCAGGGTCAACTCCGATGCCGTATTCAATCAGCGGAATACTACCTTGAGGGAAACGCGGAACACCTTGAGAGAATCTTTAATAGGGCTGACCATTGTCGTCTCTCACTCACTATAATTTCGCTCCGAAGTGCTTCTGTGTCAGTAAATAGTCACCTGCTCGTTCACCCCTGAACGATGGTCCGCTTTGAACGCAACAATCAAAGTGCCGACGTTGGTAACGTGGCCAAGCCATCGTAGCAACGGCACTGCTCGCATTCCTTGGAGTACCACCTTGGCAAGGGCTCCCTTCTGGGTGGTGTCGATAACGTCAAAGCGATCTAGACAAAGACCAAATCCAAGCTTTTGCAGCTCTTCACGCAACATATAATAGCTGAACCAATTCACCGCTGGATACCGACTATAGTTCACCAGGTGAGGATGAGTGGTCACGGCCAGATGCTCGCAATATTTTTTTACCCAGCGTGGATACCAACTATAGAGAGGAAGTCGAAATTCCTCTTGCAACGGGCAGAGTTTATTGCTCGTCGTAATCAGTAACAGGCCCCCCGGGCGCAAGATCCGAGCATACTCCTTCAAACAGGTCTGCCACGCCGGCACATGCTCCAAGACTTCCGGAACCAAACACACATCCATTGTCTCATCTGACCACGGTAAATCCGCGCTCGACCCCAGGCAAAAATCAATCGTGTGGCCCCCTACTGCGGCACGTTGTTTCCCGAGTTTGATCAATCCTTCATTGATGTCGATTCCATGTACATGCCGATGCCCGTTTTGGGCCCACAAGATACACTGCGTACCAGCGCCACAGCCAATATCGGCGATTTCGAGGTCCGCGATTTCTTCGGATTTTTTCTTGAGCACACGAATAACCATGTCACGCAGTGACATAAATCGTTGGAGAGTTGCTATACTCTCACTCATCTGCGCATAGCTATTGAAGTATCGGTCTACGTTCGGACTACTGTCGTCCCTTTGTTTACCCACCACATCTGTCATAGACTCCTGGTCTTCCTCTCTTGCCGGGCGACATCGCAACGTCGCTGCTACTGGAAACATTGCGAACAATTGCTCCCACGCAGGCGTTTAGCAAAAACGTTTTACTTAGTAGAGCATAAAGCAAGAAAGGAACAAAATTTACGCGGCAGGAATTTTTACTCCCTTCTTATTTTGCTTGCGCGGTACGATGAAAACGACGAGAGATGCCTAGAGATATTTGGCAAACCATTCCTTAATGTGTGGCAGGCTCTGATCTAAGCCCGGACCAGAGATAATGTCACTGTGGCCAAGGCCAGAAAGGATCACAAGTTTTTTTGGCTCGTGCGCGCTCTTGAACATTGCAACCGACTCTTCCATCGACACGCGCTCGTCAGCATCACCGTGCAGCCACATGATCGCGCGTGGCGAGATTTTCTCGACCACCAACTCTGGGCGATAGGCGATAAGCGCTTCTCCAGAGGCCAGCGTAATTTCCCGGCTCCACTGCGGATACTGCTGGAGAAGCTGTGCGAACAGAACTGTGGTGGTTTCAGGTTCAGGGACAAGGTCTTTTGCGTCGACATACTGCAATTTGCCGGTGAGCACCCGTTCACGCCGATCCTCGGCCAACCGTTGTAAGAGCGCCTTCCATTCCCAAAAGTGACAAGCATCACGAATCCAGCGACCGCAATCGCCAATACCACACACGCTCACCGTTGCTTTTACACGCTCTTCCACACCAGCGGCATAACTGACATTCGCGCCCCCAAGACTCACTCCCAGCAAGCCAATCCGCTCAGGGTCTACTGCCACCTGATTTTGCAAAAACGTCACCGCATTGCGAATGTCTTCAATTTGCCGCATCGGTATAATTTGCCGCCGTGGCTCACCGCCACTTGCACCCAGAAAACGATAATCGAACGTTAAGGTCACATATCCGAGGGTAGCCATCCGCCGCGCAATCTCCGGAAACAGCACCTCTTTGACCGCGGTAAACCCATGACACATGACAACACCAGGACGTTTCTCACCCGTAGTGAGTCCCTCTGGTAGGAATAGCACCCCGGCCATTGGTACGGTTTCACTATAGAAGCGTACGGCTTTTTCCATTGGCATCCCCTTTTTCGAGAGTAAAGAATAATCAATAAGGTTAAAACTGAAGGCCGCGGGCTTAAGGACTCTCTCTTTTCTTTTCTCCCTTCGGTCTACAGCCTCTAGCCCTTGGCTTGCAACCTTTTTACAATTCTTCACTGCGTCACGATCGCCTGTTTCGGTACGGTCTCATCAACAAAGCGAACCAGGTCCATTACATGACGCGTGTTCGCCCCGAGGTCCCCTTTGCCCACTCGTGAAGCAGAACGAATCCACAACCAACTGCCACTCGGCTGGGCGGGTTGGATTTGTACTGTCACGTCATCTTTGTATTTCCACACCTTAGTTGTGACAACCGCATGAATTTCGTTTTTCGTTTCATCCATTGCTGTCACTTCCCACTTCAGCCCTTGGACGGCACGCCGTGCGACATCAAACAACAAATTCGGCGGTGCTTCGTAACGGCGCAGTTTTAATTCCGGAAACGCAGAGTCAGCCGAGGTTTCGGCAATGTTGGTCGACAGGTAAGTTGAGATACGTGTGCTGAACCCTGGAGAGTCATTCAACGGCAAGCGATTAGAAATCACCCCAGCAACCAGTAGCGATACAAAAATCAGTGCCAGAAAAAAGACGATCTGTATCACCACTCCCACGATACGCATAATTCCCCCCTTGACCGCTATCTTATGACGACAGCAGCAACGCCTTCAACTCATCACGACTAGTAACTGGAAGCGAACAAGTGAAGTTATGGCACACATAGGCAGTGACCTTCCCCTCGATCTGTGTCTTTCCAGCCAACAAGCTCGGTAGCCGTCCCCCCTGCTGCGGATCAAGGCAAATCACCGTCTTATTCGGAACAAACAAGCTGTGAATTTCACTAAGGAACCCGCGCGTCTGTGGTTCGTCCCGGTTTCCCAAGAGCACCACTTCCTTTGGTCGACGTAGGTAGAAATCAAGCGCACACAACATGTTACTGAAGCCGAACGGATTTTGTTCCATTGCGTCGTAGAAGAGACGGAGGACTTGCTCGGCTTTATCAAAGTACTCCTGCTTCTCAGTCAGATAAAATAATCGCAGAAGATTGAGGGCCGCCACCGAGTTCCCAGAAGGAACGGAGCCGTCAAATGCCGACTTCGTCCGGCTAATCAGTTCTTCATGATCGCTACTGGTAAAAAAGAACGCTCCTTCCGCCTCGTCCCAGAAACGCGAGAGGAGCGTTTCAGTGAGTTCGATCGCTCGCTCCAGGAACGAACGCTCGAAGGTCGCTTCATAAAGATCAACCAGCGCCGCCGTCAAGAATGCGTAATCGTCAAGATAGGCGTTAAACTTTGCTTGCCCATCTTTGTAGCTGCGCAATAATCGTCCATGGCGATAGAGCCGAGTAAAAATAAAATCGGTCGTCTTGCGCGCGACGTCGAGGTAGCGCGGATTTCCAAGTACCCTATACCCTTCAGCAAACGCTGCAAGCATCAATCCATTCCAGCTCGTGAGGATTTTTTCGTCGCGCCCAGGTTTCACGCGTTGTTCGCGCACGACAAAAAGCTTCTGCTTCGCCTCGGCCAGATGCGCTGCCAGTTCTGATGCATCGCGGCGGAACCGTTTGGCTAACTGATCAATGGTAAGCGTCGGATGCAGGATATTGTGATGCTCGAAATTTCCGACATCGGTCACATCGTAGTAGCGACAGAAAATCTCACCGATTTCGTCGCCAAGAATACGCATGACTTCATCTCGGCTCCAAACAAAGAACTTGCCTTCCTCGCCCTCTGAGTCAGCATCTTGCGTTGAGTAGAACCCACCTTCAGGGTGTAACATTTCACGCTCAACATAGGCAAGGATCTCTTCGACGATTCGGCGGAAGAACACATCTTGTGTTGCCTGGTAGGCTTCAAGATATACACGGGTGAGGAGGGCATTGTCGTATAGCATCTTTTCGAAATGCGGGACAAGCCAACGCTCGTCAACCGAGTAGCGGTGAAATCCACCACCTATCTGGTCGTACATCCCTCCCTCGGCCATCTTGCGCAGCGTGTGCAGTGTCATATCGCGAAACTGCGTACGGCCACTGGCTTTGTACTGACGGAGAAAGAAAGCAAAGACCATCGAGTTAGGAAACTTCGGCGCTCCGCCTAATCCGCCATGAGTGTGATCAACATGCTGGGCTAAACTCGCCGCGGTTTTCTCCAACACATCAACGTGCAGCGGTCGCGAGGTTTCTTCTCGGTGAGTGATTTTTTCAAGACTTTCCAGAATCTGCGTCGTTGCATTGACAACATCCTGCGGACGTTCGTAGTACGCTTGCGCGACCCCAGCGAGCACACGCGGAAACGCTGGTAAGTTATGGCGATCCTCGGGCGGGAAATACGTGCCACCATAGAAGGGTTTTCCTTCCGGGGTGAGAAACACCGTCATGGGCCAGCCGCCACGACCGGTGAGCATCTGCACGGCATTCATGTAAATCTCGTCAACATCAGGCCGCTCTTCACGATCAACTTTGATATTCACAAATAGTTCGTTCATCAGCTTGGCGATCTTTTCGTTCTCGAACGACTCACGTTCCATGACGTGACACCAGTGACAAGCAGAATAGCCGACGCTCAATAAGATCGGTTTATTCTCCGCCCTGGCTTTGGCAAAGGCTTCCTCGCCCCATGGATACCAATCCACTGGATTGTGGGCGTGCTGGAGAAGATATGGACTCGTTTCATGACTCAGGCGATTGGTAAATATGTGTTCCATTACACTCTTCCTTATTTCTACTGACTCCCCGATCCGTGTCTCTGTTCACTCTGAACAGGCATGAAACGTAAAGCGTCAAACGTAATGCGCAATAAGAATACAGAAGGCAGAAGACAGGAGAACAAGGCTATAGGCTTCAGGCTGTAGAGAAAGGAGGGGTGGAGAGGCCCTACAGCCTTCGGCCTGTAGCCTGCGGCCTCTTCTATTCTGCCTCCTGAATTATATGTTCAGGGTTTCTTACGTTTTACGCATCACGTTCTCACATATGATAAATTCGCCGCGCTTCGCGCATGAGGTCCGGGCGAAACTCAGGATGCGCGACCTCGATCAACGCCGCTGCACGCTGCCGCAAGCTTTTGCCGCGTAATGTAGCGATGCCATATTCAGTCACCACATAGTCAACAAACGCGCGTTGCGCTGTCACCACACTGCCAGGTTCGAGCGTCGGAACAATACGCGAAATCCGTTTCCCTTTGACAATCGCACTCGATGGGGTCACCAGAATTGACTTCCCCGGATTACAATACTGTGCGGTAATAGTGAAAATTGCCTGTCCACCAGTGCCAGTATACATTAACGGCCCGAGCGATTCTGAGCACGCTTGCCCACCCAGGTCGATGGCTAACGCATTATTCACGGCAACGTAGTTCTTCTGATTCACCAGCAAGCGTAAATCATCAGTATAGGTAAAATCATAGAACTCGAAATTCGGATTATGGTCGATAATGTCGAGTTCATCAGGAAACACTCCAATGCCAGCACTGGCGACAACTTTCCCTGGATTTACCGTTTTATACTTGCCGGTGATCACTCCCTTTTGCACCAATCGTGCAACGCCGCCGGGAATGACTTCGGTGTGAATCCCGAGATCGTTCTTATCATCGAGATACATTGCCAGTGGAGATGACACACTGCCGAGACCAATCTGAACTGTATCTCCGTCATTGATTAATGCATTTGCGACTAGGGTACAGATGATCTCAGTGGCGGTGACCTCCTCTTCAGTGCGTGCGGTTGCTGGTAGTGCAGCTGGCGGCGTAGTCGGTTCCACAAAGTGGGTAATTTCCGACACATGAATGAAATTCTCACCACCAGTGCGAATGAAGTCTTCGTGCACTTCACCGATCACCACCCGAGCCGCGTCGGCCATCGTCTTCGACATGAAGAGTCCGGTGCCAAAACTACAATACCCGTGTTTATCTGGCGGCGAAACCGGCGTCAGATATACGTCGCAGCGCAAGCCTGGTGGCAACTCACGATGGCGGTAGTACATCACCGGAACGAAGTCTACCTTCCCTTTTTCCATCATCGGCCGGGTCGCGGCCCCAAGGTACGGCGTTTGTATAGTAAAGGCACGATCGGTACCCGGCTGGTCCCAGTTAAACAGCGGGCCAATCGTGCCGACGGTTACGCTACGAAGCGTATCTTTTCGCGCGAGCAGGGCATCACATAATGTGACTGGCGTGGCATGCAGCCAGTTCACTTGCACGGACTCTCCATCACGCACGGCTTTCATTGCTTCCTGGGCGGAGACAAGCTTATCGCCACAGCGTTGACGCCAGTCCATAATCATCCTCCGACACGAGTTTTGCCGAAAGCATAAAACAGTCTAGGGCCCTGAGTCTAGGGTCTCGGAGGGCACCGTTGGTAATTGACGACTGACAACTAATAATCGACAACTTTCGTTGTATTGTCTCTCTCTCTGTGGTACGGGAAAAGAAGGAAATATGGCGTACATAAAGGAGACGTGTATGGACATCCGCATCGAATACTGTGCTGCATGAGGCTACGAACCAAAAGCCGTCGGTCTGACGGAACAACTTCTCAACGAGTACAAACAACGTGTGAAGTCTCTTACCCTTGCTCCATACGACGACGGGCGCTTTGAAGTGTTTCTGGATGGAACGAAGATTTATTCGAAGAAAGCGACGGGCCGATTCCCTGAATATGAGGAAGTGCGCACGGCGCTGCGGACATAAGTCAGTCTCGTCTAGAGTAGGGCCGTAGTTATGCTACGGCCCTACGACCGTCTCCCTTCGCTGCCCCCATATTCGTATAATACGCTGGCCTTGCCAAAAGAGCGCATCAGTGAAGAGGAAGACAGGAGGACCCGCGAGCTCTTTAGTCTTCCATCCCTACGCTGCATAATGTCTGGCAGATAGTGTGCCAAACTCATATCCATGCTATAAAAATCATAGTGAGGGTCACAGACTGTCCGTCTCGGAGAGAAACACGGTCATGCAATTGGACTGCAGAGGCGCCAAGAGTTTTGCCCAATCAGGTGATATGCTGTCTGTAATCATGCTATGGTTTACTTGTTGCGTGCGTCTTCTTAAGGAGGTCACCGTCGTTCGATGAAGTACAAGATGTTAGGCCGGCGCTTCGTATATTGCTTGACAAGCCTTCCGTCGTTCGTACGACACTACGGACACTCACTAAAAATAGTAGGTCTGAGGGGGTACTGGCTGATGTTATTGACAGGAGCAGCACTGACGGTCTCAGATCTGCTTCTTCCTGGACTGCTATCTGCTCAACTCGCTGCAGACCCCATAGTCGAGCGTATTCGGACACAATTAGAAGCCCGCAAGCCACCCCCAGAACCTGTTGCTCCTGCGACCGCGGGAGAAATAACTACTGTTCCTCCCATTGACGCCAACGCGGACCCGGCAAACGATACCGACGCTGAGCAAGCAGACCCAGCGACAGTAACGTCTTCGGTTGTCCCAGCACCGCTAGTGAAGCCGCCGAAATTTATTCCGCCGAAACTATATGTGGGCAAGGAACTGCTGCGCGCGGCAACGCTTCTGACTCGCTTCTATGAAGGGCAAGGCTACCAACCAGCGTGGACAACCGCTGCCGGGCCGCTCCCCCAGACCACCGACTTGCTTAATACGATTCAAGAAGAAGCGGGACGAGAAGGATTGCATGCCAGCGATTACCATCTTGCGAAAATCAAAGCTGTCCTTGCAGACTTACCTTCCATACAAGGAGGCCAGAGAAATCCTGACCCAATCCTGCTCGCTGATCTGGACTTTCTCTTGACCGATGCTTTCCTCCTCTATGGCGCTGATGCCTCCTTGGGGCGGGTCAACCTTGACGCGCTCGAAGAATCCTGGTTTGTCAAGAATGACAAAGCTGACCTTGTTCCACAGTTGCAAATGGCAATCAGCACCAATCGCATTGCCGACACGATTCGGAGTTTCCCCCCCAAGCAGGCTGGGTATGTACGCCTGCGCGAGACGTTGGTGCGGTATCGCGATATCGCCGCTCATGGAGGCTGGCCGAGTGTCCCAGCCGGACCGGCACTGGCACTGGAAGCACAAGGCGACCGGGTCGCAAAACTCCGCGCCCGTCTTGTTGCCAGTGGCGATTTGCAATCGCCCTCAACCGACAACCCTGATGGCTTGTTCGATACTGCGAACAAACGACTGCCAGAGCCGGTACCGGATGCAATCTTCGATCAAGAAGTAGAACAAGCTGTGCAGAGATTTCAACGCCGACATGGCTTATCCGCTAGCGGTGTCGTCGGCGGTGAGACGCTTGCCGCACTCAATGTCTCAGCAGAGACTCGCGTGCGGCAGATTATGGTGAATATGGAACGCTGGCGAAGCTTACCGCAGGATTTGGGTCGACGCTATATTTCCGTCAATGTTCCGAACTTCATGCTGGATGTGGTGGAGAATGACCGGCCAGTGATGCAAATGAAGGTTGTCGTCGGCAAAATGATCGAGGAACGAGCAACCCCAACCTTCAGTGCGAAAATGAGCTATGTGGTGTTCAACCCCTCTTGGTATGTCCCGAAGAATATCGCCGATAAGGAGCTCTGGCCCATCCATCAACGCAACCCGCGCTATTTTGCGCGCAATAATTTTGATGTCCGCCGCATTCCGGCAGGTTATAAACAAATCGTCGACCCGACCGCGCCAGATGGCGCCAAGAAATCGGTTCGCATCTACGACTACGTCATTCGTCAAGGTCCCGGACCGAAAAACGCCCTTGGACGGGTAAAGTTTATGTTTCCTAATCCGTACAGTGTATATTTGCATGACACCCCATCCAAAGACTTGTTTAACCGCACCGTCCGCGCGTTTAGTCACGGTTGTATTCGCATCGAGAAGCCAGTGGACTTAGCAGAGTACGTGTTACGAGATTCTCCGAAATGGTCGAAAAAAACGATTCAGGCAATCTTACATCGCGATAGAGAACAAACGGCGTACTTGCCGGAACCGCTGCCGGTCCACATTCTATACTGGACGGCCTGGGTTGATGACGAAGGCACCCTGCAATTTCGTAACGATATCTATCGCTATGACCACTTAGGCCCAGGGTTGCGTACCAACAGGCTTTCTACAAGGCAGCGCAGGCCACACCCACGGCCAAGGATTCGTCGTGTACCAAAAGAGCAACTCCCCGCCCAACCTCTGGCGCCCGCGCCAGTGCAGGCTGCGGTGGGACCGTAAAGATTTGCGCACAGCAGGGCGCCAAAAGATAGGAGCCTCCTATGGAGAGTAAGTGGTTGGTCCAATACAGTTGGCAAGCGTCGCTCCTCTGCGTTTTTATTTGTTTTTCCACCCCGGTGCTTGCGAAACGGATGTCCGAACCTGCGACCAAAAAACCCAATGCAAAGACGCCGATAAAGGCCAAACTGAAACCGATTGGATCAGCGACACCGACGACCTTGACCCCAGGCCATCCAGGCCCTCAGCTCAGGCCTGTGCAGTCGGGACAAAGCCTGCGGCCAGCAAAACCCGTGCTCATCATCGCGAAGGAACACAAGCCAGTTGTTACTGCAACGTCAAGTCACACTACATCGCGATATGTCATAGCTCTCAAGGAGACCAAGCGTCATACGTTGGTTAAGACGCTGGTTGCACTCCCTGTGACCCGATCTGGGTTGCGCAGTAGAGAGCGAACGTTCGAAGCAAGGCTATCGCTACGAAAGTCACATGAAGTGTTATTGACTCGGGTGGTCGCACTTCCTGCTGCATCTCCACCGCCCTCACCTATGCCTCCGGTGCGCACAAACGCGGCACCAGGCCTGACTCTGCCGTCAACCTCTGGCGACGCTATCAGGCCTTCCCAGACGCTTCCGCTGCCCACTTCCTTATCACCGTCGCAGACCATAACACTATCGTCTGCGCGTTCTCTGTCGGAGACGCCAACAGCTTCTGTGCCACCGTCAATCTCTGTGGCGAGCGATCCTCGTCCTCTTCCGCCCGTCCCAGCGGCGCCCGTTGCAAAGAACGGCACGATTACGTTCGTCGAGCACCAGCCAACGAACCCCTTCACACAAGATGACATATCTCCCAAGGACTGGCCCAACTACACTCCGCAGAAGGCTCCGTTCGCAGCAACGGTCAATGGAGACCGCCTTGGTTATCGCATCAACAGTATCTTTGTCCTTCCCGGTGACGAACTGTTTGTGGAGATTTCTGAGGCACAAAAGAAAGCGGCCTATACGATTCATAGCGCATTCGGGCCGGAGCGGCTCCTGAGCCCGCGACGTTGGTATTGGGTTGCGCCGTCAGCCAGTGGCCTCTACCCAGTAAAAATCGTTAATTCACGTACCCATGGCGCGATCACTCTCAATGTGTTTGTTATGCTTCCCCGTGAACAGGTGCAGGACGGGTACCTCAACGGCTACCGTATTGGGAGCTATCCTACGGAGACATTACGGCAACTGCCGATGTACATTCCGCCACGCGGACTGATTGAAGTGACGCCTGAGAATGAGAACACACTGGTAAGTCCTCATTTTCGCTTGCGCCAATTTCTCTGTAAGCAAGACGGCGGCTACCCCAAATACATGATTTTGGATGCCCACTTACTCACCACCCTAGAACAGGTCCTCGAACTGGCGAATGCAGGCGGCTATCGGGCTCGAACGTTTAGCGTCATGAGCGGATATCGCACTCCCTATTACAATCGCGCTATCGGCAATCGGACAACCTACAGTCGACACTTGTGGGGCGATGCAGCCGATATTTTTATCGATGAAGATCCGCGCGACGGTAAAATGGATGACCTCAACCAGGACGGAGTTATCGATGCCCACGATGCCGAAGTGATCTATCAACTCATCGAAAATGCCTCCGAGCCGCGACTACAGAAGGCCTTTCTGGGTGGTCTAGCGCGCTACCGCGAGACTTCTAGTCATGGCCCCTTTGTTCATGTGGATACGCGCGGAGTGTACGCACGGTGGGGTATTAAAACACTGACCAGGGGAGGAACAACTCCCGCTGAAACTGACTTTCAAATGAAGGATCAATCTCTTTCGCAGCCGTCTTTCTTAGATACGCAGTCGACGCCGGAATCCACTCCCTGAATAAGATAGCACCAGGATGAATCACTGAGTGTGTCACCCTAGGTAGCAAGTAATAAAAAAGGGCGGACCATTGCTGACTCGCCCTTCACTAGACAGCACTGATTACTCTCCCTTAACTACTCTTCTTCCCTCGTGGCGCCATTTCTAAATCCGGTGGAGGGGAGTCAGGCAGCTTCCAACGAATATACGGCTTTTCTTTAAGTTCGTGATAGGCATTCGCTTGCTCAATGGATTTATGGAAAGCAGCTTCAAAGGCGGCAAAGTCTTTGTCGGCAATCGCCTTGCCGACAGGTGGCCAGTCTTCCGCCATAAATTGATTGAGTGCGTCCTCGTGTTTTGGTCGCGTAAAGGCGCCCAATTCCATCAGCTCTTTGATCTCTTTCCATTGAAAGTTTGCTAACGCCCAGTGACCTTCCTTTGCAGCGTAATACAGTTTCCAAGTCCGGACCCCAATGTCTGGCATAATGCGCGCAAGTCCGGGCTGAATGGTAGCCATATCCTCAACTGTCATCTCCCGATGACCACTTGATATGCCCATCTCCAGTATTACTTCTTTGATTTTGGCTTTGAGTTCTTCGTCGCTCATCACTAACCTCCTTTGCTTCGGTTCATTCTGGTCGCGACACTATACTGAAAACAATGAAGAATGAAAAGTTGGAAATAACCGCGCAAAGAGAAGATGCTTACCTCTCACCCCACACGAATCGGAGTAGAGGTCTCAACTCGCCGCCGGCGTTCACGCCAGCGGTAGGAATCAGCCCACACGACTGTCATATTGGGAAAGCTCGACTTGAGGAACTCGGCAAAATGCTTCTCGGCCCGACGAACACCAGCTCGTGTGGGACGGGGATTGATCAACTCGGCAGCCACAAATAGTTCTTCAACTGTCGTTGCGTCTAATTGAACATCCATACGAACTCGGCTGCTTGGCGTGTTCACCGCAATCAGACTAATCTCAAAGTTGCCTTTGAAACAGCGACGGGCAAGTTCAGCTTGCGGCCAGAACGAGAGGGCAATGATGAGGTTTGGTTCTTCCAGGTGAAGTGCAGCCAACACGACACCGTCGTGGGTAAACATCTTCACCCGCCACGAAACTTCGGCAAGTACGACCCCAAAAGGTTGAATTCGACGACTAAATACATCCAGCGGGACTTCGACCTCCAATACTCTTCCCATGTACTCTTCCTCCCCACTCCGCCACCCCCACTCTTCTCCAGAGCCTGAGGTTCAACGTTCCACCACCACACATCACACCTGCTCCTGAAAACGTAACGTGTAAAACGTAATGCGTAAAAGAGTAAACTTTGGGTTGAGTAGAAGGATCCTAGTTTTTTTACGCTTTATTAGTTACGTTTTACGAATCTTAATCCCTATCCAATCCCCGTCTTGCGATAATATCGCGCATGATCTCCGATGTTCCGCCGCCGATCGGGCTCAGGCGAATATCTCGGAAAAAGCGCTCTATCGGAAACTCCTGCATATAACCATAACCACCGTGAAGTTGCAAACAGTGGTACGCCATACGGTTGGCCATTTCCGAGGCAAATAGCTTGGCCATAGAAACTTCTGTACTACAATCTCCCCCTCGTTGTAGGACATCAGCAGCATAGTACGTCAATTGTCGTGCGGCTTCGAGTTCAGTGGCAAGGTCCGCCAAACGGTGTGCTAGCGCTTGATGGTCAAAGACACGCTTACCAAACGTCCGTCGCTCGCGGGTGTAACGCAAAGTATCTTCCAGTGCCTGTTGAGCTGCACCAACTGCCATCGCTGCCGCGATCAGACGTTCGTCCTGGAAGTTCCCCATAATGTAGTAGAAGCCCTTACCCTCCTCACCAATCAAGTTTTTACGCGGAACGCGAACATCTTCAAAAATCAATTCACCGGTATCGGAGGAATTATTCCCAAGTTTCTTTAACTTTTTTGCGAGGCGAAATCCCGGCGTGTCACGCTCGACGATAATCATCGAGATGCCTTTATGGGCCGCCTCTTTATTGGTCTTAGCCGCAACACAAAAAACATCAGCGTGTACAGAGTTTGTAATAAAAATCTTCGAGCCATTGATTACATATGAATCACCATCTTTGACCGCAGTGGTCTGAATACCACCGACATCTGAACCCGCTGCTGGTTCTGACACTCCAATGGCGCAGACCTTTTCACCGCTGATCATCGGCACCAGATATTTTTGCCGTTGTTCTTCTGTGCCGTAGCGAGCAATATGCGTGGACGACATGTCTGTATGAACCAGCACACTCATCGGCAGTCCCATACCGTGTGCACGGCATAACTCCTCACTAAACACCACAGTCATCCAGATATCGCCATTACTCCCCCCATATTTCTCAGGATACCGAATACCGAGAAACCCAAGTTCTCCCATCCGTCGGTACAGCGATTTCGGAAACAGCTGCGCCTCTTCCCATTCATCCATGTAGGGATTCAGCTCTTTATTCACGAAATTTCGCACTTGTTCGCGAAATATCTCGTGTTCTTGGGTAAAGTAGCGGGAAGGAGCGGTCAAAGTCGTCAAAGCAATTCTCCTCTCAGTGTGTTACTACATAAACGAAACAACGAAGACAGTCCAGGAGTCCGGGCACCAGGGAGTCTAGGAGTCAAAACAGACTCCCTATGCCACACTTTTTAGACTCCTAAACCCTTAGACTCTCAGACTTCTGGTTACATCCCATACCCACCGTTCGGACTGACGATTTGTCCAGTCACATACACAGCATCATCCGAGGCTAAATACAGATGGGCAGTCGCAATATCGATTGGTCGCCCGAGTTGACGCATAGGAATCCGTCGTAAGAAGAATTGTTTGACTTGCTCGGCTTTTGCCTCGTCCACCCCTCCATCTTTGTCCGATCCGACCCCACGCGCCATCGGCGTATCGATGAGGCCGGGGGCAACGGCGTTCACCGTAATGTTATTACGGGCCAACTCCAGCGCCAGCGAGCGCGTGAATCCAATAATCGCCGCCTTCGCTGCAGCGTAGTGTGCGTTTTGTGGACCGCCGTGCATACCGGCAACTGAAGCCGTATTAATCACTCGCCCCCAATTCGCGGCTATCATGTCAGAGATCACTGCCTGTGTACACAGAAAGGTCCCCTTCATGTGCACATCAAGCATGCGTTGCCATTCGTCCGGCGAAATGTCGAAAAAATTCTTGATCTGTCCAATACCAGCGTTATTGATGAGGATGTTAATCGCACCGAAACGTTTCTTGCCCTCGGCCACCATCGCATCAACTTCAGCCTTCTTGGACACATCGCCACGCACGGCAACTGCCTTTGCACGTTTCCCGGTTCCGTTGATCTCTGTGGCCACCGCCTCAGCACGTCGTTGGCTAATATCAGCCACAACCACTTTCGCCCCTTCCCGGGCAAACAATTGGGCTGTGGCTTGTCCTAATCCTGAGCCCGCACCTGTCACTAACGCCACTTTTCCTTTGAGTCGCATATCAACACCACTTCGTATACGAGCCGCCATTGGGACTCAGAATTTGTCCAGTGACAAACCCGGCTTCTTCTGACGCAAGATACGCGACTGCATATGCGATATCCTCAGGTTTGCCCAATTTCCGCATCGGAATAGTTTTCGTTATACGCTCCACCCACTGCGGCGGGCTTTCCTGCACCATCGGCGTATCGATCACCCCGGGGGCAACCGCGTTCACCGTAATTCCCGTGCGCGCCAATTCGCTTGCCATCGCGATCGTCAACCCGGCAATACCAGCTTTCGCCGCGCAATAATGCGAGAGTCGCACCCCGCCGGTAAACGCCCCCATTGAAGACGTACTAATCAGCCGACCCCAATTACGTTCACGCATGCCCAGCAAGACGGCACGAAAGCAGTGATACGTTCCATTCAAATGCACATTGAACATACGATCCCACTGCGCCTCGGTCATCTCGGCAAATACCACCTGCTCGGCTATACCGGCATTACTTAGCAAGATATCAATGGCACCAAGTTCACTTTTAGTTTGTGCGGCAGCTTGTTCGACTTCATTGAGCGAGGTGACGTCAACTCGTAACGCAAGTGCCCTGTGGCCAAGATTCCGCACTTCTTGTGCGGTCTCCTCAGCTCCCGTCATATTCACGTCGCACACGGCAACATCTGCACCACCTTTCGCGAGCACTAATGCCGTTGCCCGACCGATCCCGGAACCTGCGCCGGTAATGAATGCAATCTTTCCTTCTACGCCGGGCACGAAACCTCCATACTCAGGGTTACGCAACACGTACTACGTTCCATACGCGCCTTCGTATGTGTTGCGTATTGCGTGGTACGTGGAAAAATTTACGTTGTCGCGTTATTTTCTACGATTTCTCTCGCTTCAGCCAACTTCGCTTGTACCCGTTCACGCAACTTTTCCTCATTAACGTCAATTGCGAGTTCCCCGCTGCCATTCACCATGAAGCGTGCATCTTTCTGCAATTCCAACGCAACTTGTGAAACCAACTCATTGAAAGCTGCTCGCGGCAATGCGGCTTGTTCAAACTCTTCGTGACAAACGGTGCGGACCTTATCCACTACACCTTTGTGCTTTTCAATGTAGAACATGACGTTACCCACCACACACTGACCGTACTGCCACACCGTATACTCGCGCCCTTCACGTTCCCATTGGAGCGTTCGCTTTGGTGGTACCGGAAATTCACTTAACTGCGCTAGTACCCAAAGGTCTTCAGGCTCTTGCTCTTCTGCACTGAACAGAAAATTAATATGTTGCATACCGTCGGGCTTGGGATAGATTTCAATGCGCATATACGCTGTACCTCTGGAAAGATCGTAGGGGCACGGTACGTCCACCGGTTCCTACTTTCGCCTTAGAACCGTAGCAATTCTCTCTCTTCGGGAGAGGGCTAGGGTGAGGGAAGAGAAAAGGATTTTTTGCTTCTTGTTCCCCTCATCCTGACCTTCTCCCTACGGGAGAAGGAACCCATACACGCACCTGTTCCCTTCTCCTTAACGACTTTCCACTTATTACACGCGATCCCTACGCTTCCGCCCGCAGTTCCACAACGTTACCATCAGGATCTTTCACAAACAGTACTGGTGCGTTACCGATATGCGGCGGTGGCATGAATTCCTTGAACTCGATGCCTTTGGCAGTTAGTTCTCGTTTCGCCTCCTCGAAGTCCTCAACGTGGATGGCGATGTGCGTGCCGATACCAGGCAATCCCTGCGCCGCCATCTCATTGCGCTGTCCAATAATGTGTACTTGCGTTCCGTTACACTCATACCAAATACCAGGAACGCCCTTGATCTCTGGCCGGGGGATTTCTTTGAATCCGAGAACATCTCCATAGAACTCGCGGGCTTTATCGACATCCATTACTGGTACACCGGTGTGACGGATCGATTTAAGTTTAATCATGGCAGGTCCTCCTTTTTGTTGAGTTATTACGATAGTAGACGGCAGGAGATTACCAGCCGGGCTAACAGACAACAAGAGGTGCGTTCACACATCTGTTGGCTTGTAGATCTTTAATCCGTCAACTTGGTTAAAGTCCTTATCTATAGGGACGCTACAGCCAGATGTGGAGTATCAGAGAAACCTGTATCCTTCTGAGGAAGTCACAGGAAGGAGTACAGGGCCCCGTGTTAAGCGACGACGATTATCAAGAAGCGGTGCGGC
>Ga0081539_10000893_pt1 | contig 57031 bp, 54 predicted proteins | sample TabmetS4T2R2_FD_71023 | JGI IMG/M metagenome (GOLD analysis project Ga0081539, IMG submission 71023) | Tabebuia heterophylla rhizosphere microbial communities from the University of Puerto Rico - S4T2R2 | ecosystem: Host-associated > Plants > Roots > Rhizosphere ...
TGTAATAAGTAAGTTTTCCTGGCGTGTTATAAAAGTACATTCCGCAAGTCTTCTTATTTGATTACGATCAAGATTGCGGTCGGCATGATAATACATCTCCTCAACAGAAGCTTTATAGCGGAAGCGTGCATTGTGAAGCCGTCGTTCCACATTTCTGTTTTGTCTGTCATCCCACTCTGATTCTATTAAGTGAGCTATCATCTCATCTGCTGTATAGTTGTTCAACTGATCTGTTTCCATGCTCGCTTTAAAAGCGCGGAACATACCGAAGAACTTTAGTTTACGCATTTTGTCCAGTGTGTTTGCATTCATAATGATTGGTTTAATGTGAAGTAAAATTTATTGATAGTATTGTTCTCCACGGATGTTGTCATGGACAGGTATAGAAGGAGATTCGGTAGCATCTTCATTAAACAAATCCATTCCTTTTTCAAGAATCGTTTGTATCGTTTTATAATTATAAATACCATATCCCAGTGCTCTGCGGCATGCTGCTATCAATCTGTCATTACCTGCTTTACGGGCAAAACTCAGGATGCCCAGACAAGACCTGTATGCTTGTTCAGGATGTTGTTTGCGGTCAAGTATTTTAATGATATATAGTTTTACATCTTCATCAATAGAAGATGCCCAATCAATAAAACGGTCTGCTGTCCACTCTGTAAGGAAGCGATGGGTGGAAGCAAGATGTTCTTTATCTGTGGTGTATGTATAAGGACTTCTGGTACGCTTATGCAGTGCTATGCGTTCATAATGATAGAATACTTCTACATTGGAGCGAGAGTACAATACCTTTACTTTCTTTCCAATAAAGCGATAAGGAACACTATAGTAATGTTTATCGGGACCAAGGCATATATGTCCATTCTTCATCACAGTTGCATGCAGTTGTTTTTTAAGTTCATAGCGAAGCTGTGATAATGGAGCGAGTGCTGCTTTCTCTACTTCCTCAAACTGCTGACGCCTGCTGTAGTGGCGTCCTTTAAGTGGTAAATTATTGTGTTCTTCAAGAGCAGACCGGATAGCTATATTAATATCTTCTATAGTGTGATAAACAGCTCTTTTAACAAAAGTATACACACGTGTGTACATAATCTTTACTGCACCTTCTACGAGTGCTTTATCCCGGGGACGATAAGCTCTGGTAGGCAATACCGTAGTACCATAATGTTCTGCAAAGTCTGCAAAGGTTTCGTTGATAGTGGGTTCATAGCGACTGCTTTTTATTACAGCCGATTTAAGATTATCTGTAACAATAGCGGCAGGAACACCGCCATAATAATAAAGCGCATTTTCACATGCTGCAATAAAATCTTCTTTCTGTTGGCTTAATACCGCTTCTATATAGGTAAGCTGACTGGCACCAAGAATAGCGATAAACACTTCTACATCCTTTACTTCTCCGCTTTCTTTATCAACAATGCAAAGCTTCTCCCCGGCAAAATCAACAAACATCTTATCGCCGGCTTTATGGTCTAAATGCATTACAGGATTAACCTGTGCCTTCCATTGATTGTAATAGAAACAAAACTGCGTATACTGAAAGCCATTCGGGAAGTCTTTACGGTATGCTTCCCACAACATCATTCTGGTAGCTCCTTTACGCTTTAGCTCTTTATCTACATGAGGAAAGAACTTCTGCAAGTCATACAATCTTGGATCAGGAGGTCTCTCAATGCTTTTACCAAAGAGATCTTCAAGCTCCTTATCGTTGAGTTCATTGATCTCTTCAAATGTGAAACGTGTCTCATTAAATGCCTGGATATATTTTTTGGCTGTATTACGTGATACGCCTGTTCTGGCTGCAATGGATAACTTACTGCAGCCTTGCGTGTACATGCGAATAATCTGACGAATCTTGCTCATGCTGATAATTGTATTTGCCATACCTCTTAGAGTTAGTTTAAGCAACTAACTTCTAAAAAAATATGCAGCTTCTACAGCTATCATCAATCTTGCAAACAGGTGGTCAATTTAGTGCGGAATCACCTGGTCAATTTAAGGCGGAATCGGTGGTCAGCTTCCCGCGGAATGTAGTGGTCAATATCAGCGAAATCTCCAATATTAATTGTAACACCATTTGGTTTTTTACAAAAAACCGTCTTACGCACGGAGTTCGTCAGTAATTCCATAGTCCAGTAATTATGCCTTCTCGTAGAATTTATAAACTTTCGGGTGCAAATATTTTCACCACTCCATCATCTTCAGAACTTACGATTAAAAGGCTTCTATTATTGGGTGATTGTTGTTTGCTTACGAACAATATGCCTTCCGGTGCATCGCCTGAATGTAAAATTTGATAGAGCACTGGTTTAGGGGGATTAGTAATGTCGTACACGGCAACCGCATCTGCGCGTTCCATACCTACAAAGATCAGTTGTCTTCCTCCTACCCTACCTTTTTCCATCCCTTCCGGCTCTACTCCTTTGTTATCGCTGCGAGTGTCATCGTATAAACCTGCAAGCGATGTTTGCACTTCCATTTCATTGCCGCAATCGTAAAGTAAGTTGCCATTCAAGCCATTCCAAATGCTGAAAGAGCGGGCACCGGGTACAAATATCGCATCATAATCCCCGTCATTATCAAAATCGCCAAGCGTGTTTGTTACGGTAAGTCGTCCAAGATTTTCATTCAGCTTAAGAGTTGCTGCATCAGGAAAAGCCACCGGATCTAAAACATAATTATCATCACCAACACGTATTTCCTCGCTAAAACCGTCATAGTCTCTTGTATCGCCTTCATTCGCTGTAAAGAGATAAGGCACTCCGTCGAGATCCAATGCTATTATACCATCCGGTTCGTACATACCTCTTACATTCCATGTTGCGGGAAAATAACCGCCATCTTCATCACTGGGGTCGAAAGCATTTCTTGGACGGTTAAAATTTTTAAATCCGAGAGGGAAAATATCGGTGATCTTTTTAGCATCGAGATCAACTTTGGCAATACCATTGTTTTCCTGCAGAGTAACCCATGCCGTTTTTGAATCGGGTGATATTGCCACGTATTCAGGTTCTATATCCTGTGCAAAACTTGCATTAGGTCCGTATATGCGAAAACCTTTTGCCTCTAAAGCTTTGCGTTGACTTGCGAAAGAAGAAAAGTCGAGCGTTACAACCGAAAAGTTATCATGTACTGTTATGATTGAAACTGAACCAACCGGATCAATGCTGCCCGCATCGTTATAATTGTTCGGTTCACCTTCATTTGCCGTTACAAGGTAATTTCCATCATCGCTTACAGCAACCATATCCGGTAATGAGCCTACTGGAATTTCTTTTATTACTGCGTAATCATCTGCGGCAAAAACAACTACTTTTCCGGGTGAAACTTTATCAGTTGCTTCTATAGCTGCGGCAAGAAAACCCCTGCCTGAAACAAGACTGTTCACCAATCCTCCGAATGGCGCCACATTAATGCTTGTGATGTATACCGGTAATGAAGGATTGCTTAAATCCACCACGTCAATTTTATTGATATCGCCGCTATTATTTACTACAAACAGTTTTTTTGTAAGCGGATCGTATGCAGTTATTTCCGCTGCGCCCTCATCGCCAAGATCAATGGAACCTATTTCTGAAAAGTGACGCGGATCTTCTTTTGATAATTCAACATCGGTGCTGTTAACGGTTGAGTTGGTCTTTTTGTCGAGTGTTTTGTTGCAGGAAAAGATGGTGAACACCAATCCTGCCAACAGCAATTTTTGTGCAGTCATAAGGTATGTTTTGGAAGCGTTAAGTTAACAGTATAATTAATAAGCGATCTCAATGCCATATTAACCCTGCGTTAATAAAATATTGCCTTAATGTTAAGTACGCTGGAGTAATTTGCTGAATAAAGTTTATAATATTCACCGCAAAGAGTGTAAAGAATGTCGCAGAGTTGCACAAAGAAGAATTTTTTCCTTTGCGTTTCTCTTTCTGCTTACTGCGCGTTTCACGGCGGTTTAATTTGCTCAATAAAATTCAGAACGTACAAGAGTGCGACGCAAGAAAAGTTAAATAGTACTACAACAGCCCACCACAAAAAAATCCTTCAACATTTATTTCTTGTTCATCTTTTCATTTTGCAAGCAAGTCATTTCCATTACGCCGCTACTATTTCTACATTTGCCCTTACTATGAGGCTTACAATTACCAATGCAAAAACGGGCGGCGATCTTTTGCTTTTTAAAGAAGAGCTGGAGTTTGACCGCTTTTATTATAGCCGTGATCGCGATAATAAATATTTTACCATCGCATGGAACCGCGGAGAAAAGCAAACCGTTACAATTGACGGCAACGATCATGAGTTTATGCCCGATACCATTTTGCCATTAATGTTTAATCAAACTTTCTTTTTTGAGAATCCGACTGATATCGTCGCATGGCAATTCAACAGGGAATTTTATTGCATCATTGACCATGATGCCGAAGTAAGTTGTGTTGGATTTTTATTTGCGATGAATGATCAGCTTTTTATCAGGCTGAATGATGAGAGCAATCAAAAACTTAAATTATTGCTCGATATTTTTATCGAAGAATTAAACACGAAAGACAGCATACAAAGTGATATGCTGATAATGTTGCTGAAACGTTTGATCATTGTAATAACCAAAAGATTGGGAAAACAAAGTTCTGTATGAACAAATTTTTCCGAAAGCAGGCAAATGTTTAATTTCTTTGTCTTCGACGATTTAAGAAATAAGGGATTTATCAGTCATGACATGTATCTAAGAAACGCAGATGAGAAATCTATTGACGTATTATTAAATCAAGCAAATGTCGTTAAACATTTACGCGAAAGGCAGTTGTTGTGTTGAAGGGGTTGCTGCAAAAAGTCACAGAAATCATTGACGCTTTAAAAAAAGAATATCATTTAATATAAAAGCAAGAATGCATAAGTGAGTAAAGATACAGATTGGAACAAATAGTCACAATACATTAGTCAGAATCTGTAGAAGACTAATATCCGATTCCTCTTGCCATTGCAGTCGCTAAAAAAACAATAATTGTAATCAACCCTAATTCAATATGGCTAAGAAACGCTAACTGCCGGGCGGACGAAAAATCAATTGTTTCATTTTTGCGTTTCTTAATTCGCCATTGTATCAAAGTAATTATTGGTTTTATTTCGATAATGACAACAAGAAGAAAGAGAGCCATTTTCGCAATAAAAGTTTTACCGTGCAGATAATAATCACTTCCTTTCTCAAGCCCGCCAAAGGCGCGCCATAATCCGGTTGCAATCCAAAGCAAGGCAGCAAGCCCCCAAAAATTATCTGCTTTAAAAACTTCATTCAAGCCTGAAACATCCTTTAGTTTTTTCAGTGCATTTGCACGCGACCAGATGGCATAAAAGCCAATGCCGAAAGTAAGAATATGAAGTGTTGCAAGAAGGTATGAAAGATTCATTACTTATTTTTCCAGATTAGGAAACGCGTGTAAACATACAGAAAACTTTTTTTGATTACGGCGGTTGACTTACAGAAAAAATAATTCCCTTCTCCGCACTTCGTGTGTAGCCGAGGACATATCGGCATGTTTACCACAAAAGCCCATGCTATTCTTCATTCTTATAACTTATCATCCAGTTTAATGCCAAACTTATCTGTGAACATACCAAAGCACTCTTCACAAAAAGTATTTTGCATCGGCAATTACTATTCTTTTTATAAACGTATGAAACCGAATGCAGAAAGTTTTATTTGCGCAACCGATAATCTAAAAAGGCGAATTAGAATTCATTGAAATCAACATTTAAAAAATTTTTTGATTTCATTCAATTGCGTATATCTTCGAATTGGCTGCTTAGATAATTTGTTCTCCAATACTTCGTCGGTAGAATTTTTTGTTTTTAAAAATTGAAATCATGAGAAGTATAAAATTCAAAAGTTTATTTTTCCTCTATTGTTTCATATTTTTTTATAGTACAAATGCACAAAATTCAATTAAGGTTACCTTATTGGGAACAGGTGCACCAGTGCCTTCTATTGAAAGGTTTGGACCCAGTATATTAGTTGAAGCCGGAGGTCAAAAACTTTTATTTGACTGCGGAAGAGGCGCATCTCAAAGATTATGGCAATTAAAAATTCCATTGGGTGAGATCAATACTTTGTTTCTTACCCATCTTCATTCAGATCATGTGGTTGGCATTCCGGACCTATGGCTGACTGGATGGATACCAGCAATCTATGGCAGAAGGTCATCGCCCATGCACGTTTTTGGTCCGAACGGCACTAAGGATATGATAGACAATCTCGCTAAAGCTTTCATTTGGGATATTACTACACGTAGCAAAGAAAAAAACAAAGCCGACAGCGGTGCTATTATAACTGGATCGGAGATTAGTGAAGGATTTGTTTGGGAAAGCAATGGAATAAAAGTGACTCCTTTTATTGTAAGGCACGCTGACTTTATTGACTCGGCACTCGGTTATAGAATAGACTATGCAGATCATTCAGTAATTCTTTCAGGCGATACACGTTACAGTGAAAACTTAATCCGTTATGCAAAAGGCGGAGACGTAGTTGTTCATGAAGTTGCAGCCGCTAACGAGAAGTCTACACAAAAATTTCCATTGATTAATCAAATTCTTGGATTTCATACATCGCCCGAAGATGCGGGAAAAGTGTTTGAGCAAACCAAACCTAAACTTGCAGTTTATTCTCATATTGTTCTGCTAACAGGTGACCCATCAATTCCTCCGCCAACAATGAATGAAGTATTACTTCGCACAAAAAAGACCTATGCAGGGCCATTACTCGCAGGTAAAGATCTTTTGACTATTGAAATTGGCGACCAAATAAAAGTCTCCAAATACACAATCACAGGATTCAAACCAGCAGAAGTTATTCAATAAGAAAAATACGACTTCCTTCTCCATAGGTCTCTCAAAAGCTCGCCTTTAGCGAAACTCATCGTGGCATGTTTACCACAAAATCTCAACATTAATTTGCGTATTATTCTTATTCTCATAACTTATCATCCGGCTAATATTAAACTTATCTGTGAACATACCAAAATGCCCTCTTCAAAAACTATGTTGCATCGGCAATTTTATTCGTCCGCCATTTGATAATTGTTGAAATAAGCGTTTGTTCTTTACGGTCAATAGCCATCAACATTGAGAAAATTTTTGATCTCATACAATTGCTGATATCTTAGAGTGGTTTGCAAATTTTTTTAAACAACATCAAATTTAAAATTATGAACATAGAAATAATCACTAAAAATTTTCAATTAGACATTTATGGTTTTGGAGGCATTGCTATTGATAAAGACTATGTAGGAACAGCCTTTAAGTTAATGGATAAAATGTGGAAAATTGTTAAAGCAAATGATATAAAAAATAAAGGAATGAATATTTGGCTTTATGAAACCGCTGATAGAGTTTTTACAGGTGTAGAACTTGAAAATCCTAACGAGGGTGATAACTACGGACTGGAGAAAAAGAAAATCAACTTAGAAAAATATGCATATTACAAGCACGTTGGACCATATAACCTTATAAAACAGGTAGGACTAGAAATGACAAGCCAACTGACTACCCAAGGTTTTGAAGTAATACTCCCATACGTTGAAATATATGGACATTGGACAGGTGATGAAACCAAATCAGAAACAGAGTTATTAATGTCTTTGAAGTAGGACTTCCTGTGTTGTTCCAAATGTTTCCTACGTTATTCCAAATGTTCCGCTGGGCATTTGGAATTTGATACAATGCCTTTCTGTGAAGTGAATTTATAAACAACAGTTCATTGTCATCCGTTATAAAAAGATAAGGTTACTGCTGTTGGGTGATTATAAAAATAACCTGCGCTGCGCACGCTATTCTTCATTCTTATAACTTATCATCCAATTAATGCCCAAACTTACCTGTGAACATACCACAATACTCTCCCAAAAGCATTTTTGAATCGGCAATTTTACTTGTCCCATTTGATAGTTGCAGAAATAACGGTCTATTCTTTTTACTGTTAGATAAATCGCTAAAATCCAGGCATATCCAAACGGTAAAATAAAAAACTGAAAATTGGGATTATTAAAAATGTTTAAATAATTTTGTATTTATTTAAACATATGAATCTATTTTCAATTTCCCAACTTGCACAGTTTTCCGGCGTAAAACAACACACCATTAGAATTTGGGAGAAACGCTACAATGCGTTAACGCCTACCCGTTCGGAGGGGAATACCCGTTATTACAGCAATAATCAACTGCGACGGTTGCTGAATATTGTTAGCCTAATGAAGTTTGACTATAAGATCTCTCAATTAGGGTCAATGCCGGATGATCAACTGCATAAGATTATTGAAAATACGGCTTATACAAATTTGCCTGAAGCAGTTGAATATTTCGTTTTGCACCTTACGAGAGCCGGTTTGAGTTACGACGAAATACAGTTCGACAAAATATTTTCTCACTGTATTCTGCGCTATGGAATGAAAGAAACTTATTTAAAGATAGTTTATCCGATGTTGGAGCGGGTAGGCTTAATGTGGTCGTGTAATGCGATGCCTCCGGCGAATGAACATTTCATCACTAACCTGTTTCATCAAAAAATATTAACAGCGATAGACTCATTGCCACATGCAGCACAAGGCAGTGAAACATGGTTGTTATTCTTACCGGAAGATGAATATCATGAAACGGGTTTACTTTTCGCCCACTACCTTATTCGCTTTTCCGGGAGAAGGGTGATTTATCTGGGTGCAAGCGTGCCGCTTGAATCACTTCCTGCTGCCGTTAAAGATGCAAAGGCGCAACAGCTTCTTTTGTTTTTAGTGCATCGCAATTCCGTTAAAAAGTTGCAGGAGTATCTCAATAAGTTAAACAAGGTTTCTGCGAATATTGAATTATATGTTGCTGCAAATGAAGGTCTGATTAAGCAGCTTAAGTTATCAAAAAAAATGAAATGGCTTCACTCAGCAGAAGATCTTGAAAAGGTGTTACATTGTGTTTAAATATTTTAATAAAAATATAAACTTAATTGGACGGAACGTTTCCAGCCTAAGTATAAAAATATTTGTAGCCAATTTATGAAAGCCGTGTATGATAAGCTGTCAATTGAAGTAAGCAAGCTAACAACAAGGTTATACAGTACCAGTTTTTCCATGGGTGTTTACTTTTTGGATGATCGGATAAGAGATGGTATCTATAGTATCTACGGATTTGTAAGAGTTGCAGACGAAATAGTTGACAGTTTTAAAGATTACGATAAAAAGCGCTTGCTTGAAAAGTTTGAATGTGATGCACAAGATGCGATCAAAGACCGAATTTCTGTGAACCCTATTTTAAATTCATTTCAGCGCGTCGTTCATCAATATAATATCAGTCGCGAATTAATTGACGCATTCATGCAGAGCATGAAAATGGATTTGCAAGAAGTAGATTATACTTCGGAAACATTTCGTCACTATATTTTCGGTTCATCCGAAGTTGTGGGATTGATGTGTCTCCATGTATTCACCGAAGGAAATAAAAAACTGTATGAAGCCTTAAAGCCTTATGCGATGAGTTTAGGTGCAGCATTTCAGAAAGTCAATTTTTTGAGAGACATGAAAGATGACTATTGCGTTTTGGGAAGAAGATATTTTCCAAACGTTGATCTTGCAAACTTTACAGAGAGCTCAAAGAAGCAGATAGAACATGAAATTGAATACGACTTTAATACTGCACTCACAGGCATAAAGAAACTTCCCCGTTCATCAAAGCTTGGTGTTTATTTGGCTTATGTAACTTATCACTCACTGTTCAAAAAGATACAAAAGATGCCCGCTTCACAAATACTTAAAAAACGTGTGAGGGTTAATAATGAAAAAAAATTAAGACTGATGTTTTGCTCGCTCTTGCAAGTGAGAATGAGGTTGGTTTGATGAGCGCTATTAGTAACAATTCCATACAGATAATTAAAGATGAAAAAAATGGCAGAAAGTGTGACAGTATTTTGGTTTCGGAGAGATTTACGGCTGAACGACAATCATGGTCTTTATAGCGCACTAAAAAAATCTCAGCCCGTTTTGCCGCTATTTATTTTTGATACAAATATTCTCAATGAGCTACCCGATAACAACGATAAACGAGTTGCCATTATTCATAAGATGCTGCGATCATTAAATGAAGAATTAAAAAAACATGGTTCGTCTCTTTACGTTTTTCATGGTAAACCGCTTGATGCGTTCAAAATCCTTTGCACCAATTTTGATGTGAAAGAAGTTATCACCAATCATGACTACGAACCTTATGCAATAGAGCGTGATAAAACAATAAGGAACTTTTTATTGCAAAACAATATTCCTTTCACAACTTACAAAGATCAGGTGATTTTTGAAAAATCGGACGTGATGAAGACGGATGATTCTCCCTATACAATTTACACACCTTATTCAAGAGCGTGGAAACAAAGATTTGCAGAAGAACAGCCATCAAATTTTCCGAGTGAAGAGTGTTTATCAAATCTCCTAAAAACAAATCCTTTTGATTTTCCAACACTCAGACGAATCGGTTTTGAAGACGTAAAAATTCAAATTCCGGAATTAAATATCAGCGGAACAGTGATGAGCCATTATGAAGAGACACATAATATTCCTTCTGCGGATGGAACAAGTAATGCAAGCGTTCATTTAAGATTTGGAACGGTAAGCATAAGGCATTTGGTAAAACTTGCTGTCACCTTAAGCGAAAAATGGTTGAATGAATTAATATGGAGAGAATTTTTTATGATGATTCTTTTTCATTTTCCGCATGTTGTTACTCACAATTTTAAAAAAGACTATGATAACATCAAATGGAGAAATAACGAAAAAGAATTTGCTCTTTGGTGTAAAGGAGAAACAGGTTATCCTCTTGTTGATGCAGGTATGCGGCAACTAAATAAAACAGGGCAAATGCATAACAGAGTTCGTTTGGTTACGGCAAGCTTTCTCACAAAAGATTTGCTTATTGACTGGCGTTGGGGAGAAGCATATTTTGCTTCGAAATTATTGGACTACGAGCTCTCTTCGAACAATGGCAACTGGCAATGGGTTGCGGGCACGGGTTGCGATGCCGCACCTTACTTTAGAATCTTTAATCCTTCGGAACAAATTAAAAGATTCGACCCTCAATTAAAATATATCAAAAGATGGATCAAGAATTTTCGCGCTGACTATCTACCTCCAATTGTTGATCATCCCTTTGCGAGAAAGAGAGCAATCGAGGTATATAAAAAGGCAGTGGAGAAATAAGCACTATATAGCAACTAAATTTATTTCTTTTCTTTATCCCAACCCTGTTCCATATCATCGTAAGCTTTTTTTGAAATCGTTGATTTCTTTTTGCTTCTTGCAGTTCCTTTCTTTTTGCGTGCGTTGATGTTATTTACAAGTGAGTTCTTAACACCCAACTTATTCTTCTTAGTTGTTTTACTTTTTTTAGCAGATTTCTCTTTTGCTGCCTTTTTTTCTGGTTTCTTCTTTGCTGATTTTGCCATAGTAACATTAATCATTATCTTCTTTATCATGCCCCTCTACTTTCACAATCTTATTGTACAAACCGAGTAAAAGAAATGGAGATACCCATTGCCCTACAAACTGGCTCGCATTTTTTTTACCCATTAATTGAAGTGCAAGAGAAGCGCCGATAGATGTTAATGATGCCCACAAAAAAATATCGGAAGGCAATTTTGCCGTTTGTTCTTCGATAGCTTTCGCTACACGCCCTTCTTTGTGCTGTGGATTGTAATTCAGTTCCATATTTACTCCTTTTATTAGTTAACACATTTTCAATTTTGGAAACTTCGATGTTTAAATGCCGGTCAAATATTGATTCGTATAAAAAATATGATTTTTTGGTTTATTACAAGTCAAAAATTTACTCATTACGTCGCGAAATAAAATTTCAAACTTGCAGATTTCCTTCAATTGAATCGTCTAAAGTTTTACCTGCAATAGCACCCGCAACCCTCTTAATTAAACCAATCGCTTTATTGTGTTTGGTATCCCAATAGTAGCCTTCAATAGCTTCCACTTTTATTACAGATATGCGCGGATCATCCACTCCTTCGGTGAACCATGTTTTTAAGATCGGCTGCCATAACTCTTTTATCTTTTGTTTGTCTTTATTAATACTTGCAATGCCGTAAATATTTAAAAAATCAGAATAGTCAGAACCGTGAAACAAAAGCTGCACATAAGGGTTGTTTAAAATTTCTTTGTCTTTATAACTATCACTTGCGCTTAAAAACCAAAAGCAACCTGCATCGTCTACTTTTTGAACAGCCATGGGTCTTACGGAGAATGATTTGCCGGTACTGATGTTGGTGCAGAAGAAGCATGTATTAGCTTTATCTGTTAATTCTTTAATCTTTTTTATCGCTTCTTGTCCATTCAGATTTTCAAGATTATTTTCTTGCTGCTGTTGATTAATGCTGTTCATAATTTTTTCTATCATTATTTCAAAAATGATACCGCATACCCGTGTTTAGCTTTAGGCGTGCTTTGAAAAGAAATCTTTAAACAAACAGGACTTAAGTAATGTTGATTACACAACATTTGTAGGATAAAGTACACGATTGTTATACTTTCAATTTGTTGCTCCGAAGACATTCGGCACATGATCCCAATATTGATTTGCATGCAATTCTTCATTCAAATACTTATAATGTTCTGCAGAGCCCACGTTATTCCAAATGTTTCGAGGGCATTTAAAATTTTAATACAATGCCCTTCTGTGAAGGGATTTTTATAGACAACAGTTCATTGTCAGCCGTTATAAAAAGATAAGGTCGCTCCTGGTGGTTTATTAAAAAAATAATTTGCACTGCTCCATTCGTAATCTGTTTTTCAAATACCGTTCACACCTGTCCCGATTATTCGGGAGAAGGGCTTTTATCTATAGTTCAAGTGCCCTGCGGAACACTTCGAACAACTCAGGCAACACCAACGAGGGCAAGGGGAAACGTTTTTTCTTCCGTGCAATGTCCTGCATACTTACACTGTTTACTTGTATGATTATTTGCTTTTATTTTTTATCTTCGCAGTGCCTCGGTTTTATTTGCGACATCTTTAGCCCCGTCTCTGGCATTTTACAGATTGTTGCAATTGGTTTTAAAAGTTCAGTATCGTTTATTTATCGCATCAGGGTTTTTGTTCTCGTTTATCAGTTTAGTTTAAGTATTAGTAAGTCTTTATTGGTTAACATTTTAAAATTAACATTATGAAGCTTTCTGAGTTTATTCTATTAAATGAAGCGGAGAAAAAATGGTCTGTTATGAACCGGGCAGTTCCGTTAGCACAAAGAAGTTACGAAGATTTAATCGTTTTCCTTTTTCAGTTAGAAGACTATTATGTAGAGGCTTATTGTAATGTTGCAGATAAAACTATTGAGGAATACCGCGTATTGCCGGATACAAATGCCATACGTCATTACCTGGAAGCGATTGCAATAGATGAATTGCTCAACTGATTTTCTTACATAGAATGACAGTACATGCTTTTTAAAATCTGGAAAAGCATTATGATTATTTTAAGTTGAAATGTAGAAATAAAAGCTATCTTCGTGCAGTTAATTTGAGCCGCGCATTAGTATTCATTAATTACATTGCTTACAAAATCTGCATTTTAGTTAGTTTCTTACTTCTTGCTTCCTCAGAAATCATTAATCATTTAAATTTTAAGAATGAACATTTATGTTTCGAATTTAAGCTTCAACGTACAGGATGAAGACTTAAAAGATTTTTTTGCTCCTTATGGAGAAGTTACCTCAGCTAAAGTTATTACAGACAGGGAAACCGGCAGATCAAGAGGCTTCGGCTTCGTTGAAATGTCTGATGAAGCTGCTTCTAAGAAAGCTATCGCAGAACTCGATGGCGCAACTGTAGAAAGCAGGACCATCAACGTGTCTGTTGCAAAACCAAAAGAGAAAAAGTCTTCTGGTTATGATGGCAGAGGTTACGGTAACGGAAATAGCTATAATAAAAAGAGATATTAATACATTTTCCGAATAAAGCGTAAAAGCCCTGGCAACAGGGCTTTTTTATTTTTGCATGCTATTCTTCATTCTTATAACTTATCATCCTGTTAATGCAAAACTTACCTGTGAACATACCAAAATACCCTTCCCGGAAAGTATTTTGCATCTTCTGTTTATAAAACTTTTCTGTTCTTATTTTGTTACCCGTTCAGGGCTTTCATATAATTACATATATCTTCGAGTTGGCAGCCATTTTGTTTGACCGCTTAAAATTTTAAATTGCTGTTGACAAAATTCATAAGCCCAAAATTTTTTCAAATAGCTTTTAATGATAAGATAGTTTTTTAGTAAGTAAAGATATTGGTTTACAAGAATGGCATTTAATAACGATATCGGATTATAAAATTGAACTTAATCGTCCACCAGTTTGGGAATTTGAAAAAAGAAATGTTGCTAATATTGATAACAACATTTTTGTGACGTTGGATGGAAGTAAAAAAAGCGAAAAGACATTAAACAAAAAAAATAACTTAATTGCTGTTTATGCAAGTTGAGTTGTTGCGGTTGACAAGTCTCGAACAATTGAACACAGCAGTTCCAAAAATTTTATAATTACATCCCGACAGCAATCGGAGCATCAATTTCAAAAATTTACGTTCAAGTTTCAAACAACTTTTTAGTTTGACACTTTACATTACAAAATAAAAACGGCAAAAGATGGACAAAGAAAAACGGCTACCAACAAAAGTATGTATGCAAGCAGGGCTGACATTACGCACTTCGGCTGTTTGTTCGCTATTCAGCTTTTGTTCCGGCTGACACAGCGCTGTTGTACTTTATAACTTCATCTTTTATTTTTCAAATCGGCAGCAGTCCGGGCTGATATTACGCTGAATGCCCTGCCTGCATAAATACCGAGCCGTTGGCGGTAATTCAAAAAAACATCACAATCATGACTTATAATATTTTAAACGGGGATTCTCTTGCTTACAGTTTTCCTGACACTAAAATTGAAGGAGACATAATTGTTATTAGAGAAGGACTTATTGACGGGGACTTATCAGGCAATGACCTGCAAGACTTCTGGTATTCAAGAGCTAAGTACATAGGATTAACAAAAGCTGAGTATCAAGACAAGGTTGTAAGTGAATTTGAAAAAATAATGAATGCGCCTGATGATTCCGAATTCAATCTTTGGTTTGAGTATGACTTATTCTGTCAGGTAAACATGTGGTTTGTTATTTCAATCATTAATAATTTGCCGGTAGAGAAAAAAGTTTATGCAGTTTATACTTCCTATTTAGACAGAAACAATAAACATTTTTGGAATGGATTTGGACCGGCTAATTCAAGTCAACTTCAAGTTTGTTTTGCTGATAGAATTCTTTTAAGTAATGCTGACTTACAATTAGGACAAGAATTATGGACAGCCTATAAAGACAATAACTTTGAAGAATTAACGCGTCTTGCAAAAAGTCAATCTTTTGCTTTTCCATATTTGCAAGAAGTAGTAAAAGCACATATTGACCGTTTCCCAAAAGATGGCACAAAGGGAAGACCTGAAAAAGTTATTGAAGACATTACAAAAAATGTATCTACTGACTTTCATAAAGTGTTTAAAGAATTTTGGAACAGAGAAAGTATTTATGGGTTTGGCGACACCCAAGTAAAACAACTCTATGACAAAGTAATGCACTACCGCTAATATGAGGTTTTCTGCTATGGCTTCCAGTTTTCGCGGGGTCTTCACAGCATAGCCTTGTGTTTTGTGTGAGACCCTGCAGCATGGTCAACTTCAAAGCTCGATATTTATTTGCATGCTATTCTTCATTCTTAACTCAAAACATTAACGGGCGCAGAGCATATAATAGCTGCTCAACCTGTTCAGCAGTTGAAGAACAGACAACCATACAACAGTTTCCACGATGCCGCCAGGTTCCATATACCTCATGGTTGTTTCTACAACCGCATCATTATTTTGTGCAGGACTGTGCGAAGTTGCTACGGACAAGAGAATCGCAGCCGCTTCTTTCTCATTTAATGAAAGTTGTTGCTGCAACGAAATAATAGTCTCTTTGCAGGCATCGGTATCAGTTGGTATCTCCATTTGAGCAATCTCATCCAACTGTTTAAATGTTTCATTATTCAGCTCGGGAGCAAAATGTACTGATAGGTTTTTCATTTCCGATGCAAGCATATAGTTCCATACAAGCTTACTGAAAATACAACCGGCATACATCTTTATTCTTAATCCGGTTACGCTTAGATTTTTATTCAGATTATCCCGCAGTGAGGCAGTTAAAGTGCGTAATACTCTGCCTTCTTTTACAGACTTAAGAATCGGGAATGAATAACCTATATGTTGTTTAAGGTAATCACTTGCAGCACGGTAATCAGAGGGAACATTGTGTGTCCATTTTTTTTCCCAAAGAACAGCACCCGGTGCTTGCCTCACCACCCGCAGGTAGGTAAATACATTATCCTGTTTGGGAAGCTCCTCTTTTGTAATCCGATAACCGTTGGCAGCGTGTATTCCGGGATTCCAGCCTGTTTTAGACAACAGTTCTGCTGTATCGTTAATGGCTCTCTGCTCCAGTTCAACACCCATTGCATTCATGAACTTGTTTAAAAAGCCCATCATACTTATAGAATACACCAGCCATTCAGTTTCTGCCGAAGAAAAATATTGCCGTACTCTTTCAACATCGGTGAGTGTTAATGTAACAGGTATATGAGCTAAACCTTCAGCAAGTGTAACGACAGCTTGCTCTTTGGCAGTGCGTGAACCCGTTATAGCTTCTGTGCGAGCACCTCTTCGTAAAGCAAATGAACAGGCATGCGCTGTACAATAAGCGCAGGCGGCTTTGCTGGAAGCATACATGGCAAGACCCATTGAAGCTTTGAAAGATTTACTCCCGAAGAGTGTGTTGGGCAGGTTAAACATATTTGGCACCAGTAAATTATATGTTCGAAATCCGGGTTGCCATATTTCTAAAATCGGATCACAATTGGGGACAATTCCTATCAATTCTTTTACAAGATTTAAAAGAGGATTGTATTGCTTGTGCAAAGTATTCCAATCTATTGATGCGGGTTTTAAAGCTTCTGCAAATGTTTTTGTCACAGTAATTTTTTTTTAAAGTATAGGTATTGATAATTATTCTGCTTTTACTGTTGCCCGTTAACAGCAGCTTTATTACAGTAGTGTTGTAAATTATCCACTGATTTTGCCAATAGTCTTTTCATTTTTCTTTTCATTACTAAATCGAATATCAGGCTAATAACGATGTTTCGATTCACGAGCATATCCCATTTAAGAAAGGTTTCTTTCTCCCCTTTCTTTTGTAAATAAAATTTACTGCCTCCCATACCTTTTGGGTCCATTTCAATAAAAGTTATTTCTTTTTCATTACCACCTCCCTTCTCCGTTATAAAAACAGGATTGCCACCTGTAGAGGCAATACACCGGTGTGTTGTACCTACACGGTTTACACCTGGTTTTTTGAGGACTTCTATTCCTTTTACTCCCTCAAACCAGTTAGCCCTTTGAGGAAGATCAAATATGGAAAGAAACACTTTTTCTATCGGTGTTGTAAGAACTCTTTCTTCACTAAACGACACTTTCGTTTTATCTGATAAGTGAATAGTATCAGGTTCTGCAGCTTCCATTTGTTGATACAAACCTGCTAAATCAACCACTTTAAAATGAATGTCTCCTACATCGTATTGTTCCATAGCAGAAACCGCTTCATTGTAAAGAGGATGTTTGCTTGCCTCATCATTTTGCTCAAGTACAGAATTTGTCAGCACGGTGTATTCTTTCTTATTTACATTATTTTTTAAAAGGCGATGAAGAACAATTACATCCTTGCCAAAAAGCTGGTGATGTTCTTTTACGTTGTAAACAGACACTTCTCCGTAATGTGCAAAGAACTTCAGCTTTAAGTTTTTGGCAGACATGCAGGCACCGCAGGCGCAAATGCGCTCATGGTCGTAACGTTGAAGTTGTTGATGAAACCGGCTAAACATAAGTTGCACCTGTTGCAGCAATTGATCCAAGGCTGGTGCCTTTCCCAAACGATAAAAAAGAACAGCATCACCTTCAATTGCACTTACTTCGAGGTTTGTTTGATTGCTCTCAATAATTATTTCCAGCAGTTCTGCTATAATACTTTGTGCATGTTGAATTTCAGTTGCCCCAACAAATCCTGTGAAGCCGCTTATGTCGGGCATAAAAAGTAAAGCAGGTTGAACGGTTGGTTCAGTGGTTAATTGTTTTGGCATAGATACGATTTTCCGATAAGCTTATGCTAAAAAACATTTTTAAACTTTGGGGTTAATTTGGTTCCAGTCATCGCCCAACTCGAAGGCAAGCGCTTCCTGTTTTATACCCAGCATCTCGCGTATGCGTTTTACATTTTTTCCTTCATGTACTTGTTTATCGTTTATAGACACTTTTGGTATTTTATAACAATAAATAAAATTAAACGCTATAAAACAAAAAACATTAAGTAAAATATCCACCGCGCTGTTACTTCTTTTTATTCAAGTCTCAAGAAGAATCGGAAATTTTTTGTGAAATGGGGTGTAGTCAAATTCAACACTTTTTTCAGAAACAGATTTGTTTTTTTGTTTACGCTGCCGGAAGTGTGGATGACTTTGAATAAAATCTTTTCAAATTCCTCAAAAGAAAAAGGTTCAATCTTGTCAATATGTGCTAAAGCGCTCTTTTCAATTGTCCTTCAGCTTAGTTCTTACGGTTGTAATTCATCCCTTGAGAGGTACAAATAAGGTGTATTCCCTTTCTCAATATTTTTTAACCCAAGCATTTCGTACTTCTGGTGCCTGATGAATGCTATATCAAGTGTGGTTGATTTACTATAGTTTCAAGGCGCATAAATGCGCCCCATACATCATTGAACCGGTCACAGTAATACAATAAAAAAATCCGCGACACAAGAAAACTGCGTTTTCGTCGTTATTTAAACATCAATTAACTTGCAATCATGTTTAAAAGAACAGTATTGGCATTTCTGATTGGCATTACGGCTGAAATAGCGGATGCACAACAATATACTATACATCAGGGTGAGTTTGGCGCGGCAATCGGTTTGGGGCATTATTTTGGAGATTTGAACACGAGGGCATCCATACGAAGACCGAAATTTTCTGCGGGCATTTTCTTTATAAAGCAATTCAATAATTATGTGGGGCTGAAGATTGCTGGCGATTACGCTTTTCTTGGCTACTCTGATGTGTTTAGCAAAAACGAGGTGGAAAAGCGCCGCAACCTTAGCTTCAACTCCAATGTGTGGGAAGCATCTTTGAGTGGTTATTTTAATTTTTTCAAGTTTATGCCGGGCGTTGAAGGATACAACTACACACCTTATGTTTCGCTCGGAGTCGGCGTTTTCTCTTTCGACCCTTATGCTTATTTGCAAGGTCAAAAATATTATTTGCGACCGCTTGGCACAGAGGGTCAGGGAAGCGATTCGTTTCCAAACCGTTCACCTTATAGTTCAATGGCGCTTTGTTTTCCACTCACCGTTGGTGTAAAATACGCATTGAATGAAAACCTGAACATCTTTGGTGAAATCGGTTACCGTTTTACCAACACAGATTACCTTGATGATGTAAGCACAACTTATGCAGGCGCTGATGCATTTCCTGCAATTCCACAGCCTGATGGTACCTTTGCTCCTTCTCCTGCTTATTACTTGCAGGACCGCAGTTATGAAACAGGCGCACCTATTGGAATAAAAGGTCGTCAGCGCGGAAACAGCACACAAAAAGACGCCTATGTGTTGTTGCATTTTGGTGTTTCACTCAATCTTTCTTCTTACAAATGCCCTTCACCTAAAAACGAAAAGGGAGATAAATTCCGTTGATGTTTAATGAATGAGCTTGGTACGAGCTTTAATGCACTTAGCATCTTCGTTGCGTCGCAGTTACTTTATCTGCAGTACGTGTGGCAACCTTTATCGGTATGAGGACTTTACTTGATTATTACATTCCTCAATAAAATCTAAAATATCTTCTGCTCCTATTTTTTTTGCGGCACTTGTTACAAAATGTTTTGGAAGCGATTCCCATGACTGTTTCATAGTATCAAGAAAAGCCTTTACATTTCTTTCTAATGCTTTTGGTTTTTGTTTATCTGCTTTTGTAAAAACGAGTGTAAAAGGCACTTGCCATAAACCAAGTTTGTTTACAAAATCAAGGTCGTTCTTTTGAGGCTCGTGACGTCCGTCAATCAGTGCAAAAACATTTACGAGATTTTCTCTTTTGCGCAGATAATCTTCAATCATTTTTTCCCACTGCTTTCTTTGCGATTGAGAAATTTTTGCATAGCCATAACCGGGCAAATCAACCATGTACCAGTTATTATTGATAAGAAAATGATTGATAAGCTTTGTTTTCCCGGGAGACGATGAAATCTTTGCAATCTCCCTGTTACAAAGCATGTTGATAAGAGATGATTTGCCGACATTGCTTCTGCCTATAAAAGCATATTCAGGCTTATTTGGCTTTGGACATTTATCTACCGACGGACTTGATATAACATATTCTGCCTGTTTAATCCTCATGTGGCAAAAGTAATGAAGCAAAACTCATACGATTGCTTGATTTTGAGATTTAGGGATTTCGCGGATTGAATAAATCTCAAAACATCACAATCCCCAAATCAGCAATTCACTCTCCTCTTTTCTTGATAATAAGGCTGTCTGCAGGGTATTTTGATTTGATGGTATTACGAATATCTTCACACCAATTGATGAAAGTTTGTTTCTCTTCATCGCTAAGCCTTGCCTCCGTATGAATTAACGTATAAGTACCAATAGGCATTTCTCCTTCCTTTACTTCATCTATCATCTCATCCAACTTCTTATACTGGCGGGCGATAAGATAAGAACCAAACTCACTTAAGTTCAATTCCTTCTTTCCTTCATGGATATGATTATTGAGCCACAAACCAACAGGCTGCACTTCTGCATACCACGGATAAATAGTATTGTTGCTGTGACAATCCCTGCATGCTTTTTTCAAAATAACAGAAACATTTTCTGGTGTGGCATATACGTTCGAAATATCGGTTGCAAATACTTGGTTCGATAAATTCTTTTCCGGTCTTATAAATTGAATACCTACCAGTATTAAAATCACTACAAGCAAGATTTTTTTCTTCATGTGTTGTTATGCGGGGATAAGGGTTTCAACCAATATTTCGCCTGTCATTTCCGATGGTATAGGTAACTCCATCATAGTTAAAATACTTGGTGCGATATCTGCCAGCTTACCGGGTTTTAATTTGCCTCGCCAAGTTGTATCAATTACAAATAGTGGGACAGGATTTAATGTATGTGCGGTGTTAGGCGAGCCATCTTCATTAATCATATAATCAGCATTACCATGATCGGCTGTGAGGAAGACTGTATAACCGTGATTCAATGCAGCAGTTACAACTCTTTCAACACATTTATCAACAGTTTCAACTGCTTTAATAGCTGCTTCCCATACACCTGTATGACCAACCATGTCTGCATTAGCATAATTCAGACAAATAAAATCGGCTGTTTCATTTTCAATTTCGGGAATAAGTTTATCGGTCACTTCATAAGCGCTCATCTCGGGTTTTAAATCATAAGTCGCAACTTTTGGTGACGGAACCAATATTCTGCTTTCACCTTCAAACGGTGTTTCTCTTCCGCCGCTGAAAAAAAATGTTACATGAGGATACTTTTCTGTTTCTGCAATGCGAATTTGTTTTCTGCCATGTTCTGCCAACACTTCACCAATAGTGTTATTCAAATTATCGTTATCAAAAATGATGTGAACATTCTTAAAAGTTTTATCATATTCCGTCATCGTGGTGTAGTGCAAATTCAATTTATGCATGTTAAACTCACGCATATCTGTTTGAGATAGTACTGTAGTTATTTCACGACAACGGTCTGTACGAAAATTGAAACAGATCACTACATTACCCTCTTTTATTGTTGCAAGCGGCTGCTGACTTTCATCAACAATAACGGTAGGTAATATAAACTCATCGGTAACATCTCGTGCATAAGATTGCTCCACTGCCGCAATGGCATCCGTTGCTTTATTGCCTTCGCCGTTTACAAGAGCATCGTAAGCAAGTTTAACTCTCTCCCATCTTTTATCTCTGTCCATTGCATAATAGCGACCACTTACAGAGGCTATCTTACCAACGCTTGCATTCAAGTGTTGCTGCAGTTCCGTTATAAAACCAAGCCCGCTTTTCGGGTCAGTATCTCTTCCATCGGTAAATGCATGAACATATACATTGTGCACACCTTCACTCTTGCAAACATCAATGATTGCCTTTAAATGGTTGATATGGCTGTGCACACCGCCATCGCTTACTAAACCAAGCAAATGAAGGTCTTTATTATTTTGTTTTGCATAGCGGATAGACTCAAGCAAGTGCTCATTCTGCATAAACGAGCCGTCTCTTATAGCAACATTAATGCGTTGCAGTTCCTGATAAACGATTCTTCCTGCGCCAAGATTTAAATGACCCACCTCGCTATTGCCCATTTGACCCTCGGGCAAACCTACAGCCTCGCCGCAGGTAATAAGTGTAGTATTAGGATATTTCTTATAAAGGGAGCTAACAAAAGGAACATTAGCATTTTGTATAGCATCGGACGATTTAACTTTTCCAAGTCCCCATCCGTCCATAATGATTAAAATAGCTTTCTTGTTTTTCATGCGATAAAGCTACAGATTTGTGTATTAACAGAAGGCTGCGAGCCATATAATATTCATTTATAATAAATTGGCATGCTTTTAGCCATTGAGAGGTCAAAAATAGTAGGGGTATGAAAAAGTTATTTTTAATGACATGTGTGATGGTTGGATTAACCGCTTATTCGGTCGCCAGCGATGCGGATAGCATTGTAAATGCCCTTAAGCAAGGTAATGCGTCACAATTCAGCAATTACTTCGATAATTTCATTGATCTTAAGTTGCCAGGGAAGGATGAAATAAAGAATGTTGGTAAAACGCAAGCCACCATTACGGTTAAGGATTTTTTCAATGATAACGATATTAAAGGTTTTGAGAATGTTTCGCAACGCGAAAGTAATGGCACCATGTACATTGCAGGCAAGTTAATCGGATCTTCAAAAACTTACAACATTACCATGCTGATGAAAGCAAAAGGCGATAAACTCTCGATAATAACCATCCGAATTAACTAAGAAAGTCCCCCGAAACACGGGGGATTTTTATTTCCGGAAATATTTAAGCATAATTTAAGCGTCGTTCTTTTAATGAGATTTTATAGTCTTTAAAACCCACGTTAATTCAAACTCTTTAGCTTTTCTTGCTCTTTAGTCAAATCCAGCCTCCAAAAATGTCCTTTGCCTGCAAAAGCATCATCATTTATCTTTGCCGCCCTATGAGCATACAACAGGAGAACAGGTTTCAGGCAATAATTGCCCATGCAAAAGAATATGGCTTTGTATTTCCCAGCAGCGAAATATATGAAGGATTAAGCGCCGTGTACGATTACGGCCCGTACGGAAGCGAGCTTAAAAAGAACATTCGCGATTACTGGTGGAAAAGTATGACGCAAATGCAAGAAAACATTGTGGGCATTGATGCAGCAATTTTTATGCATCCGACTACATGGAAGGCGAGCGGCCATGTAGATAATTTCAGCGACCCGATGATTGATAACAAAGACAGCCAAAAACGTTACCGTGTTGACCACCTGATTGAATCGCATGCAGAGAAACTTGCAATGGAAGGAAGAAAAGAAGAAGAATATGCGTTGCTGAAAACGATGGATGAGTTGCTTGTAAAAGAAAATTATTCCGGTTTAAAACAACTGATAGAAGATAACAATATTATTGACCCGATTAGTGGAACCGGTAACTGGACAGATATTCGCAATTTTAACCTGATGTTCTCCACTCAGCTTGGTTCTGTAAGTGAAGAGGCAAGCGAAATATACCTGCGCCCCGAAACCGCACAGGGGATTTTTGTAAATTTTTTGAATGTTCAAAAAACCGCACGAATGAAAATTCCTTTTGGCATTGCGCAAATTGGTAAAGCGTTTCGCAACGAGATTGTGGCTCGCCAGTTTATATTTCGTATGCGTGAGTTTGAGCAAATGGAGATGCAGTTCTTTATTCGCCCCGGCACACAAAAAGAATGGTTTGAATTCTGGAAAGAAACAAGACTCAACTGGCATTTAAGTCTTGGCATTCCGCCCGAAAAATATCAATGGCATGTTCACAGCAAGCCTGCCCATTATGCAGACAACGCTGTGGATATTGAATATGAATTTCCGATTGGATTTAAAGAAGTGGAAGGTATTCATTCAAGAACAGATTATGACTTGCGCCGCCATCAGGAATTCAGCGGTAAGAAAATGACTTATTTTGATAATGAAATAAATCAACACTACATACCTTATGTTATTGAGACTTCCATTGGGTTGGATAGAATGTTTTTACTCGTGTTAAGCCATGCTTACGATGAAGAAACAATTAAAAACAAAGATGGCTCAATAGATACACGTGCAATCATGCGCATTCCAGCAAAGATTGCTCCGATAAAACTTGCAGTACTGCCTCTTGTAAAAAAAGATGGTTTACCCGAAATAGCACGACAAATAATTGACGAATGCAAACCGCACTTCCGTTGCTTTTATGAAGAGAAAGATACCATTGGTCGTCGCTATCGCCGGCAGGATGCTATCGGTACGCCATTTTGCGTAACTGTTGACCATCAAACAAAAGAAGATGGAACGGTTACACTGCGCAACCGAGATACAATGACGCAGGAACGCATACCTGTTAAAGCAATAAAAGAAGAGATATTAAAAATGTTGATATAAATTAATTAGCTTTGCAGTTCATTTGTAAAGTGCACTTTTATAAGTGGACTGGTAAGTAAAAAAAGAGCGATTAATCCGTGACCCATTACTTAACATCAAACCCGGTAAACCTTTAGTACATTAAACCGTATTTTTAATAAATATCTACACTTCAATTGAAGGAAAAATCTATTAACAATGATTGAGCTTGCAAATTTATTTTCGTTATCGCCGGCTTTTTCAATCGCAACTGTTGCAGTAGCAGGTGTTGCAGGTTTTGTAGCTGGATACCTTGTTAAATCCGGGGTCATAGCAAAGCATAAGAAACGCGTTTTAAGTTTGGAAAATGAAATGTTATCAAACCACTCACGTATATTGGAACTTGAAAAGCAGATAACCGAATTGAAAAATGAAACTGCCAAACCCGATAGTAAGAAGGAAAGCTCTTCAAAGTTAAGAGCCTCTTAATCTATCCGTACAGTTCCTGATGAATGTCTTTTTTATCGTATCCAAGTTCAACAATTTTTTTCTTGGCATCGTCAATCATATTCTTCCATCCGCACAGAAAAAAACTTGCCGCCGGTTTATGAAGGCTAATTAGTTCTTCATACACGCTATGCACATAACCCGTTCTTCTTCCTTCCAACGGCGCTTCTCTTGAAAATGTAGGCAGGTAATAAAAGTTTTCCATTTCGTTGGATAATGCAGTCATTTCATCCGCGTACAAAGCATCACCGCATTTTCTGCATCCGAAAATGAGATAAATATTTTTGTGCGGAATGTTGTGCTCATGTATATAATGCGTCATCGAGCGAAACGGTGCAATGCCGGTACCCGTACAAATAAAAAATAAATCTTTCTCAATTTGAGGAGGCAAAGTAAAAACGCCCTGCGGTCCGCGCAAAATAAGTTCAGAGCCTTCATGTACTTCGTTGAATAAATAGTGTGTGCCGGCGCCACCTTCAAGCAACACAATCACTAACTCAATTATATTTGAACCGTCAGGTGCAGATGCAATCGAATAGCTTCTCATTCGCCTCGCCGGTTTTTCATGAATAGGAAGGTCGAGTGTTACAAATTGACCCGGCTTAAAATCAAATCTTTCTACTTCAGGAATCTGAATCCAGAAACGTCGTGTGCTTTCAGTAGCATTTTCAATCTTAATAACTTTGCCGGTGCGCCATGGTTGGGGCATGAGAAAAAATTTTACTCAATATACAAACTGAAATTATATAAATAGTTTACCGTTTACTTAATTCTAAATAGATAGTCTTTTGCTGTTTTCAACGTTGAATATTGTTGGGAAATTGCTTCTTTTCCTGATAAATGACTTTGAAATTTTAGCGTGAAGCATATCGTGGCAAGCCATCGTATAATTTAAACAGACTATATTAGACGCTCACTTTTATTCTTCTATCCGGCACAAGAAAATCCTTATTTAACCGGTAATTTTGCGTGTTTAAATTATTTTCTCTTTTATTCGAAAAACAATCGTGATATTTAACTACATTATACATGCAGCAAAAACCGTTTTTTAGTTTGCCTGTGTAGAATACGCCACCAATACTCTTGCATTAACCATGGATTCATTGCAGGAAAGCATATTAAGAGCCGTTGCTTACTTCGACATATTTCATCATCCTGTAACTGCAGAGGAGATAATGTATTTTATGAATAAGCCTTGCAGTCAACAAAATCTGCATTGTACACTAAATGCACTTTTGCACGACGAGAAAATTTTTAAATCAAAGGAATTTTATTCGCTGAGGAATGATCATTTGCTTGCAATGCGAAGAATGAATGCAAACGCTGCTGCTGCAACACAAATGAAGACTGCAAGAAGTATTGCTTCATTTCTTACATGGTTTCCATTTATTAAAGCGGTTGCCATTTCCGGTTCTCTTTCCAAGAATGTTGCTCATGCAGACAGCGATATTGATTTTTTTATTATTACCAAAGAAAATCGCCTGTGGCTGTCGAAGTTATTTTTTGGAAGTTTTATAAAATTTGCAACACTTATTGGATACAAAAAATGGTTTTGTCTTAATTATATAATTGATGAAACCAGCCTGGAAGTACTTGAAAAAAATATTTTTACTGCCACAGAAATTATCACGCTTCTTCCAATATATGGGGAACATTTATTTGACCGCTTTTTTGAAGCTAATAATTGGATATATGATTTTTTCCCAAATCATCCTATAAAAATAAATTCAGCTAAAGAGCGCCATGATATTCTTCCTAAGAGATTTATTGAATGGTTACTGAATAACAAACATGGTGATATGGCTGACAACACAATCATGCATTATTTTGATAAACGCTGGAAAAAGCTGGTCGCAAAAAATAAGTTTACCGAAACGGGTTTTCAGTTGGGGACAATGATGACAAATAAACATTTTTGTCGTCCATACCCTGAACATTTTCAACGGAAGATATTACAGAGATATGAAGAAAAAATACAAATGTTGAGAGTTGCATTTCGCATTGCTATTTAAGAAAGAACCTTCAAGAACTAAAAAACAAGAGCCAAAAATTAGGAGTGAAAAATTTTAAAAACAGCAGCATAACTTGTCATTGATTATTTGAACCTTGTTTTTTGAGATTTGGTTGTCTTATTTATTTGGACCTTGTTTTTTGATATTTTCTATGCAATACCCGTATTTCTTGTTTTCATTTTTTCCCACAGCATTCCACTTCTTGCTTTAAATGATCGCAACAGTGTAAATAATCCTGATAAATTTTTGTTGTTCTTGTGACGCGCCATTTCGCACTGTATCCATTGAATAGCATAATCATAATAACGTCTTGTATAAAGGCGTTTGAAATCAATATCCCTGTCGGTAGAAGTTTCCCAAGGCAAATCTTTTACAAAAATGTTTTCTACTTCGGTGTATAAAGGTGTCCCTTTTATTGGGTAAGCAACTGTAATGGTGAATTGATCCGGATCAGAAGATTTCAGATGATGTAATGTTTCTTTAATATCAGTTTCGTCTTCACCCGGATAGCCAAGCATAATGAAAGTTCCAGCTTCCATTCCATAAGATTTTACAAGGCGTATCATGTCGCGCACTTGATCTACTTTCACTCTTCTGTCCATTGCATCAATTACTTTTTGTGAGCCACTTTCTGCGCCTATCCACACACGAAAGCATCCGCTTTGTTTCAAAAATTGTACGGCTTCTTCATTCAGCCTGTCTGCACGGGTAATAATTTCGTATGAAATTTTTAGTTTGCGCTGTTGCACTTCATTTACAAACTCTCTTAACCAACGCGGATTAATAGTAAACACATCATCCACAAACCAGATTTTATCAAAGTTGTAATGTTGCTGCAGCCATTCGATTTCATTTACAACCAGTTTAGGATTTCGTCTGCGGTAACTGCTGCCGTACACAGCTCTGCTGCACCATTTGCAGGAGTAAGGACAGCCCCTCATGGTACTTACATTAAGCATACTGATGCCATGCTTTTGTTTCCATGCATCGAAATATTTACTGAGATCAATTTTACTGCGATTGGGAAACGGCAATTGATTTATATCTTTTATTAAAGTGCGTTCGCTGTTTGTTATGATCTCTCCGTTCTCATTTTTAAAAGCAATGCCGGCTATGTTATACAAATCAGGTTGCGTATTATTTGAATAGGCAATAACAATTTCAAGCATTGTTTCTTCACCTTCGCCAAATACAATTATATCGGCGCCATATTCTAAAAATTTTTCTTTGTGGTTACGAACCTCGGGACCTCCAAGAATAATTTTTGTATGCTGTAATGAAGCAGAGCTTTTTATAAACTCAATTATTTTCAGCACATTTAATTTGGTCATCAGGTTTGTATAAATACCAATTATGTCAGGCACTTCATGTAAAAGGTGATCTTTCAATTGATCAAGTGTACTGAAAGTCGAATCAAATACTTCGTTAGAAAAACTATGTTGCTCCAGGTAAGCAGAAATATACAGGATTCCTAAAGGAGGATAAGGACGCATAATGGTTTGCTCTTTTGAATCCTCTGCTAAGAAATAACCGTGTGTCAATAAAATTTTCACTGCGTTAAATAAATTGAATGAGTTTTATTTTTTGTGACGAACTGCAATGCTACTATTAATCTTTAGTTGTGTCATTTATCCCGATAGTGAAACGTATCGGGACTCACTTCTGCGTTCTGTTCCTTGTTCAGCAACATTTACATAGCATCCTGAATGTTATACTTCATAATGATGCAAAAATGATCTGCAAAGGCGGAGAACAAAGACCAACCAAACTTTTCTTCCCAGTTATTTAATCTGTGTAACCAATGCTTTCGGGTTGCAAATAGTTTTTCAAGATAAGAGGGTGGAATAAATAAGCCTACAGGATGAATTTGAACAGGCATAAATTTAAACTGAAACAGTTTTTTTATATCCTGAGGTGAATAATAATAAACAGGCATTGAAGAACCATTGATGTTAAATACAACCGATTTTTTCATGCGGCGGAAGGCGGTATTTAACTTTCCTTTTACTGAATAATAAAATATCTCCCATAAACAAAACCGGCTCATTATATTAAAAAATAAATAACCACCAGGAGCTAAAAGAAAACCAAGATCGTTGCTTAATTCTTTCAGTTCATTTTTATCAATACAATTTAATCCACCAAAATTGGAAAGTACCAGGTCAAACTTTTCATTTCGAAAATTCTGTTTTAATTCGCCAAAACTGCATTGCATAAAATGAATGTAGTTATTGCTTATACCTGATCTGTATAATTTTTGTTGAGCCTTTTCTATCATTATGGCTGAAGCGTCAGTCGCTATGACTGTATTACCTGATGCTGCCAATTGCAGCGCATCTTCACCTGTTCCACAATTAATCTCTAAAATTTTCAAAGGTTTGTTTTGCGCCTGCAATAATGAATTCAATATTTTCCACACACGGTTACGTTGCAGTTTTCCAATTTGTGATGTTGTAAAATCTGCATCATACGTTTCAGCCAATATATCGAATGGTGATTGAGTCAACATGTATCAAGCTTGAACAGCTTCCAGTTTTCGTTTCAATAAAATTTCGTGCGCAAAATAGTAAGGCACCTTTACAATTTTTTTTAAATGACCAAGTTGCAATTGTCCCGGGTGCAAAATTTTTTTCAAATGATCAGCAGCTTTTACGCGGTTATAATGTGCATGCACGTAACGGTGCAATTGTTTGTAGAATGCAGGCGGATAAGTATTTCTAAACATCAATGCAAGTTCATCAGAGTCTGTCCAATTTGTTTTTTCTTTTAATTCAGCCTGCACTTTTTCATAAAATTTTGTGCCTGGCAAAGGATACGAAACAGAGATGCCAATATCATACGGCAAAAGTGTACTGATCATCTTAATCGTCTTTTCAATATCATCTTTTGTTTCACCGGGATAACCAAACTGAATAAAGAAAGAAGGCTTCATTCCATATTTCTTTATCAGTTTTGTTGATTCAAAAATTTGTTCAACCGTAGTGCCTTTATCCATAGCGTCAAGAATCTTTTGGGAGCCGCTCTCGGCGCCCATCCAAATATTGTCACAGCCTGCACGTGCAAGATCTCTTATATAATTTTCCTGCAGCAACAAATCAGCTCGTGCCTGTATCTTAAATTTTAATTTTAGATTTTCTCTTTCCACAAGATCAGCGAAATGATGTACCCAACCAGGATTTAATCCAAAAATATCATCGCAAAACCAGATATGATCGAATTGATATTTTTCTTTCAGCATCTTTAATTCAGCCACCACATTTTCCGGTGAACGCGAATTGTAACGATTACCGTAAATAGGTTTGGCACACCAGTTACATTTAAAAGGGCAACCACGTGTTGTGCCCATATTTATAGAAAAATAACCCGCACCTTGTACCCACATTTTTTTGTATGGTTCCATATCAACCAAATCCCACGCAGGAAAAGGAAGTGAATCTAAATCCTTCATCACATTTCGCTTCACTGTTTTGATAAGATTGCCATTTTGTTTATACGCCAGACCTTGTATTGCGAGAAAATTTGTTTCGTTGTTCGACAACGCATTCACTAATTCAAGTAACGTGATTTCCGCTTCACCGAGTAATATAAAATCAGCACCTTTATCGAGATACATTTCATACCTGTCTGTAGAATCGGAGCTTGAAACGATCACTGTACAACTATTTTCTTTGGCAAGACTGATCATTTCAAATGCAGCTTCGCGCATGTTTGTAAGGCACATTTTTGTGAGATAGTTGAAACCATCGTCATATATCACAAAAAATTTTGGCTGATGTTTATGTATGTGCGGTAACACTTCTTGCGGCGAATGCACAAACATGGTATCGAACAATGCAACATTATATCCATTCTCACGCATAAGCGCTGCTGCATACATGGTTCCCAGCGGTGCATAAGGCTGCGCCGTTTTCCATTGCTTGGGATCAAAACGTAAAAAATAAGAATGCGTGAAGAGTATGTTTTCCATTTTGCTGCAAATTAATTCAATAGAGCGATTCAAAAGGCAATCTGGTTATGTAAACGGCTTTTAAGGGGGAGATGTTGTCTTATTTTGAAGTATATTAAGTTATTTCATTCTTTCTATTGCATAAATAAAATTTTTTTCAAGCCAATTTTGTTTTGTGTAAACACAATTTAGCTTAAATCTGTTTTGAGAAGCAATTCTATTAATCATTTCAAAATCACATGCATCGGAAAGTATCATTAAAGCAACAGATTTTTCATTCATGTAATTGGCAAGTGAGCCGAATAAATCATAAAAATATTCTCCGTTTTCGCCACAATACCACGCATAATCTTTATAGCTGTTCGGCTGCTTTTTATAATATGGCGGATTGATTGCAATGAAATCAAAAGGGGAACGGGAAATGTTCTCAAAAAGATCGGACTGAATTATATTTAAACAGACATTATTTGCTTTGCTATTTTGTTTAAGATACCCAACAGCAATTGGATTAATATCTGTAGCTGTAACTATTGCTCCCTTTTTTGCTGCCGAAATTGAAATAAGACCGCTGCCTGCACCTAATTCTAAAAATGTTTTTTGTTTTAAATTAAAACGGTTGATGTATTTGAGTAAAATCTTGGTGCTAAAGAAAAAAGCGGGATGAAAAACTTCGGGAGGAATAATCAGTTTGATTCCATCGTAAGTGTACCCTCTTTTTTTGGAAAGATATTTTATCAGTAACGGCTTGTATGTTACTTCTGCAAGATATTTTGTCGCCTTTCTCATTTAAAATCCCTCGATTTCCGGTTGGCGATATTTCCACAATCGCTGAAAAGCTTTTAATTCATAGGGTTTTTGATAGATACCTGTTTTATAACGAATAGATGCTAAAGCTTTAATAATATTTCGTTTTAACCTGCTCATGCGAATATCAGAGACCGTTGGATAATAACCATTTAATACCGTTTCAAAATCTCTTATTTTATCTATCATCTCCGGTGTAAGCCAAGGTGTAAGCGGATTTTTTCTTAAGTCAAAATTCTCCCAATGCGGACTTATCCAGTCTTCCAATTTTTCAGGGAAACGAAAACCACTTTGCAAAACTTCATTGTACATCTCGCTTCCTTCGGTTGGCACCGGGCTATACACATAAATAATAATTTCTGTTTTTGGATTAATTGATTTTATTTCTTTAATGAAAGCAATATCATCATCAATTTGTTTCATCACCCGTTCGGGAGTATCGGCAGGAGTGCCGAGCACGAATGAGTATTCGGGAATAATATCAAACTTTGCCATTCGCGCCGCAAAACTTTTTATTTCTTTGGAAGATTGCGTTCCTCCTTTATCCATTTTTTTCAAAATCTCATCATTGCCTGTTTCTGCACCAAAGAAAATCATCTTACACCCAGACTCTCTCATCAAAGCAAGCGATTCATCTGAATATTTATCTATCGTATCAATTCTTCCTTCACCCCACCAAACCATATTTTCATTGCGAATGAGTTTTGAAAATTCAACCACGCGTTTTTCAGAAACAAAAAAATTGTTATCGTGAAATTCTATTGCATTGCCACCATAAGTATCTTTCAAAAACTTTATGTCTTTATAAATTAGTTCAGCAGATTTACCTTTCCATCTTGCATTATAAATCGGAACCACAGCACAAAAAGAACATTTGAAAGGACAACCCACACTTGAATGATATGCAATCGTTTTTGTACCGAGATATGTTTTACCAAGATAACGGCGAATGGGATAAAAGTTGTTCAACTTTTGATAAGGTAAAGGCGGCAACTCATCCTGATTATATAATTCATCCTTTCTTGTTCTGATAATTTCATCACCCGATTTATAAATAAGATTGCTGATAAGTTCGTGTGGTGTATTATTTTCCAATACAGTTAACAATTGGGGAAAACATTTATCACCAGGACCGTTAATTATAAAATCAACATACCCTGATTCTAAAACAACTTTAGATTGATTGGATGGAAAATAACCACCCCAGATAATTTTTATTTCAGGATATAATTCGCGAATTTTTTTAGAAACAGGAATAGCTTGTTTCAGTTGAGGACCGGGCATACAGGTAAGCCCGAAATATTTGAAGCTACCTTTAGATAAATAATGAAAGATTTTTTCAGCCGGATCCGATTCAAGATTACCATCAACAATTACATAGTCGAACAAACCTTCAATAGACGCAGCAACTGCAAGAATTGAATTTGGTATTCTTGGCTTGTAGTTCGCACTGCGTGGATTGAAGAGCAAGACTTTATTCATAGAATGGTAAAGTTAGCTAAAAAGATTTTTTGGTGATGAGCAGATGGAATTCTGTTGAACTATTGTTGTGTCACTCACTTGTACGTTCAGAACAAGTACCAGCAAAAAGAATACAAGAATTTTAAGCATTAACTAACTAAACTTATCAGTATTCCACCAATTGATAGCCGTGTCTCTTTTTTTGTTGATGCAGATAAAGTAAAAAGTGGATATGATATAAATTACTCTCGAACCTGTTTAGTGTTTTTTCATTTACCACCTCACCCCAAAGCAACATTTGGCTTCCTAAATTCATTGTTTCCAAAATTTTAATCTCTTTATAGCTCTGTACCCATTCAGGGATATAAAATCCAAAGTTGCTTGTATGCGTTGTTTTAAATGATAATGAATCAAAGGAAGAAGGATTCTCCTTGTGATATTTACCCAAATGATAAATTGTATTCTTATACGTGTGTGATACTTCTGAAACTACAATTTTTTTTGTTTCCATAATTTTTGCAAGAGCCGCATTTGAATGCCGTAATCCAAAAACATACCGGTTGCAATTCTTTATTTCCCCCAATAAATCCATTGGAAAAATATTGTAGTAGTCATTTTGAGTAAAAGATATTAGACGCACTCTGCGTGGATAACTAAATGCTGACACATACGACTTAAATTTATTAAATGAAACTCCGGGTTTTCGGTAGTAACCGAAAAAAAGAAAAAGAATTTTAAAGAGGCTAATGTGATGTAGCCTGCTCCGCTTCAGTTTTAGAAGTAATAGAGTTCCGCATTCATCTTCAATTTTATTGAAGAAGTCTAAAGTTAGAATCGCAGTAGAATTTTTTTTCAAGCTCTTGTTGTCGCAGATTGAATCTGTAAAGTGCATTCTAAATTGCGATTCTTCCTGAAGTGTCACCACACCTTCTTCTTTGCTGAGCCAAATTCCAAATATCATTGGCTCAAGACAAAGCAGATAGTTTGTTTCAGAGATATCTATAAAAAAATTTTCAGTTTTTAAATAAACCTTCTCTTGAATAGTGCCATTAATTGTTACACTTTGATATTCTTTGATTGTTGTGTGAGAGAATAATATTTTTCTGGCGATGTTCTTCATTTTCTAATAAGGTGTATCAAAGCAAAATTGGATTCAGAAAAAAACTCCTGATTGTAAAAATTGAAATAATCTCTTGAGGCTCTTTTTATTTCACGTGTTGAGTAAATATACACAGTCCGCCGCACCCCTCTGCTCTTATCTTGAAAGGCGGCTGGTCTCTGAAAGATCAATGAAAGTATGGTGCTTAGCGGATGATTCCGGATTGTTTTTCTAAACCTTCCGTCAAGAATAAGTGCAAATAAATGGGCATGAGGTTTTGAAATCAGGGCAAGGTTTTTAAATAATAGGGCAATATTCTGAATGTTGTTGATGACAACAAAATTAGAAAGGATAGCATCTACTTTTTGAGGAAATGGAAGTTCTTTATTCCACAGCGAAAAATCAGTTTTAGCATCTTCAAGAAAAACTATGTCGTTACTGTGCAAAATATTGTTGTTATAATTTATCGCTTGTTGCCTCATTCCGGAAGAAGGTTCACAGAAAAAAACCTTAAATCCATTTTCTGTTAACCACGGGAGATCCAAACCTGTTCCGCCTCCAAAATCCAAAACCAACCCGGACTTTACTGAATCGCAAAATTTTTGTGCAATCTTTTTCCTAATAATTTTAACCGAATTATTCTGTTCTAAAACAGAATTGTAATCCCTTGCGAATTCATCAAAAAATGCAATGTTTTCTTCTCTTGAGGATCGCTCACTTTTATTAGCCTTATTTGACATAATGTAAAAGTAAGGAACAGATGAAAGTTTTGATCGCCCAAAAAAGTGGTAAGTAATATGATAATTGTTCCTACAATGTCGCTTACTTAAGCAGATGCCTCCTCCTTCGTCGGCATGACAAAATCCCGTTACGAAGCTTGTCTTTCCGATGTAGAAGGAATCTATTGCCAGATTCGAATTCTTAAGTAAACGACATTGATTGTCCTATAACACTTTCATTCTCGTAAAAAGAAATGATTACCTAAACCCTGTTTATATCGCCACGTGGCATAAGCATTATGTATATGGGCTAATGTAGTGCTTGAATTCTGAAACCTTTGATGATTTAATATTTTAAACAATAATAATTTATGAATTCCATGAATAAATGAATCTTTTAGCTCCAGTTCCCTATATTCAATCACATTCGGAGGAAGAGGTAATTGCAATATATTGGAGTTCTTTTCGCTAAATGCAAAATTTGATTTTTCTTTTAATGGTTGCATATGATTTTTACCCAAGCTGTATGCTTCATTATGATAAGATACATTTACATTACTCAAGACAATTTTTTTTGCTTGCTCTGCGTGCTTACAAGCATTCCCTTGATAACGGAGTGAGACAATATAATAATCATCATTAATTTGCCCATGAAGATCAGTAGGAAAAATATTAAACAAACTATGGCTGCTAACTGTGATAAGCGAAATTACTCTTGGAATAGCATAAGCAATTTGTACCTGCTTGTACAAATTATTTTCGAGAAAAACGTTGCCAGTTTTTTTATTGTACAAGCGATTATTAAGCTGCAGGATAAATTGATGAAAAGAAGAAAGGAATTTATGTTTTCCATTTACTCCTTCAAAATAATAAATGAAAGAATTACCTGTTTTTTGTTCTTTGATTTTTTTCAGAGATAAGATAGCCACAATATCTTTTTCTGAAGCAGTTGCTTCCATTTCTAATGATGACGTACTATAAATTATTTTGATAATGCTTTGTTTATTGAGATCAATCTCATTGATGGAGGGCAAAACAAATATCAGCGGAGAGTAACCTGTAAATAAATGTTGAGTTGTAATGTCTTTAATCACTTTGTTTTCAAATACAAGAAATGCGTGTAATGGTTTGCTCTGTTGTTCTTTAACCATACACAAATACTCTTGGGGATAATGAAAGCCATTAAGTTTTTGTAATATCTTTTGAATAAGCTTCATCTTTATAAAATAAATTTCAAACGTCCTTGAAAATTTATGATAAATATAAACGCAAAACGAAACTCTTATTCAAATCACTTACTCGCAATAATATTTATTTTCTACGTTATTGTTTTAGGCGTGGCAATGACGCATCATGAACTATGGGGAGATGAATTGCATAGTTGGAACATTGCAAAGGCAAGCACAACCTTTTCTGATTTAATCCGCAACACCAGATATGAAGGTCATCCACCGGTTTGGTACACTATTTTATGGATAGTTTCAAAATTCACACATAATGTAACCTATATTCAAGTTCCACAGTTCATCGCCGCAAGCCTTGTTGTTTTTGTCATTTTGTTCTTTTCACCATTTCCTCCTGTTATGAAAATACTTATTCCTTATGGATATTATTTTCTGTTTGAATACGGTGTTCTTAGCAGGAATTACGCTATGGGTGTATTGGCAGCGTGCTGTATTTGCCTCATTATGCAAAAACGGTTTAAATATAAAATCCTTATTTATTACGTGCTATTGTTTATTATGACGAATACACATTTAATAGCAATGCTGTTAGCGGGCAGTTTGCATCTTTATTTTTTGCTATGGAATTTTGAACAGAAAAAAAATAAAAAAATAGTTGTACTGCATCTTCTGCTTGGCATAGTTGTTTTTTTGCCTGCACTTTATTTTATTGCTCCGCCTTCTGACAGTGCTTCCGATATAAATTACTGGCTAAGCAGATGGGATATGGTGCAACAGTTAAGAATTATTTTTCAAATGCCGTTTCGTTCTTTTGTTCCTGTTCCTGCATGGTGGAATTATAATTTTTGGAACACAGAATTTTTAATAGAGGCACAAAGTAAATATGGGATATTAAAAATTTTCACCCCTTTCATTTTTTTAAGCGTTCTTACACTTATATTTTTTATTCTTAAAAAGAATAAGAAATCCTTAACGCTCTTTACCGTTAATTTTTTATTGAACATATTGTTTGCTGTTATCTTCCCACTAACAACAGCAAGATATGTCGGCTTTATTTACATTGGGTTTATAGCTTCCTATTGGTTATATTGTTATGAAACACCATTGACGAAGAATAATAAATTTCTTGTAAATATTTTACTCGCCCTGCAGTTTATTGCCGGTGTCTTTACTGTTTTAAAGGATATTCAACTTCCTTTCTCAAATTCGTATAGAGTAAATGAATTACTAAAAGAAGTACCTGCAAATAAAAAAATTGTAACAGATTACTGGTGTTTGAATACTGTTTCAGCGTTTATTGATAAGCCATTTTATTGTTTGGAAATGCACAGGGATATGTCTTTTCTTTTGTGGGATAATGAATTTAAAACAATGTACAAAGCTCCCAATCCTTACACTAATGGCGTAAAATATTTTTTTAACAACGAACTAATACAAGAAGCGTATATGATTTCCATACAATCACCCAAAAAAATTTCTGAATTTGATTCTACATTGTTCAAATCATACCATGTTAAATTAATTGATAAAAGAGAAGGCGCGATTGAAAAAGGAAGCAACCTGTATCTATATCAGATAAGTGCTCATTAATAAGCATCAAAAAGTTTAATTTATCCCAACTTTTTTGTGATAACTTGTTTTGTCATCTTAATCTCTACCGGCACTTGAGTACCATTTAACTCGACCGTACCTTCTACAGAAATAGTTGATTGCTGATTAAGCAGCATGCCGAGGAACGGAGTTAAATGATGAGTGTGAGTAACCAATATTGAAGGTTGATAAATTGAAGGTTAAGCTTGCATACTTTACCTTAAACTTATGGCCACAAAAATTTGTATCACTTTTAAAATACAGTGAAAAACAAAAGTATTATCTTGGCAAACTAAACACTGCTATTAATTATGAGTCAATCTAATCTCTTAAAAGATTTGTCCTGGCAAATTGTTTCTTTGGGTTGCTGTTTCTTTTTCGCCTTATCTGTTTCGGCACAACCTTCTATCGTTTCATTCTCACCAACATCAGGTCGTGTCGGCACTTCAGTAACCATTTCGGGTAGTGGTTTCAGTACTACAAAAACGAATAATATTGTTTATTTCGGCGCAGTAAAAGCAAAAGTTACAAGTGCCACGAGCACCGCATTAACAGTAACTGTTCCGGCGGGCGCTAACTTTTCACCTATAACAGTAACTACTAATAACCTTACCGCCTATTCACAGTTTCCCTTTATTGTAACTTTTGCTGGTGATCACGTTATTAATAACAAGAGTTTTGCCGCAAATCAGCAATTCTTCAGTGGGAGTTATGTTTTTGATGCAATAACCGAAGACATTAATGGTGATGATAAAACAGATATTGTGGCAACAAATTACAGTGATGCAACAGTGTCAATATTTCTAAATCACTCATCACCGGGGAGTATAAATCTTGGCAAAGCAGTTAAGCTTATCACAGATTCAAAAGTATCTGGTTTGGCAGCAGCCGATATTGACGGAGATGGTAAAAAGGATATCATTGTAGTACAAGACATATCGCAGAAGATGTCTGTTTTCAAAAACATGAGCTACGATGATAATATCATATTTGAGAACAAAGTTGATTTTAGCACAGGCGTATATCCGGTGAATGTCGCTGCTGCTGATATAAACAACGACGGCAAACCAGATGTGATTGTTACAAATAACCATGAATCAAGTGTGTCGGTATTTAAAAACACTTCGCATGACGGTGCAATTTCTTTTGCGTCACGTGTTGATTTTAGTGTTGGTTCTTCACCTTACGGAATAGCATTACAAGATGTGAATAATGATGGAAAAACTGATCTTATTATAGGCAATCAATTTTCCAATTCTGTTTCGGTGCTTGTCAATAAAAGTACTGTTTCAAATATTTCATTTGCATCAAAAAAAGATTTCATTGTGGGAACCGAACCTTATGGTATTGCAGCGGGTGATATAGATGGCGATGGCAAAGCGGATATTATTACCGCAAATCTCACATCAAACAATATTTCTGTTTTAAAGAATACAAGTACAGGAGGAGTGGTTTCGTTTGCAACAAAACAGGACAAGGAAGTTGCAGAAAGCCCGAATCATATTGCCTTTGGTGATGTTGATGGTGATGGTAATGCAGATATTGCTGTAAGCAGCAGCAACATTGGTATGAGTGTTCTTAAAAATAAGAGCAAAGTAAACACTATTTCTTTTGATGAGCCCGTGAAGTATGATGTTAGCGGAAGTTCAGAAAGCGTTGCAGTAGCCGACATAGATGGGGATTATAAACCAGATGTTATTAGTGGCGTGTTTACAAATGTTTCTGTTTTAAGAAGCACTAATTTTCCTGTGATTACTTTTTTTAATCCTGCCAAAGCTATTTCAGGCACTCCTATTGTTATTCGAGGCTATAATTTAAAATCAGTTACAGAAGTAAAGTTTGGCAATACCACCTCGTTATCTTACAATGTAGAATCAGACACTTTGATTACGGCTGTTGTAGCATTTGGTTCTACCGGAGATGTATCAGTTACAACCAGTGACGGAATAGGCTCGCTTGCAGGGTTTGTATATATACCGCCGCCTGTTATCACTTCTGTTACACCGGTAACAGGTGCATTAAATACAACGATTACAATAAAAGGAAAAAATTTTAGTCCTGTAAAAGACAGTAACATTGTTTTCTTTGGTTCGGTACAGGGAGCCGTTATTTCAGCCACGGATAGCATCCTTAAAGTAACCGTCCCATCGGGCATTATTTATAAGGTAATTACGGTAACATGTAATACGCTTACTGCTTTTTCTAAAACGCCATTTTCGGTTACTTTTTCCGGTGGAGGAAAACCGTTTGGTGACAAGGACTTTGTTAACAAGGGAGAATTTAATCCTACTAATCAGCCAATGGATTTTGCTGCAGCAGACATGAATAAAGACGGGAAGACGGATATACTTGTCCTTAATTTCACCACGAAAGATACCAGCATTTCTTTAATGAAAAATATTTCAAGCGGCGATTCGATAAATTTCACTTTAAAAAAAGATTCCCATGTAGAACCTTATCCCAAACGTATTGCAACGGGAGATTTGAACGGAGATGGTAAACCTGATGTGGTGGTGGTTGCAGATGGCACCGGTTATATTCCTTCAATGCTGGTATATGAAAATACAAGTGCTTCTGATAAGATAACATTAGCATTACCTGTTAGCTATCCTTTGACGTATGAAGATTATCCCGCAGCACTTGATATAAGCGATCTTGACGGAGATGGTAAACCCGAAATAATTGTAGCAGGCAGCGTTTACATTTCAATCTTTAAAAATACCAGTCTTTATGGTAATATTTCATTTGCCCCACTAATGATACTATACGGTTCGAGCTCTCCTTTAGATATATGCACTGCTGATTTTGATGGTGACGGTAAGCCCGATATCGCCGTGTCCAATCATCCAGACGATTTAATTCTTTATAGAAATACGAGCGTGCAAGGAATCATTTCTTTTGAAAAATTAAAAACATTAACAACTGGTTCATCACCAATAAGTATTGCCGCAGGAGATTTGAATGGTGATGGCTTACCGGAGATTGTTTCAGCCAATTATGGAAACAGAAATATTTCTGTGTTCAAAAATGTGAGCTCAAAAGGTTCAATTGCTTTTGAAAAAAGGATAAACTGTCAGTTTAAAAACTATGTGCTCGGCGCACAACCGTATTCCGTGTCTATTTCAGACATGGATGGTGATGGAAAAACAGATATTGTTACCGGCAACTTCTACTCTAACTCTGTAACGCTTTTCAGAAATATTTGCACTGCGGACAGTATTAGATTTGAGCCCAATGTGCATTATACTATTGCAGATTTCACCAGTGTATTATCTGCATTACCGGCAGATGTAAATAATGACGGCAAGCCCGATATTGTCGTTCTATCGGATGAAAACAAGACGATTACAGTACTTTCAAACCAAATACAAGGCGTATTAGCAAGCCAGCTTTTAAACTTCAATGGTGAGATAAATGGAAGGGTAGTAACCCTTCAATGGAAGATGAGCAGTGGTTCCAATATTACGCATTTTGAAATTGAACGTTCGGCAGATGGTATTGTTTTTAGCACAATAGGAATTTCCGATAATAATGATTTTGATTTTATAGACAGGCAGCCACTAAATGGCGTTAATTATTATCGCCTGAAAATTGTTGAAACAAATGGCAATACTTATTACAGTAATATTTTACCGTTCAATTTAGCTAATGCAATTGCTGCAAGACTTTATCCTAATCCTGTTAAAAATATCATGGTGCTCGATGGTTTAAATGAAGCGGAGATATCTAATGTTTCCATTGCGGATATAAAAGGTCATACTTTATACAAGCAAACAGTGCAGCAAAACACCCTTACTATAAATGTTCAGCAGTTGGCTGTGGGAGTTTACTATGCAATTATAAATAATGGAAAAAAGAGCATAAAATTGAAGTTTATTAAAGAGTGATGTACTATTTTCCCGCTTCAGCAAGCGATTGTGGTGCGTGCTTTTTATAACCCAATCCAACTTTGGTTGTGCCTCTAATTCTTTTTGATTCAAAAGCACTCTTTCAATAAATGTACAGCTATTGGCAACAGGAGTTAATATGCTGTCATCAAAGGAGGCAACTTGTATTTATACCAGATAAAAACTTAGATATTTCTAAAACAGTATTTCGCTCCGTATTCAGGTTGTTATGCCATTTTATATTGTGATATTTGAATATAGAGATTCAGAAAAACAAAAGTCGAAAGCGATATGCAAATCCGTCAGCAACAAAAAGTTGATAAGTATCTCGGATATATTCTGATTGCTCTGCTATTACCTGTTACACGTTTACTCGGTCTTTTGATGCGAAGAGATCATAGCCTGTCTTCATTGCCTCAACACATTCTGTGTATTAAAATTCTTGGATTAGGAAGTGTTGTTCTCGCCGCCGATGCACTAAAACACATCAAACAAAAATATCCGTATGCAAAACTAATACTGCTTACAGATATTAATATTGCAAACGGTATAAAACCGTTTCACCTGTTTGATGAAATATGGACACTTCAATCACAGAATATTATTTCGGTCGGTAAAAGTGCGCTGCAATATCTTTTGCAATCATGGCGGTTGAAGCAATTATGGATCGTTGATCTGGAAGTGTATTCGAAACTCACTACGGTTTATGCCTTGTTAACAGGAGCGCTGAACCGTTTTGGGTTTTATCTTTCTCCTGTATTTTTCCGCAAGTACTTAAATACGCATAATGTTCTTTTTAACCGGCAAACATTCCTTGAGGATAATTATAACTACATGGCATCTGTTATCACAAAAGAATTATGCTCATCTTCAAATCACTTGCCTATAAGAAAAAATGAAGTTTCAAAACCATTCATTGCGCTTAATAATACCTGCAGCAACCTTGCATGGGTGCGAAAATTACCCGATGATCTTTTTGTTGAAATCTGCAATTGGATATTGGAAAATACTTCGTATCGTATTGCCTTATTAGGCGCGCCAGAAGATAAAAAAGCTAATACCAATTTTATAGAGACAAACCTACAAGTAGCTGCTTCATCAAACAGGATTGTGAATATTGCCGGAAAATTAGATTTTCCTTCATATTATCGTTTTCTTAGTGAAGAATGTATATGTATAGTAAGTATAGATAGCGCACCGTTACATATTGCCAAAAAATTAGGAGTACCAAGCCTGTCTCTATGGGGACCAACAAATCCCCGGCATAATTTAAAAATAAATCCCGACGAACAGAACAGACATCTGCTTTATTATTTAAATGTGCCTTGTTCCCCGTGCATTCATTATTATGAAATTCTTCCCTGCAAAGGGAATAATATCTGCATGAAAAATTTGCAAGTAAACAGTATTACAGAAAAAATTAAATCGCTTTTAGATACGATAGCAACTGCTACGGAAGCTTAAGCTTTCGCAAGGTGTACATGCCAACTCCCCGGTTCTTATCTGAAAGATAAATGACGGTGTCGCCATTAATCAGCATAGGTTTTAATTTATGATCAGGAGTATGTGTGATTTCTACTTCTTTATAATATACCTGGTTATGTTCTACATTAAGTTCATTACCTTGTTGATTCACTACACCAGGAATATCAATTTGCTCTTCACGGGTTCCGGCATTAGACCAATACCTGCAAAGCAGTTTTCCATCTCTAATCTCATAATCATACATCAACAAAAATTTTTCTTTTGAAAGAACGTAAGAACTGTTATCCTGCTCTTCAGGGAAGATTATTTTAAAACACGCAGGTAATAAAAAGAACGCAATACAAGCTGCAAGCACTTTGCGATTGAACATTATACCACTTGAGTATATAATCATCAAGAATAAAGCAACCAGCAAATATAATCTCGGAAATTTGAGGAATATAGGGAGATTATGAAAGTAAGAAACCGGAATGTTGCAAATCAATAACAGCGCACCAATCATGAGTATATTTTTTTTTGAAAAAGGTGCAAATAATTTGGCTGTTGAAAGAAGTGGAATAACCAATAAAATAAGAGAATACACACTTCCGTTTGGAGAAATTAGCATACTGGCAAAAATCCAACAAGCGAAGGATAAAAAATTATTTGATGAATTTTTTACGGTGAGACAAATGCAAGCAGAAATAATAAATGCTTTATATAAAGCGGTTGCAAGTTCATACAAGAAAGGTATATGCCGGATAGCTGCGGGATTTAACAGCGCATCATACACAAAAAGATTTTTAAAGAGCATCTGTGCTGATTGAAATACATAGGTGTAACTATCATTTAACTCTCCGTTATTTAGTCTTGGAAAAAGATCTTTAAAATAATATTCCCAGCAGGCAAAGCCATTTACCAAAAGTGAAACAATACCGAGGCATGCACATACAGCAAAGAGATAAACCAGATGTTTATACTTTTTTTTAAAAAGCAGAAAAAGCACAATAACGGCGGGAAAGATTTTAAACATGATAGCGATTCCCCATAATACAGCAGATTTTCCTGTTTGGTTTTTTTCAAAAGCGATATACCCTTCCAACAATAAAAAACACAACAATAAATAAGACTGCCCGAAAAAAATGTTATTCAAAAGGGGAAAGAAAAAAAGCATCGGAACAAGCAATACTACCTTGTGTGAAACTGAGAAGTATTTTGCACTTCTCACTAACGTTATAATGAAAATAGTTGCCGAAAGAATATTGAACAGCAGTTTCGCTGTTGCAACAGGCAACCATGTAAACAGAGAAAATACAATAGAAGTAAACGGAGGAAAAGGTGTATAACTCACAAATATGCCTCGATAACCTTGTTCATAAATCCATTGGTTGAGCTTAATATTTTCATAGGCATACTGATAATTTCCTGCAAGCAACAATTTGCTTCCAAAATAATATGATGCAAAATCAGACAAATCTGAATGAACAGATTTTATAATAAATATTGCCAGTAACAACGCCAAAGGAGCAGTGTAAAAAAGGTAAGCGTGCTTATTATGCTGTTGCGGATTCATATAATGGAAGAATGATCATTGTGTGATTTCTATTTCACGAGTGTTATAACACTATCACAAAAAGAAAAACTGTCAGCGTCGTGTGTAATAAGAATAACTATTTTATCTTGACGAGATAAGGTTTTAAAATAGTGCAGCATAGAAACAGTTGATTGTTCATCCAGTTCATTGAAGGGTTCATCAAGGATGATGACATCAGCTTCTTTATACAAAGCACGTGCAATTGCAATACGTTGCCGTTGACCACCGCTTATATTCTTACCGTTTTCTGTAATTATTTTTTCTATTCCTTCAGTGAACTGATTAATCAGAATGTTTAGACCTGTTGCTTCAATTGCACAGTTTAATTTTTTGCTGTCGTAATTTTCTTCGAACAGCGTGATGTTATTTAAAACCGAATCATGAACAATAAAAGGTTCTTGTTTTACATAAGCTATTTTATTCCAAAATACTTTCCTTTCCGCTTCATTCATGCATTTGTTGTTAAATAAAATATCCCCTTTTTCCGGAGACAGAAAACCGAGTAATAATTTAATTACCGTGGTTTTGCCTTTACCCGAATTTCCGCTGATGCCGATAAATGAGCCTTTATTTATTTTAAAATTTATGCAGTTGATAAGCGCATGACTTTTATAACTAAAAGAAACATTTTTGAACTCAATAGAATTCAGCCGTTCACTGCTAACTAAATTTTTTTTAACCGGATTTTTATTTGCCTCCTGTATCAAATCATTAAGCGTGTACTTATAAGTTTTTACATGACTGTTTAAATTAGCAATCTTAGAAATGCCGGGAATTATTTTATATGCTCCCGCCATAAATGCTCCAAGCGTAAAAAGATCAGTAATTTTTGCAAAGCTTGTAAATTCACTTAGCGTAATCAAAGCAAATAATCCAACCACTGCAAATGCTTCAAAAAATCTTGAAGGCATGCCTTGTGTTATTTGAAAATCGGTGAGATAAGTATTCAGTGTGTTTTGGAACTGCATATGGCGATTTACAAAGATTTTATTTTTACCATAAATATTGCTTTCAACAAAACCGGACAGAGCCTGTTTGAGGTATTGCAAAGCATTCTCGCTGGCAGTTTTTAAATTTTTTCTTGTTGCCGATAATCTTTTTTTTGTTACATACTTCAATGTCATTATTGCGGGAATCAATACTATTGAAATTATCAATAAAAGTTTTACACTAATGAGAAGTAACGCAATTGCGGTAAGAAGAATTAATATTCCTTCTGTGATTATTTGCTGAAAACTCAATAAAACATAATGAGCAAACTCACTTGGCTGATGATGGATTTTTCTTATAAACACTGCGGAATCTATGTGTGCATAATCTGTATATGTTCCCTCGAAATATAATAAAAGGTTTTTGCCCGAAATCCTTGAAGCAACATGATATACAAACCTGTACTGCCTTTTATAAAAATAGTATGCAACAACGCTTTTGCTTATAAAAATCATTAACAGAAGAGAAGCGGGTAAAAAGGAATGCGGCTCAATTTCCCATTGGGATAAAAAAGGAATATGTATTTGATTATTCTGCGGCGTATAAAAATTGATCACAAAAAACAAAAATGCAAGTGATAGAATATCTGCTATACTTACCAGCAGACTAAGTGTTATAAGTAAAAAGAATTTTTGTCGCTCTTGTTTTGTAAGGATAGCAATTATATCATAAAATATTTTTCTCACAGTCAATTGAACTAATAAAAAAGTGAAACTACAGCATTTTGGTTTTGATGATATAATCGGCACTAAGTTTATTTACAGCCACCACAAATTCTTTTAAACAAACCGGTTTAATTTTTCCGTGTTTACTTCAGTTAATTGCTTCATAAGGCCATTGATGCTGTAATCTTCAAAGCTTTTCACTATTTTAATAATTGCGTTCGATGTTTTCTCTTCTGTATAATTTTTCGTGAGTCTGTGAAATTTTTTTTCTACAATATTCCAATCTGCAGGTCGCGTTTTAAAGCCTTCGAAATCTTTTTTGTGTTTGGAAAAATTCTTTCCGTCATTCATCCGGATAAGTATATCCACATTTAGTTCTTGTGGAAATTTTCCGTTGTACTCTTCTCTTTCGCGTATATCAATTTTTTGAAGCAGTTGCTGCACATCATGTTTCTTTATTCGCTCCGGCTCATATTGTTCAGGCAATACATGACCATCTAATAAAGCTACCGCTATCATGTAAGGAAGACTATGATCAGCTTGTTCTTTTGTTGCAATTGTTTTTTTGCCGCCTTCCATCCCGCCGCCTATGATGTGATACGCAACTCCAAAAATTTCAATTTCAATTTTACCGATGTTATCGGCGTTTATCTGGTTTTCTCTCCGCAACTCCATTATTCCTTCCAACACCGATTGTGCATGCGTTTCTGCATTAAACTTTTTTATGGTGGTCTCTTTCACTTTTTCTAAATTCTCTTTTCCCCAATCAATCTTGAACTTGCCGGCGATAGCATTCATGAGTCCTTTGTTTCCTTCAAATATTTGTGTGGCACCCGTTAAACCTTTCTTCGCAAGGAAACATTGCATTGTTGCAGCAAAGCCTACCATTGCAAATGCAATACCTTTCCAATTTGATATGTGTCCCGTCCGCGTAACACGCAATGCATTATTTGCCGTTCCTGAAATTGCTATTGCATTTGCTGTTGCTTCAACATCTAATCCAAGAGCTTTGCTTATACCTGCCGCAGTTGCATAAGCACCTTGCACCGTATGATCGAAACCTTTTGAGCGAACCGGCGCTTCCTCACTAAGTCTGCATTGTACCTGATAAGCTACTGCAACCGCCGTTAGAAAATTTTTTGAACTGATGCCTGCATATTCTGATGCTGCAAGAACAGAACCGATATTATCAGAAGGATGGCATGTTTCGCCAGGCGCAAAAAAACTGTCGTTGAAATCAAGATATCTTATAAGAGCGCTGTTATAAAAAGCAGCTCTGTCGGGTGCAGTCTTTAAACCTCCAATAAGCGTACATAATTCGTTGCCTCCAAACTCTTTTATTTGCTCTCTTATCATTTTTACAGGAGAAGCCTCTATTGCCCCGATTGCACAACCCACACTATCGAGTAAGCGTATCTTTAGCGCTTTAACAGCATCCTGCGAGAGCATATCGTAGGATGCTTTATTAACAAACTTTGCCAATTCAAGAACGATTGACATAATTATGTATTGACATTTGTGGTAATAGTTATTGCAATCACCTTGCCATTTCAACAAACGTTAATAAAAAATGTCAGTCAAGATTTGAGACAACTTTTAACTGAAAAAATTTTGCAAACTTATTTTATAGTGCATCCTATTGCTTTTGTTTGCGAAGGATTTGGTTTTTCACCTTTTATTAAAGCAGCAACAGCATTCTCAACATATTTTTCTTTTACTGCTGAAGCATCTTGTGAGTTATCATCAATAGCGCCGATGTAAGCAACTTCCAAATTTTTGGTTAGGAGAAAAACATGCGGTGTACGTGTTGCGCCAAATTTTGGATACACTTTTTGACCATCATCAAAGAGATAAACAAACGGATAATTTTTTTCTTTTGCTCTTGCCTGCATCATTTCATAGCTGTCTTCAGAGTAAACATCGGGATTATTTGGATTGATTGCAATAACAGGATAATTAAGCGGCTCGTATTTTTTATGCAGGTCAATAATTCTTTGTTCATAGGCTCTGGCATAGGGGCAATGATTACAGGTGAAGATTACAATGTAACCTTTTGCATCTTGAAAGTTTTTAAGTGATACCATTCTGCCATCTACATTTTTAAGACTAAAATCTTCTGCTTTATCACCCACTTTATAACCATTCAGTGAAGGTGTAAATGAGGCGCAGAATGCAACTACTGCAATAACTAAAAGCGGAAGAATAATTTTCTTTTTCATGGTATAATTTTTTTGTATGAAAGATTAATGAACTTATTGAGCGTTGAGATTAGAAGTTATCCAGCTTTCCAATTCTTTTTGCGATTCAAATTGTTTGCCATAAAAAATTCTTTTTCCATGCGGTAAAACGAGTAACGTTGCAGGTATTGCTCCATCCCAATCATTGTTAATTTTCGGAATCCATGTGTTTGCATCCTGATCTGCAAGCAACACAACTTCTGATTTGATATTGTTGGTTTTGATGAAAGGTTTAACAGCACTATCAATCTGATTTTTAAAATCGAGACTTATTAATAAAAGTTTTGTCTTTTGTTCGTTTTTATTTTTTTCATAGTATGAAAGAAAATAGGGAAGTTCTTTAACACAAGGCTTGCACCATGTAGCCCAAAAGTTAATGAGCAAAACAGTATCATCCGAATTATGTAAGCGGTGCTCTAATTGTGAGAAGTGATCATATACTGTTATATGTTGTGCCTTTGCTGCAAAACAAGTTAAAAGTAGAGCACCCAAAATAACATTATTAATAAAGCAGCGCTTTTTCATAATGAACTATTTTACTGCAGGTGTATAATGTATTCTAAGTTTCTGCATTTTCTTTAAAAACTTTATGCCATTAATCATTTTTATAAAAATATTAGCGGGAAGAGGAGGGCGAACTTATTTTTCTAAAAGCTTTCTCACATCAATACATAGACAAGTGAAAGTGATTTCAGAAAATATTATTGCGCCACCCACTTATAAAAATTGGGAAACATTTTTCTCCAGTAAGTTTCATTATGCTGACCTAAAGGAAATATCAGCTCCGTTGTTTGAATATCTTTGTGCTCTTTATATAATACGTCTTCCATTCGCTTCATATCGTTTACCATTGTATCACTTTCTTTTTCACCTGCATAAAAGAAAAAACGGTGAATACCTTTCCACTTTGCCTGTTGCGCATCTGTATAAAGTTGAGGAGTGAGCCAAAAGGCCGGTGAAAAAAGTCCGGCGCTGCCAAACACATCAGGATATTTTATAACAGCATACAAAGAAATTAATGCACCCATACTGCTTCCTGCAATGTATGTATGCGAAGCATCTTTTAATGTTCTGAAACGCTTGTCTATGAAAGGTTTCAGCGTTTGAACAAGAAAGTCAACGTACTGTGCGCCTTCACCTTTGCCATATTTTTCATTGTCGTAAGGATTGTACTCCGTTGTGCGATGTTCACCACCATTATCAATGCCAACAACTATGCAATCTCTATTCAATTGTTGTTGTAAAGTATCCAAGCATTCATCAATACCCCATTCACCTGCAAAGGCAGTTCTTTCATTAAATAAATTTTGTCCGTCCTGCATATACAAAACGGAATAAGATTTTCCTCTCAAGGAGCTATAATTTTTGGGAAGATATATCCATACACGTCTGTAGCGATTTAATTGAGGGATGAAGAAAGCTGTATCGAGTACTTGTACTTGTGCTGTTGCAGTGTTCGGTTTTGGTTTATCGGGATAATCATCGTGCCAGCCTGCGATTGAAAATGTTAATGAGGTATCGCTGCTTACTTGTACTTCATGATTTGCAATATTATCACCTTTTGCTGTTGTTTCTACTTTTTCCCAACTGCCACGCGTAAATTTGAATTCATATTTTCCTGCAGCAATATCTTTCAAAACATATACACGCCGGGTGCCGCCAAAAGGTTTCATTTTATAATTCGCATCGCCCGGTTTCCAATCGTTAAAGTTTCCTGCGACATAAATATCATCCTGTTTTCTTGTAGCTGCATCATTTACCACTAAACGCAAAGCATATTGAGCAAAAAGAAATGAACAAACAAGATTGAAAGCAAGCAGCAAAAAAAATTTCTTCATGAAGTGAAAATACAAAACGAAAAAGAGTTTGTAGTTTATGGTTTGCAGTTTGTAGTTTTTTTAACCTGATTATGAAGCCAGCCGCAGTGCTGCTATCGTCGCCTGTTGTGTCACTCACTTGTACGTTCTGAACATTACCCAACAAATAACCAATTAGCTAATCAACAAATGTGCAACTGGTATCATTTTCTTCATAAAATTCATTTTCACATTTTCATATTTTCACATTTTCACATTGCAGCAACGGATTTTGATTCTCTTTGTAAATAAACATGTACTTTGTCGTATAAACTTTCACTCAAAGGAGTAAGTGGTAAGCGAAGATTGTTTTGAATTAAACCCATTTTGGTCATAAATGCTTTTACACCGGCAGGATTATTTTCTGCAAACATTAATTCGTAGGCTTCGATTAATTTATCGTTGATGTTTTTTGCAGCTGCAAAATCGCCTTGCAAGCATAAGCGAATCATGTGCGAAAATTCTTTTGGATATGCATTTGCTGCAACACTTATTATGCCTTTCATGCCGCATGCAATTTGAGGAAGCGCCAATGCATCATCACCACTTACAACAAGAAAATCTTCTGGTGCATCTCGAAGAATTTGCATGCACTGCGCCATATCGCCACTTGCTTCTTTAATGCCTGCGATGTTTTCAACTTCTTTTGCTAAACGAATTGTTGTTGCGGCGTTGATGTTTCGTCCTGTTCTTCCGGGAACGTTGTACAAAAGAATTGGTTTTGGAGATGCTTCGGCTAAAGTTTTATAATGTTGATACAAACCTTCCTGCGATGGCTTGCTGTAATAAGGTGAAGCACTTAATATAGCAACGGAATTATCGAGTGGAGACGCTGCAAGGTCATTTAATAATTCTTTGGTGTTATTGCCGCCGATACCAACAACAATAGGAATGCGATTGTCAACAACTTTATTGGTGAACTTTATAATGTCGGTCTTTTCATACTTAGTTAATGTTGGTGTTTCGCCTGTTGTACCAAGCACAACGAGATATTCCACACCGCCGTTGACAACATAGTTTATCACTTTTTCAAGAGCATCATAATCAACATCACCGTTTGCTCTGAAAGGCGTTATCAACGCGACTCCGGTTCCTTGTAAAGTGTTTAAAAGAGACATTTGATTTTATATTTCAGATTTTTTAATTGTGAATTTTGTATTCATCAAAGTTACAATAGTTGATGTTTCTGTTGGGATTTACAACTTAGTTTGATGGTGTAATGTATTTGTTTGATGAAGATAATTATTGCAGTACAAGAGTGCGACGCAACAGAAGTTTAATAGTAGTGATCAGATGGGTTCATAAAAATTATCCTTCTGTCTTTACCTCTTCTGGTTTTTCTTCGGGCTTTAATTCTTCTGCTTCATCCCAAAAACCCATCTTGCCAAATTTTATAATGCGGTTTTGAATGCGCTCTTCGGGCGAAATATCTTTTACTTCGTTCAATGCGTTAATGATATATTGCTTGAGGATTGAAGCAGCTTCGTTGTAATCCCAATGTGCACCACCTATAGGTTCGGGAATAATTTCATCAACGAGATTAAAGCCTTTCATATCTTTTGCAGTAAGGCGTAATTGCTCTGCTGCAACTTCCTTCTTTTCCCAACTGCGCCACAGAATAGCACTGCAGTTTTCCGGAGAGATAACCGTGTACCATGAATTTTCCATCATCAAAATTTTATCGCCCACACCAATGCCAAGCGCACCGCCACTTGCACCTTCACCAATGATGCAACAAATAACAGGAACCTTGAGGCGAATCATTTCATAAATATTGCGGGCAATTGCTTCACCCTGGCCGCGCTCTTCTGCTTCCATACCAGGGAATGCACCTGGCGTGTCAATTAAAGTTACAATTGGTTTATTAAATTTTTCTGCGAGCTTCATTAAACGCAATGCCTTTCGATAACCTTCCGGATTCGCCATTCCGAAATTGCGCTGTTGACGCATTTTTGTATTGATGCCTTTTTGCTGACCGATAAACATCACCGTTTGACCATTGAATTCTGCAAAACCACCAATCATTGCTTTATCGTCGCGAACATTTCTGTCGCCATGCAGCTCCACAAAATTGGCAGTCATTTTTTCAATATACTTAAAAGTGTACGGTCTATCCGGATGGCGGCTCAGCTGAACGCGCTGCCAAGGAGTGAGATGCTCTGTTATTTCTTTTCGTTTTTCAACAATAGATTGTTCCAACTGTTGTATGATGGCCTTGTAATCTACCCGGGAATTTTTTTCTGCAAGTTTCTTATTCTCTTCAATCTGCTCGTACAATTCCTTGATGGGCTTTTCAAAGTCTAAAAACTGTCTGTTGGGGTATTGCGGCATAGTGCTAAAATAATGCTGGATGGTAAAATTACAGTTTCAAATTTTTAGGAGAAAAGTTTTGTTTGAAAAATATGATAACCCTTATCTTTGCCGTCCTGAAAAAGCGGCGATACTTGAAGGGAAGAAGATAGGAAATGAAAGAAAAAAGTGATGTGGCTGAATTAAGAAAAAGGAATTAAAACCAACCCTTTGAATTCGATTGCTATTTTACTATAAAGATGTTGGATCGGTAGTTCAGTTGGTTAGAATGCCGCCCTGTCACGGCGGAGGTCGCGGGTTCGAGTCCCGTCCGGTCCGCTGAAACCACTAAAGGCCATTGTAAATCAATGGCTTTTTTATTTAGTCGAATTTTTAGTCGAACTGAATTGATTTTTGAATCCTTTTGTTGACAATACTTTACAAAGAGCAACTTATCCTTACAAAGCTACAAAATATACGGGTTTCATCCGATCCATTTTACTTTAAATCTTATTATTTCTTGAGGCTATTTACAAATTAAAAAAGCAGTTTTGAAACTGCTTCTTACATTTTATTTTTACATTTCTTATTTCAAAAGTTCCTGAACATCGGTTCCTAGAAAATAAACTCTTGATCTAATTTTAACCCGTCTTAATTTGCCATGTTTAACCCAGTCATAAATAGTAGTTCTGGAAATATTAAAGAGAGAACAGAGTTCATTAATCTTGTACAAAGGCTTTTGAGTCAGACCCGGTGTCTCAGTTAATAAAATACCATCCTTTGCTTCTTTTTTAGAAAGCCTCACTTCTTCCTTTATTATCTGTCGAATTTGCGTCCAAAACTCGGTGGGTTCAAATGGGAACAACATCGGAACTGAATTATTCTCCATAAACTGCAATTTTCATCTTCACAATAATTTTACTTGACATTATTCCTTGACAACCGTCTAAAATAAACCGCACTTCCAGAAAGTGGGTTTGACGAGGGGATATATTGAATATAACCGTATTCCTGCAACTCCTTAATACGTCTATTATAGGTACGGCGTGATATTTTTGCGACTTTCATAACGTTCTCTCTATTTATAACAACCGGATTATCACCTTCACTCGAATTCCATTGATGCAGTAAGGCGACGTATAAACTAATATGGGTGGCGCTTATTCTGCCATCGTCAGCAATCGCTTCATAAAATTCTGTAAACAGCTCAAATGGTTTCATCTTAAAATAGCTGGTGATTCAAATAGCTTTAGCACGTTAAATTTTCAGTTTATTATTTTTATTTCTCGTTTTCTTTTGCAACTGACTTCTACCAGAACCGACTTTGGCATTGTCATTAGATTGCTCTTCTATAGTTGAAAATTCCTTTTGTTTCCTCTTCGCTTGTAGTTGTTTCTCCATCCAACGATTATTCAGAAAACGATATGCCTCCTCTACGGATATTCCACCTTGACGATCAAAAAAATAAAATCTTTGGCTTATTTCAAATCGGGTTCTTAAGGATCGTAAATCACTGAACAATTCCTCTAGAGGGGTGTCGTACCAATGTTTAATCTTTAAACGATTTGCTATTTCTTTTCCTTCTTCCAATGATGCCAATCGCTGTAAATCAGTTACAATGCTCTCAACTTTTTCCTCTTCAGAGCAAGATGCCTTATCTTCTATTTTCCATTTTCTATTTTCATTTCCAAAAGCATTTGTCCAATTTATTCTCGACATCCTTTGGTCGAGTTCCCTTACTTCAATCTCCTTAATTTTAGCATCTGCTATTTCTATTTCCTTTCGAAAAGTAGCATCATAATAAACGCAAGAGTAACTATCTCCGCTTCTGTTTATTTCAAAAGCAAGATGGAAATTGAGAACATCATTTTCCTTAAAAAGCCTTTGGCGAATTATAAAGTCAGGAATTTTAAAACTTATATTTCTTATCAATTGTTGAAGAATTGTGTCTTTAAATCCTAAAGCCAAAAGCGAATCGTTTAAGATTCCGATATTTTCGATATTCATTGTAACTGATTTTTTTAAATTAATCTCGTTAGAAAATCTGTCATGAGGGGTGAAGCCCTTTGCTATGAGACGTTCTTTTTTTGGGCAGCAAAGTGTCTTCAGAATTCATCCTAACCACTTTACCTTTTTTGTTTGATTGATCAATATCCTGCTTTTTGTTTTCACTTTTATCCTTCGTCTTTTCTTCAACATTCTGCTTCTGTTCCTTTCCATTTAACTGCTCTCTACTTTCATTTTTTTTTAAACTGTCGTGCTTCTGCAGCTTCATGGCAGTATCATAGATATTTATCGTTTTGAGCTTTGGATTAGCTTCAATAAACAGCCTTTGTTCTTTTCCGTTTACTTCAAATGTCGCAGATTGAAGATTGCCCTTTTGTAAAGATTTTATCAGAGCTTCTTTTTGTTCCTTATCAGTTAGTTCCTTTATTGCAAATTTTGAAACGGCGTGTTCCAAATTGTATCCATAGTTTTCATAAAATTTGTTTGTTTCGTAATTGCCTCGCTCATTCTTTTGTGTGAAATCTAACTGTAGCCACACGTTGAATTTTTGTCCTTCTTTATTAAGCAAATCCTTGTTTACCGCTCTTCCGTTAAGCATGTTATAGGCTTCTTTGATTGTGACGCCATTGCCTTTATTCAACTGAAAAGGTTGCGATAATTCTTTACCATCCGGCTTTTTAAGCGTTGCATCATAGCGGTTAAGAAAATACATGTCGTTCGTTTCTGACTTTTTAAAATGAAGTTCAGCTCCGATATTATCATTATGAAACTCCGTTGAGATTTTCAGTTGAAATTCCGGTGAACCTTGTTCCATGTTCTTTTGCAGGTCGGCAAATAATTTGTCGCCGAATCCCAAGTATTTGATATTATCCTTCAAATACTGCAGATTTTGTTCGTTCATAACAAATGATTGATTAGTGATAGAATGTTTATTTAATGTTTCTAAATCTTTTTGAGCAAGGTCTTTTAATTGTTGATACGTTTTCGATTTTGACTGAAGGCAATTTCCTTCGATGCCTATATGTTTTGTCCACTCATAATCCTTCCTCACACTTTCAAGTGATAAAGTGTTGGGTTCCCACGGTTCACCATACCAATGTTTATACATAAGCTTTTCTGCGGCATCTTTCCCAATTCCTTCACTTTGATACAATGGGTGTATATCTTTTAATATAGTGTCAATTTTGTCTAGGAGTTTGCAACCTTCTACTGTTTCCATATAATTATAGAGCAAACTTTCAGCATGATGATCAATTGACCAATCAATTGTTTTCATTTGCGCATCTAATTCTCTTGCGCTAATCGCTTGAATAGTCACATCAGGAATATCAGGATGAACACGTAACGTTGCATCGTACTCTCTTAGATAGTATTCGTTGGTGTCGCAATTTTTTTCAAAAGAGAGCACGTATTGTATTTTCTCGCTTTCCGAACGTCCTCTTTCTAACAATTGAAAATGTTCTTGCGAGCGGTTAATATAGAATTGAATCGCCGGAAGAAGTCTTGTTGAAAATCCCAGTCTTATCAACTCATCTCTTAATTTAATTTTTCTATCGTTTTCCACGCCATCAAATCTCTTATCAGGAGTATTGAACAGGTATTGGGTATCCTTTACACCGGTATCAAAATAATTGTCGAGGACTTTTCCATAAGGAATTTGCTTAAGAGCGTCATCAACAGACAATATTTTTATAACCTTAAAGCTGTCGTGATCGCTAAAATTATTCATGGCAAACTCTTCTGCCTCTTCAGCACTTTTGAAAAAACAAACGTCTTCCTTCTCAAGAAAATAAGACCACGTGTTAAATGCCAGCCAGTGTTCATGATTGTTTAATGCGATCTGTATCTCATGCTGTAGATTTCGATGATACTGACCAGTTCATTTCGTGGCAAATTGACCACCTTATTTGCTGGCAAGAGAGATGTAGTAGAACTGTAGAAGTTGGTTATCAAAAAT